>PVMS01136212.1_pt1 | contig 11892 bp, 9 predicted proteins | sample 1853461 | NCBI WGS metagenome assembly PVMS01 (sample SAMN08582032, study PRJNA380276) | Marine sediment metagenome, whole genome shotgun sequencing project. | isolation source: ocean sediment barecode stripped | collected 2017
ACCAGTATAGTGCATCGACCCGAACTGGAGATTCACATATATGACCATCATCCGGCAATGCCCGACGACCTCTCCGGCAGCATCGAGGTCGTTCAGATGACCGGAGCAACTATCAGCATCCTGACAAAGATATTGAGTGACAAGGAAATTCCCATCTCCCCGGAGGAAGCCACGATTATGGCTTTGGGTTTATACGAAGACACGGGTTCGTTCACATTCATTTCCACAACAGAGAACGACTACCTTGCTGCGGCATATCTCTTTTCCAAGGGCACCAATCTCAACGTGGTGGCGGACATTATCATCCGGGAAATGACGCCGGAACAGGTCCGTCTACTGAACGATATGATTGAGGGAGTCACTCATCACACCGTAAACGGCATTGACGTTGCTTTCACCGGTGTCTCATCCGAGACCTATATAGGTGACTTTGCCTTCCTGGTTCACAAACTCAAGGACATGCAACATCTGGAAGTAATCTTTGCCTTAGCCAGCATGGAGAATCGTGTATACATTGTCGCTCGAAGCCGCCTACCAGAAGTGGACGTTGGCGAAATAGCCATGGTTTTTGGCGGCGGTGGACATCCTTCAGCCGCTTCAGCGACCGTTAGAGGACAGACGCTGATCCAGGTCGAAGAGAAGCTCCTCGGTCTCTTGAACCAATTCATAAAACCCAAGCGCTCAGCCAGGGACCTCATGTCGTCTCCTGCCATACATGTGGAGCCGGAAGTTACTCTGAAGGAAGCCAACCAACGCCTCACCCGATACAACGTGAATGTCCTCATCGTACTCCAGTCTGACGAGCTTCTCGGCATGATCTCTCGTCAGGTCATAGAAAAAGGCCTCCATCATAAACTCGAAGACGTGCCGGTGCGTGAATACATGACAACGGAAATCGATACTGTTCGCCCTGATGCCGCACTGTCCGAAATTCAGGAAAAGATCATAGGGAATAAACAGCGCCTGCTTCCTGTGGTGGAGAATGGCCGTGCCGTGGGAGTCATTACAAGAACCGACTTGCTCAACACGCTTGTAAGCGAACGGGCGCGTATTCCTGAATTTGAAGTAGACAGAAAGGAATGGGGGGCTGGTGTGCGGAAAAGGCGTGTGACCAAGTTCCTCAAAGAGCGTCTCCCTAAAGAGATCATTGAGCTGCTCAGGGTCGTTGGAAGCGTTGCCGATTCACTTGACTACAATGCTTACGCCGTAGGCGGCTTTGTGCGCGACATTTTTTTGTACGAACAGAATCTTGACATCGACGTCGTCATTGAGGGTGATGGCATCGAGTTTGCCAAGGCGTTAGCTGCTTCACTGGAGGGTCGAGTTCGAACTCACGAGGCGTTCAGAACCGCTGTTGTGGTCCTGCCAAATGGCCAAAAAATCGATGTGGCTACGGCCCGTCTTGAATATTACAAGTCACCTGCGGCACTTCCCACCGTGGAGACAGGTTCCATAAAGCTGGACCTCTATCGAAGAGATTTTACCATCAATACCCTTGCCATAAAGCTCAATCCGGACGGATTCGGCACAGTCATCGATTTCTTTGGTGCCCAACAGGATCTGAAGCGAAGAGTGATCCGCGTTTTACACAACCTAAGCTTTGTGGAGGATCCTACTCGGGTTTTCAGGGCCATCAGGTTTGAACAGAGGTTTGGTTTTACAATAGGAAAACTTACTTCAGGTCTTATTGAAAACGCAGTTAGAATGGACTTTTTCAGGGAGCTGGGCGGACGACGGCTATTTTCGGAACTCCGCCAAATCTTGGATGAGGACAAGCCTATTATGGCCTTGCGCCGCATTAACCAATTCAATCTTTTGAAAGTGATTCATCCAAAAATCGTCTACAACGCGTCCCTGGAATCACTCCTCTATTCAGTCGAAAAGGTCCTCACGTGGCACAAATTGCTTTTCTTAGAAGAACCTTGTCAAGGGTGGACGGTTTATCTTTTGGCCCTTACGAGATCTTTTGATCAAGTGGGTGCTGAAGGCTTATGTCAGCGCCTTCAGCTCACTCCGCGGTACCGAAAAGTTTTGATCACTGAGAAGACAAAGGCAGAGGAATTCCTGAAATGGATGGGTCCCCTACAAACATTCAAGAACAGTGACCTTCACAGGAAGCTTCGCCCGTTTCACACGGAGACCCTGCTCTACATCATGGCAAGTGCCACTCGCGAGTCGATCAAACAGGCCATTTCAAACTACATTACCAGGTTAAGATCGGTAACGACATTGTTAGACGGGAAGTATCTCAAGGAGATAGGCGTCAAACCCGGCCCCATCTACCGTGAGATCTTAGAGAGTCTCCTTGATGCACGCTTGAACGGCGAGGTGAGTACTCTCCTTGATGAAGTAGCATTTGTGCGTAAAAACTGGAAGGTGTAGAGTAAATTATTAAGTGCCTAAAGTGATCTAAAATGCCTAAAGTGCCTAAAGTTGAGAAAAGCGCTCTCAGCGCAAATCAGGTTTTATATAAAATTGTAGTGCCAAAGGCACATACATTAACTTTAGCTCACTTCAAACTTTAGGCACTACCAGGTTACTGCTTTTGCAGGCATAGCCAGATCATCTCTGACCCCGCCCAGAGGACAGGGTTTTTCGGGATCAAATAACATAACGGGTTGCGTGTTTCGAGTTTCGGGCCAATGTGCGAGCCACAAACAATAACACGTGATCCGGAAGTGGCAACGTTAATATGTTTTACGGTTTCAATCTTAACAAATTGGTCGTCATGATCGTGCCTCTGCTCTTTGCTGTCACGATTCACGAGGTGGCCCATGGTTGGATGGCCAATCGCCTGGGAGATCCTACAGCCAAATGGTCTGGAAGGCTCAGCTTAAACCCGCTCAAGCACCTCGACATCATGGGATCTTTCCTTCTTCCATTGTTGTTATTGTTGGCGAGATCGCCCATTATTTTCGGGTATGCCAAGCCGGTCCCCGTCAACTTTATGAATCTTCGAAACTATCGCAGAGATACGATCCTTGTTGCCTCAGCCGGGGCTGCCTCCAATATTGTCATTGCCCTTTTGTGCGGTGCTGCCTTTCAAATCCTGCTCCATCTCAGCCCCTTTTGGGCTGAATCTGTCCTCCGGCTTGTTGTTTTGAACCTGTTTTACATGCTCGGATATAGTGTTCTTATCAACTTAATCCTGGCCGTCTTTAACATGATACCTGTCCCGCCCCTGGACGGGAGCCGAATACTCTCAATGGTGTTGCCCCCGCGATATGCCGCACATTTTGCATACATAGAGCGTTTTGGCATGATTATCCTGATTTTTCTCCTTTTCACAGGCATGCTAAATGGTATAATGTCGTTTTTTCTGGAACCGATGCTCCGTATTTTCCTGGGGAATCAAGGGATGTCGATATTTTTGCACTACATCATGAGATAGGCGCTTAGCGCCACGACATCGACAAAAGATTGTCTATGTTTGTAACATATTGTTTATAAGGAAGTAAGAAGGAAAAACCTCGACATTCAGAATTCCTTGTTCATTATTCTACATTCTTGTCTGATTCCGGCTTGTCCGGGCTAGGAAGTTAGCAATGGCTAAGAAACGAATCTTGAGTGGTATGCGCCCCACAGGCCCGCTCCATTTGGGTAACCTGCATGGTGCACTGGCAAACTGGAAAGAGATGCAAGAGGATTATGAATGCTTCTTTTTCATAGCTGACTGGCACGCCCTGACCAGTGATTACGATATGACGGCTCCGATTCAGGACTATATCGTGGATATCTTCATAGATTGGTTGAGCGTGGGACTTTCACCGGACAAGTGCACCATGTTCGTTCAATCGCACATCAAGGAACATGCCGAACTCTTTCTGCTCCTTTCCATGATCACGCCCCTGCCCTGGCTGGAGCGAAATCCCACGTATAAGGAACAGATCTCCCAGTTGAAGAACAAAGACCTTTCCACGTTTGGCTTCCTGGGCTATCCCGTACTTCAAGCAGCCGATATTATCATATACAAGGCAAACGGGGTCCCGGTTGGGATAGATCAAGCTCCCCATGTGGAGCTCACGAGGGAAATCGCCAGGCGTTTCAACCATTTTTATGGCGATATCTTCCCGATCCCCGAGACCATTCTGACCAAAACCCCGAAGATCCTTGGCATTGACCGCCGCAAGATGAGCAAGAGTTACGACAATGCAATATTCCTGTCAGATTCTCCAGAGGAGGTCCGAAACAAGGTCAGTCAGATGATCACTGATCCGCAGCGCGCACGGCGCGCCGACCCCGGAAATCCCGACGTTTGCAATGTTTTTAGCTTCCATCGCATGTACTCGGACCGGGATACCGTGGAGCGGGTTGATCGGGAATGCAGAAGCGCAGAGATCGGGTGTGTGGAATGCAAGAAGATGATGGCCGAGAATCTCATCAGTGCCCTGGAACCCATACATGAACAAAGAGCCCACTATGAGGCCCACCCCGAGACGGTCAGGGAGATCATTGAAGACGGCGATCAGGCAGCACGAACAGTGGCACGTCAAACCATGGAACAGGTTCGAGCGGCCGTTAAGATTTAGAAGTCGAACGTATCTGCCGTGCAAATTGTGGAACTGAACTCAATCGTCACGTTCCAATGTGACAACTTTAGACACTCATCTTCATTATGGAACAAAAAGAAGATCAAACACCTTATCAAGTGAGTCTGGGAAATCTCTTTGATGGCCCCATGGATCTCCTCGTGCACCTTGTTAAGAAGAACGAGTTGGATATATACGATATCCCTATTGCCTTGATTACTCAGCAGTACATGGAATATCTGGAATGGTTGAAATCCGTGAACATCGACGTGGCCGGGGAATTTCTGGTTATGGCTGCAACACTCACTCACATCAAGTCTCGTATGCTGCTGCCAGCTCAGGAACAGGAAGGCGACGACGAGGACCCTCGCATGGAAATCATCAGGCCCTTAGCCGAATATTTGCAGTTAAAATATGCTGCTGAGGATCTGATGGAACGTGATCGACTCGACTGGGATGTATTTCTGCGCGCTGACCTTGATGATGCCGAGGCATGGTCTGAGGGAGACCCTGCGGGCCTGGTACAAGTAGGCCTCTTCGAACTCATCGACGCATTTCAAGAGATTGTCAAGCGGGCGTCGCCTAAATATTTTTTCGATATCACACCAGACGCGATCTCGGTCAAGAGCAGAATCTCTCAGATTGCAGATATCTTGGAAGACCGGGGTTCGGCGACCTTCCCAGAGCTATTTGACGCAGAGGCCACCAGAGGAGATATTATTGTAACGTTCTTAGCTATTCTTGAAATGACAAAATTGCAGCTGATAAGGATTATGCAGCATATCGAATCAGGGATTATAAGGATTTTCGATGGATGATTTAAAGGCCATTATTGAAAGCTTGCTTTTTGTTGCGGAAACGCCTCTCAAGATCGAAAAGATCAAATCGGTCCTGGAAACTGCAGACCGCACGGCTATTAGTGACGCCCTCAACAGTCTGGCCGAAGAATATGAATCCCGCAAACGCGGCTTCTTCTTGGCCGAGGTTGCCGGTGGATTCCAGATCCGAACACGCCCGGAATATCGCCGGTGGATCAGGCGCCTCAAGGAGACTAGGCCGGCTCGATTGAGCCGGGCAGCCATGGAAACGCTTTCTATCATCGCCTACAAGCAACCTGTCCTCCGTAGCGATGTGGAATACCTTAGAGGGGTCGACGGTGGGGGGACACTCCGAACCCTTCTTGAGCGAGGGCTGATTCGCATGTTGGGCCGCAAGGATCTCCCGGGTCGTCCCATCATATACGGCACCACCAGACAGTTCTTGGAGCTCTTTGATCTTAAGGATCTTAATGAACTCCCCACTCTTAAAGACCTGGCGGATTTGGGAGAAACATGGCCGAACGACTCCATGTAGTCTTGGCACGAGCCGGTGTCGCCTCTCGACGTCAGGCAGAAGAAATGATCCGGGAAGGCCGTATCATGGTGAATGGTCGGGTTGTCCTCACGCCTGGTACTAAGGTAGTCTGGGGCCAAGACGCCATACGCGCAGACAACCGGCAGGTCTCCCGATTGGAATCCAAGGTTACCATCGTTCTGAACAAACCAAAAGGAGTCCTCACCACCTCCCATGATCCAAGGGGCCGTCGTACCACAGCACAGCTTGTAAGTGGAATTAAGGCCCGTATCTTCCCGGTGGGGCGACTTGACTATCACAGCGAAGGGCTCCTGATCCTCACAAATGATGGAGAACTGGCACAGCACCTTCAGCATCCCCGCTATAAGATCCCCAAAACCTATCGGACCAAGGTCAAGGGTCTGCCGAACCAACAGGCCATGCAACGTCTTAGGTCAGGCATCATGTTGGACGGCAGACGCACCGCACCGGCTTTAGTCAAGAGGATCAGAACAACCGGCAAGAATGCCTGGCTTGAGATTACCGTAAGAGAAGGCAGAAACCGTCAGGTCAGGAGGATGTGCTCGGCAGTGGACCATCCGGTCACGAAACTGCAGCGCATTCAATACGGTCCGATCCGGTTGGGCAATCTAAAACCCGGATTCTACCGCGACCTGACTCCAACGGAAATGGAAAGGCTTCAAAAACTTGGCCCTCAAGTCGTGCAACCACTCAAAACAAAAAGGTAAGTGATCAGGGGCTCCTTTTGTCTCTCACAGAGGGAGCGGGCGAGAGGTTCTCAGTACTGTGACCGGCAAAACAAAAAGATCTTGACTTTGGCCCCTGCTCCCCTTATTGAGTTGGATGTGTCACTTAAAGCGACTCGCGGGCGGTTAACTCAGTGGTGAGAGTGCCATCTTCACACGGTGGAAGTCCGCGGTTCAAATCCGCGACCGCCCACCAATAATAGCAAAGGGTTATGGATGTCTCCATAACCCCTTTTTCATTTCAGACACGATTTTACGCCTGCTGTGCCTGCACCGTGCCTCAGACCATTATACTGGTTGGCAAAAATATGTTCCGTTTACGGCAGCCTTTCTAGGCTGTCAGGGGGTATCTCTTTTTGAAGCAGGTCAATTCCCGTCTTCGCTCGTTGGAGGCCTAATACACGGAACTCTACAGGATAGGCACACGGCAACGCCCCCTATACGCTTGGAGCCTGTTTATAAATGGGTCAAGACTGTGCAGAAGACAGTGCCGTTGTGGTACCTGTTAGAGAATATTCAGTGACCTGGCTTCAAAAAGAGATATCCCCTGACAGTTCCTAATAATAGTTCAAAAACGGAACATATTTGTGCAAACTACTCTGGGATTGAACCATCGACAGGTGCCGAGTTGTGAGTAATCCAAAAATACAGTCTTTTACTGTAATAAATACAGTAAAAACCCCATTTACGTTTCACCCTATTACGTGCAGGATCATAGGTCAGCCAAGTGTTAATGTGCCGTGTTCACTTCGGTGGGCCTGGCCACGTTTTTCCTGTCCTGGGAGGGAAGGCGAAATCTCCAACCATCAATTGGAAAGGAGACGGGTAATGGAAATTAAGCAGCTTAAGAAGATCCTGGCAAGTTTTGGTCTTGCCGGACTGATGGCCACCGCTGGCCTCACACTTTCTGGTTGCGCCACACCGCCAGCTGACCAAACCAGCTGCAGCGGCAAAACCAGCTGCAGCGGAGAAAAGCAGGCGCCAGGTACCACCTCCTGAAGCGGTAGCCAAGGTGCAGGTGGCACCGGCAAGAGTAGTTGAAGCTAAGGACCAGTGCAGGTAGCACTGAGAATGACAGGAACAGAACCAGGTAATCAGATGGCAGATTCTTTTTTGCCTGATTGGCTCAAGGCTATTCCGGCGGGACAACATAGGTTGGTCCTTAAGGAATGGCAAGGCAGCATATGACCTATGTACAAACCCAGGACGGGGAGAGGAGGTCACCTGTGACCTCTTCAAGCGAGGAAGAACTTGGAAAGATCTATCTCGCATCTCGCTCCACTGTCGATGCTGACACATGGAACGGAATAATTGCGTCGTGTGCTGAGGGTATTGAGCCGGAAAGATTGCCAGACGAGCTCGCACTCCAGCTGGGCGACTCGGGCTTGCCTGACTTCCTGCCCGAGCTCGCCCGCCTGGAGTGGGCCGTTCACACAGTTAAGAACGGAGAGATTGAGATTCCAGCAGAAGTTGACCGGCTTGGTGTTAACCCTACGGTTCAGTTACTCCAGCTTTCCTGGAGGAATCTGTGTTCTATCTTGAATTCGGAGGGTGGGTCTCACTCTCCAGATCCTGAACCAGGCGAGGAATTTGTTCTTATCTGGCTGGACCCTAAAACCCTGCGAGTGAAAACCCAACCGGCATCTGACGAAGACCTCCTTGTGCTAAAGATGGTGGTCGAGGGTATAGATCCACAGGAGGCAGCAGTAGCAGGCGGGTTGCCTGTGGGCGCAGTTGATGGGGCGATTCATCGCGCCGTTTCCAGAGGAATTCTTCTTCAGCCCCGTTCACTTATTCGACGGGACCCAGCCTGCTTTCCTGTTGGAGAGAACACAGACGAGACTTTCTTGTCGTCCCCGGTCTTTACACTTCAGTGGCACATAACCCAGGCCTGTGATCTTCACTGCAAGCACTGTTACGACCGCAGCAACCGATCCTCACTTGAGTTGGATCATGGTCTTGCGATCCTGGACGAACTGCGCGCCTTTTGCCAGAGCAGATACGTGAGGGGACAGGTGACTTTCACCGGCGGCAATCCACTTATGTATCCCCACTTCTTGGACCTCTATCGTGGTGCGTCAGATCGCGGCCTTGCCCCTGCAATCCTCGGTAATCCTTCTCCGGCATCTCGGATTGAGGAACTGCTGGAAATTCAGAGGCCTGTCTTTTTTCAGGTGAGTCTGGAAGGCCTGCAGGAGCATAACGATATGATACGGGGCCCTGGAAACTTTGAACGGGTGATCGAGTTCCTCAGCGTGCTCCGCGATTTTGATATCACTTCAATGGTGATGCTCACCCTCACACAAGGGAATATTGATCAGGTTTTGCCTCTTGCTGATACGCTTCGCGGTCTTACCGATCATTTTAATTTCAACCGCCTCTCAATGGTGGGAGAGGGTGCAAACCTTCAACTCCCCGAACGCACCGAATACATCTCCTTTCTAGAAGCATATATGGACGCTGCGGAAAGAAATCCCCATATGGGTTTGAAGGACAACCTCATGAACATAGTGCGCTTTCAAAAGGGCATCGAACCCTTTGGTGGGTGTGCCGGGTACGGCTGCAGCGCCGCGTTCAACTTCATCACCGTCCTCTCGGATGGAGAAGCCCACGCCTGCCGTAAGTTCCCGTCTCCAATCGGCAACGTCTTTGAGCAAAGCATAGCCGAGGTCTATGATTCGGAGATGGCCCATCGCTATCGTTCGGGCTGTAGGGCATGCACATCGTGTCCCATCCGTCCCGTCTGCGGCGGTTGCCTTGCGGTCGCCCACAGCTTCGGCCTCAACGTTTTTGAAGAGCGGGATCCGTATTGCTTTATGACAATGTCAGAATAGAGGCATAGCCCGACATCAACTCATACAAGATTTAGTGACCAATCATAATCGTTGTAAAGAATACGCAACTCACTAACAGCCTTCTTTAGAAAATCCTTCTCTTGGGGGTCATAGCGATATTTGATGATTAAGGAAAGGACCCCTTCCCTACCGCCGAAATCGTCTTCGTACCATTTAAAAATCCGAGACACTCTCAGTCTCTTGCTCTCCTCTTCCACAATGACTTCCTCACTATTTATGAAACCACTGGCAACCAACTCCAACTGTTCGTCAATCTCTTTCTCTTCATAGACGTCAATTGGCGGACATGAATTCGATCCACAAACCAAAGCAAAGTGTATTCTCGGGTCCACCTTTTCGACAATGAACTTCTTACGCGGATCCCCAACAGAAAACGGCTTGGCAGACAGAAGATGCTTCTTCCTGTTCCCCCTGAGAATGCCGTGTTCAATGTCATCTAAACTGAAGACATAACCGCCCACATTGTAACAAACCGCCTTAAAGAAGGATGGAACCTCCTTCACGCTTTTGCTGACGTCCAACTCCAGAATGCCGTGTACCACAAGCGCATTATAGATATTTATCCAGAATGCCAGCTTTGCTTGTCTCGTGGCCAACTCCTTCAGGTCTAGCGAGGCAAGGCCCCTTGTTGCAGCTTTGTAATCTTCAAAGGCGTCAGAGTTCCTCATCCCCTCGTAGTCCACACCCCCCTTTTCCATGTCGAAAAAATTAAGTTTCAGATTATCGATTTTACTCCGCAGCTGTTGGGAGATGTCTCCACCGGTAACTAACGCCGCTGTTTCTCCAGGTTCATTGAGCACAAGGCTCTTCATATCTCCTCCTCTGTTTTGCGCTTTCCCCCGTCCTTTAGAACTCTCTATTCATTCACGGCTTTCTTGAAAAGGCGCCAACTTCCGGAGCGATCCATCAGTTTCATTTTCTCGGCCGGATATTCAATCATCGCATCAGGAGCCGCGCGAACCAGAAAATACTGGTAGGCCGCGCTGTGCTCTTCCCACTTGAAAAGGCTGGGAGTATACTCGCCAGGCGCGGGCAGGTTCACCCCCTTTTTGTAATAGACAGGAAACAGCGGGTTCTTGATAATGTACGGAGACAGCCCTCCGCCAACGAGAAGATGATAATAGTCGTGATCGTGCAAATGCATGTCAAATGAGTTCTCAAGCTCAGGTGAGTCGTTATCAAAAACCAGTGGGAGGATGCGAGAATTCGGAGGTATTCTCTCAACAATCGGCACGATTTCCTGAATTTCAGCAGAAACGCGTCCTTGCTTAATCACCGACTGGATTAAGACTGCTGCAACAAAGAGAATGAAAACGCTTCTCCAAACTCCTTTGAACTTCAACCGGCCTACCAGAACGGCGAGAAGAAAGTAGGAAACTGGTGCGACTCTCACGCTGATAAACGAGTATGGGCCTTTTCCAAAGGGTAATACGAATACCGCTATGGTTGTCAGGATGAAGAAGACAAGGTATCGGACAGGGAACCTATTTTTCTCCTGCCTTCCCGAAAAAAGAGCATGAACTCCCAAAGCACCAATTCCCATCCACAGGACTATTGAAAGCTTGTCTACACCATCGAACCAGCGCATGCCGGTAAACATATACCCGTACCAGGCCAGAGTGGAACTGAAAGGCTTCCACCACATCCTTCCTCCGGAACCACCCGCGTTTTCGACCATAAACCATACCAAAAAGAGCACGGCAGCTATAATCGGTGGGATAAGACCTCGAACGAATTCATCGCGCCTTCGCCAGGACAACGCGGCCCCGGCGCCTGCCAAGGCTATATAGATCAGAAATGTAAGGGGATGCGTAAAGAAGAGCGCCAGCTGCCATAAGAGATGCCTGCAACATGGCCAAATCCTCAGGGGTGTTCTGGATATGTCTTCGTGATCGAGTAGTGCAAAGACAAGCAGGGGCAGGGAGTAAAAATAGTTAATATTTCCTTGGAAGTATTGCTGATTGAATGCAAATGGGAAGAGGAGAAGTAATCCCCAGGGCGCAAAGTTCGTCTTGAACCGTTGCTTCAATTTTATCACAAGCAAGGCGACCGCGAAAATATACAGCGAGACGGCCACCTTGCCCGCCACCTCAATCGGCAGAATCGCAGATAACGGGATTAATACCGCATAAAAGGTCGCGTAGGGCGCCAGTCTGAGATTGAAGTCGAAATTCTCGCTGTAATCGAAGGCCGGATTATTTCGGTGGGAAAACATGTGTGCCTGTAGCAGGTGTTCGGGATAGTCCTGCAGAGGAAGAAACCGGACCGACCAGATCGGATAAAGCGCAACAAAAGTAAATATCACAACCACAACAAGCCATATCCTCTTATCGTTCAGTGTGTTAAACTTGCCCACCATCCTCAAGTACCTTTCGAGTCAACAGACTAGTAAATGCCCTCCCTAGTGAA
>PVMS01085342.1_pt1 | contig 11891 bp, 7 predicted proteins | sample 1853461 | NCBI WGS metagenome assembly PVMS01 (sample SAMN08582032, study PRJNA380276) | Marine sediment metagenome, whole genome shotgun sequencing project. | isolation source: ocean sediment barecode stripped | collected 2017
AACCCGCTACTACGCCATAGCCCACCCGGAGGACCAAAAGGGATATTTTCAAAAACCGGTCATTCATCCCGTTTTACAATAGATAGGAATATTTATTTACAAGTCTGAAGCAACCATTTATCATCAATACATTCGTAATTTAGCAAAACAATCAACCACCAATTTGTTTTCAGGAGTTTTGGTTAATGGAGAAGTCACTCAATCACAAAAGTCGATTCATCACTCAGGGAGACAAACGCTCCCCCAACCGCGCCATGTTACGGGCCGTAGGTTTTACCGACACGGATTTTGAAAAACCCATCATCGGCGTGGCCAACGGACACAGTGACCTCACTCCATGCAACGCCGGATTGGGCCGCCTGGCGGAAGTCGCCGCGGATGAAATTCGTGCGTCCGGTGGCATGCCACAAACTTTTGGCACCATCACCATCAGTGACGGCATCTCCATGGGAACCGAAGGCATGAAATGCTCGCTCGTCAGCCGGGAAGTCATCGCCGACTCCATCGAAACCGTTTGCCGTGGTGCCAGCATGGATGCAGTAATATGTATCGGCGGCTGTGACAAAAATATGCCCGGAGCCATGATCGCTATGGCCCGACTGGATATTCCAGGTATCTTTGTTTATGGCGGCACCATCAAACCCGGTCACCTGCACGGACAAGACCTGACAGTCGTCAGTGCTTTCGAGGCGGTTGGCCAGTTCTGTGCCGGGACCATCGACCACCAGGAGCTGACGGACATAGAAAAAAGTGCCTGTCCTGGATTTGGGTCTTGTGGTGGCATGTTCACCGCCAACACCATGTCCTCGGCTTTCGAGGCAATGGGCATGAGCATGCCTTATAGCTCGACAATGGCAAGCGTTGATAAAGAAAAGGAAACGAATACAGGACTAAGCGCACGCACGCTCTTTACTCTGTTGGAAAAAAATATTCTGCCGCGCGACATCATGACGATGGAGGCGTTTGAGAATGCCATCACCGTTATCATGGCAGTTGGCGGGTCGACCAACGCGGTTCTACATCTTCTGGCGATTGCACATTATCTGGATGTTGGACTAACTATCGATGATTTCGAACGCATGCGTAAAAAGTCTCCGCATTTTTGTGATCTGAAACCTTCAGGAGAATACGTCACCGTTGATCTTCATCAAGCCGGAGGAATTCCACAAGTCATGAAGATGCTTCTCAATGCTGGCTTGCTCCACGGTGACTGTCTGACCATCACCGGAAAAACTATTGCAGAAAACCTTGCCGATATTCCAGACATGCCCAGCGCGGATCAGGATGTTATCCGGCCTATTGACAATCCCATCTCAAAAGAAGGGCACCTGGTCATCCTCAAAGGAAACCTTTGCCCGGAAGGCGCGGTCGCGAAAATTTCTGGAACCAAAACCCGTCGCATTGAAGGTCCTGCACGGGTATTCAATTCGGAAGAAGAATGCCTGGATGCGATCCTCGCAAAAAATATCAAAGCTGGCGATGTCGTCATCATCCGATACGAAGGCCCCAAAGGCGGTCCGGGGATGCGCGAAATGCTTGCGCCAACCTCCGCTCTGGTAGGAGAAGGACTCGGAGACAAAGTAGCCCTGTTGACAGACGGACGTTTTTCCGGCGGCACACACGGAGTGGTCATTGGGCATGTCGCACCCGAGGCTCAAGTCGGAGGCCTGATCGGGCTCATCGAAGAAGGGGACAAGATTTTAGTGGATATCGACCAACGAGTGGTCACGGCGCATTTGTCAGATGAGGTTATCCAGAAGAGAAAAGCTAACTGGAAGGCACCGGAAATTTCATACAAACGAGGTGTCCTGGCCAAATACGCCAAGCTGGTTTCTTCCGCATCGGTAGGCGCAATAACGGGTTAAGTGCGGACAATGGTCGTAGAAAAATAGTCAAATCCCCCTTCTCCAATTTGGATTAGGGGGATTTTTTATTCAATGGGTATCTTTCAGCCCCTAAACAAACTTCAGCAATATCCAGCCAGCCAGGCCTTTTTGCCCGTTGCGTTCGCGGTTACCACCATTCCATACAGCGATCGCCATGGGTACTGAATGTTTGAACTGGATGTCGTTGTCATCGGAATTAACCAGCGAACGTTTCAAAACCACCTGCCATTTTTTGTCTTTCCAAATGCCTTTGCCCAATACACTTTGCTCCTCCTGAATACTCAATGTACTGAACCCCTGAGCATTCAAATCTTCTACGGGCGAGGCACGATCCGCCGCCGGTGATCCCGCACCTTGATCCGGAAATCCGCGTTGCCGTTTGGCAGGAGCCAAACCTTTTTGCCAGATGGCTTTCCATTGCCAGACATTCACCGTCTCCCCCTCTTCTCCCATCATGATCGGCGGCGGATCACCATCGACCTGCAACGGAAACATCACCGCCGCCTGATCCGAATAATTTGATGAATGGCCAAATTGGTGATCCATTGAGGAATCATCCCACTCCAGACGAATGGCTATTTCTGTTTTATTGCGCACAACCTGTACTTTCACCTCATGAATCGAGGGGTTGGGCCACTTGGGATTAGTGATCATCTGCGGTCCCAATTCTATAAGCGATTGCGAGCCACCTTTTCCTGTAATCCAGAAATCGTCTTCAGGATTGAGAGGCAAATCTCCAGCAACAGCAATCACCTCAATCGTCGACGTACAATCTCCGCTTTCCAGACATTTTGCAACATCATTGCCACCGCCTCCGCATGCCTGCAGGGTCAAAAGCAATACGAACGCTAACAGAATAAAGCCTGGCCTTAATGGAAACTTAATTTTTCGATTCATATACCTAAATTTTAAAGAAAGGAAATACGACTAGAAGGAACGGATAATTTCTTCCAGCTCACTTTTATTTGCAGGGGTGTATGGACCAACGATCACCGCGTTGAGTTTGTTTCTGACAAATATTTTCTTTGCCACTCTCAGAATATCTGCCGTGGTGATCGATTCAATGATCGCCACTTCCCCTTCAACGCTAATGCACTTGGAATAAAGATGCGGGAATGCATAACGAACGATCTGCTTACACGGAATGTCCAGATCAGATTCAAACTCAAAAAGATAACGATGTTTGAAGTGCGCCAATTCCTCTTCCGTAGCACCGGTTTCAGCGAATTTTTTGATTTCCTGCAAAAGAATTCGACACGTTTCCGCGAGTTTTTCCGAACCCACTGAAACATCGAAGTCCATGGTGCCAATATCCGATAAGCTGGTAGCTCGACATTCTACAGAATAAACCAGGCCACGGTCTTCTCTCAACGCCCTTTGCAGTCTTGACGTGAAGCCGTCATCGAAAATTCGGTTGATCATGCAAGCGATATAAAAATCCGGATCGTTGTAGGACAAAGAACGAAAACAAATCTGCAACTGAACCTGACTATCTGAATCATGTTGAAACAGTATCTGTTCCTCTTTTTGATTCTCGACAATGCTCTCAAGGAAATGATCTGGAGAAACCACCCTGCCCCCGTTTCCTAACTCAGAATAATATTGGTTCGCGAGCTGCATAATTTCTGCATGAGAAATTGGTCCTGCAACGGCCAAAATCATGTTTCCCGGGATATAATGACGATTAAAATAGTCCTGCAAGTGCTCTGTATTAAGGGCTTTCAGCGTTTCGCCAGTTCCCACTGTGGGCCAGGCCAGGGGATTATCTGGATACAAAATCTGGCACGCCAGATTATCGATATCTATATTTTCTCCATTTTCGTTGAGCTCTTCCTGGTATTCTTCGAGTATAATCTGCCGTTCGAGGTCGATCTCAGGAAATGTGGGGTTGGTGAAAAAATTCGCAAACAATTGAAGTGCCTCACCCAGTTTTGCAATACTGGGACTGAAACCAAATTGAGTGTACTCGCTCATAGTCGAAGCACCAAGTTCCCGACCAATAGTTTCAAATTCCTTGTTCAGGGCTAACGAGGTGGGATATTTTTTATTGCCGCGAAACAGCATGTGCTCGATAAAATGGGAAATACCATTATCTTTTTCATTTTCGAAGCGCAAACCGGCACGCACAAACATCGAAATTTCCAGGCTGTGGATATGCGGCATTTCAATGCTCACTACCGTCAGCCCGTTTGGCAGGATATCGACGTAATGCTTCAAATCGACTTCAGTTAAATTCATATACTAAAAAGTCCAAAACATTAAGGACACCTCTAAAATTACTATAGGCTTTGAGGTCCCCTTAACACGTTCATATTAGTTAGCTATACAGCGGGAAACTTATTATCTCATAAACCATGCAAATTGCTTTTCAAAAGATTATAAAATGAAACAAAATTCCAGCCCTGACTGGGCTCACGCCGATTACCAGCGTGTTCTCATGAAAGTTGAAGATATCGATGCGGATCTTCCGCCTCCTAATATTATAGGTGATGCACAAGACGTCATGGCAATTCTCCCCGGGGGACTGCCATGCAATAGTTTTCACTTCATCGGTATAATCATGATGGCCCCATTGATTCTATTCATGGTTTTGTGTGTTTTATTCCCGGTCATTGTCCTGCAATCGGAGTGGAATTCCGTCACAACCCCATTTGTCGCGATTAGTGGGAGCCTTGTTCTGCTTTGGACGCTACTCAAGGTTTTTAGGATGATGCTAAAGAACCGCGATCTGTTTCCACTGACCTATTTTGTCACCCTCGGCGAAAAAGGCCTCGCCATGCATTTCGCCCGCTGGCATTTATTTACCAAGTGCAGTAAAACGGCCATCCCATGGCAGGACGTTCGATCCGCTGAAACCACGAGCCGGTTTTATTTTCCTGCCGCTCTGGTGGGATATTTTAATGTCAAAACATTGGAAATTGTGTCCAGCAACGGCGACCGTGTAATCATTCCGTTTCGACAAAAATCAGCAGAACATTTTGCGGAGGAAGTCCTGGCCCTGGTTCGAGAAAAAGCGCCAACAATCGAAGGTTAAAGAACACCACTAAACAGTTTCCACTCACTCAAAGCTAATCGTGTCTTTTCCCAGCACCGCCTCAATGTCATGGATCACCTCATCTGAAGGCTGAATGCGTAGCTGGGACTCGACTTCAACCTGTCGGACATGGTTGTCGGGAAAAATAAAATGCAGGTAGGTTTCGTTCGACCCTTTATGACCCGCCAAAATATTTTTGACCGCCAGCAAAGTCTCCCGTTCCAGGCCGGGAGTGCGAAGTTGAATATGGACTTTACCCTTCCAGTGATTTTTGGCTTCTGCCAGCGGGAAAACCTTGTCAGCAATCACCTTCGGGAAGTTACCATCCGCATCGACCTTGCCTTTTACTAAAACCGGTTCTTCTTCATGAAACAGTTGTTCGCATTCGGTGAAGAGTTCCGGCCAAATAATAACTTCCAAGGACCCCTGCAGGTCTTCCAGGGTAACAATGCCCATCCGATCACCCTTTCTTGTATTCTTGATCAACAACTTCATGGGAATCCCGGCGATGCTCACTTCCCTGGGGCTATTGCCCTCCAAAATGCTGGCGGAGGTCGCATCGGTGAACCATGACAAGTCCTTACTAAAACGTTCCAAAGGATGGCCGGTGATATAAAAACCAATCGCTTCTTTTTCAAACCGCAATCGATCCTGTTCAATCCATTCTTCTACCTTGGCAACACTCTCAGGTTCATTTTTAGCTGTCTCCTCGAACACATCAAACATATTCGACTGTCCCAGTTGCCGGTCTCTCTGCTTGCTTTGCCCCATTTCCATCACCGCCGCCAGTCGTCCAAACATGCCTGCACGAGTTTCTCCCAGCGAGTCCAGAGCTCCACTCTTCACCAGACTTTCAATGACCCTTTTATTTGCCTGACGGAGATCAATATATTCGCAAAACTCATCGAACGATGAAAATTTTTCCATATCTTTGCGGGTGTCAATAATGGAATCAATTGCCGCAGCACCAACATTTTTAATCGCGCCCAGGCCGAACAAGAGCTTGTTGTCCGAAATGATAAAATCCCGTGTACTCAAGTTTACGTCCGGTGGCATCACCTTGATTCCCATCTCCCGGCAATCGCTGATATAGCGAAGCACCTTGTCGCTGTTGTCCATATCGGCAGAGATCAACGCACCAAAAAATTCCAGTGGGTAATGCGTTTTCAGATAAGCCGTTTGATATGAAATCTGCGCGTAGGCGGCACTATGGGATTTATTGAATCCATAACCGGAAAATTTTTCCATCAGATTAAAAATCTTTTCCGCTTTTTTTGTTGCGAATTTATTTTTTTCAGTCCCCTGCATGAACCTTTCCCGCTGGGCGGCCATCTCTTTTGGGTCCTTCTTCCCCATCGCCCGGCGCAGGAGATCGGACTCTCCCAGGCTGAATCCAGCCAGGGTACTGGCGATACTCATGACTTGCTCCTGATACAAAATAACCCCATTGGTTTCCTGGAGAATGTCTTTGAGTTGTGGCAGCTCATATTTTTCTTTCAGAGTGCCATGTTTGCGTTTGATATAGTCATCAACCATGCCACTTTCCAACGGACCAGGACGGTAGAGCGCCAACAAAGCGATGATGTCTTCGAAACAATCAGGCTTCATTTTTTTCAGCAGATCGCGCATGCCCGAACTTTCCAGCTGGAATACTCCCAGCGTTCGCGCATCAGAAAGCAAACTGTATGTTTCCAGATCGTCCAGCGGAATCGCGCTGATATCGAGCTCTATGCCTTGTGATTGATGCATAAGCTTCAAGGCACTGTCGATGACCGTCAAAGTTTTCAGGCCAAGGAAATCCATTTTCAGGAGCCCCAGCTTTTCAACACTTTTCATCGCAAACTGGGTCACGACATCTTCTTTGCCACTTTTATACAGCGGCACAAACTGAGTCAAGGGTTTGGAGGAGATCACCACGGCGGCGGCATGTGTGGAGCAATGGCGCGGCAGGCCTTCCAGATTCGTTGCGATTTCCAACAGCTCCGCTACATTGGGATCTTCCTTGCGCATCTGCTTAAACTTTGGCTCCTCCTTAAACGCTTCTGCCAAAGTGATGCCTAGTTTATTGGGAATCAGCTTGGCGATTTTGTCCACTTCGCCATAAGACATGTCCAAGACCCTGCCAACATCACGGATAACGCCTTTGGCATTCATACTTCCGAAGGTAATGATTTGCGAAACGTTTTGGTTGCCACCATATTTTTCGGTGACATATTGAATGACCGTATCGCGATTATTCATGCAGAAATCGATATCGATATCGGGCATGCTCACGCGTTCCGGGTTCAGAAATCGCTCGAATAGCAGGCCATACTTCATCGGATCGATATCCGTTATGCGCAAGGAATAAGCCACCAAACTGCCAGCGGCGGAACCACGCCCCGGACCTACGGGAATATTTTGACTCTTGGCGTGATGAATAAAATCCCAAACAATTAAAAAATACCCCGGATACCCCATATTGAAAATGATACCCAGCTCGGTTTCGAGCCGATCTAAATATTCCTGCTCATTAAACTCGAACGCAATTTTCTGCATCGCTTCAAAACGTTCCTTGAGCCCCGCGCGCGTCTTCTCCTCCAGATAGGATTCCAGAGAATAACCTTCCGGTACGGGGTAATCGGGCAAGTTCAATTTATCGAACTCGAATTCCAGGTGACACCGGTCGGCAATTTTCAAAGTATTCTCTATGGCTTCCGGAACGTCCTTAAAAAGCGCCTTCATCTCATCCGCCGACTTGAAATAATACTCATCCGAGCCGTAACGCATGCGGTACTGGTCATCGATGGTTTTACCGGTCTGCAGACAAAGCAAAATTTCATGCGCCCGAAAATCTTCCCGGTCCAGATAATGACAATTATTCGTCGCCACGAGAGGCAGGGAAAGTTTTTTGCCGAGTTTGATTAACTCCTGATTAATTTTTCCCTGAAAATCCAGTTTATGATCCTGCAACTCCAGAAAAAAATTCCCTTCCCCCATGATCTCCCGGTACTGCTCGGCGATTTTTGTCGCCCGAGGAATATTTTCCTTGTTGATGTTAGACGCGACTTCTCCATGAACACAGGAGCTGAGAGCAATCAGACCTTCCGAATGTGCGGCAAGCAATTCTTTATCAATACGAGGCTTGTAATAAAATCCATCGAGGTAAGCGGTGGTCACCAGCTTCAACAGGTTTTGGTAGCCGGTATTATTCTCCGCTAAAAGGATCAGGTGGTAGGAAGCGTCGCGCTGTCCGAATTTATCCGATTTTTCCAAGTGACCTTCAGGGGCAACGTAGACCTCACAACCGATGATAGGTTTCAGCCCATGCTTTTTAGCGCCACTGTAAAATTCGATCGCGCCAAACAAATTGCCGTGATCCGTCATGGCAACTGCCGGCATGCCAAACTTCGCCGCACGCTTGAACAGGGCATCGTGCCGAATGCTGGAGTCAAGCAGGCTGTATGAGGTATGAAGATGTAAATGGACGAAACTCATTAAATTAAAGTACCTCTAAATTCTTGGTTTTAGCCATGTGCTGACCATCTGAAATTTTAGCATTGTCTTAATACAAACTTTAGTGAGTATGAAACCTACTGCAAGACTTTTTCGGGTGGTGTCCAGTCAATGTTCAATGCATCCGCCACGGCCTGATAGGTCACGCGCCCCTTGCAGACATTGAGCCCCAACATCAGCGCCGGATTTTCCGTTAGCGCTTTTTGATATCCCTTTTCCGCCAATTCGAGAGCATATGGGAACGTGGCATTGGTCAAAGCAAAAGTCGAAGTCCTCGCCAGGACACCGGGCATATTGGCAACACAGTAATGGATAGTGCCGTCGACCTCGTATATCGGATCACTGTGTGTGGTCGCTACGGAAGGCTCAAATACCCCTCCCTGATCGATACCAACGTCCACAATCACCGATCCTGGTTGCATGACAGACAGCATTTCACGAGTCACCAGCTTCGGTGCCCGCGCCCCGGGGATCAGCACCGCGCCAATGACCAGGTCCGCTGTTTTTAGCGATTCAATAATATTGATGCTGTTCGACATCAAAGTCTTCAGACGATGTCCATGAATATCATCCAGGTAGCGCAAGCGCGGCAGACTGATGTCGAGCAAGGTGACTGATGCCCCCGTGCCTATGGCCATTTTGGCGGCATTGGCCCCGACGATTCCGCCTCCCAGGATCACCACATGCCCAGGATCAACCCCAGGGACGCCGCCCAGTAAAATACCGCGACCGCCGTTTTCCGCCTCCAAACATTTGGCGCCTTCATGTATCGACATGCGACCCGCTACCTCGCTCATAGGAATCAATAGCGGCAGAGAACGATCCTCCAATTGCACCGTTTCGTAAGCAATGCCCACCACTTTTCTCGCCAAAAGAGCCTGAGTCAACTGCGGTGCCGGGGCCAAATGCAGGTAGGTGTATAGGATCTGCCCTTCCTGAAGCAATTCATACTCTTCTTGAACAGGTTCCTTGACCTTCATTATCATTTCAGAGCGGGAATAAATATTGTCCCGGTCCAACAATTGGGCTCCCTGTTCCTCGTATTGCCGATCAGAAATGCCACTGCCTTTGCCAGCATCGTGTTCCACCAAAACCTTATGACCGCGCAAAACCAACTCATGCACACCTGCGGGGGTTAGGGCAACACGTCCTTCATCCTTTTTTATCTCTTTGGGAGCACCAACAATCATAGGAGGGCACCTCTAAAAATTGATTTTGGCCATGAGCGGCCCTTATGAAATAAGGACCAGCGAATTGCCGCGATATGAAATACTGAATTATTAGAGATCCCCAAGATATTATTCCTTATTTTTTTGGGCTGGCGATTATTTATGAACCAAGGTAAAAATTAGGGGCTGCGAAACTGATTTGCACCCTATTTATACCTAATTTACGGGGGTCCCGGCTATAAAAATTTTGGTACATTTTCTACTTCGGCATTTGATCTTTGCAAATAAATCCTATAGATTATGACGTCACCCACTTTCAATCATCTTTCAAGGGAACCTCGATCAGAGGACCCCTATATATAACAGGGAGTTACTGCTTTGGTAGAAGTCGCAAAAACCCGGCTCGAAAAAATTGTCAAATCAAAATTGAGCGCGGACGGTAAATTACTGGATATGGAGGACAAAGGACTTTCTGCCAACGATTTAAAATTATTGCAGGAATTCGATGAACTGAAAAATGTTGAGCAGCTTTACCTCAGCCACAATGAGCTCGATGCAGAAGGCATCGAGGTTTTATGCCATCCCGATTCTTTTCCCAATCTGAAGTCTTTGTACCTCAATCACAATCTGATTGGTGATCCAGAAGCGGAAATGCTGGCAAAGTCCAGTCTGGTAAAAAATCTCAATTGTCTGATGCTGGAAGCGAATGCCATCGGCGTCAAAGGTACCGAAGCACTGGCGAGCTCGGAGAACTTTCAAGTCCTGGAAACACTTTTTCTCGACAACAATCCCATTGGTGCGGAAGGCGTTAAAATCGTCGCGGCTTCGACCCAGTTCCCCAATTTACTGGCTCTGCATTTAGACAGCACTGATATGGGCGATGAAGGGGCAATCGCTTTGTCTCAGGCACCAGCGTTGGCGGAGTTGACCAAGCTGTACCTGTGTTCCAACCATATTGAAAATGATGGAGCCATCGCTCTGGCAAACTCGCCGTATCTGAACAATTTGATCGTTCTTAGCCTGTGGCGAAACGAAATCCGGGATAAAGGCGGTAAAGCCATTGCCGAATCACCGACCTTCGGTCAGTTGGAACGCTTGTATATGAGCTTGAACTTGATTGACCGGCCTGTCAGAAAGATCATCCGACAATCGGAACTGGCGGCGAGACTGAAAACTCTGGTGATGGACTGAATGAACGGCTCCGCCGCAAGCGGACGAGGTATCAGACAATGATTTTGCGGAGGTGCCTCCGCTGGCAAATTGACCAAGAGTAAAAAGCTTGATGGTTTGAATTGCTCAAGCAGGTTATGATAAATTGCCTCCTACGCTAGTGGGCGGAGAATAAAACCCACTGGTGGGGTTTAAAAGGAAGTTATCAAAACAAATAAATTGGTGTAGAATTAATCGTATATCTACCCACTTGGGATAAAGCAAATGGAATACAAATTTACCTACAGCAAATTTTTTAACGTATTTTTTCACATTGGAGTTGTCTTCAATGTGGTCCTCGTCATTTGGTTAATCCTGATCTTCACTGAAGTCATATAAGGATCCGCCGCATCCCGAGTCCTAAAAATACTGCGGCTGGCTCGCGGCTTTCACAAGAGTATCGAAGTTTTTCCACTGCAGTTTGTCCTTCGGCAATAGATAATCCCCAGAAACATTTCGGTAAGGACGCCACTCGTGGTCAATATAAACCTCGTTCGGGCGGAAGTTTGCTTTGTAGTTCAAGGACTGATTCGTGGTGATGTAATATCCCAGATAAAAATGTTGTATTTTTTTCTGTCGGGCAAACTCCATCTGCCTGAGAATACTATACGTCCCAAGACTCACTTTAGAGTTGGGCGGAACATAAAAAGTATAAATCGCAGAAAATGTATTTTTGGTGCAATCCGCTAAAGCCACTCCAATCAATTTATCATCCAGATAGTATTCAAACTCCACTCCAAACGGCGTATTGACGTAAAAAGATAAGCGGAAATTCTGCTCGTCCTCGACATCATCCTGTAAAGGATGAAACTTTTTTTTGTGCGCCAGATAAAGTTCAAATTTCTCATCGGAATATTTAGGCACGCCAATGTTCATCTTGATGTCACGGCAACTCGCCAGGGCCCGCTTTTGGCTACGTGTCATGGAAAACTCTGCCGTACGAATGCGGATCGGGATACATTCATAACAATTCTGACAACGAGGACGGAAGAAGTAATCACCAAAATGCCGCACACCATTGGCCAGGAGATACTCGAATTCCGTTTCGGATACATCTTCAAGCAGGTATTCCTCAAACAGCGAGTTTCGGTCTTTGAA
>PVMS01018663.1_pt1 | contig 11886 bp, 9 predicted proteins | sample 1853461 | NCBI WGS metagenome assembly PVMS01 (sample SAMN08582032, study PRJNA380276) | Marine sediment metagenome, whole genome shotgun sequencing project. | isolation source: ocean sediment barecode stripped | collected 2017
ACACCGCTGTTTATGACCGCACCATTGCCGATTATCTTGGCTCTCAGGCATTGCCGGATGTAGAGAGCTGCTACGGCTAAGGGTTCAGAGTTCAGCGCCGCCTCTGGCCGCGAGCGTCCAGTCAAATCGAAGAAGAAACTAATGAACATCGAACATCGAACATTGAACGTCGAACATCGAATAATGTATTCTGTCTATTTTAGAAAAAGCTTGAGCAAAGCGAAACCACCCTTCGATATTCTACGGTTCATTATTCTGCGGTTCTGCGGTTCGCTGTTCAACACCAGAACCTCTGGACCTATGAATCGACGAACGGCTACGATTTTTCTTTTCAGCACGCCAAGCTCCATTACGCCATTTACAGATTGTAGCAGCTCTCTACATCCGGCAATGCCTGAGAACCAAGATAATCGGCTATGGTACGGTCATACACAGCGGTGTGGTCAAATGCTTTTTGAGCCAGACGGTAGCGCAGCCCGAGGGGCAGGGCGCCGTCATTTGATTCCAGTTTGGATACGATCATCGGGTAGTCTGAAGGATCCACCACCGAAGCCACCCGGATGAAATTTTTGGCCGAAGCCCGGATCATGCAGGGCCCTCCGATATCAATGTTACCCCTGGCCTGCTCAACGGTCACGCCCGCTTTTGAAATGGTTTCTTTGAATGGATATAAATTGACCACGACCATATCGATGGGGACACTGCCGGTTCGCTTTAAATCATCCTGGTGGGAATCATTGTAAGTTTCAGTGAGGAGGCCGAGGTAAACTTTAAAGTCCAGTGTTTTTACCAGACCGCCCTGGGTTTCAGGTTGCCCCGTGTAATCGGAGACCTGGGTCAGACGGGAACCCGCCGAATCTCCCAAAATTTCTTGAATCCGGCCGTAAGTGCCGCCGGTGGAAAAAAATTTTACATCCGGATTAATGGCCACAAGCTGCGGTATAAAGGTGTCCAGTCCACCTTTATCGGACACACTTACCAGCACATGGCGTACGCGAACCAGACTGTCGATCCTGTCTACGATATTCATAGCCATAATGTTCACCTCTTTCCTTCGTTCTCTTCAATAAATCGTTTAAAGAATTCCGCCATAAAAGCGTGGCGCTCATCGGCCAGTTTCAGGCCTTCTTTGGTTTGCATACGATCTTTGATTTTGCAAAGCTTTACTTTAAATTCTCTGTAACCGGTATCGTCAATGGAATACGGCCGGGTATCCTCTATTCTGGTCTCGCCGTTATGAAGCCGGGCACCCACTTCTCCGGCAAAAAGAAAAGCGCGGGCCACTCCCACTGCCCCGATGGCGTCAAGTTTATCGGCATCGAATAAAACTCTGGCTTCGGGCGTCCGGGGTTGACGGTCACCGCGAAAACGATGAGATCGAATGCAATGCAAAATATTTTTCTTCTGGCCCTCGGAAAGAGCCAGCTTGGCAACGATGGGCGCTGCCATGTGAGCGCTTTTTTCAGCATGGCAAACAGCACCGTTGGAATCATCCTGGCAGCCCCGGCCGATATCATGCAGGTAGGCGGCAACCAGCAGTACATCCAAATCTACCCCCTCGGCGGATCCTAGGCGTTCACACAAACGGCAAACTCTGAGGGTATGATCCCAGTTGTGGCTGCCCCTGGCGCCTTGAAAGTGTTTGAGAGTCATTTTCTTTACGGTATCGAGCATAAGGCCTGACTGGGAACGTTGTCGATTGAATAACGGATGTATTCAATCATTTAAATTGCAGGTTTTGTTCAAACATTCAATCGTCAATTGAATGGGAGTGTTTTGTACATACACTAGTTCAGGCCGGGCATGCAATAGGCAAATTAAACTGGTTTTCGATTGTCTTTTTGCGGGTCGAATGATAAAATTGTTCCACAGGGTTCAGAGGTTCTCAATTCCGTTTAGATCTGGGCCGTTGATTATAGCCATGTAAAACGGGTGCCTGGCAATCGGTTGCAAAATCACCCAAAAAGTAACCCTGAACCCTCGCGCGGAAGGAAATTAATATGCGTCTAAAAAAATATTTGTTGCTAATATGTTTCTTAGCCGTACTTCCCTCCGTTGTTTTCGCCGAATCCGAAATAACGGGCTGGGCCAAGGCAAAATGGGGAATGTCCCATGCCGAAGTAAAAAAAATTTACGAGTTGAATTCCTGGGAACCCGGCACAAGTCCGACCTGCAAAATGAAACAAAAAATCAAGATAATGGGGCGCGATTTTGCAGTAGCTTTCTATTTTGACCAGCGTTCGGCCGAGGGAAAATTATATCGAGTGGTATTGGCCCATTTTAATAATGATGTTACGGATGTCCTCTGGCTCAAGTCTGTCAAGGAAATACTGGTTGAAAAGTACGGAAATCCGGATACCTTCGATATCCACGGTAAAATGAAAACCAGCCGATGGATAAAATCTGAAAACCGGCTCAAGCTGACAACCCTGACAGGCAAGACCGTTATGTGCGCCATTGAATACACTTCCCTGGGTTCGGAAAGCAAAAAACTTTAAGAAAGTAATTTTTTAAAAAAAGATGCCGATATAACATATGGGGTTCAGGGTTCAAAGGTTCTGGTCACTTGTCGCCGGCCACTGGTCTCTGGTCACTTGTCATTGATAGTCAGGTTGCTGTTACGACGTGATAGTGGATACTCGTCTCTCGATACTCGATGAACACTGGTTACTGGTTCCTTGTCACTGGTTCCTGGTAACTGCGAACTTGGGAGTGTCATCCAGAGACCAGTAACCAGCGACCAGTATCGAGCATCGTGTATCAAGTGCTACCAGCTGCGCCGTAGCATTTAGGCGAAGTGGGGAGCCCTTGAACCCAGCCTCCGGCCCGGAGGGAACCCTTGGACTTAAACCTTTGAACCCTATTATGATAGGTTGGTACTCACAGTGGACCAGCAAAACTATATTCAAGTCCGAAATTCGCAGATCAATTATTACAAACAGGTACCCCTTTTCTATCAAACGGGCACTGATTGCTATGTTTTGTACAAACCGGCGGGAACCTCTCTTACGGAAATGCGAATCAGCCAGCAACGGCACCCTCTGTTGTATATCCAGGAGGAAGACCGGATAGTTGCCATTAAAGAGCTTCAGAAAGGGTTTAACCAACAAATCGAGCAGAGCATCACGACCGGAAATGTGGTGGACGTCAAAGCATCCCTTTGTGATCTGGTTGAAGAAACCCTTGATGAACCCCGCAGCGGAACCCTCAAAGCGTTACCGGAAACGATTGATTCCCTGATTACCGGATATTCCGGGCATCCTGAAATTTTAAAATCAATTGCATCGATTTCCTTTAAAGACTACACCACCATAATCCATTCCGTAAACGTGATGGCCTTAACTCTTGGATTTTGTTTTCACTCAAATTTTAAAATACAAAAAACCCGACGGATAGGCTTAAGCGCGCTGCTGCATGACGTCGGGAAAACCGAGGTCCCCACGTCAATATTAAAAGCGCCACGAAAATTGACCGCCCAGGAATTTATGATAATGAAAACCCATCCGACCATCGGTGGCGTAATCATTCGGGAAAAAAATAAAATAGGCGGCAATGTTGCGTTGGGAGCTTTGGAACACCATGAAAAACTGGACGGCAGCGGCTACCCCACAGGTACCCGTAATATATCCTATGACGGCCAGTTGCTGGGGATCATCGATTGCTACGAAGCCCTGACCAACGAAGATCGGCCCTATCGTCGCGCTAGAGAGCCGCTGGAAACCTTAAAATTTCTCAAAGATGATGTGCAGGCCGGCAAATTCAACCGCGACATATTCGAAAAATTCTGCTACAGTTTGATATAGGCGCCTCGCACCTTTTACATGATAACATGATGCCAGAAACTGAAACTTCATATGAACTGCATAGTACAGGGTAGGAGGTTTAACGATTTGGGATTTCGGCCTCGTCCTCATCCTCGTGCCCGTGAATCAATTGAATCGAGGACGAGGACAGGGACGACGACAAAAGAGAGCCGTTTCATTCCAAAATCCCCAATCCCAAATCCCAAATCGTTTTTATCCATGTTTGTTCAACCTAAAAAAATTCTGGTCGTATTCTGGGGGTTGTTTATCTCGGCTACGCTTGCCGGCTGTCAGACGGTTCAATATTACAGCCAGGCGATTAGCGGCCAACAACGCATCCTTCAAAGCCGGCAGCCGATTTCTAAAATCACGGCGGATCCGAATTCATCGGAAATTTTGCGTCAACGGCTGACTTTCATAATGGATGTTAGAGCGTTTGCCGAAGACGAACTTCAACTGCCGGTGGCTAACAACTACCTTACCTATGTCGACCTTAAAAGACCTTACGTCGTGTGGAATGTGGTGGCGACACCTGAGTTTTCCATGGTACCTAAGACATGGTGTTATCCCTTTGTGGGCTGTGCCGCATACCGGGGCTACTTCGCTGAAGCAGATGCCTATCAATACGCTAAGTCATTGAAAAACCAGGGCTATGATGTCCATGTGGGCGGGGTGACGGCTTATTCGACCCTGGGTTGGTTTGATGATCCGGTGCTGAGCACATTTATTCGTCGATCCAAAGCAAGTACGGCGGCACTGCTATTTCATGAACTGGCCCACCAGGTTTTTTACGTGTCCGATGACACGACTTTTAATGAGAGTTTTGCCACTTTTGTGGAACAGGAAGGCCTGCGCCGCTGGCAGAAATCCTCCGGCAACTCAACAATTTACGGTGAATATTTAAACAATTACCGCCGTCAGCAACAATTTGTCAGATTGGTTTTAGAATACCGTCAAAAACTCGAATTGCTTTATCAGACAGATTTGGCGCCGACCCCCAAAAGGATAGAAAAGGCCTCTATATTCACTGATCTGCGGAATGAATTTAGCCATTTAAAAACAAGGCACACCGGTATGGCAGCCTATGATGATTGGATGAACCGGCCGCTAAACAATGCCAAAATCAGCGGCGTAGTTGCATATCACGATTTTGTGCCGGCATTCAGTAAAATATTGGCGGAAAAGAACGGAGACCTGGCCCAATTTTATGAAGCGTGCCGACAGCTGGCCCAAAAAAAGAAAGGCGAACGGCATCGTATTTTAAAAGATGCCATGCAAAAGGTGGCGGAAACGGCCATGACAGAGTTTCACGCATTCCAGCTTGACAGATAAGCTCAATTTTTTTAATATGTTACAGTCCTTGGTGGGCGTCATTCTTAATTAATTGATTGAAGGTTCGACTTTAATGTACGAGAATTTTTTCAGTTTCAGCGAAAAACCATTTAAACTGGTACCAAATCCGGCCTATCTGTTTCTGAGCAAAAGTCACGAAGAAGCGCTGGCTCACCTCAATTACGCCCTGGCTCAGGGAGACGGCTTTGTGGAAATTACCGGCGAGGTCGGAACTGGTAAGACCACTTTATGCCGGGCTTTTCTGGAAGACCTGGATGAAAACACCAGCGCCGCCTATATCTTCAATCCCAAACTGGGTCCCAAGCAACTGATCAAAACCATCAACGATGAACTGGGTATTAAATATGATACGGATAACACTAAAGATCTGATTGATAAACTGAATGCCTTTCTGATGCGTCAAAAAGCTGCATGCAAAAAGGTTATCCTTCTCATTGACGAAGCCCAGAATCTGAGCAGAAATATCCTGGAACAGTTGCGGCTGCTTTCGAACCTGGAAACTAGTAAAGAAAAATTGCTGCAGATTATTCTGGTAGGGCAACCCGAGCTAAGTGATATCCTCGACTCCCATGAACTCCGGCAACTCGGTCAGCGAATAACCCTGAGATATCATCTCATGCCCCTCAATTCCAAAGAAACCGTAGAGTACATTAAATACCGCATCAATATTGCCTCCCGCAAGGCAGGAATTAAATTTGATCGGTCCGCTTTTAGCCGGATTTATAAATATTCCGGCGGAATTCCACGGGTCATCAACATTGCATGCGACCGGGCGCTGCTGACTGCTTTCGGCCTGAGCCAGCATAAAATAACAGGCAGCATTGCCAGGACATCTATCAAGGAATTAAAAAGCAGAGGGGCTAAAAAACAGTATGACTTAATTTACGGCAATAAGGCGATCGCCATTTTTGCAGCTCTGGCTCTGATATTAATGGCCGTAATTTTTCGTCAACCGTTAATTCAGGGGCTCGGATCATTTTTCAATGACACCCAAAGCCCCAAAGTTGAAGCTTCCCCTGCCCCTGAATCAGATGACGGTGACACCTCCCTGATAGCTGATAAAGATGGGAACATTTCTACAGTAGCTGATCTTGAAGACGATGAAGTTGCCGAGCCGGCTCAAAAGCCCTCGCCTGATAAAGAACCGCAAGACGACATCCCGGCGACCGATCAGTTGGAGACGCTGAATCTGATGGATTATTTGGCGACCATGGAGATTAAATCTTCACGCCATACGGCCCTGAAACAAGCTATGGAATTATGGCGGACACCGATTGAATTCAAACCATACCTCAACAGCCTCGATGATGATCAGGCCTTTTTCCGACTCACGGCCAAGCCCAGCGGTATTTTCATCCATCGGTTGGAAACAACCATGGGACTGCTAAAACGCCTGAATCTGCCTGCGATTCTGGAGTGTTATCCACCGGGCAGCGATGAACCCGCCTACCTGACGCTGAGTAAAATTGACGGCGACAAACTTTATCTGGGCAGTGCCGTGAAAAACCGGATGGTAGAAACAGACATTCAAGAAATAAATTTCTCCTGGTCCGGCATCGCCTACCTGCCCTGGAAAAATTTTCTTTCAATCTGGGGCACCATACCCTTGCGATCCAGCAAAGATTCAATCATCACCCTCAAGCTGCTGTTACATGAGCTGGGCTTTGGCAATGTCGCAATGAACGACGAATACGATACCTGGACACGCAATGCTATCGAAGAGGTGCAGGTCAAATACGGCATCCCGGTGGATGGTTTTGTAGGACCGTTGACCAAAATTATTCTTTATCGAGAAAAAAATACGTTTGAGATGCCGTACCTGACCCGGTAAGCGGTTTGAAATATGTAGAGTTCCTGATCTGGCAATAATTATTTAGACACATTTTATTGATATTTAATCTCTTTTTCACCGCAGAGCCGCAAAGTGCGCAGAGAATACTTGTTTCATGTTTGCCGTAGAGAGGACTGCAAACATAAAGAATAATCCGCCTCAAACGCTAGAAATTATTTGTGGGTGGCGGAGTGAAAATAAAACGCGATTCTATTGCCCGAAGGGCGGTGTGTTTTTAACTTTCTGCCCTCTCAGCAGAAAGTTAAAAGAAAAGTTCCTCTGCGATCTCTGCGACTCGAGCGAAGCGGGCGGTGAATCCAGGTCAAAAAAATAACACACTCGGCAGTAAATCAACATATAAGGATTATACTAAAGGATTGTCATTTTGAGCTCGATCCTCAAAGCCTTAAAAAGAATAGAAGGGCAATCACCGCCGGCCCCATCGTTTCCCGCTCTGCCGGACTCAGTTGACGTGAAGCAGACCGTCAATTCAAATGCCAGGAAACGGTGGCTGCTGCGCAGGTTTATAACTGTGAGCCTGATTCTGCTGGTAATTCTTGTTACAGCGGTCATTGTCTTTCAGCGACGACAATTTGTGATCTCGAAAATATTTCCGGCCGGGTCCCCGGCGGCAAAGCAACCAATAAGCAAAACACCGGCGGAGAAATCAAAAATTTTCAAGGCCAAAATACCTCCGACAACTGTTAAACAGGCCCCCAAGAAACCAGCGCCGGCACGGTCAGCCAGGCAACAAATCAAACCGGTTGCGCCCGGACAAAAAACCAAAAAATTCAGAACAAATACACAGACTTCGGAATCCAGGGTGGATGTCGGAAAGCAGACCCCCAAAACAATGCCGGCCATCTCGAGCAAACAGCCGCCAAGCAGCCCTAGCGGTAATAAACCAGCCCTGAAGCAATCCTCCCGGCAAAAGTTTAGGCCTTCAAAAAAATCCATCGCCGGAAAACGAACAGCATCCCGTAAACCGGCGGCCGTAGCCAGAAAATCCAGAAAAACCAGAACCTATGCTAAACTTAACGATTCCGATTTAAAGCTGCAGGCTCTGGCCTGGTCCAGTGATGCCGCCAAACGGATGGTTGTCATTAATGGCCGCATCGTTCGTGAGGGAGAATCGGTGGAGGGTTACCAGATCGACCAGATCCGCCAGGAGGATGTCGTTGTCAGTGACGACAGACAATCCTGGAGTCTGGAGTTTGGATTAAAACAATAATGATGCTAAAAAAACTTCATATTTCCACGCTGAGCCTGATTATCCTATTCGGGCTGGTCATTTCTGGAAAAATCCTTTTTGAAATAGATCCCTTACAGTCACTGGAATATAAAGTCTATGATTCTTTGTTACACCTGCGACAGCGAAAAGCCGCCACCCAGGTCGTCGTTTTGGCCATAGATAATAAAAGCGTTCAATCCATCGGCAGCTGGCCCTGGCCCCGCTCCTATATTGCAAGCCTGGTCCGGAGGCTTACCGATGACGGGACCCACACCATGGGCCTGTCGCTTCTATACCCCTCCAGAGAAATAAACCCCGGTCTCGAAGAAATCCGATTTATTAAGCAAAGCCTGCCCCCCAAACCTTCAAAAGTCGAACGGAAATCATTAAAAAAAATTTCCGGCAATCTGACAGAAGCTTTACAAAGGTTGGATCATGATCAGCAGTTAATTTCGGCGGTCCGGGCCGCACGCAGGGTCGTGTTACCGTTGCGATTCACCCAGGAAGACCCCCCAGACAGTAAACCACCGCCGCTTTCGGCCTGGTTGGGATTGAATTCCCTGGATCCGAAGTCCTATTCGAATGATCAACCGGGTTTGAACCATGACGATTCACGCTATCGAGGTATTTTGAAAACACGGAAGGTAACCGCCGGAGGCCTCATCCAGCCCTATGAAAAGCTGTCTAGAAAGGCCGGTGCCCTGGGACATACCAACATCATTGTCGAAAGTGACGGGGTGGTCCGCAAAATGCCATTGCTGATCAATTATCAGTCCAGGGATTTTCTTTCCTTTGCGTTGCAGGTGGCCCGAAAACATTCGGGTGTGCGGCTAAAAGACCTAAAGATCAGTAGTACCGGACTCGATTTAAAACGGTTGTCCATACCAACCGAAAAAAATCACAGCATGTTTATCGATTTCAGCGGCCAGAGCACCAACATACGTCAGGTATCATTTTTAGATGTTATAAATGGAAAAATACGGCCGGAAACATTTCAAAGAAAAGTCGTTCTGATCGGGGTGACGGCCGAAGGGATATCCCCAAGATATAAAACCCCTTTAAATTCAAGTGCTTCTGAAATTGAAATAGAAGCTAATGTGGTGGAGAATATCATCAACAGCAAGTTTATCTCACGCCCTTCCTGGGTCTTTGCCCTGGAGATCCTGGCTTTATTGTATTTTGGATTTTTTCTGTTGTTTGTGATTCCCAGAGTCGCCCCCCGCATGGGGGTTCTGATCATGGGAATATTTTTAATCACCTGGCTCGGTGCCGGTGCCGTCCTGTTTGTCGCCAGCGGCATCTGGTTGAAAATGCTGACACCCGTTATTCTTTCGATCGTGGGTTTAACGCTCACCAGCGGCAATCGGCGCATTTCTGAAAAACAGGATGAAAATGCTCAACTGAATAAAAGCCTGGGGCTGGCATTGCAGGGCCAGGGCATGCTGGACATGGCCTTTGAAAAATTTTTAAAGTGCCCGATTGAGGATAAAGCAGTTCAAAAACTGCTATACAATTTGGGGTTGGACTTCGAACGCAAGCGGATGTTCAACAAGGCTCTGGCCGTCTACCGCCAGATTCTGGAGGGCGGGAAATATAAAGATATCAAAGCAAGGATAAAAAAACTGATCGCCCTGGAAAATACCCTGGTAATGTCGGCCGGCTCCCCCAAAAAAGAAACCACTTTCCTGGTGCAAAACGGTACCACCCGACCGACCCTCGGCCGCTATGAAATTTTAGAGGAGCTGGGACAGGGAGCTATGGGCACGGTGTACCTTGGGAGGGACCCAAGCATTCAACGCCAGGTGGCCATTAAAACGCTCAGTTATGCCGAAATTGCCGCTGATGAGTTATCCGAAGTCAAGACACGTTTTTTTCGTGAGGCCGAGGCTGCCGGAAAGCTCTCCCATCCGAACATCGTAACCATCTACGATGTGGGTGAAGATCACGACATGGCCTACATCGCTATGGAACTGCTGGAAGGCCAGGATTTGACCCACTATTGCCAAAAAGGCCAATTGCTCCCCCTTAAACGGGTTGTCAATATTGTCTCTGCGATAGCGCAGGCTTTGGGCTATGCCCATGATCGACAGGTGGTTCACAGAGATATCAAACCAGCCAACATCATGCTGATGAAAAGTGATCAAGTCAAAGTCGCGGATTTTGGAATTGCCCGGGTCATATCTTCCTCCAAAACCCAAACCGGCATCATATTCGGAACGCCTAACTACATGTCCCCCGAACAGGTGGCCGGAAAGAAAGTGGATGGCCGCTCGGATCTGTTTTCCCTCGGGGTTGTGTTCTATGAAATGCTGACAGGCAAAAAACCGTTTACCGGTGACAGCATGTCAGCCCTTCTGTACGCCGTCTCCAATACGGAGTACGTGCCGCTCGAGGAAATAGCACCGAAAACCCCTCCCTGCTGTGTTCGGATCGTCGAACGAATGCTGGCCAAAGGCGTTTCCAAACGGTTTCAATCCGCCTCCCAGGTTACCAAGGACATCAGGGAGTGCCAGGAAAATTTATCCTGATAAACCTCCAAAATGATAAATAAATCTTTAGAGTTAAAACAAACTATCCAGCCATTAAAAGAATGGGTAAAAAATGTGTAAAGATTTCCGCTCAAAAGCCGATAGTGATAATTATGGAAGCCATGCCAGATGGCAATAGATAGCAACCTGCCCATATTACAAATCTTTTGGAGGCACCCATGCTGAAAATAGTATTAATGTTAAAGAATACCGAGCTAAAAACTCTGGAAACCGATAAAGAAATGATCACTATTGGACGCAATAACAACAGTGATATTCAGATCAACAACCTGGGCGCCTCCAAAAAGCATGCCACCATCTCCCGTCAGAATGGCAGCTATTTCATTGAGGATCTCAACAGCACCAACGGCACCCTCCTAAACAATGAACAGATCACCAAAGCCGGCTTATCCGGTAAAGATGTAATCACCATCAGCAAACACACCCTTTTTGTTTCGATCCATAAAGGCCCAAGTGACACCCAGGGTATGGCGGAAGCCACTATCAAGATTTCGTCCTAAAACCTGGCCCATCCACAAGCAGCCCCTCTTCTTTTCAGGTCACCGTCTAGGCCCAGATGCGTGCTACTGCGACTAAAAAGCAGCTAGTGCTGTGTCCCAGATGTAATTTACAAAATTCGGATTGATCTAGTAATACATCCTTTCCCATAATGAAATTGGTTAAATCCCAAATTTCAAATTCCAAATCACAAATGGTTCGACAAGCTCACCACCCTGAGCCTGTCGAAGGGTAAATCCGAAATTACAAAACTCAAATCCGAAACAAATCTCAGAATACAATGAATCGAAGCGATCCGGCTGTCTGTGAAAAGCTACATTCAGCCTGAGCTGGGACCGAAGAAAACTCCCCGTGGCAAATCCAAACCTGTTTCCCCCCCTTTGGAATGAATAATGTCGAATGAAGAATGACGAATTGTGAAGTCGCTTCGCTCCATCAATTTTAGAAATATGACAATTGAGAAGATTTTATTATAATCCTTTCGGATACGACACACTAAAAATTGATAGAATTCCTCTCCGAGCCGTAGGATCTACCCTCCGGCCTGCAAGCCCTACGGGCTGGAAGCGGAGCCGGAGGCTTAATTATTCATTTTACATTCGTCGGTCGTCATTCCAAAAG
>PVMS01031352.1_pt1 | contig 11886 bp, 12 predicted proteins | sample 1853461 | NCBI WGS metagenome assembly PVMS01 (sample SAMN08582032, study PRJNA380276) | Marine sediment metagenome, whole genome shotgun sequencing project. | isolation source: ocean sediment barecode stripped | collected 2017
GACTGCGCTGCTGCTCAGCATTACCTCCCTCCACCAGCCATGCACCATCACCCTTGATCGTAAACGATGCAGATCAGCGTAGAGGATTTTGCCATCGGTAAAATGAGATTTGGTTCCGTGCATACGGACGTTACAAAAGTTTCGGATGGCCTGATGATGGGTCCGGTCGATGTGAAGTCTGCATCGTTTACGATCAAGGGTGATGGTGCATGGCTGGTGGAGGGAGGTAATGCTGAGCAGCAGCGCAGTCGATTACAGATGCAGTTGAACAGTGATGACATCAAAGCCACGCTGGAAGCACTGGACTACGACCCGGTGCTTGAGGGCGAAAAAGCGACCTTTACTGCCGATATCAGTTGGCCCGGGCCGCCCGGCGCGGATTTTCTCGATCATGTTTCCGGAGCCCTGAAGATTGATATCGAGCGCGGGGCCTTACTGGAAGTCGAGCCGGGCGGTGGCCGGTTGCTGGGCGTGCTCAGTATTGCTGCATTACCCCGGCGCCTGTCGCTGGATTTTCGGGATGTTTTTGATGATGGATTAAGTTTTGATACAGTGAAGGGCGATTTTCGTCTGGAAGACGGTGAGGCCTATACCTGTAATCTGGGTCTGGAGGGTGCCGTAGCTAATCTGGGTATTGTTGGCCGGACCGGCCTCAGAGAAGAGGACTATGATCAGCTCGCGGTGGTTCGGCCCCATGTGTCGAATGTTTTTGCGTTGGGCGGCGCGGTGGTCGGCGGGCCGGGCGTCGGGGCGGCCTTGCTGCTCATATCACAAATTTTTAAAAAACCTTTGAGCGCGCTCGGTGAATCTTATTATCGCATTTCAGGAAGCTGGGATGACCCGACCATCGATCAGGTCGAGCGTGGCGAAGTTGATCTCACACCGTTTAAGAACTGCGAAGAGTATCTTGCGACCGTTCTGCCCGACCCGGGTGAGCTGGAGCAATTTGCGCCGCTGCCGCAGGCCCCGGCGGAGATTTCTCCGCAACAGGATTGATCTGTTAATTTGAGGATTCTGGTATGAACGACGTCAGGCTGGCGGCGATCCAGATGAACTCCGGTGTTAGTTGACACGCCGTGAGGCAGGCTGGGACTGGCCGTATGCTATGATCTTCGCTTCCCCGGGTTATTCCGTCATCTGTGCAGCGAAGGCATGGAAATACTCGCATTGCCTGCGGCGTTCACCTGTGCTGTCTCATCGTCGGATCGGCACCGGTTCACCGGGCGACAAGGACAAAAGGTAAAAATATAGTGGCTGCCTCCGAAGATAAACCCACAGACAACGCAACCGATCATGCGATCCGCACAGCGCGCGAGCGATTACTGATGCCGACCGGGCTTGAGGATATGCACCTGGATCAGGCGCTGAATGCATTGTTGAAAAACGGCGTGGACACTGCTGATCTGTATTTTCAGAAGAGCCGGCATGAGTCCTGGTCGCTTGAGGACGGCATAGTCAAAGAGGGTTCTCACAATATTGAACAGGGTGTCGGCGTTCGGGCCATGGCTGGAGAAAAAACCGGCTTTGCCTACTCCGATGAAATCGTGCTGCCGGCGTTAATGCAGGCATCTGAAGCGGCACGCGCTATTGTCAGGCAAGGTCAGCATGGTCGTGTGCAGGCGTGGAAGCCCCGCACTGGTCATCAGCTTTATGAGCCGGTGGATCCGATCTCCGCACTTGATGATGCAGATAAAGTGGCGCTTTTACAGCAGGTAGATCGTGAGACGCGCAAGCTTGATCCACGGGTTAAGCAAGTCATGGCGAGTCTTGCTGCCGTGCATGAGGTCATCCTGGTCTGCTCCAGTGACGGTGTGCTGGCCGCCGACGTGCGGCCGCTGGTGAGGATGAATGTTTCGGTCATAGTGGAAGACAAGGACAAACGCGAGCAGGGCTACAGTGGGGGTGGCGGTCGATTTGGCTATGAATACTTTCTTGAGTCCGACCGGGCCATGGATTACGCGCGTGAAGCCGTTCGTCTGGCCCTGGTCAATCTGGACGCAGTGCCGGCACCCGCCGGAGAGTCGGTGGTTGTGCTGGGTAACGGATGGCCGGGTATTCTGCTGCATGAGGCCATCGGCCATGGCCTGGAGGGTGACTTTAACCGCAAGGGCACGTCGGCGTTTGCCGGGCGGATGGGCGAAAAAGTGGCCTCGGACTTATGCACAGTTGTTGATGACGGCACGCTGCATGGCCGGCGCGGCTCCCTGAATATCGATGACGAAGGGACACCGACCCGGCAGACAGTCCTGATCGAGTCCGGCAAACTGGTTGGTTACATGCAAGACACTGTGAATGCACGGCTGATGGGCATGGAGCCTACCGGCAACGGCCGGCGGCAGTCTTTTGCATACATGCCGATGCCGCGCATGACGAACACATACATGCAGCCCGGCCCGCATGACCCCGAAGAGATTATCGCGTCCGTCAGCAAGGGAATTTATGCGCGTAATTTTGCCGGTGGGCAGGTCGACATCACGTCGGGGAAATTTGTGTTCTCGGCCAGTGAGGCCTACCTGATCGAAAACGGAAAACTGGGAGCGCCCATTCGCGATGCCACACTGATTGGTGATGGGCCATCTGTGCTGCAACGTGTGTCGATGGTGGGTAACGATCTTGAACTGGATGGTGGTGTTGGCGTGTGTGGTAAAGATGGTCAGTCTGTTCCCGTCGGGGTGGGTCAGCCGACACTTCTTATCGACGCACTGACGGTGGGTGGTACGGCCTGAGAACGGACGCTGGTCAGGCACATGCTCAAAGCACCTGCTCATAACAAGTTGAAAAATAACTAAAAAAAAATTCAATCAGCCCGTGGTAGTCTAGATCGCCCGGTCAATTTGTCGAGTGATTTGTCTGACTATGCACCTGTGGCTATCCAAACCGATCTACGAACTGTTGCCGTATTTTTATATGGGTGGTGGTTTGCTGGTTCTGGGCGCTTCGATGTACCTCAATTATTGGTACTGGCCCACCGTGTGTCTGTTCGCGGGTTTCATGTTGCTGATTGGCGGGTTGGTGATCTGGCTCAAGCGCCGGGATTTCCGGCAGGACCGGCCGCCACCCGATCTCGAGGAACCTGACTAGCACGGCACCCTGGCGTGTTTCAGGCTTGCCTGGCCTGAGTCAGTTGCTCATGATCGGCGGGGATCCGGCAGATCAAGTACCGCCTGAGTTTGTCGTGACCGAAAGTCATCCAGCGCCTGACGGATAGTGCTGTCACTGAGCGCCAGGATGGATGCTGCCAGTACCGCAGAATTTACAGCGCCGGGTTTGCCGATTGCCAGGGTACCGACCGGCACGCCGCCGGGCATTTGCACCATTGCCATCAGTGCATCCATCCCGCCCGTTGCCTTCGAATACATGGGGACACCCAGTACCGGCAACGACGTCAGTGCAGCCGCTGCACCGGGCAGTCCGGCCGCCAGCCCCGCCGCCGTGATCAGGACTTTCAGTCCACGGTCACCAGCGGTGCGGCAATAGTCCACGAGTTTGTCAGGCGTGCGGTGCGCCGAGATGATGCTGACCTCGTGTTCGATGCCGAGCGTATCCAGTGTGGCGGATGCATTCGACATGGTTTCCCAGTCAGATTGCGAGCCGAGAATAATACCTACCAGTGCAGTCATGCGGATATTCTAGCGAAGAATGTTCGCACTTGGCAGGTTAGACTATTAATTCCTGCGGGACGGTCATTTTAGTCTCGTACCGAGCACACAAAATAAAGAGCAGTAGCCGATGGATCAGACACCTGCGCACAACCTGGATTCACTGAAACAGCGTATTGAGCGCGTATTGGAACTGGCTGAAAAGCTCGGTGCCTCCCAGGCTGAAGCCAGCGCCAGCTATGGATCCGGTTTGTCGGTCACGGCACGCATGAGGGATGTCGAAACGCTTGAATACCATCGTGACCAGGGTCTGGGCGTGACGGTTTATTTCGGTCAGCACAAGGGTAATGCCAGTACGTCAGACCTCAGCGATGCCGCTGTTGAGGAAACCGTGAGCAAGGCCTGCTCGCTCGCCAGGTATGCGGCGAATGACGATTGCGCAGGTCTGGCTGACCCGGATCGATTGGCGACAAACATTCCGGACCTTGATCTTTATCATCCCTGGGCCATTGAGCCGCCTGCGGCCATCGAACTGGCCAAGGCCTGCGAAGCGGCGGCACTGGACTGTGACCCGCGCATCGATAATTCCGAGGGTGCGACCGTCAGCACACATGAAGGATGCCGAGTCTACGGTAACAGCCATGGATTCCTCGCCGGTTATCGTAATTCTCAGCACAGTCTTTCCTGTGCGGTACTGGCCAGCGACGGCGGACAAATGGAGCGTGATTTCGAGTACACGGCGGCGCGCGATCCGGATGAGTTACTTAGCGCCAGTGCTGTGGGTGCCGAAGCAGGGCGGCGCGCGCTCAGTCGTCTTGGTTCGCGCAGTCTGAAAACTGTGCCGACGCCCGTGTTGTTTCCGGCCCGTCTCGCGGGTGGATTATTTGGTCACCTGCTCGGTGCAATCAGCGGTGGCGCTTTATATCGGAAAGCAACTTTTCTTCTGGATGCGCTTGATAAACCGGTTTTTCCCGCAACGATTCATATTGACGAGTGCCCGCATATTCCAAAGGCGCTTGGCAGCGCCGCATTCGACAGCGAAGGTGTAGAGACTCAGGAGCGGCGCCTGGTGGATGCGGGTGTACTCAAGGGCTATGTGCTGGGCAGTTACTATGCCCGCAAATTGGGTCTGCAGACGACGGGCAATGCCGGCGGGATTCATAATCTTGTTGTCAGTGATTCGGGACGGAGCTTTGCTGATCTGATGGCGGATATGGGGACGGGGTTTCTGGTCACCGAGTTGATGGGGCAGGGGGTGAACAGTATCACGGGCGACTACTCCCGCGGTGCGGCAGGATTCTGGGTCGACCGGGGTGAAATTCAATACCCCGTCAGCGAGGTGACGATCGCCGGAAATCTTAAGGATATGTACCGTCATATCGCCGGGATCGGAACCGATACTGATTATCGAGGCAGCGTTCGCACGGGTTCGGTTCTTGTCGATGGCATGACAGTCGCCGGGTCCGGGGCATAGAGTTTTATACTGCCGGTGAACCGGTGTCAGTCTTCGCTGTCCACATCGATCAGGTCGTATAGCGAAGCATCCCCCAGAGCGTCATTGATAGATGAATTCAAACATCTGGTGACTTCTTCGACACATTCGGGCCAGTCGCCCTCGGGAAAAACATCGATGGATTGTGGTTCCCGGACCGCCGCCAGCACATCTCTGATTTTGATATGACCCGGATCCCGGCGCGGCAGCAGGCGGTCTTTTGCGCTGCGCGTGATCAATGCGGCTGCTTCGAGCCGGCGCACCATCGGTGAGAGCAGCAGACTGGGCAATCGCAGTTTACCTGCGATATCGGCGATCGAAGGGTGGGGCCGCGCGTTGCGAAAGGCCGTTGCGATGTCGGTCATCAGGCTCAAAGCGATCTGTTCCCGCTGCTGGTTGCCCAGCGTAATCGGCCGGTAGCCCAGACGCATCTGTTCGGGATTCTGATAATAGTAAGCCACCTGTGCGCCAACGAGCAGAATCAGCCAGCAGACGTACAGCCAGATCAGGGCGACGATGACTATCGCAAACCCGGCATAAATCGTTAATGTCCTGACTGATGAGGCGACGAAAGCGGCGAACAGAATGCCTGTCGTTGCCCAGAGAATTCCGCCGGTCAGGCCGCCTACCAGTGCCGACATCATTTTGACCCGGGTATTGGGTAAAAACCAGTAAACGAAAGTAAAGCCCAGCGACACCAGCATGTAGGGCGCGAGTTTGCCGAATAACAGCATAGTGGTACCGACGGCCTGGATAGCGGAGGCTTCCTGAACCAGGGCATTGCTTTTAACCGAAGCGATCAGTGTGAACGCTGTTGCCATGACGACCGGGCCGACGAGGATCACGCTCAGGTATTCCGCCATGCGTTGGGCAATGCCGCGCGAGTGTTCGACACGCCAGACGTAGTTGAAACTCTCCTCTACTTTTTGCGCCATAGACACTGTGGTGACGAACAGGAGTATCAGGCTGACTCCCGCCAGCACGTCACCCTGAACATTGTCCACGAAACCGATCAGCTGGCTGGTCAGTTCAGCGCCCTTTTCGCCCAGGGGCTCAAGGAAGTTATTCAACAAGGGTTCCAGCTGCAGGTGAAAATCAAAACCCTTCAGCACGGAAAAACTGATCGCAATGATCGGAACAATGGACAGTATGGTGATGTAGACGAGTCCCATGGCGCGCATGGGCAGGTTGCCGACGACAGCGTCACGAAGAACCGCATAGACAAAACGCACCAGCTTTATAAGCAGGCAGGCGGGGAGCGGCAATTGCTCCACGCGTTCATCCCAGAGCAGTCGTTCCAATGATTCGGTGATTGTGTCGATCTGTCGAGGCCTCAGCTGCGCAGACAAGCTGCAGAATTGTACCTTACACGCGCGCAGCGGGCTTTTTAGCGGCCGGTCAGCAGCTCCAGGGCCTGCCGGTATTTCGCCGCGGTTTTTTCGATGGCGTCAGCAGGCAGCTTCGGGCCGGGTGCCGTCTTGTCCCAGTCGAGGGTCTCAAGGTAGTCGCGCACGAACTGTTTGTCGAAACTGGGAGGACTGATGCCTGTGGCATATTCTGATATCGGCCAGAATCGGGAACTATCGGGTGTCAGCACTTCGTCGATTAAATACAGTTTGCCGGCGTCATCGAGGCCAAATTCGAATTTGGTGTCGGCGATAATAATGCCCTTTGTGGCGGCATGCGCCACGCCCTGGAGATAAAGCTTCGTAGCCAGTTCCTTGACTCGCTGAGCAAGATCCGGACCAATGAGTTGTGCTGCACGTTCGAAACTGATGTTTTCATCGTGATCGCCGACCGCTGCTTTTGTTGCGGGTGTGAACAGCGGTTCCGGCAGTCTGGCGGCCTGTTCGAGTCCGTCGGGCAGCGCAATGCCGCAGACTTCACCGGTGGCCTTGTAATCTTTCCATCCGGAACCGATGAGATAACCGCGAACCACAGCTTCGATCGGCAGCGGTTTGAGTTTTTTGGCAACCGTGGCACGGCTGCCGATCGCGGCTCTTTCATCGGCATCGGTGATAATCGATTCAAGGGGCACATCAGTCAGATGATTGGGTACGATGCCGGCGGTTCGTGCGAACCAGAAATTCGATAGCTGCGTCAGGACCTCGCCTTTGCCTGGTATCGGGTCTGGTAGTACGACATCGAAAGCCGACAAACGGTCACTGGTGACAATAAGAAGGTGGTCGTCATCTACAGCATAGATATCCCTGACCTTGCCTTGACTTATTCTTGTCAGCGCTGTCAATCTCGACTCGAATAAGGCGTCCGCCATAGTTAATCCTGTTTAGTTGCTAAAAAAAGGCGGCTATTTTAACGCTAACTTGCTATGAAATGGATCGGAAAGATAGGAGGAGGAGTGCTTGGCTTTGTTGCGGCGGGTCCCGTGGGAGGGCTCGTGGGCGCTTTGCTGGGCCACCAGTTCGATCGTGGGCTGGCTAATGCCGGGTCAAGAACCCGCCGCCGGTCATCCAGACGCGCTTTTAGCGATCTCTCTAATACCGCGCGGCAGCAGGTTTTTTTCGAGACAACTTTTCTGGTGATGGGCCATATGGCCAAGGCCGACGGCCATGTTTCGGAGGCGGAAATTCAGTCTGCCCGCACCGTCATGCATCAGATGCGTCTGCGGCCTGAGCATGTGCGTCGGGCGATCGATCTGTTCTCCCGCGGCAAGCGTCCGGATTTCGCGCTGGACGAGCAGGTGGCCACGATGCGTCAGGCCTGCGGCCGACATTCCGATCTCATCCGCACCTTCATGGAGATACAGCTGGAAATGGTGCTGAGCAAGGGCAGTATTCACGCTGCGGAGCGGGATTCGCTGTGGCGGATTGCTGACAATCTTGGCATGGGCCGGGTGGAACTGGCGCAGGTGGAAGCGATTCTCAGGGCGCGACGCAGCTTCCGGGACGGACGCGGTACCGGAGTCGAACGACAAAATGCGATCGATCAGGCTTACAAGGCGCTCGGTATCTCATCCGACGCTGCGCCCAAGGAGATCAAAACGGCGTACCGCCGCCTGATGAATCAGCATCACCCCGATAAACTCGTTGCCCGGGGATTGCCCGATTCGATGCTCGAAGGGGCCAAGGAACGTACCCGGGAAATCCGGTCTGCTTATGAGTTGGTCAGAGATCATCGTGGGTTCAAGTGACGACCATTTTGGTTGACATGATAGTATCTTCAGGCCAAACAGCCGGAATCAATAGTGTCGTGGTAGCGTCGTGAGTGATTACCTGATTGCACCGTCCATCCTGTCAGCCGACTTCGCGCGTCTGGGCGAAGAGGTTCAGTCGGTATTGAATGCCGGCGCTGACGTTGTTCACTTCGATGTGATGGACAACCATTACGTTCCCAACCTGACGATCGGTCCGCTTGTTTGCGATGCGCTGCGCAAGCATGGCATCGAAGCGCCGATTGATGTGCACCTCATGGTCCGGCCGGTTGATCGTCTGGTCGGCGATTTCGCCCGGGCCGGGGCGACCTATATCAGCTTTCACCCCGAGGCCAGTGACCACGTGGATCGGACTATTGGCCTGATTCGGGATTCAGGCTGCAAGCCCGGCATCGCCCTGAATCCGGCGACCCCGCTCGAATGCCTCGATGAGGCGCTTGAAAAGGTCGATCTTGTGCTGGTGATGTCTGTGAACCCGGGCTTCGGCGGTCAGGCATTTATTCCCAAGAGCCTGGACAAGGTTCGCGACGTGCGTCAGCGCATCGCGGCGTCAGGCCGTGATATTCGCCTGGAAGTCGATGGCGGGATCAAGCTGGACAATATTCGTGCTGTGGCGGCAGCCGGTGCGGATATGTTCGTTGCCGGCTCTGCCATATTCGGCAGTGCTGATTACGTGGCAACAATTTCCGGGATGCGAAACGAACTGGCGGCGGCGGTTGATTCAACCGCAGCCGCCGCCGTTTAAAAACCTCAGTTCAGTCTGTGTTCTGAATACTTGCGGCTTTCCTGCTATACAACAGCCGTGGCGCGGATCGTCTGTTTCGGACGGGCGTTGTAGACCACGATGGTTTTACCGCTGGCTGAGACCAGGCCCTGTTCCTCGAGTACTTTGAGCACGCGTCCGGCCATTTCACGTGAACAGCCTACCAGCCGGCTGAGCTCTTGCCGGCTGACTTTGATTTGCATGCCGTCAGGATGGGTCATGGCATCGGGTTCATCACAAAGATCCATGATGGCATGGGCAACACGCCCCGTGACATCTACAAAGGCAAGATCGCCGAGTTTACGATTGGTGCGGTCCAGACGGCTGGCCAGCTGGGTGGCCAGTTCAAATACTAGCCCCGGGCTTTCGCTCGCAATCTGCCGAAAACGCGGGTACGTCATCTCCGCGATTTCCGAAGCGGCCCGCGTTCTTACCCATGCGCTGCGGTTCGGTTCATTCTGAAACAGTCCCATTTCGCCAAAAAACTGGCCCTTGTTCAGATAGGCCAGGACCATTTCGTTGCCGTCCTCGTCCTCGATCATCACCTCAACAGAGCCGTCAATGATGTAATAAAGGCTGTCCGGCAGGTCGCCCGCATGGATCATGACGGTTTTAGCCGGCACGGTGCGCACGCGACAATACGTCAGAAAGCGGTTGATAGCAGGCACGTCACTTAATGCTTTACCAGTTGTAGTCATTTGTATTCACTCCCCAATAACCCGTTTAAATTGCTAGATCGGTGGTAAACAACCCCCGCGACAGGGGTAAGAAATATGTTTAATGGAACCCCTTATACGGCATTACCGCCGTCGCAATGAAGCTCCTTGATGCCAATTTGTGAAGGCGATCACAAAAAAAGGCCCGGAACAGCCAATCAGTACCAATATTCTGTCAAATGATTTACGGGTTGCGGTGTTTGTTCAGCCCGTCTTCAGATCCAATAAGCCAGTCCTGTCATCACGCCGGCGGCTTTTCGCATGACGGCTTTGGCCGGACCGCTCAGTTTCCCGGCGCCGCGCTCTTCGGCATCACGGCCGTGCTGAATTTCGTCTTGCTGCATTTGGCTGACAATAGCGCGGCTGCAGTGGTCGTTTTCGGGCAGGCGCATGAGATGCCCGGCCAGGTGGTCGGTGACCTGTCGCTCGGTTTCTGCCAGAAAGCCCAGACTGACGCGGTCTCCAGCCAGACCGGCGGCTGCACCAATGGCGAATGAGCCCGCATACCAAACCGGGCTCAGCCAGCTCGTGCGTTGTCCGAGCTGGCTGACGCGTTGCTGGCACCAGGCAAGATGATCGTGTTCCTCTTCGGCGGCATCAAGCAACTGCTGTTTGAGGTCTTCATCGCCGGCCACGAAAGCCTGACCGCGATACAGGGCCTGAGCGGCGACCTCACCGGAATGGTTAACCCGCATCAGTCGGGCTGAGCGGTCCTTTTCGGTTGCGGAAATAGCCTCGATTTCTCCGCTCGGGCCGGTCGGGGAAGGGTGTCTGGGCCGGGCCGGACTGGCGACGGTTCGAAGCCCTGTATCGAGTTCACAGAGGAATCGGTCCAGCAAGCTTGGGAGATCCGGTAGCATAAATGGAATGATGTTTGAAAATCTGCCTCCGCGCCAGTAAAATCGCCGCCTTTTCAGCGCCCACCGGGCACTGGCCGATCCCGCAGGGGATCTTCGGGACCTAAAATAAGATGAAAACATTTTCTGCGAAGCCGAATGAAGTTCAACGGGGCTGGTTCCTCGTCGATGCCAATGGCCGTACGCTTGGACGCCTGGCGTCCGAAATTGCCCACAGACTACGCGGCAAGCATAAGCCGATATTCACGCCACATGTGGATACAGGGGACTATATTGTCGTCGTCAATGCCGAGAAAATCCGGGTGACGGGCAACAAGCTAAAGGACAAGATATATTACCGTCATACGGGCTATATCGGTAATCTGAAGTCCCAGAACCTCGAAACAATGCTTGCGCAGACACCTGAACGTGTCCTGACCCTTGCAGTGAAAGGTATGTTGCCGAAAAACAAGCTGGGTTCCGCGATGCTGATGAAACTTCGTGTTTATGCGGGACCCGACCACAATCACACAGCTCAGCAGCCCCAGCTGCTGGAAATCTGAATCGAGCGTAAAAATATAAATGAGCATTGATACCTATTACGGCACTGGCCGCAGAAAAACATCTACGGCGCGGGTTTATATCCGACCCGGAAAAGGTGAAATCACCGTCAATTCACTTTCACTGGAGCGTTTCTTCGGCCGTAAAACCGCAAGAATGATTGTGCGTCAGCCTTTGGAATTGGTGGATATGATCAATACGTTCGATGTGACCATCACTGTTAAGGGTGGTGGCACCACGGGTCAGGCGGGCGCGATTCGCCACGGCCTGACACGCGCCCTGCTGGCTTTTGACGACAGTCTGCGCTCGAGGTTGCGCAAGGCCGGCTACGTCACGCGTGACGCTCGTGAAGTCGAACGCAAGAAGGTCGGCCTGCGCAAGGCTCGTCGCGCGACTCAATACTCCAAGCGCTAATATAGCGCTGACTCTGCCAGAGGCTTCACGGCTGAACCCCAATACGCGGCGGTATCGCGGCATGATTCAGACAGTCCCGGTTTAAGCGACCAGTGGGGGATCGTCTAGCGGTAGGACTGCGGACTCTGACTCCGCCAACCCAGGTTCGAATCCTGGTCCCCCAGCCATCTACTAAAAAACCCGCATAGAGCGGGTTTTTTAGTAGATGGCTGGGGGACATGGGGATGAGAGCCTGGGTTGGCGGAGTCAGAGTCCGCAGTCCTACCGCTAGACGATCCCCCACTGGTCGCTTAAACCGGGACTGGCTGAATCATGCCGCGATACCGCCGCGTA
>PVMS01156880.1_pt1 | contig 11886 bp, 9 predicted proteins | sample 1853461 | NCBI WGS metagenome assembly PVMS01 (sample SAMN08582032, study PRJNA380276) | Marine sediment metagenome, whole genome shotgun sequencing project. | isolation source: ocean sediment barecode stripped | collected 2017
TGAGGAATTAAAAACAACCACTTCAATTTAATCCCTGAATCCCTGAATTCCTGAATTCCTAAATTTATTGACAACAGAGCGCTTCGCTATTGGAATCTAAATTTGTGACCATTTTGCGCACAATATTTTTTATAAGAGCCTAAATAAACTGAATCCGGGAGATATGTATGAATAGATCGTATTTGTGGGTATGGGTGTTTTTTTTCACATGTGCAATTTGTGTCTCAATACCTGCCATGGCGGGGGAGCCGACCGAAATAGTCAGGAAAACAACGGATAAAATCATCGCAATTTTGAGCGATCCCTCGCTGGAAGGCCCTGAAAAAGCAGCGGAAAGAAAGCGGCTGGTTCGAGAAGCCGTGAGTGACCAGTTTAATCGTAGGGAGATGTCACGGAGGACCCTGGCACGGCACTGGAGAAAAAGGACAGAGGAAGAAAAGAAAGAGTTTATTGATCTATACGGAAAGCTGTTGGAACAGACCTATTTGGACAGAGTGGAGGGCTATTCCGGAGAAAAGGTGTTTTATGAAGGAGAGGAGGTCGATGGGAAGTACGGGGTTGTTAAGGTCAAAATCCTGACCGAACAGCAGACAGAAATTGCCGTAGAGTACCGGCTCAAGAAGGCAAGTGATGACTGGTTGGTTTATGATGTATCAATTGAGGGTGTCAGCCTCGTTAACAATTACCGCAACCAATTCAACAGCATCATTGTGAGGTCCTCCTATAAAGATTTTATCAAAAAACTAAAGGCCAAAGTTGAGGAACCTTAAGAGCCTTATCAGCATCAGATTACAACTTTACATGTTTGCAATAAGAACTGATCAGGTGAAAAATCCCAGACCATTTTTCAAAAAACTAAATATGATGGTCTTGTAAAAAGCCATAATTTATGTTTTTAACGCCCATAACTATTTGATATTCCAATATGTAAATTGTTGTTTTTGTGTATTTTGTGCCTTTTTGCGGCTATATCAAATATCACAATGAAAGGAATTCACGCTGCGTGCGAATCTTTTTTCGGATTTTTGTTCTTTCCATTTTCTTTTTGGGATTTTTTCAGACCACTTGTTTTGCAGCAGCGGGGGCTGTATCATCGATCTCTTTTCAGAAGGGAGGCGGATGCGGTTTTTTGATACAGGATGTGGATGGCAGCTACCTTGTGGCAGTGATGGATTTGGATGTTAGCCAAGAGGGGAACCATTTAAGGGGCCGTGCCCGGCCTTTGAGTCTTTGCCAAAAGGGTAGCTCTGAGCAGGAGGAAGACGAAGAAGAGTTTGATGATATACCAGAAGGAGAAATGGAAATAGACTTTATCCGTGATCCCTTTGAGCCCATTAACCGGGTTTTTTTTCACTTTAACGATAAACTCTATTTCTGGATACTCAAACCAGTTGCGACCGGTTATAAGAAGGTGACTCCAGATCAATTCAGGATCTGTGCCCGCAATTTCTTTTCCAACCTGTTAATGCCCATTCGTGCTGTTAATTGCCTCTTGCAGGGAAAATTCATAGGCTTTGGTACCGAATTACTCCGGTTTCTTGTGAATTCGACCGTTGGTATGCTCGGTTTAATGGACCCGGCACAAACAGCACTAAAACTTGAAAAACAGGATGAAGACTTTGGCCAGACACTGGGATTGTATGGCCTTGGACCGGGGTTTTTTATCAATTGGCCGGTTTTGGGTCCCTCCAGTGTTCGAGGAACAGTCGGGTTTGTGGGAGATCTGTATCTTGATCCTGTAGCCTGGGTCAGCATAGATTTCGGTGAATGGTTAATAATCAGTGGATATGAGATGGTAAACACTACTTCTCTCTCCCTTGGAGAGTATGAGGCACTCAAAAAGGCCGCTCTTGACCCTTATGTTGCATTGAGAGACGCATATTATCAGTATCGGCAGAATAAGATCAAGAATTAGGAATATCAGGCGCTTAATAACCCTACAACGACATTTGTCGATATCCATAATACGTCCTTTTAACTTGTTTGTTTGCCTATTACGTAAGTGTTCCGGGTTACGAGTTGCGAGTTGTTAATAAGGAATAATCCTTTTTTTTATAACCCGTATCCCGCAACCCGCAATAATATCGCATGACACAAAAAGAAGCTGTTGCTAAATAAAGCTGATAAGTTGCGTTGTAGGGATAAATATGTCAGCAAAACAGAACAGGGAGGATTGTGAATGACACAACAGAAAAAAATGGATCCGGAAATATTGTCAATGGTGCTTGATACCATTGCAAAGTTGGAGAAAGAAAAACTCTCTCTTGAGACCAAATTGGAAATGGACCAAAAGGGTGAGTTTCCAATGGAGCTTATCCGGTTCATGTTAGGCCCTGAAATTGCGTTACATCTGGTTTTTATACCCGAAGAGTATGGGGGGCTTGGTGCTGGCGCGACAGAAGTCGCCTTAATATCCGAAAGGATGGCAAAAATGGATCTTGGCATAGCCACTTCTTTTTTGGCCATATGTCTGGGCATGGATCCGCTCCGGGTAGGCGCCACACCTGAACAAAAGGAGAAATACATTACAAAGATAGCAGAGCAAGGGCTTATAGTAGCTTATGGAGTCACCGAACCAGAAGCAGGGTCCAATGTCCAGGCCCTGAAGACAAAGGCAGAACGCGTCCTTGATGATTCAGGCCAAATCAAGGGGTACAAGCTGAACGGGCAAAAGCAGTTTATTACAAACGGCGGTGTAGCGGATCTTTATACGATTCTTGCGGATACGCCTGAAGGACCTTCTTTTTTTGTTGTGGAGTCCGGGGCCGAAGGTTTAACCCCCGGTATTCATGAGGACAAACACGGGATACGTGCCTCTGATACCTGCTCTCTGACCTTTGAAGATCTTTTTGTCCCGGTGGAGAATCTCATCGGGGGCGTTGAAGGGCAGGGGTTAAAAGAGGCCAATAAGGTCTTTGGCTATACCCGGTTAATGGTTGCCACCTTCGGCCTGGGTGGAGGCATGGCCTCCCTGGAAAGGGTCATCAAATACTCCAAGGAAAGAGTACAATTTGGAACAACCCTCTCAAAGAAGCAGGGATATACCCATAAGCTCCTGGTCCCCCACGCCGTGGAGCTTGAAGCGGCCAGGGCCCATATAGAAGAAGTAGCCCACAGACTTGATGACGGTGAAGAGGACCTGCAGGTGGAGGGATCCATTTCCAAATATTTTGCTACAGAGGCAGGTGATGCTATGGCCAATGATGGGATCCAGGCCTTTGGCGGTTATGGCTACATACGGGAATATGAAGTGGAGAAGATCAAGAGGGACGTCAAAATCCTTCCTATTTACGAAGGGACCAGCGAGATACAGAGAAGTATTATTTCAATGTTCCGTATGAGAGAAACGGTTCGTTCCAAGGGCGGCTTTTACCTCAAAATGGCTGAGGGTCTTGATAGATTATCAGAGGAATGCGCCGGACCTCTTTTGGCCCGGACAATTAGAGCAATGAATGAAGTGATTCTGGGGGCCCGTAAGTACAAGTTGACCAAATCTCAATACGTGATGTTCCTGCTTGCTGATATGATGACATGGTGCGAGGTGGGAGGTGCGCTCTGCCATAAGGCGGCTTTGTATACAGGAGATGGGAGCCGATCTCCCGAATTCATGAAAGCCGCAGCAAGGCTTTTTGCAAGGGATGCTGTTGAAAGGGTCTATCTTAATGGTCTCAAGATCATCTATGGTTGTAATCAAACCATTGATGAAGCAGGAGAAAAGCTGAATGCCCTTAATATGGCCCTGGCCATGAATGGCAAACTCAATGATATGAACCTGGTTTCCTCGGAACTGGTGAAATAGAAGAAGTAAACTAAGTGCCTATTTATCCCGCTCGCAGCGGGGAAGTGAGCTAAAGTGTCTAAAACGCCTAAAAGTTGTTGTAAGATCGGGGAAAGGAGCCTTAGGGTGTTTATACATAAGGTAAGCTCGCTTCCCACTGAGCTATGAGCAAGGACAAAAAGTTCTATCGAAGGCCTGGGAAAACCCGGTCGAGCATGAAAAGGCGTAGCAATGTCAAAACGTATGCGCGTTCAAGTTCGCACAGGCAGGCCCATTATGGAAAACCCAGGATAGACCCGGAACTGAGGTCAATTTTCCGCAAAATAGGCGTACCGGAACCTGAGCCCTTCAGGGCAGATCCATTTCAGCGGGAAGCACTGGAACTGATTAAAGACTATGACGCCCTCGTCAGCGCCGCAACAGGCTCTGGAAAAACCTGGATTGCCTCCCAGGCAATACAATCATGTCTTGCCGAAGGCCTGAGCGTATGGTACGCGTCACCCCTCAAGGCCCTTTCCAATTCCATTTATCAGGAATTCTGTCATGAATTTGGGCCTTCCAATTGTGGTATCCTGACTGGTGATCGCAAGGAGAATACCCGAGCGCCCGTCATTGTGGGTACAACGGAGATTCTTCGGAACCAGCTCTATGATGCCATGCATGAAGGAACCGGTATACGTGCGGATCTCGTGATCCTGGATGAAGCCCACTATCTGAGCGATCCTGAGAGAGGCGTTGTCTGGGAAGAGGTACTTATCTATCTTTCATCAAGTGTCAGACTCTTACTGCTTTCAGCCACTGTATCCAATGCAGAAGAGGTTTGTGAGTGGCTACGGGAGATTCGTGGAACCCCAAATCGTGTAGTACGCTCGGAAGAGCGACCCGTTCCTCTGGAAATGCTTTTCCTTTTCAATGAGGGCCTTATTGTTCCCTTAACAGGTAAAAAAGGCCTGGGCCCCAAGGTCAAGAAATTTCTAACCTCCAGGGGAGGTGGGCGGGGGCGGTGGAGAAAACCGGATTACGGTAGAATTATCAGACAATTACGAGTACTGAATCTGTTGCCGGCGATCTTTTTTTTAAAGTCAAGATCGGACTGTGACCGGGCCATTTTCACCTGCCGCCAATCAGATATTGAGCCCAGGATAAATGCGTCACTCAAACAAGCTACAAGCGCATTTCTAAGGGATTTCCCTCACCTTGAGGGACATCGCCAGATGGGACCGCTTATGAAATCCAGGGTTGGCTCCCATCATGGGGGACAGCTTCCTTACTGGAAGGCTCTCGTTGAAAAGATGATGAGCAAGGGATATCTGGAGGCTATTTTTTCTACGTCTACAGTGGCAGCCGGGGTGAATTTTCCTGCCAGGACCGTTGTTCTTGTGCAAAGCGACCGTTACAATGGACGCGAATTCGCAGATCTGACGGCTACGGACTTTCATCAAATGGTCGGACGGGCAGGTAGGAGGGGAAAGGATCGGATCGGGTTCGGGGTTGTGATTCCAGGTCTTCACCAGGACCTGCAACTCCTTAGCGAACTGAATAATGCGCGTCCCGAGCCACTTGTGAGCCAGATTCATATCAATTTTTCCATGACCCTGAATTTGCTTCTGTCTCATACCCCACTGGAGGTCAGGGATCTTATTGGTCTTTCATTTGCTTCCTTCCAGGAGAGAGAAACCGGGCCTTTTGTCAAGAGGCGCTGGGATGACCTGATATCAAAGTTAGAAAAGATCCTTTCAGGAGGCAAATGCGATAAGGCCGATCCATACGAGATCTTGGAAAATATCCAGAAAAGACTGGAATTGAAAAAGGATGTCAGGCAGCTCAGCCGGAGCATTCGCTATGGCACGATTCCGTGCGAAACCTGTGCCCATGTGAGAACCTGTCATGGGAAAGAGAAGAACCCACTAATGAAATTGCTTCGTGATCTTCAGTCCTTAGGAATGCAAATGGAGGGGATGGGGGGGGGATTGTGGCTCAGTTTCAAACGTCATGTGAGGTTTTTGCAGGAAACCGGTTTTGTGGATCAGGCAAACAGATTAACCCCTGACGGCCATTGGGCATCCAAGTTGAGACTGGACCAACCCTTATTGATTGCAGAAGCTATCAGGAGGGGGGCCTTGAATAATGTTTCTCCTGAGATCATGGCAGGAGGATTGGCCCCTTTTGTATGGGATAGAACCCTTGAACTGGAGCCAATGGTCGATGGTGTTTTCGACCTAACTGAGATCAAGGATAGATTTAATAAAACCATTGAACATATTGAATATATTAAGGAATTAAAAAGCAGACGGGGGTTTGAGTCTTCCCCCATTCTTTTCTGGCCTGCTGCTGTCCTTTTCATGTGGGCCAGAAACGTCCCCTGGGAGCAGCTTTTGACCTATGTGCCTGTGAATGAAGGGGACATGGCATCCCTCATTATGAGGACAGCGGATCATCTAAGACAGATCGCCAACTTAGAGGAGACCCACCCTCAACTATCCGCTGTGGCGGCAAACGCCATAGAACTCATTCTAAGGGAGCCGGTTTATATCGACTGATTATGCCTTAGACCGGATATGAGTGATGGCCTTTGCGAGCCTTTCGAGCACCTTTTCTCTGCCTAAAATTTCCATTACCTCAAAGATCCCCGGGCTTGCTGTCTTACCTGTAAGGGCCACTCTGAGCGGCTGTGCCACTTTTTTGAGCTTGATTCCATTGTCTTCGAGAAAGGCCACGAAAATTTTTTCAAGATCTGCCTGGTTGAATTCAGAGGCTTTTTCAAGTCTGCCATGGATGTCTTCAAGCAATCCCAGGATATCCTGCTTCAGAAATTTGTCATCGGCCTTTTTTTCATAGGTGATTTCCTCCTGAAAATAGAAGAGGGCACCTTCAGCCATGTCCAACAGGGTTTTACTTCTTGACTTTAGTGTGGCAACCGCTTCCTTAACCTTTTGTTGTTCCAGCCCCTTAAAACCAAATTGCTCTAGAAAAGGGATCAGCTCACGCGCGAGAAACTCATCTGAAGAGTTGCGAATATACCAGGCATTCAGGTCCAGAAGCTTATCTGCATTAAAGACACCTGCAGACTTCCCCACGTTTTTGAGTGAGAATTTTTCAATGAGTTCCTCTTTTGTAAACTTTTCCTGGTCTCCATAAGACCACCCTAACCTGGCCAGGGAGTTGAGTAAGGCATGGGGCAGATAACCCATATCCCTGTAGGCAAGGACCGATATGGCCCCATGTCGTTTGCTCAACCTTGTTTTGTCCGGAGCCAGGATCATGGGTACATGGGCGTATTGGGGGATGGGTTCACCCAGGGCTTTGTAGATCAATATTTGGCGGGGCGTGTTGTTCACATGATCATCTCCCCGGATAACATAGGTAATGCCAAGACTGATGTCGTCGGAAACCACGGCCATGTGATATGTCGGACTGCCGTCCGATCGCCTCAGAATAAGGTCGTCAAGCTCTTCATTATCAAAACGGACACGCCCTTTAACCAGATCATTGAATTGCGTTATCCCGGTTTTGGGTGTCTTGAGCCTCACCACTGAACCCGGGGCCGGGCCAAGTCCCAAATCACGGCATTTGCCATCATATTTGGGCTTTAGTCCTTTGGCCATTGCTTCTTTTCTTCCTTGTTCCAGTTCATCCGGTGAGCAATGACAATGGTAGGCCTGGTCGGTGGAAAGAAGACGTTCTATAAAAGTATTATGAATATCATATCTCTGTGACTGGAAATAGGGCCCTTCATCCCAGTCAAGGCCGAGCCATTCCATGGATTCTATGATGGCCTTTGTAGTTTCATCCGAGGATCTTGCCTTGTCCGTATCCTCGATCCTGAGCACAAATTTTCCGCCTTTTTGCCTGGTAAAAAGCCAGTTAAACAGGGCCGTTCTTGCCCCACCGATATGCAGATAGCCGGTCGGGCTGGGTGGAAACCGTGTCACAATTTTTTCTTGAATCATGGTTTGAGATAACCTCCTATAAAATCGTGGGGAGCTTAACACACCGATGAAAAGGAAACAAGAAGGACTTGGTGTCAAATGATCTTCCTTATGGTTATAGGTGACTCAACCCAAAGTTACCTGCTGGTGTTCTGGTGTTGGGTATGTATACTATGAATCGTAAGCGTTCACAGGTTCTGGGTTTCCCGCTAAAGGCGGGATTCAGAGTTCCCTTTTTTTCGTTGACCTTGTTCGCAGACCGACTATTACTTGGTAAAATAAAGAATGGCAGCGCGGGAGGATATCATTCTACTCTCATGCCTTCTCCATTTAAACTCACGAATCAAAGATTCAGATTTTGGTAAACCATGAACCCTGAACGTTTGAACCCGTGAACGGTAACTATGAATCATTATGCCCAGAAAGTGAGATTATCCCCGAACTTCTTGAGATGTTACTTCAGGGATTACGAATAAAGTATGCAAAAGGACTCGAAATACATAAAGATAGAAGTCGCTGCGTATTCAGGTTACAAAGCAAACGAACGGCCTCTTTATTTCGTGGTGGATCAGCAGAAATATCAGGTGACGAAGGTCCTGGACCGCTGGTGCGGCCAAAACCATGATTATTTCAAGGTCTTAGCCGATGATGGACAGGTATACACGCTCAAATGGCAGCGTTATCTGGATGTCTGGTTTATTCTGAACGTCAATCTGTGGTGCTGTAAACCCAGTTATAATTAATTGGCCTGGCTTCCAGGGCATCAACTTTTGGATGGAGAAATTCGTCACGAAGCTTAAGCCAGTTGTAGGCCGGTTTGATTCTGCGAAGTTTGCCATCCTCAGGGGGCTTGGAATGAACTGTGGGGCCGTAAGATGCCTCAGAGATACCTACGTAATACCCTTTGGCCGGGTATAGGTAAGTGGATGTGAAGACGTCGGAATCCACGCCTTCTCTGTGTGCCAGGGCATTGACCTGTGCTTTGGTCAATTGTATGAGATAAAATTTTGAAGTTCCTCGCTCAGAATATTTATACATTGATCGTGACTCCGAGCTGGAGACAAACACGGTTGAAATGTGATTCATTTTTCTTAGAAGCTGGGCAGCAATGAGCCCTGCAGTTCGTCGTCCCCCAACACTGTGATGGCAACCGTAGTATTCAAAGAGCTTATTCTGGAGAACACGCGCCTCTTTGTCACTGTTTTCGTACAAATTATTTTGAACGTATCTGAGCCATTTGGCCAGGTCTTCTGCCGCATCTGCAATGGGCCAGTCAATTTTGACGTGCAGATGTGTCAATGAATATCTATACTTCTTTTTAACAGTGGGGTCCTGTTGAATGAGGAGGGCGTAATCGACATTTATCAGTTTTTCGAGGAATTCCAAAAAACCGGGGCTGTAAAAGTGCCGCAAATTTTGATGAAACCGTTTGTACAAAGAGAAATTGGCAAGGTATTCAAGGTTTTTTTTAATAACGGTATTTTCAGGAAAAAAGCGGATATAATTTTTTATCTGGGGGCTGACGATGCCTTCGCAAAAAATAACAATAAACGTGTTGAACAGGTCTGATTCCTTTTCAAATTTCTTCGATTTGGGTTTAAGCTCACTTTTGTCGAGAAAGTTGTATTCAACCTTGTTCTCCTGATAATTGTAAAAGGAATCAATAAGGGAAACTTTCATCAATCGGCGTTCGAGGGTGTCTCTTAACACCTCATATAGTGAACGCCTCAGTTTTTCGTAGTAATTTAGTCGTTCTCTATATCTCCACATAGGCAAAATCGAAATTGACAGAATATCCAGTTTGTACGTTTATTGTTTAATTATAATAGAAACAGGCCGTAACTGTCAATAAAAAAAGAAAAATTTCAAGACTTATGTTTGCTGAATTAAAGCCTTTTCTTCCCTTTGTTCGGGCACTGAGTCGATTAATTTCTTGACAAAAGGTAGGTGTGATATATATATGCCATCTTAACTTATTAAAAGCATAGTCAGTTTTTAACAGGTTCGTTTTCAATGAACATTGACATAAGAACCATTTCCCGCGGTCCCCGGGACTTCGATTATACACTTGAACCAGGTTGGTGGGGGCATGAAGAGGGAGATGGTCAGGTTCTGGGGCTGGCTGGCCCTCTGAATGTTCATATAAGTGTCTCTAAGGCGGGCACCAAATACCTGGTGGATGGTCGCTTGGCAGGGCGGCTCATGATTAGGTGTGATAGGTGCCTTGAGCCCTATCAGCGTGATATAGATGCCGGGTTTAGCTTCTTTCTTACAATTGCCCCTTCACCGGGTGGACAAAACGAAATTGAACTATTAGAAGATGATATGTCGGTTGAGTTTATCACGGATAGTGAGATTCGGCTGGATGATATTGTCCGGGAACAAATTTATTTGTCACTGCCCATGAAAGGCCTTTGCAGGGAAGACTGTGCCGGGCTGTGTCCCTTGTGTGGAATCAACTTGAACATGAAAAAGTGTGAGTGCCTGAGAGAAAAAGGGCATCCCGGTTTTTCAAAACTAAAAAAAGTAAAATTTCAAGGAGAATAAACCTACGTTATGGCTGTACCCAAAAAGAAGAAGTCAAAATCCAAACGAAATATGCGGCGAGCCCATGATAGCATTAATATGCCGGGTGTCGCCACTTGCCCCCATTGTCATGAGCCTGTATTGCCCCATCACGTTTGCCCCGAGTGTGGGACATATAGGGGTAAAACCATAGTTGAGACCGAAGAGAGTTAGTATGAACGTCGCTGTGGACGCCATGGGTGGAGATAAAGCTCCGGAAATGGTGGTACAGGGCGCAGTTGAGGTCGCGGATGCCTTGGGGATACATGTTACCCTTGTTGGTGATAGGGAGGCTATTTCGGATGTGCTCTGTTCATATTCCCCCGTGGATCATATCACCGTGCATCACTGCGAAGACGTGGTGGGGATGGATGAATCGCCCTTAAAGGCGGTTCGACACAAAAATGATGCCTCAATAATGGTAGCCTTCGATCTGGTAAAAAAGGGCGATGCCGATGCGGTGGTCAGTGCAGGAAATTCGGGTGCCACACTCGCTGCTGGCATTCTGACATTAGGCCGTATGAAGGGGGTGGATAGGCCTGCCATTGCCGGGATCTTGCCCGCCGAGAAAGGGCCTGTGATTCTTATAGATGTTGGGGCGAATGTCGATTGCCGTCCAACTTATCTTTTCCAGTTCGGTGTAATGGCGAATGCCTTTGCCAGTTCCTACCTGGGAATGGAGAACCCCAAAATAGGTCTGTTGAGTATCGGTGAGGAAGGTGGTAAAGGTAACGAACAGGTCCGCTTGGCCCGGAAATTGCTTGAAAAAAGCCCACTTAACTTTGTGGGAAATGTGGAAGGTCGTGACATTTTTTCAGGTGATGTAGAGATTATCGTTTGTGATGGCTTTGTCGGGAACGTGGCCCTGAAACTCAGTGAAGGAATGGCAAAAGCGGTAACCAGAATGTTGGAGATGGGGCTTACGGGTACACTTTCAGGCAGGGCAGCACTCCTCTTTGGTCGCCGATCTTTTGAAAATATCAGGCGCAAATTGGATTATGAGGAATACGGAGGGGCCCCACTGCTGGGTATTAATGGGGTTGGAATTATCTGTCATGGGGGCTCTTCATCCAGGGCCATTAAGAATGCCATTAAAATGGCAGCCCTGTATGTAAGTAACCGTGTTCTGGAAAAAATGACTTTTCAATTTAACAATTTTATGGCAAAAGAAGTTAGCGCCTGATGGGTAGTAAAACAAATACTCCAGTACTTCTCTTGTTTACGCCCAAAAACCCCTTTGCGGGCAGATCAAAGGAACGTTCTTATGCGTGGGTTCTTTATTTTTTAAAGGGATGAGTATCGTGGGTAACGGGAATCAGAAAACGGTGGTCATTACGGGTGGGTCAAGAGGCATAGGCCGTTCCGTGGCTTTGAGGTTTGCAGAAGACAGGCCCAGAATCATTATTGCACATTATGACCCTGATGAAGTGGAGGCTGTATTTAAAATCCCCTTATGGGACCTGAACCGCCCGGAAATCCCCCGGCTCCAGCACACGGACAGCAGCGAACACCCGGTGTTGTCCGCGCCTTTTGAAACCCTGGGCCGGGAAGTCTATGCCCCCACCGCAGCCATGTTGTATCAGTTCCGGGAGGTGGGGCTTAACGGGAGAGCCA
>PVMS01075512.1_pt1 | contig 11884 bp, 7 predicted proteins | sample 1853461 | NCBI WGS metagenome assembly PVMS01 (sample SAMN08582032, study PRJNA380276) | Marine sediment metagenome, whole genome shotgun sequencing project. | isolation source: ocean sediment barecode stripped | collected 2017
GAAATGATCAAGAAGACCAAGGATGGTCGTTTGTACTCCGAGGATTTGTCGATCACACCGATTGTTGATAGAGATGGTGAGATCGTCAATTATGTTTCGATCTCGCAAGACATCACTGAGCGTAAGAAATCAGAAGCACAGCTCCGTTCCCTGTCAGAAGCCCTCAGGTCAGCCGCGAATGGAGTGGCGATCATAGATCTCGAAGATCGGATTCAGTGGGTCAATCCTGCTTTCGAAGAAATTACTGGTTATTCTTATAATGAGATTCGAGGAGGATCAATTTCTATACTGAACTCGGGCCAACATCCGGATGATTTTTATGAAAATATCGGTAATACAATCCATGCAGGAGGTGAGTGGCGCGGCGAACTCACTCAAAAACGTAAAAATGGTAGTTTTTACATCGAGGAATTATCTATTACACCGATCCTTGATGAGGATGGGAAAATAGAAAGCTTTGTCTCGATACGGCAGGATATTACCGAGAGAAAAGAACTGGAAAGGCAGCTTAAAATCGCAAATGAGAGAATGTCCATTGAGCTGAATTTTGCCCGAGAGATCCAGATGAGCATGCTGCCGCTGATCTTCCCGGCTTTTCCTCTGCGCAAGGAAGTTACCCTGTATGCCACACTGCATCCAGCGCGTGAGGTAGGCGGGGATTTCTATGATTTCTATTTCCTGGATGATGATCACCTGTGCTTTGTGATCGGGGATGTGGCTGGAAAGGGCGCTCCCGGGGCGCTGCTTATGGCAGTCTCCAAAACTTTGATCAAATCCCGTGCCGCGGATGATTCAAGTCCCTCCAGCATCCTCACGCATGTCAATAATGAGCTCAGCGAGGAGAATGAATCTGCCATGTTCGTGACTGTCTTCCTCGGCATTCTCAATGTAAAAACCGGTGAACTGGTATATACCAACGCCGGTCACAACCCGCCGTATATCAAGCGCAGCGACGGCATTTTACAAAAGCTGGATGCATTTCATGGTCCAGTCATTGGGGCTATGCCTGAGCTGACTTACAAACAAGATTCAGACACCCTGGGGAAGAATGATGCCATCCTGCTGTATACTGATGGTGTTACGGAAGCACTGGATATTGAAGACCAGCTGTATTCCGATCCAAAGTTAGTTGAACTGCTGCTGGCGCAGGAATACAAAACTCCAAAGGAAATGGTAGAGGTTGTCGCTGAGGATGTAAAAGCATTTCAAGGCGACGCTGAACAGGCGGATGACATCACCATCCTCGCACTTCAGTACTTCGGATTATTGGAAGAAACAGGCTTGAACAAGCTCCAATTGAAAATTAAAAACCAGCTTGAGCAGCTCGGAGTGATCGAAGATGAGTTTTTTGAGTTCGCCCTGCAGAATGATATTCCCGCAGGGGACCGTCAAAAGGTGAGCATCGTCCTTGATGAACTGCTCAACAACGTGGTGAATTATGCTTTCCAGGATGAAGAAGAACACGAGATCGAGGTCGAGATCGAGTATTCTGGTGAAAGGTTGGTGATCACCATCACAGATGAAGGCATACCATTCAATCCTTTCCAGCGGGAAAAACCGGATATCTCAGCTGACGTTGACGATCGGGAGATTGGAGGGTTGGGGATCCACCTGGTGCGCAGTGTGATGGACGAATATGACTACCAGCGCCATATCAACAAGAACGTGGTCAGGCTGGTTAAAATGATTAATTGATAAAACCTGAAGAAGAAATATCATAGGAGAAGATAGCATATGATGGATATAGAGGCACGCGATGTAAATGATGTTAAAGTGGTGGATATCGAGGGCCGTTTAAATACCACCACCAGCCCGGAGGCAGATGCCTTCTTTAAAGAACTGATTGGTGATGGGGCAACAAAAATCCTGATCAACCTGGAGGAGATGGATTACACCAGCAGCACAGGGCTGCGGGTGATCCTATACACCGGGAAGCAGCTCTCGAAAGTAAATGGGAAAATGGCAATTTGTGGTTTGAATCCCACCGTAAAGGAAGTTTTTGACATGGCAGGATTCAGCGCAATGTTTGATGTATATGAGACAGAAGAAGAGGCACTCAAGACTTTCTGAGAGCCTCTATTAGGCGCTTCATTTCCAGGCTTTAATTTTCAATCCAAGATGCCTGAAGCCTCCTGGTAAATACGAAGATCAAAATAAGGTGTAGCCGCCAGCAGGTGGATCATGATATCACCCTGGATGGCTTCGAATTCCACCCAGGCTGTTGTTTTGGTAAACACGAAGATCTCAATCGGTAAACCGCGCGAGGAGGGTTCCATCATCCTGATCACGAAGGGCAGCCTTTTCTGGTGCAGGTCCTTCCTGGTGCGCAGGTAGGCACGGATATATTCCATGAATAATTCAACATTGGTAATATAAGGACCATCAAGAGGGAAATCAACACTCTCATCCTGTTGGGATTGAAACTCATCTATGCGCTTGATTTTTTCATCAATATAGTCAGCTATCAGATCGTACTTGCCAAGACTCTCAAAAAGGGCTTGATCGCAAAATTTTACGGTGCTCATATCCAGGATGATCGACTTTTTTATGCGGCGTCCACCGCTCTCCTCCATGGCGCGCCAATTTTTGTAGGCTACCTCCACCATCTTGTAAGTTGGGATCACGGTGTCAGTATTGTCAAAATTCTGGACTTTGATCGTGTTTAAATTGATCTCTGTAACAAATCCATTCGCACCAAAGCTGGGAACTTCAATCCAATCTCCATCTCTCACCAGCTGCTGGGAGGAGAGCTGCACGCTGGCCATGAAATTCAATATTGTATCCCTGAAGATCAGCAGCAAAACTGCCAGCCAGGCGCCCACACCACTCAGCAGTGTCAGCGGGGGAACGCCGGCGAATAAGGCGATGCTCACCACAAAGGCGATCACAACGATTAATACTTTGAAGAGACCAATATATCCCGCTACGCTGACGCCTGAATACTTGGGTGTGTGCCGGTAAATCTCGTTTACCCCACTCAGCAAAGCGATAATAAAATCTGCCCCGATCCAGATGATGGTCAACAGCGCCAAATTTGCGAGCAGGGAATCTGGTCCAATCACATACCTGGCATAGAGATAAAACATCAGGAGCGGTACCAACCAGGCAACCCGGAAGGGCTGCAGCTGGTCGACGATCAGATCGTCGTAAACAGTATCAGTGCGGAGAGCAATGCGGTAAGAAGCGCGCGCCAGGACGAACTTGGTGACCCTGTAAAGCAGGTAGCCAGCGATCAAAACTACTGGAAAAAATAAATATGGATTGGCGGTGATCCAATTCTGGACTGACTCAACGGTCATTCTACTCTCCTCGATAATGAAAAATAAAAATTCCAGGTAAGAACATAGCTCAAGGCAAAGGTCAAACTGATTAATCCCCAATCAATCAAAAATAATTGGATAGCTGGGCTTGATTATAGCGTTATTCGAATTAGTTATCAATAAAAACCATCAATTTCCCCCAATTTGAGATAGAAAGTCGGTGTATACTTCCCATACTATGGATAATAAAACCAACCCAACTACCCCGCTTAAATGGGGCTTGATCAGCACGGCGCGCATCAACCGCGCCCTGATCAAACCTCTGCTCGCATCTGAACGAAACCAGCTGGTGGCAGTCGCCAGCCGAACCCAGGAATCCGCGGATCGATACGCCGCGGAGTGGGAGATCCCGCAGGCTTTCGGCAGCTACCAGGCCATGCTGGACGATCCCGGGATCGACGTGGTCTACAACTCGCTGCCCAACAGCCTGCACACCGAGTGGACCGTTAAAGCCCTGCAGGCTGGCAAGCATGTGCTGTGCGAACAACCGCTCGCCACCACTCTGGAAGATGGGGACACCATGATGGAGGCTGCTCAGAGCACCGGGCGGTATCTATCCGAAGCCTTCATGTACCGCCATCACCCGCAGACCTTGAAGGTCAAGCAAATGCTGGAGGAAGGTGCAGTTGGGGTGGTGCGCTTGATCAAAGGGGATTTCACCTTCCAAATTGATTCAGAAGACAATGTGCGCCTCTACCCCGAATTGGGTGGCGGCAGCATCTGGGATGTCGGCTGCTACCCGATCAGCTACACACGTTATATGCTGGATTCAGAGCCTGAAGAAGTCTTCGGCTGGCAGTTTACCGGTAAATCGGGCGTTGATGAAGTTTTCAGCGGGCAGATGCGCTTTCCAGGGGGTGAGCTGGCCCAATTTGATTGCGGTTTCAGGAGTCCCTACCGCTCGAGGATCGAGATTGTGGGCAGCGATGGTGTACTGCTGGTGCCGCACCCCTTCAATCCGGGGTTGGATGTGGATATCCGCCTGTGGGATGGCGATAAATGGGAAATTTTAGACATGCCAGATCAGGAGCTGTACATTGGCGAGGTAGAAGACCTGGCGGATGCTGTCCTGCTCGGTAAACAACCGCGCATCAGTCTTGAGTGGAGCCGGGACAATGTAAAGACCATCCTGACTTTACTAAGGTCTGCCCAAACTGGTAAACCTGAGATGCTGGATTGAATGGTTGGCGTGATAAATATTGTTAGTGAATATATAGGAGCATCGTGAGCGAATTTTACCAAGTAGCAGCAGAAAAAGTTATCCAGGATCTGGAAACAAACGAAAAACAGGGGCTCTCAGGTCAATCAGCTGCTGCCAGGCTTGAAAAATACGGCTTGAATGAACTGGTAGAAACAGGCAGGAAAAATCCCTGGCGTATCATCTGGGAACAGATGACCTCCATCATGGTCGTGATCTTAATCATCGCGGCCGTGATTTCATTATTCCTGGGTGAGTACCTGGACGTGATCGTGATCACTGCCATCATCCTGATCAATGCCGCCATCGGCTTCCAGCAGGAGTACAAAGCCGAAGAGGCTATGTCGGCCTTGAAGAAGATGGCGGTGCCGCTGGTGCGGGTGCGCCGGGAGGGTCATGTCAGCGAAATTTCTGCTACGGAGTTAGTCCCTGGTGATATCGTGCTGATCGAAGCTGGAAATCTTATCCCGGCTGACCTGCGCCTGGTGAGCAGCACCAACCTGCGGGTGGATGAATCAGCCCTGACCGGGGAATCGGTGCCTGTGGAGAAAGATGCAGGCTTTATAGCCGGGTCTGATCTTCCATTGGGCGATCGCCGTAATATGGGTTATATGGGCACGGTGGTGACTTATGGGCGCGGTACAGCAGTGGTGGTTGATTCTGGAATGAACACAGAGCTGGGCCATATCGCGACCTTAATCCAGACTGCCGGGCATGACCTGACCCCGCTCCAGAAGCGCATCAACCAGCTCAGCAAGGGGCTGGCGGTTGCGGCTGTGGCGCTTGTAGCGGTGGTCTTTATCATCGGTTTGCTGAAGGGTGAGTCGCTTGAGCTGATGGTGCTGACCGGGATCAGCATGGCAGTAGCCGCGGTACCGGAGGGATTGCCCGCCGTGGTGACCATCGCCCTGGCGCTGGGTGCCCAGCGCATGCTGAAGCGGCGCTCATTAATCCGTAAACTGCCAGCAGTCGAAACCCTGGGCTCAGTTACGGTGATCTGCTCGGATAAGACCGGTACGCTGACTGAAAACCGCATGACCGTCACCGTCCTGGATGTCGCCGGGCACAAAGCTCAGTTTGTGGAAGACCTGCGTGATAGACCTGCTCCGCGGCTGGTCCTGGAGGAGGAAGCCCTCGATCTCGAGACCCAGGAGATGCTGCAGCGTTACCCTGCCTTAACACTCCTGCTCGCAGGCGGTGCATTGGCCAACGATGCTGTCCTGGAACAGAGAAATGGCGAGTACTCGTATGTTGGCGATCCCACCGAAGGCGCGCTGGTGGTGGCTGCCGCCCGGGCCGGGCTGACGAAAGACCATCTCGAAGAAACCTTCCCCCGCAAAGCGGAAGTGCCCTTCGATTCGGAACGCAAACGGATGACCACTGCCCATATCTTTCCCGATAAACCGGATGATATTTCGCCAGAGTTTAAGAAAATCTGGGATTGGAGTGGGTTTATCGGCGAGTTCAACCATGTAATCTTCGCCAAGGGGGCCGTTGACAGCCTGGTACCTATCTGTGATGAAGTGTGGGTGGATGGTCACACGGAAGAGCTCAATGACCAGTGGATTGAACGCATCATGGCAGCCAATAACGAGCAAGCAGAAGAAGGCATGCGCGTTCTTGGTGTCGCAGTACGCACTGCTGACCAGGTCGCGGCTGATGACGACCAGGACGATCTCGAGAAAGAAATGATTTTCGTTGGCATGGTCAGCATGATGGATCCTGCCAGGCCTGAGGTCAAGGAAGCTGTGCGGCTCTGCTCAGAGGCAGGCATTCGCCCGGTGATGATCACCGGTGACCACCCGCTGACCGCAGGAAAAATTGCCGCCGAACTGGGTATCGCCCAGGATAGTCGCATTATGACCGGACAGGAATTGGAAGAGCTGAGCGATGAGCAGCTTTACGAGATCGTCTGCGAGGTGGATGTCTATGCCCGGGTTTCACCGGAGCACAAGCTGAAGATCGTCAAAGCGCTGGAAGACCAGGTGGAGATCGTCGCCATGACCGGAGACGGCGTTAATGATGCCCCTGCCTTGAACGCCGCCGATATCGGGATCGCCATGGGTATCACCGGCACGGATGTGGCCAAGGAAGCCTCCGACATGATCCTGCTGGATGACAACTTTGCGACTATCGTGGCCGCGGTCGAGGAAGGTCGCCGCATCTACGACAATATCCGCAAGTTCTTCACTTATACCATGACCAGCAATGCAGGAGAAATCTGGGTGATGCTGATCGCGCCCCTGATCGGTATGCCGTTCGCCCTGGTACCGCTGCAGATCCTGTGGGTTAACCTGGTCACGGATGGATTGCCCGGACTGGCACTGGCGATCGAGCCCGCCGAGAAGAATATTATGCAGCGCCCGCCTTATCCACCGGATGAAAATGTGTTTGGACGGGGGATGGCGCGCCAGATATTGTGGGTCGGTATCCTGATGGGCTTTATATCCCTGGCTGCGGGTTACTACTACTGGTCGCAGGGCAATCCCAACTGGCAGACGATCATCTTCACCACCCTGGTTCTCTCCCAGATGGGCAATGCGCTGGCGCTGCGCTCGGAGCGTGAGTCACTTTTCAAGATTGGCCTGCTGTCTAATAAATCGATGTTGAACGCAGTGCTGTTGACCCTGGTGCTGCAGCTGGCCGTGATCTACGTGCCGTTCCTGCAGTCAGTATTCAAGACCAATGCGCTCACCTGGCAGGAACTACTGATCAGCCTGCTGCTGAGCACGATTGTCTTCTGGGCAGTGGAGTTTGAGAAGTGGTTCAAGCGCCGTTCGGATCGTAAAGAAGTATTTGTAGCTTGACATTTGCAGGGTAGGAGCTGAGCATGGATCCACATGATCGGGAAACTGCGGAGGGTTTTTTGTACACCGACGAGTACCAGCTGACCATGGCGCAGCTGTACTTCCGCATGGGACTGCATGAGAAAGAGGGCCAGTTCGATCACTTCTTCCGCAGCTACCCGGATTACGGTCTGCACCAGGCTGGCTACTGCATCACTGCTGGTCTGGAATGGCTGGTCGATTGGATGCGGTCGGTGCGCTGCAGAGATGAAGATATCGCTTATCTGAAAAGCCAGACTAACAATGTTGGCGGTAGAATTTTTGCGGATGATTTCCTGGATTGGCTGCGAGAAAATGGAAATTTCGATTCGATCACCTTGCAGGCCATACCGGAAGGCCGCGTGGTGCATCCCAATGTGCCGCTGACTGTCGTCCAGGGTCCCCTGGCGATCGCCCAGATCCTGGAGACATCTCTGCTCAACCGCGTTAACTACCAGACCCTGATCGCCACGAAGGCCGCCCGCATCAAAGAGAGCGGCCGCGGCAAGGTGATGCTCGAATTTGGCTTGCGCCGCGGCCAGGATAAGGGTGCCAATGCTGGTGCCCGTGCCGCCCTGATCGGCGGAGCAGATTTTACCTCCAACGTTGGCCTCTCGCATGTGCTCGGCTACCAGCCGAAGGGCACTCATGCCCACAGCATGGTGCAGCTCTTCATGGCGCTGGGCCAGGGCGAGCTGGATGCCTTCCGGGCATATGCCGATGTCTATCCGGATGATTGCCTGCTGCTGGTTGACACCATTGATACCCTGGAAAGCGGCATCCCCAATGCCATCCGTGTATTCGAGCAGCTGCGCCGCAAAGGTCACAAACCGGTGGGCGTGCGCCTGGATTCGGGTGACCTGGCCTATCTGAGCATCCAGGCTGCGGCCATGCTGGACGAAGCTGGATTCCCTGATACTGTGATTGTGTTATCCAACAACCTGGACGAGCTGGTCATCTGGCAGATTTTGACCCAGATCCAGGAGGAGGCGCCGCGCTATGGGGTGGAAGCGGACCAGCTGATCAACCGCCTGGTGTACGGCGTTGGTACACGCCTGATCGTCTCAGATGGGGATCCTGCCCTGGGAGGTGTGTACAAGTTGGTTGCTATCTGCGACGATAATGTCTGGGTGCCGGCATTGAAAATTTCCGAATCGCAGAGCAAAACACCCAACCCAGGGAATAAATGTGTCTGGCGTATTTACGACCAGCGCGGTAAGGCCACCGCGGATTTACTCAGTCTTGAAGATGAACGCCCTGGTGAGCAGGATGAGATCGTTCTCCGCCATCCATATCGAATGTCCAAGTACCGCACCTTATCCAGTGAAGATGTAATCGAAGTCGAACCTTTGCTGGTTGACATCATTCGCGACGGGAAGCTGGTTGCGGAATTGCCGCCGATCGAGGCGCTGCGCAGGAGGCGCGATGCAGATGTCGAACGCCTGGACCCGGGTGTGCGCCGCTTGATGAACCCGCATATTTATCATGTTTCATTAACCGAAAACCTTTGGAAACAAAAACAGGAGCTGGTAGCCTCGGCATTAAGTCCCATCCGAAGTCAAGCTGCACCTTAGTTGAAAGGAGAGTGTGGTGATGAAGTGGCCAGTTTTACGCGTTCTGTGGGGTCTATTATTGGTATTAGCGGGTATTGTATTCTTACTTGACAGTATCGGCACAATCTCCATCGGGGACTACCAGTGGGCGATCATCCTGGTTATCGGTGGTCTGGCATTTCTTTCCGTGTTCTTTGCAGATCGCCAGCATTGGTGGGCCTTGTTTCCGGCTTTTGGTCTGCTGATCGGTGGCACGATTCTCTTCTTTGAAAGTTCTTTTCCCTGGATATCGAGCGATTTTGGTGGGGCGATTGCTTTGGGTGGTATAGGTCTGGCATTCCTGTTAATCTTCTTGAGCAATTTCAAGAACTGGTGGGCATTAATCCCGGCCGGTGTCCTCTTCAGCCTGGCGGCGATGTTCGTGCTGGGCATTGAATCCGGCGGCGTGTTTTTAATTGGCCTGGGTCTGACATTCGGCGTTCTGGGTTTTATACCCACGGAGCACGGCCGCATGCGTTGGGCGTTCATCCCGGCGGTGGTCCTGATCCTGTTGGGCATATTTATCACCCTGGCGGTTTACAATCTGTTTGCGGTTTTGTGGCCGCTGGCGTTAATTGCGGCTGGCGTGATGATCATTTATTTTGTGATCAAAACGCGGGGATAAAATGCAGACAATGAGTTGATTGCTAATCAAAATCGAGATAATAGTATTCGAGGTGATGTTCCTAAGGGTGTAAACTTTGCGATCAAATAGGTGTTTGAGAAAACCAAAAACATGTAGTTATAATAAAATATTGGAGCAATTAGTTTCAATTAATTATCTACGTAATAGGAGGTCAGATGTTTGGTAAATACACTTTCCCTTTTGGGGAGCCAGTACGGGAAGTAATCCAACTAGATCGCACTCCGAAGCGAGTGTTTGTTCTTGGAGTTTATGCGAGTGCTGTGCACACACAATGGATAGACGTAAATAACAAAACAAAAGTCAAGGCATTGGCTGTGGCGAGCGAACCTTACATCTTTTGGCGGGGTGATAAAGCGGAAGAGATTGTCAGTCAAATAAATATCCCAAATTCCTTGGGAACGCTTATCCCTGCAGATAAACAATTCAATGGCCCATCGGGGATCGCCCTTGATGAATTAATCATAGAACCTTTGGGGTTGTCACGGTCGGATGTCTGGTTATGCGATCTATTACCTCATAGTTGCGTAAATCCCAACCAAAGAAAAGCCATAATAAATAATTATGAACCATTTATAGAAGAATACGATTTACCGATCCCAACTGTTCCAGAAGTACCTCCACAGCTGACAGGACCTAAACGACGAGCTGCTATCTTGGATGAGATTATTGAGTCCGGGGCTAATACTCTATTGTTGCTGGGTGATAAACCAATCCAATGGTTTTTGAAATCCTATGACCAACGCTGGAATAGACTTACAGACTTCACCCAGAATGAAGTATCATATGGACGACTTCATCCATTACGAATCAAGGGAAAGGCTATTCAGATACTTCCCCTTGCACACCCAAGACAGATTGCAAAACTGGGAAGTTCATCAGTTAATTGGTATGAATATCACCAAACCTGGTTGGATCAATCTGCATCTAAAATGCATTCATCCCTCTAATTGTCATGGGACAACGCATTTCTTTGGAAACAAGTTTAATAAGTCTCCTGGACATGTACTGGATTTCCATGCCTTATCTTTCCTGATAATGAACTTAGCTGCCTGGGAGGCTGACAACCTGTTTTCCCTGATCTAGCCGCTGGCCTTGATCGCCGCCGGTGTGGTGAATATCTATTTTGTGATCAAAACGCGCGGGTAGACCATATGCGCCTGGGGATATGACCAGGGACTAGCCCTTTACGGCTGGCCACAACATCTTCTTTATTTGCTTATTGCGGATAAATATATTCAGATCAGAATTCTGCTGGCACCTGGATTCTTGCAACATCAATATCAGGACCAATATTTTCGAATCAGTTGGTTGTTATACCTAATTAAATATCCGAAAACCATTTTTGTAACACTTGTCCGCGTTGAAAAAATCATATTCACCTATGGTTGAAATTCGATGTGCATAATTCGATTTTGATGCTAAAGTAATTTGGGCATCTTGCATTGTGAAATCATATTTTTAGAGGATTAGGAAGTCATCCAAAAGGAGAGTAATCATGAACATACAATCGAAAAGGTCTGGTCTTGTGTTGGGGGGATTACTGATCGTATTTGGGGTATTGGCGCTCATTGAGACTGTAGCCGATCTCAATGCCTGGATTTGGGTCGCAGTTCTGACTGTCGGAGGCTTGGCAGTGTATGTAATCTATGCGACAGATCGGACGGAGAAATGGTTATTGGTTATCTCCTATGCGATGCTGGCAGTTGCAGGATTGCTGGCTTTATTGGAGCTCGGGGTGCTGAAAGATGCGTATGTAGCCACATACGTATTGCTTGCGATCGCATCACCTTTCTTTGTTGCATTTTTGTTCAATCGCGATAATTGGGGATTATTAATCCCAGCCTATGTACTCCTGGTGATAGGTGTTATGGTCCCCCTGATTGAACTGGGTGTGCTTGAGGATGCTGTGATCTCTACTTATGTTTTGCTTGCGATCGCATTACCTTTCTTAATTGGTTTTCTATATAATCGCAAGAATTGGGGATTACTGATCCCGGCTTATGTACTCCTGGTGATAGGTGTGATGGTTCCCCTGATCGAGCTAGGAGTGCTTGAGGATACTTTGATCGCTGCGTATATTATGCTGGCTATTGCGCTCCCATTTTTCGTGGTTTATCTTGCAAATAGAAAGAATTGGTGGGCATTAATCCCGGGAGGAATTTTAGCAGTTATTGGATTGGGATTTCTAATTGCCGAAGCTTCTGTAGAGCTCCTTTTGGCTGTAGCCTTGATAGTAGCGGGAATCTTAGTCGTCGTTCGTCAATTCACCAGAAAAGATGAACCAGACGAAGTGGAAGAGCTGC
>PVMS01009741.1_pt1 | contig 11883 bp, 5 predicted proteins | sample 1853461 | NCBI WGS metagenome assembly PVMS01 (sample SAMN08582032, study PRJNA380276) | Marine sediment metagenome, whole genome shotgun sequencing project. | isolation source: ocean sediment barecode stripped | collected 2017
CCTGGCTGCCAACCCCGATTGGCAATTTAACTCATCGCTCCGTGATGGAAATCTGGAATGGGTCGGTCATTCAGAGTATTCGCGAGAGTATTTTCGATGGCAGTTTCCGCTACTGCCGGCATGATCGCTGCCCGGTGATTCAGAATGGTGAGTTACCGACCCTGGAGGAGGCGGCCAAAGATCCCTTGTTTACGCGCATTATTGAAGAAAAACGTACCGTTGTGAATCGTCCACCGGTTTTCATAAACCTGGTGAATGACCGTTCCTGTAATTTGTATTGCCCAAGTTGTCGAACCGAAAGAATTAATCACCAGGCTGGCCCCAAGACCCGGGAGATCAGCAAAATTCAGGATCGCCTGTTGGAGCCATACCTTGCTGAACCCAATGACCTGTATTTCATCCTGTCGATTACCGGTTCGGGTGATCCGTTTGCCAGCCGTGTTTACCGGAATTTGTTGTACTCACTGAACGGGGCGGATTTTCCAAACATGGAGATCGCGCTGCAGACCAACGGCGTGTTGCTTACGCCCAGGAATTGGCAGCGAATGCAGGCTGTTCATCAAAATATCGTGTCCATCATTATTTCCTTCGATGCGGCGACGGAACAAACCTACAATGTCACGCGCCGCGGCGGGCACTGGGCGACCCTGCTCGAAAATTCTGCTTATATGGGTGAATTGCGCAAGCAGGATGAAGTCAGGATATTGAGATTTGACTTCGTGGTGCAGAAGGCCAACTTTCGCGAGATGAAGGCTTTTGTTCACCTGGCGCGGTCATTGGGCGCCGGGCGTGCCTGTTTTTCCCAGTTGTTCAACTGGGGCACCTGGTCGAAGGATCAATTCATGGATCAGTGCGTCTGGGAAAAGGGGCATCCATTGTACGGAGAGTTCGCGGAAGTAATGCGTGATCCGCTGTTCGATGATCCGTTCGTGGACATGGGGAATATGAGCGAAATTCGCGCCAGGGCGCTTGCTTGTAGGAGCGAATTCATTCGCGAATAAATTCGCTCCTACAGACCCCAATTTTATTCGCGAATAAATTCGCTCCTACGGGGCAATTGTTTCGAGGCCACGTTGTTCCTGACATAGACTGGTTGTGCCAGGCCCGCAGTTAACGGTTCGTTGCTTTCCAGCCATTTCAGCGCCAGTTTGCCGATCACCCCGGCGCGCGGCCAGATATCCGGATAGCATTCGCTGGCTTTGGCGGCCAGTGGCCGCAGTTCCTCGAAGCGCTCAAAGCCGTTTCCGGCCGCGATGAATGGCCCATCCCCCGGGGCGCTAACCCCGTCTGGAGAACAGACCCGCTCTTCACCCGCTGCCATCACGTAACCGTCATCCCGGCGCTGGAAATTGGCCGTGTAGACCTCCTGCATCCTGGCATCCATCGCAACGCAGACAGAAGAAAAGGGCTCTGACCCCTTTTCTGCCACTGCCTGGGCGACAGCCGCCAGGGAGGATATGGGAACCACAGGGAGGCCGGCGCCCCAGGCCAGGCCCTGGACCACTCCGATGCCGATTCTCAGGCTGGTAAAACTACCCGGGCCCCGCCCGAAAGCAATCGCGTCCAGGTCTGCCAGCGGCAGACCGGCAGTATCGAGCAATGATTGAACAGCCGGCAGTAACAACTCTGCGTGGCGCATCGGGGCAAACTCGTAGAATTCGCTGGTTTCGCCATTGAGATACAGCGCGACAGAGCAAGCCTCGGTGGATGTCTCTATAGCCAACAGTTTAGTCACTCAGAAACACCTCTACTTCTTCCCTGCTGTCGGCCTGCTTCATCGGCGGCAGGCTTTCTCGAAAAACCCGGCCGTAAGATTTTGTGCTGATCCTCGGGTCACATACGACCAGTGCGCCACGGTCGTTGACGTCCCGGATCAGGCGTCCTGCGCCCTGCTTCAGGGATATCACAGCCTGGGGCAGGTACAAAGCGGTGAAGGGGTTGCCTCCGGCCTTGCGCAGCGCATCGCTCCTGGCTTCCATCACCGGGTCATCAGGCGCGGCAAATGGCAGCTTGTCGATGACCACCAGCGAGAGCGCATCGCCGATCACGTCCACACCCTCCCAAAAGCTGGCAGACCCGAGCAGAACACCCTGACCAGACTCCCGGAATTGTTCAAGCAGCAGGCTGCGGGGCGCCTCGCCCTGAACAAACAAGGGAAAGCTGACCTGGTCAGCCAACAGTTCCGCCGCCCGCCGCAGGGAACGGTGCGAAGTGAACAGCAGGAAGGCCCGGCCCTTGCTCGCTTCCAGCAGCGGCACGACCTGTTCCAGCAGGGCCGGGACAAATTCAGCGTCCCGTGGTTCAGGAAGCTGCCCGGGCAACCACATCAGGGCGTTGTTGGCGTAGTCGAATGGCGAGTCCAGTTGCAACGTAGTGGCATCATTCAGACCCATCTGCTCGGTGAAAAGTGAAAAATCCCCCCGCACCGCCAGCGTCGCGGAGGTAAAGATCCAGGCAGCATCGGCCATTTCCCGGAAATCACTGAAAATTCCGGATACTTCCAACGGCGTGATGTGCATGGCGAATCCGCGCCCTCTGCGCTCGAACCAGCGAACCTCCTCACCTGCCTGCGGTGAGTCGAAACGATCCAGCCTGCCCTGTATTTCGGTCAGCCGTTCGATGCAGCCGTCCATGCCGCGGGCGCTGCCGGCCAGCTTTTCCACCGCCGCGAACAATACATTGATCGCGTGATCCAGGGCCTGCAGAGCCACCCGGACCTGCTCATCGCGAACCAGGTCATCCCAGGAACCGCGCTCAGGCATTCTCTCGGCTATGGCAAGCTGAATCTCTTTAAGCTTTTGTAAACAATCCGCAACAGGTTCGCGGAGAACACCCATGGCGCCGCTCACCCCGGCCGATTCAGCCAGGAAATCCCGGCACAGGTCTTTAATTTGCCTGGCGGTCAGGGACACACTGAAAAAGCGGGTTGCTGTTTCCGGCGCCTGGTGGGCTTCATCGATGATAAAGGCCGAGGCTCCCGGCAGTACTTCGCCGAACCCGCTCTGCTTGATCGCCATGTCCGCAAACAGCAGGTGGTGATTGACCACCACCACGTCCGCTTCCTGCGCTTCACTGCGAGCCCGGGCCACGTGACAGTTCTCGAACTGGGGGCACTCAGCGCCAATGCAATTATCGGCGGTGGAGGTAACATACGGCATCAGCCCACTGTCTTCCGTGATCACGCCGGCAATGGACAGGTCGCCATCGGTAGTTCGGGCGGACCAGTCCAGCACGGCTTCGAGTTCGGTCACGGCTTCCCGGCTTGGCAGCCTGCCCTCGGTGCGGGCGATCTTCATTCGATGCAGGCACAGGTAATTTGCGCGGCCCTTCAACAGGGCCGGCTTGATCGACAGCCCCAACGTTTCCATCACGATCGGCAGGTCTCTGAAAAACAACTGGTCCTGCAGGTTCTTGGTTCCAGTCGAAATAATGACCCGCTCACCACTGAGCAATGCCGGAACCAGGTAGGCAAGCGTTTTGCCAATACCGGTACCGGCCTCCACCACCAGTGAAGCTCCGGCGGCCAGGGTTTCCTCGACGGCCTGGGCCATTTGTAACTGTGCATCCCGCGGCGCAAAGCTATTTAATGTTTCCGCGAAGGGCCCTTCGGCATCCAGCAGACGGGCGCTGCGGCCTGGAGAATCAGTCATTCACAGGCTCTTGGGCTTGGTGTTCATGCACACTGTGGCTTTTTGCTCCGCCTGTGCCGACCCGGCATGGTCACCAAGATGCTCGCGGGAAACACTGATGGTCCGCCAGTTGCGGCTGCAAATTTCACCCACCCGGGGACCGATATCGTAGGAGCGGGTCGCGAAATTCAACGCTTGCTCATAGTCTTTGACCTGCAACTGAACTTCCGCCAGGTTCTGCAGAATTTCAGGGTCGCGCGGCTGAATCCTCAGGGCGCGCTCCAGCAAAGTCGTCGCCTGACCATAATCACCGGCTGACTCGGCGGTGCCGGCGTCGGCCAGCAGTTCCTTTACCGCCGGGTTCTGCAGCGGAAAAACCTGGACCCCCGCGCTATCTTCCTTCGCCGGTTCCCGGACCCGCGACTCCACTTCCCGGCCTGGCCAGGTTTCCGGCCCCGGCGCGGTGCTCGCGCAGGCGCTCAAAAGTAGCGCGAGCACAACCGCAAAAAATACCTGCCTATTGCTTATCTTTGCCAAACAACTTTCTCCAAAATGATTCTTCCTGTTCTTCCCTGGCTGCCAGGCAGGCGGTCGATTGCCGTGGTTCCGAACCATCCACAAAGGGAATTTGCACGGCTCCCTCGCAGTGTTCTCCGGTCAGCTTGCCACTTACCCCATCCACCCAGATCCAGTACGCACCATCAGGCATTCTGAGGTCAACCGGTTCAAAGGGCAGTTGCCTGAACAAACCCGCCCAAAGATGCATGGCTGCGTTACTGCCGGTGACCCTTGCAGGGCTGTTGTCGTCCTCACCAACCCAGGCCACCGCCACGTGGTTACGAGTATATCCGACAAACCAACTGTCACGGCGATCGTTCGTCGTGCCCGTTTTACCCGCGATGACAGTTGCTCGGCCCAGCAGTCCGGGCAGCGCTTTCGCCGTACCGCGCTCAACCACCTGGGTCAGCGCATAGTTCAGCACAGCGATCGCTTCGCGGTGGGGCTGTGGAAGCATCCGCAAGGGGTAGCGGACCAACTCGCCGCCATTCGCCGTCTGCACGGCAATCACGGATCGCAAAGGAACACTGAACCCGCCGGCAGCGAGTGACTGGTAAATCTGGGTCACCTCCAGCGGCGTGAGTTCCACCGCGCCGAGGAACACAGATGGCACTGCATCCACCTCTGCGGCCACACCCAGTTGTGCGATCCGGTTGATCAGGTGGTTAACGCCGATGTTCAAGCCCAGCCGCACGGTCGCCTGGTTGTAAGAGCGCGTCAGCGCTTCCAGCAGGGTGACTTCGCCATGCGACTTTCTGTCGTAGTTCACCGGTTTCCAGGTGCTCCCGTCCGCTTGTTTCAAGGTCAGCGGTTGGTCCTCGATCCGGGTCATCAGGCTGTAGTCTTCGCTGTGCTCCAGGGCCAGCAGATAGATCAGCGGCTTGATCACGGAACCAATTTGCCGGCGCGCGTGAATGGCCCGGTTAAAACCGGCCCGATTGGGATCTTTGTCACCAACCAGCCCGCGCACTTCTCCGGTGGCCACATCCGCGACCACCATGGCCGCCTGCAGGGTGGAGGACAAGCCACGACTTTCGAGTTGGCCAAGGCCGTCCGTCACCGCTCTTTGGGCTTTTTCCTGTACCGAAGGCGCCAGGGTTGTGAAGATTCGCAGCCCCTCGGTTTTCAGGTCCTGCTCCCGGTATACCTGGGCCAGTTGCCGGCGCACCAGATCCACGAAAGCATGGTAGCGGGTTCCCCTGGAGCGCGGTTTTTCGGTGATGCCAAGGCCGCTGGACGCCGCTTTCCTGGCCTGTGCTTCGGTCAGCAAACCGGTTTCGGCGAAAGCGGACAACACCTGGTTACGCCTGGCCCTGGCGCGGTCCGGATGCCGCCTGGGATTGTAGTAAGAGGCGCCCTTGACCAGGCCGATTAACAACGCGATCTGCTGTGGCGCCAGGCGTTCCAGCGGCTGGTCGAAATAGAACAGGCTGGCCTGCCCGAAACCATGCACCGCGTAAGCGCCCTGTTGGCCAAGAAAGACTTCGTTGATATACGCTTCGAGAATCTGGGATTTATCGTAGTGAAACTCCAGCAACAGGGCCATGATGGCTTCGTTGAATTTGCGTGCGATGGTCCGGTCGTGGGTCAGAAAGTTGTTCTTGACCAGTTGCTGCGTGAGCGTGCTTCCACCCTGCACCGCCTGGCCGGCTTTGAGGTTGGCCAGCGCCGCCCGCGCAATACCCCGCAGGTCCACCCCGGGGTGGTGCTTGAAGTTGCGGTCTTCGACCGCCTGCAGGCCGGTGACGAGCAACTGGGGCGCGTCCTTGAGCTTCACCAGTGTCCGGTCTTCTTTTTGCAGTGGGTAAATAGAAGCGATCTCAGCCGGTTCGAGCCGGGCCAGGTCCAGTTGACGGCCAGCGGACAGGTCGCTTAACGCGGCAACTTTCCCGCCCGAAATCCGCACCCGGAAGCGACTGGCATCCTCGGCCCCGTCATGAAAACGGAAAGACCGGCGATAAATTTCAACGGTCCTTCCTGACACCCGGTACTGTCCCGGCCGCGATACCTTACCGCTGGCGTGATAGCCCGACGCCCGTAATTCCATTTCGAGATCCGCGATGGGTAGCGCGGCCCCGGGATAAAGATCCAGGGCGCGCGCGTAGACACGGCTGGGCAAATCCCACTTCCGGCCTTCAAATTCAGTGGTCACCTGGTAGTTCAGGTAAACAACCCAGGGCACCAGCAGCCCCAGAAAAACACCCGTCAGGAGCAAGCCGAAGCGCCACAACCGGCCGATCCAGCCCCGTGATTTGGCCTTACCGGATTTTTTTCGTTTTGTTGTTTTCTTCTTTTTGCGTTTGCTCATCTACGCATATGCCTTATAGCTGGTGACATCACCCGGACCTTTGACCATAATGAAGGGATTTCGCGCCCAAAGCACCCCCCATGACCACGACTTTAACAGACCATCAAAACGACCCCAATTCCCTCGGCGCCCTGCTGGGCGAACAGCAACAGCAAAAACCCGGTACGCCACTGCTGGTTCAGCGCAAGGGATTGCCGGTCACGCCTTCGTTTGAAGCCGCGATCAACGGCCTGCTCGAGCAAATCCTGGTAGATGCCCAGGGGCCGGTTGTGCTGACGGTGATGAGCAATGCGGCGCCCGATCTCAACCCGTATTCGGGCCTGTCCACGGCTGCGGGAAAAATACCCGGGTCCGGACTGCTCGAGGATCTGGTCACCTTACTGGGTCCGGGCGAGGTGCTGGAGTGGAATGCCTGGCCGGACCATTTCGCATTGTTCTCCGCGCAAGCGGTTGAGGCCCTGGCCGGGTCGGATATCACTGCTGAAAATGTTTTGCTGCAATTACATGACGCCGGCGGAGTATTACTCCTCGCGGACAGCATGTTCCTGCATGACCCGTCAGCGGATCTGTTTTACCAGCAGCCGCTCGAACCCCATGAGCACCGGCGCCCGACCGCCTGGGGCTTGCTAAGGCAACGGCTGGATGGCTGGTTGAAGCTCCTCGACTCCGGCGCCTGCCCGCCGTGGATGGACGCTCTGGCAGGCTTCTCGCAAGCAGAAAAGCCGGTCACGCTGCATATCACGCACAGTTGGGGCGGGGGTGTCGCCAAATGGGTCGAGTCCTTCATCGAAGCGGATGATGCCGGGGTCAATCTCCAGTTGTGTTCCGAGGGTCCGCAATCCGGAAAAGGTTACGGTCAACGCTACTCACTGTACCTGGACAATCAGACCAATACGCCGGTTGCAAGCTGGTGGCTGCAACCCGCGATTGCCTCAACCGCTTCTGAACATGCTCAATATCGCAGCATACTGCATGAGATTTCGACCCGGTACGGCGTCGGCCGCCTGGTGGTTTCATCCCTGGTCGGCCACAGCCTCGATGCCCTGTCCACGGGTTTGCCGACAACCCAGGTGCTGCATGATTTTTACCCCCTCTGGCCCCTGCTCGGGATTCACCCGGGACCCTACCTGGGCAAGGGGCCCGAAAATTGCCTGGAAGCGGCGTTGCGGGACCATCCGTTGCTGCCCGGATTTCTCGACCGGGATGCGGCCGGCTGGAAGGCTGTGGGACAGCAATGGCGCCAGAGCATCGCAAACTGGGGAGTACGCATTACCGCACCCAGCCGTTCGGTCGCTGACCTGATCCGGCTGCTGGATCCGGCCTGGTCGGAGATAGAAATAGAAATCATCCCGCACGGCTTGCCTGAGTTACCGGGCAGCGCCGCGGTCATTCCCAAAGACCGGGAAGACGGCCGCTTGCGGCTGGTGATTCCCGGGCGTATCCAGCAAGGAAAGGGACAGCGCCTGCTGCTGGAGGCGCTGCCTGAGCTGACCCAATTAGCCCAGGTGTACCTGCTTGGCTCGGGCAAGGATGGAGCGATGTTTTTCGGAAAATCCGGCGTCGACGTGATCATCCAGTACCGGCGCGAGGATTTGCGCAAACTGCTGGAAAATATCGGACCACACGTCGCCGGCCTGTTGTCCGTGGTGCCGGAGACGTTCAGCTACACGCTTTCCGAGATGCAACAACTGAACATACCCGTTATTGCGACCCGGGTAGGCAGCCTGGAGGAGCGCATCAGCGATGGCGAAACCGGCTGGCTGATCGAACCCGAAGCGTCAGCGCTGATCGACCGGGTGCGCGCGCTTGCCGCTGATCGAAGTGAAATACACGCGATCCGGGAAAGGCTGGAAGAGTTCGACCTGCCGGGCACTGACCAGATGGTCAGAAAATACGAAAAAATCTGCCTGCCGCGCCAGGCCCGCAGGTCTTTGACCAGAACACAAAATCCTGATCAGGCGCAGGCCTCGGCGCTGGCGTTTCAAATAACGGAACTGGCCACCCGAAACAGTCATTTGAGCAACCAGAACAAGACCTTGCAGACTGAAGTCGAGAAACGCAGCAGCTGGGCGGAAGAACGTGAGAAAGAGAGAAAGAATGAAGTCGACCGGCGTGTTCAATGGGTAGCTGCGTTGGAAAAACAGGTGGCCGAAACTGAGGGCAACCTTGAGCATGAACAAGCTGCTCACCGGCAAACCAATCTGTGGCTTAAAGACCTCAGATCCGTCCATGACTGGGTGCTGGCCACTGCTTCCTGGCGTTTTACCAGGCCCTTCAGGGTTCTGGGCAGGGTATTTGGAAACCTGTCACGCGCCAGGGCCTGGAACCCCCTGCGCTGGCCGCTGCTTCTTTCCCAGGGAGCACGCACACTCGGCAGCAAAGGCTTCAGAGGCGCGCTGGAACGGTCGCAATCAACGCACAACCAGGCTCGCAAGCCCGAGAGTCCCGACCCGGTATCGATAGAATCCATCGGCAACCCGGAACCACCCTCAGGCTTCCCGGAAACACCGGACCCGGAGGTCTCAATCGTCATACCCGTTTATAACAAGTGGGAATACACGGCAGCCTGTCTGCGGTCACTGGCTGAGACGCAGTGCAACGCCGGCTTCGAAGTGATTGTGGTGGATGATCAGTCCTCGGATGAAACGCCTGCCCGGTTGCGCGGCGTTGAAAACCTGGTGAACATTCGCAACGAGCAGAACCTGGGCTTCGTTGGCAGTTGCAACCGCGGCAGTGAGGTGGCCAGGGGCCGCTACATCGTCATGCTCAATAACGATACGCAGGTAATGGACGGCTGGCTGGATGCGCTGATTCAAACGTTTATCCAAAACCCCGATACCGGCATCGCCGGCGCCAACCTGGTTTACCCGGACGGAACATTGCAGGAATCCGGCGGAATCGTGTTCCGGGATGGTTCCGGTTGGAACTATGGCAAGGGTGATAACGCGGACCGTCCCGAGTACCGGTACTGCAGGGAAGTGGACTACTGTTCAGGCGCCTGCATCATGCTCGAATCCAGCCTTTTCCAGGAACTGGGCGGGTTCGACACGCTCTATGCGCCGGCTTATTACGAAGACACCGACCTGGCTTTCAGGGTGCGGGCAAAAGGCCTGAAGGTCCGCGTTCAGCCAGCGGCCGTCATTGTGCATTACGAAGGCGTCACTGCGGGAACCGACATCGGCGCAGGCGCCAAGCGCTACCAGGCGGTCAACCGGGAGAAGTTTCTCGAGCGCTGGCGGGATCAGCTTGCCGGCTTCCCCGATCCGATCAATGACCCGGCTGATGGCAGCGAAATTCGGCGCGCACGCGATCATCACCTCAAGGGGCGCATCCTGATCATCGACGCTTACACGCCGGAACCGGACCAGGATTCAGGCAGCGTTCGGCTCTGTTACCTGATGGACTGCCTGATCGACCTGGGCTACGGCGTGACCTTCATGGCCCACAACCGGTCGCATGCCGGTAATTACACGGTAGCGCTGCAACAGGCCGGCGTGGAGGTCGTTTACGACCCCTGGGTCGATTCCCTGCCGCGATTCTTCAGCGAACGGGGCGCTGAGTTCGATTTCGTTATGATCAGCCGTCACTACGTGGCTGCGGACTACGTTTCCCGGCTGCGGCGCTACTGCCCGCAGGCGAAATTCATTTTCGACACGGTGGACCTGCACTACCTGCGGGAAGAGCGCATGGCGGAACTGGAAAACAGCCTGGTGTTGAAAAGCAGCGCCGCCCAGACCCGGCGGTCTGAACTGGCCGTCATCAATGCCGCCGACACGACGCTTGTCGTCAGCCCGGTGGAGAAGTCCGTGCTGCAGGAGGCCGCGCCAAACGCGCAGGTCCGGGTTATCTCCAATGTCCATGAAGTGGTTGGCAGCCAACGCCCGTTCGCTGAACGCAAAGACATATTTTTCGTCGGCGGTTATCAACACCCCCCCAATGTCGATGCGGCCCAGTGGTTCGTAAACAGCATCTGGCCGCTGATTCACCAGGAATTACCCGATGTTGAATTTCACCTGATCGGCAGCAAGGCGCCCGAACCGGTACGCGCCCTGGATGGTAACGGCGTCCGGTTCCGCGGTTTCGTCAAGACGCTGGAACCCTGGCTTGACGGCTGCCGGCTGGCCGTTGCGCCCTTGCGTTACGGGGCCGGCATCAAGGGCAAAGTCAACATCAGCATGAGCCGCGGCCAGCCAGTAGTGGCGACTCCGATGGCGGTGGAAGGGATGTTCGTGCAGTCCGGCCGGGATGTGCTGGTGGCCGAAACGGCTGAAGATTTCGCCGCCGAAGTCATTCGCCTGTACCGTGATGAAAATCTCTGGAACCGGGTATCGGCAGCGGGGCTGGAAAACGTGCGCCAGTATTTTTCCGTCGAAACCGCCCGCCTGGGTCTGCAGGAACTGCTCGATTCTCTGGAGTAGTCACTCGCTGGAAGAATCAATTGCCCTGGCGCAACCTGCGCGCCTCGATCACGTTGGAAACATTACCCAGCCGGCTGAGCAGGTCACTCAGTTGTTCATAATCCTTGACCCGGACTTTCAGATGGATCGTCACCTCATCCAGGGTCTCGTCCAGCCTGCTGCTGATATCTGTTACCTTGGTTTCGGCGGTTGAAAGCACCGTGGAAATATCCCTGATCAGATCCCTGCGGTCATAGGCCCGGACCAGCACCAGTACGGAATAGTTGGTTGTGGGTTTCTCACCCCAGTTGACCTTCAGCAACCTGGGGTTGTTCTCCGCCCGCCAGTGCACGATCTGACCGCAATCCTCCCGGTGAATGGTGACGCCGCGGCCTTGAGTAACATAGCCCGCTAACGGATCGCCCGGCACCGGGTGACAGCATTTCGCCATGGTCGTCAGCAGGTTACCGACGCCCTCGATAATAATATCGTCCGCGCCCCTGACCGACGCTTTGCGCTGGCGAACGGGCGTCCTGGTCAACAGGTCCTCGGCTTGCGGCGCTGTCTGCTCCGCGGTCATGCGCTCCAGCGCGTTGAAAATCTGGCCCGTGCTTAAATCGCCATTGCCGACCGCCACAAACAGATCATCAGCCGAATTTATATTGAAATGTTCGAGAATGGCATTCAGGTCGGCCAGTGCAATGCCCACCCGCCTGGCCTCGGTTTCCAGCGCTTCCTTGCCTGCCCGCAGGTTGTCATCACGGCTTTCACGTTTATACCACTGTCTGACTTTTGCCCTGGCCCGGGCCCCGTTGATGTAACCCAGGCGGGGGTTGAGCCAGTCGCGACTCGGCCTGGGGGTCTTTCCGGTAAGGATCTCCACCCGGTCACCGGTATCCACCACATGGGTCAGCGGAACGATTCGGCCGTTGACCTTGGCGCCCCGGCAACGATGACCTACCTCGGTGTGAACATGGTAGGCAAAATCGAG
>PVMS01179112.1_pt1 | contig 11883 bp, 8 predicted proteins | sample 1853461 | NCBI WGS metagenome assembly PVMS01 (sample SAMN08582032, study PRJNA380276) | Marine sediment metagenome, whole genome shotgun sequencing project. | isolation source: ocean sediment barecode stripped | collected 2017
CACCCTCACGATCTCGGCACCGTCATCGATCATCACGGCGTGGCTTTACGCACCGGCCACCACTGCGCCATGCCGGTCATGCAATTTTTCAATGTCCCGGCCACCGCCCGCGTCTCTTTCGGTCTCTACAACACCGAAGAAGAAATCGACATCCTGATAGACGCCCTGCAAAAAACCCGCGAAATGTTTGGATAATATACTGCTTCGGTGGAGAATGAGCTGCATTTAAGGCTGGATTTGGCCGCAAATTACGCAAATTACGCAAATTTTTAAGAGCATTTTTTTGGTGGCATGGTGCCGGCTGATGTTCTGAGCGATGATCGTGCCGTGATGCTTTCGTTATCACTCAATTTTTAGCACGGCATTTCAGCTTAAGACGTGCAAGCAATAATTTATTCTTTTTTCCTTAAATTTGCGTAATTTGCGTAATTTGCGGCCAATATTCTCTTCATCAGGTTGGGTATGCAGCAATCAATCTTTCGCGGGTTCTATGCGGGTGACGCGCTGGAAGCCGCGGGGGAGTTTGCGGCCGCGGTGGGCGCGGTCGCCGCGGAAGTGCTCGATGTCCTTGCGGCCCATGCGCAGGTAGCGCTGCCCGGCCCACACCAGGATTTCCTCTTTCTCGCCCACCACCGTCAGTCCGACCATGAACTCCTCGCCCGCCTTGAGGCGCCTGGGAGGAATGTTGATCAGCTTGTTGCCCTTGCCTTTCGCCAGTTCCGGTACGTCTTCGATTGGGAAAGCCAGCAGGAAGCCGTCGGAGGTGGCGCAGATGATGGTAGTCGAAGTGCCGGGCTGAATGATGGCGGGTAAGACCGGAACAGCATCCCCGCGCAGCGTAATCATGGCCTTGCCAGCCTTCACGCGGCTGTGCAGATTGCCCAGTTCGGTAACGAAGCCATAGCCATGGGAGCTGGCCAGTACGATTTTCTGTCTGGCATCCCCACTGAGTGTGTAGAGGAAGCTCGCGCCATCACGGATGTTGAAACGGCTTGAAAGTGGTTCGCCCTGGCTACGCGCCGAAGGCAGGGTGTGAGCTGACAATGCGTAAGCCCTGCCGGTGGAATCCAGGAAAATCACCTGCTCATTGCTGCGCCCGAGGCTGGCATGCTGAAACTCGTCGCCGGCGCGGTAATTCAGACTGGCCGGATCAATTTCGTGGCCCTTGGCGGCACGCGCCCAGCCAGATTTGGACAACACCACCGTGACCGGCTCGGAAGGCACCAGTTCTTCCTCTTTCAGGGCCTGTGCCGCATCCCGCTCAACCAGGACAGATCGTCTGTCATCTCCGTATGCCTCGGCGTCTGCGATCAATTCCTTTTTGATCAGGGTTTTCATGCGCGCTTTAGAGCCAAGGATGGTTTCCAGACCGGCGCGCTCATCCGCGAGCAGGCCCTGTTCGTCGCGGATTTTCATCTCTTCCAGTTTCGCGAGATGACGTAGTTTCAGATCCAGTATGGACTCCGCCTGGGTTCCGGTCAGACTAAAGCGCTCCATCAAGACAGGCTTGGGCTTGTCCTCGTTACGAATGATGTAGATGACTTCGTCAATGTTCAGGTAAGCGATCAGGAGGCCTTCCAACACGTGCATCCGGTCCACTACCTGGTCCAGTCGATGCTCGAGGCGGCGAGTGACGGTGTCCAGGCGGAATGTCAGCCATTGCCTGAGCAAGGAACGCAGGTTCAGCACCCGCGGCTTTCCGTTCATGCTGATCACGTTCAGATTGACACGGTAGTTGCGTTCCAGATCGGTGGTGGCGAACAAGTGGTTCATCAACTGCTCGAAATCAACCCGGTTGGAACGCGGCACAATGACCAGCCGGGTGGGGTTTTCATGGTCCGACTCGTCTCTCAGGTCTTCTACCATGGGCAGCTTTTTGGTCTGCATCTGCTGCGCGATCTGCTCCAGGATTTTTGCGGGTGAAACCTGGTGGGGCAGGGCGGTGACAACAATTTCGCCATTTTCTCTTTCCCAAATTGCACGCATTTTCACCGAACCGTGGCCGGTTTCGTACAAATTCAGCAAATCCTCGGCGGGGGTGATAATTTCTGCATTGGTCGGGAAATCGGGCCCTTTAATGTGCTCGCAAAGCTCGGCAACGCTTGACTTGGGTTGGTCCAGCAAACGGATGCAGGCTGATACGACCTCTCTGAGGTTGTGCGGCGGGATGTCCGTGGACATGCCAACCGCGATGCCGGTGCTGCCGTTCAGCAAAATGTTCGGCAGCCGGGCAGGCAGCATGACCGGCTCTTTCAGAGTGCCGTCAAAATTGGGTGTCCAGTCGACCGTACCCAAGCCCAGTTCATTCAGCAGTGTTTTCGCGTAAGCGGTCAATCGCGATTCGGTGTAGCGCATGGCCGCGAATGATTTAGGGTCATCGGGGGAACCGAAATTGCCCTGGCCGTCAACCAGCGGATAGCGGAAAGTGAAGGGTTGCGCCATGAGTACCATGGCCTCGTAACAGGCCGAATCGCCGTGTGGATGGAACTTGCCGATCACATCTCCCACAGTACGGGCCGATTTTTTGGGCTTTGAAGTCGCGCTCAGACCCAGTTCACTCATGGCGTAAATGATCCTTCGCTGGACCGGCTTCATGCCGTCCCCGACATGCGGGAGTGCACGGTCCAGGACCACGTACATGGAGTAGTCCAGGTAGGCCTTTTCGGCGTAGTCTTTCAGCGGAATTTGTTCGTGGTCGGTGAACGACCGGGTCATTGCGGTCATAAGGCTCTGTTAGTCAGCATGGGTTGATTTGGATAACACATCATGTCGGGAATTTCCGGAAAATCAAAACGCAATTCTGACCGCCGAAAGCGAAGGAGTTGGACATGACTGTATTGAGATCTTTTTCTCGTGCTGTATGGGGCACATAGTCAAGATCGCATTTTGGATCAGGGTTATCCAGATTGATGGTTGGGGGAATCACGCCCGCATTGAGGGCCATAACGCAGGTCACTGCCTCCAGAGCACCGGCCGCGCCGATAGAGTGACCGATCATCGACTTGATTGAACTGACCGGGATCTGACCGGCGAACTCACCAAAGGCAGTTTTAATTGCGTTTGTTTCAATGGGATCGTTCACCTGAGTGGCGGTACCGTGGGCATTAATGTAGTCCACATCTGCAGGGCCCAGGCCGGCTGAATTCAGGGCGGCAGTCATGGCCTGAGCAGCGCCACGACCGTCCGGATGCGCCGAAGTAATGTGGTAAGCATCGCAACTCATACCCATCCCACTCAACTCGGCCAGAATGTTGGCGCCGCGTTGCTGAGCCCGCTCCAGAGTTTCCAGAACCAGAACGCCACAACCTTCAGCAATGACAAAACCATCCCGTTCTTTATCGAAAGGGCGGCTCGCCCGCGCGGGCGCATCGTTACGAGTCGTTAGCGCCCGCATGACGGCATATGATTCCAGAAAAGTCTCACAAACCGCTGCTTCGGCGCCACCAGCCAGTACCACATCAGCAAGCCCGAGTTTGAGGATCATCATAGCAGTGGCCAGAGAATGACTGCCGGTGGCGCAGGCCGATGAAACGCCGTACGAAACACCGGTCAGACCGAATTCCAGGGCGATATTACCCGCCGCCATACTGGTGCTCACTCGTGAGACGGTGAAAGGGCTGATTCTACCCCGGCCTTTCTCGGAAAAGAGATTCATCTGATCTTCCAGCATGGGAAAATCACCAATTGCCGAAGAAACAAGGCAGGCAATCCGGCTCGGATCTTCTGTGGTCAAATCCAGTTGCGCCTGGGCCAGTGCTTCCCGGGTGGCAGCAATCGAGAACTGGGCATAACGCCCAATTCGCCGGGCCTTTTTATGATCCATGTAATTTTTTGGTTCAAACTCTTTGACCTCGCCCGCAATCTGACAGGGTGAGCTGGACGGGTCAAAAAGAGTGATCCTGTCAATACCGGACTGGCCGGCCACCAGATTATCGAATGTGTCCTGACAGCTCAGACCCACCGGTGATATGGCACCCATCCCGGTAATGACGATTCTCGGTTCTGTGGTCATTTCATTACTCTTTCCGCTTCAGCCCGCATATTGCACGAAGGCGGCAAATTCCGGATCCTTCGTGCAATATGCGGGTTAGCCGGTTTATCACTTCAGCACACAGCCATTTTTTCTCACCCATGTTTGTCGTCGACCCTGGGGTTTATGAGCAAGGGTATGAAAACAGCAGCAAACAAACTGAAGCTGATGATCCACATGAATCCGGAGGTGGCTATCCAGAGCCGGTAGTGGCCGGGGTCCAGTAACGGCAGGAAAATTCGAACGGTTGCGGTCAGCACCATACTGACCAGTAACAAGGTCATGACCGGCGGGGCCTGGTGGACGTTTCTGCCGGTGTGGCCCAGCGTCACGCGGGCCATCATGGTGATCGTAATGATTCCGATACCGCCCACCGCAAATGCATGTATGGGGAGGAAATCGGGAATGGACGTGACGGCCATCATTGCACGCAGCAGGAAGCCCAGATTGATCATGAGGAAGGCTGCAAAAAGGCCCCAAAGCAGCGGTTTCTGCCAGATACCCAGCGTGTGCCAGTCGTTTACGCGCAGCGAATTCAATATGAACAGGCCCGCGGCGAAAAGGGCGCCCACAAAATGAAACTGGAAAAACACTTCGCTGAGCAGGAATCCGGGATACAGGATAAAAGTCGCAATGTCATTCCAGCGGGCGTTTTTTAGTTCCACCGGGTAACCCACGCCTTTTTGCGTGAAGAAGGGGATCACCCTGCGGCCCATGAACAGGACCATGCCCAGGATCAGGTACAAACCACCATAAACACCCAGGTGAGCGCCATGCTCCAGGTGGCCCGCGGCGCCCAGGTAGAACAGCAGATTGGCCGCTGTCAACAAGCTGATAATGAGCAGAACCGGGGCCTGCCGCTTCTGGCGTACCTTCACAATCGGCCTGGCTACAGCAATGCCGAGGCCGAGCATGAACAGCAGGTCTGCGATAGCAGCGTAGAGCAAAAAACGCGTGCCACTGAGCATCAAAACCCTGGCCAGAATCCAGATGGCGAAAAGCAGGCCCAAACCCGTTCCCGTCACGGTTTTTTCGCCGGTCCAGTTGGGGGCAGCAGTGAGCAGGAAACCAGCGATGACGGCCACGGCATAACCAAAAATCATTTCGTGGGCATGCCACTGGAAAATAGAGATGCCGGATACATCGATGGGCAGATGGAACACGTAAACGGCCATCCACAGAACCATGCTCAGCACCGCCAGGATGGTGGCCCCGAGGAAAAAGGGACGGAAGCCCTTCATCAACAGTGTGATTTGGCTTCCCGGCATTAAATGGTCGCCAGGTTGCCTTTGTCTTCCAGCCACGCCTTGCGGTCGGAAGCCCGTTTTTTGGATAACAGCATATCCATGACTCTGTTGGTTGCCGCATGGTTTTCCACTGTGAGTTGCACCAGGCGCCTGGTATCCGGGTCGATGGTGCTTTCGCGCAGTTGCAGCGGGTTCATTTCCCCCAGGCCTTTGAAGCGGGTTTCGGAGACCTTGCCACGCTTTTTCTCGGCCGCGATGCGTTCATGGATACCCTTGCGTTCATCGTCATCGAGGGCGTAAAACATTTCCTTGCCCACGTCGATTCGGAACAGGGGCGGCATGGCGACAAAAATATGACCGGTTTCAACCAGGGCGGAAAAATGCTTCAGGAACAGTGCTGCAAGCAGAGTAGCGATATGCAGGCCGTCCGAATCTGCATCGGCCAGAATGATGACCTTACCGTAGCGCAGTCCGGAAATCTGGCTTGAACCCGGGTCGACACCAATGGCAACGGAGATATCATGGACTTCCTGGTTGCTGAGCACGGAATCCGAATCCACTTCCCAGGTGTTCAGGATTTTACCCCTGAGTGGGAGGATGGCCTGGAATTCGCGGTTGCGGGCCTGCTTGGCGGAGCCGCCGGCCGAGTCGCCTTCGACCAGGAACAATTCGGTCCAGGAAAGATCCTGCGACGTGCAGTCAGCCAGTTTTCCGGGTAGGGCAGGGCCCTGAGTTACTTTCTTGCGCACAACCTTGCGCGCTGACTTCATCCGCTTGTGCGCATTGGTGATGGCCAGTTGGGCGATGGCTTCGCCTTCGCTGACGTTCTGGTTCAGCCACAGGCTGAATGTATCTTTGATGATGCCGGAAACAAAAGGTGCGCAGGCCCTGGAAGAAAGCCGCTCCTTGGTCTGTCCGCTGAACTGGGGATCAGCCAGTTTCACGGAAAGGATGAAACCAATTTTTTCCCAGATGTCGTCTGGCGTCAGTCGCAGGCCGCGCGGCAGCAGGTTGTGATGCTCACAAAATTCGCGCAGCGCATCTACCAGGCCGGTGCGCAAACCGTTGACATGCGTTCCACCCTGGGTGGTCGGGATCAGATTGACGTAGCTTTCCTGCATCTGGCCACCGTCAGGCAACCAGCAAATTGCCCAGCTGGCCTCGGAGTCGGTGCCTTTTAGCAGACCATTAAATGGCTCGACAGGGAGGCAGTTGTATTCCTCGAGTTCTGATTTCAGATAGTCAACCAGGCCTTCCTGGTAACACCACTCTTCTTTTTCCCCGGTCTTGTCGTCGGTCAGGCTGACGGTGAGGCCGGGGCAAAGAACGGCCTTGGCCCGCAACAGGTGGCGTAAGCGTTTCAAGGAAAAATTGGGTGAGTCAAAATACGATGGATTCGGCCAGAACCGGATCCGGGTACCTGAATTGCGCTGGCCTACGTTGCCAACCAGCTCCAGATCCCTGGTCTTATCGCCATCGGCGAAGGACATGTGATGTTCCTGTCCGTCGCGCTTGATCCATACTTCAAGCCTGGTGGAGAGCGCGTTCACAACGGAAACACCCACGCCGTGGAGGCCACCGGCAAACTGATAGTTCTTGTCCGAGAACTTGCCGCCGGCATGCAACTTGCACAGGATCAATTCCACGCCGGGGATGCCCTGTTCGGGGTGGATGTCGACCGGCATGCCGCGGCCGTCGTCACTGACTTCCACCGAACCATCTTCGTACGCTGTGACCACGATTTGTCTGGCAAAGCCGGCCAGCGCTTCATCCACGCTATTGTCGATAACCTCCGTGGCAAGATGATTGGGCCGCGTGGTGTCGGTATACATACCCGGCCGGCGCTTGACCGGTTCCAGCCCCGTCAGGACCTCAATGTCGCTTGCCTGGTACTTGTTGCTCATGGTCAGAATGCAATTCCCGCCGTAATGGTAAGGGCGGCGATGCCCGCCAGGTTGAATTCTGTAACAAAAAACTTGTATTGAAAACCAAGGGTCGGCAAGATCGCAGGCGCTATGCCAAGGCCGTTGAGCGGGATCTTGTCTTCGTACGGTTCCTTGTAGCCGTGCAGCAATCCGCCGGTGAGTTTGAAATACCACAGCTCGGAACCGAACAGATCCCACATGTAACCTGTGTACAGGTACTGGGAGTTCTGACCAAATGAATTATCGAATGCAGCCACCCCAATCACCCAGTTATTCTTCATCCGGGTCTCAATTCCGAGTGCTTTCTGATTATTGACATGATCGGGATCAGGATTAAAGTGCTTGGTATAAAGCGACGTGAAAATATACCACTGGTCAATTTCCCAGCCACTGGACTGGTCACTGTTTGTATTGCCTGTATCATCCTGCGCCAGGCACGGACCGGTGCAAACCATCAAGAAAGCGAGCAGGACGCAGATTTGCATCACTACACCTGGCGCCTGAAAGTCTCCCCGAGAGCGGGATCCTGTTTTATGAATCATTTCTGGTAAAATTTCCTTACCAATTCCGGATGGAACCAAACAGCCGATTGTAACGGAATGATGTGGTGAATCGAGATTTTTTTAGCGCTTTGGCCACATATTGCTCAATGCGGCTTCGTTGCAGCCGGAAAACTCATTTTTTTTCCAGAGATCGCCTGCAAAAGCTTCGCATGCGATTTGGCTTCACGTACAATGTCCTTCCAGAACTTCTCATGGATTAAATCAAAATAAAGGTTCTGGCATGGCATCTCTAGTTTTTGTAACCGGCGGCGTAGTTTCCTCACTTGGAAAAGGGTTATCAGCCGCATCGCTTGCAGCGATTCTCGAGTCACGTGGTCTGAAAGTTACCCTGGTCAAACTCGACCCCTACCTGAACGTGGATCCGGGCACGATGAGTCCTTTCCAGCATGGTGAAGTTTTTGTCACCATGGATGGCGCTGAGACTGACCTCGATCTCGGTCACTATGAACGATTCGTTCGTACGCGAATGGGGCAACTCAACAACTGTACCACGGGGCGTATTTACAGCAATGTGATCACCAAGGAACGCCGTGGCGACTACCTGGGCGCTACGGTACAGGTCATTCCGCATGTCACCGATGAAATCAAGGATTGGATACGGCGGGCGTCTGAAGGTTACGACGTGGCCATGATCGAGATCGGCGGAACAGTGGGTGATATTGAATCGCTGCCTTTCCTGGAAGCCATCAGGCAACTGGGTGTCGAGTATGGCCGCAATGCCATGTTCATGCACCTGACGCTGGTACCGTTTCTGCGTGCCGCCAACGAGATCAAGACCAAGCCGACTCAGCACTCGTGCAAGGAGTTGCGTTCCATTGGCATCCAGCCCGATGTGCTGCTGTGCCGTTCCGAAATCGAATTGTCAGAATCTGAGTGTGCGAAAATCGCCTTGTTTACCAATGTGCCAGTCAAGGCGGTGATTTCGGCGCTGGATGCCAGGGACAGCATCTACGACATTCCGACCATGCTGCATGCAGAGGGGCTGGATGACATTGTTGTCGAGTGCCTGGGCCTGGAAGACAAGGCCGGCCCCGCCAATCTCGATGACTGGCTGGAAGTAGTCGACCGCACCATCAATACCCGGCATGAAGTGACCGTGGCCATGGTCGGCAAATATGTTGAACATAATGATGCCTACAAGTCACTCACCGAGGCCATTGCACATGGTGGCCTGCGCCAGCGCATCAAGGTGAATATCAGGCGTATCGAGTCTGATGACCTGGCTGATGACGACCTGTCGCAACTCGATGGCGTTGATGCCATCCTGGTTCCCGGGGGCTTCGGTGAACGTGGTTTCGAAGGCAAAGTCAATGCGATCAGGCATGCACGTGAGGGTGGTATTCCCTACCTGGGAATTTGTTATGGTATGCAGGCAGCATCAGTTGAATTCGCCCGTAACGTCTGCGGGCTGGAAGGCGCCAACACCACCGAAATCGAGCCGGACACGCCTCATGGAGTGATTGGCCTGATCACGGAATGGCAGGACGCCTCCGGAACCGTTGAGCAACGCGACGATCAATCCGATCTTGGCGGTACGATGCGACTGGGCGCACAGGACTGCAGATTGCGTGAAGGGTCGCTGGCGAGAAAGCTTTACAGCCGGGAAATTATTAGCGAGCGGCACCGCCATCGTTATGAATTCAATAACCACTACCGCGACATTTTCCAGAAGAACGGCATGGTTCTAAGCGGTCTTTCCATGGACGAGATGCTGGTGGAGATTATTGAGATTCCCGACCACCCCTGGTTCCTGGCCTGTCAATTCCATCCCGAATTCACGTCCAGCCCAAGGGACGGGCACCCATTGTTCACCGGTTTCATTGAAGCCGCCTTGCGGGAACAACAAGTTGAGTTGCCTGCCGGGGTGGCCAGCCTGTGATGCTCTGTGGCTTTGACGCCGGCCTGGCGCATCCTTTTTTTCTCATTGCCGGACCTTGCGTTATTGAGTCTGAACAACTGGCTATCGAAACGGCGGGTGAGCTGAAGGAAATCTGCGCAAGGCTGGGCATTCCCTTTATCTACAAATCTTCTTTTGATAAGGCAAACCGGTCTTCCGGCACCAGCTACAGAGGCCCCGGCGTCGATGAGGGCCTGCGTATACTGGCAGAAGTCAAAAAACAGATCGGCGTTGCGGTGCTGACCGACGTACATGAAGACACCGACATACAGCAGGTTGCCGCCGTGGTTGACGTACTGCAAACCCCGGCATTTTTGTGCCGGCAGACCAATTTCATCACGCGCGTTGCCGCGGCCGGAAAGCCAGTGAATATCAAGAAAGGCCAGTTTCTCAGCCCATGGGAAATGAAAAACGTTGCAGACAAGGCAATGTCTACCGGCAATCGGGACATCATGGTCTGTGAAAGGGGCGTGTCCTTCGGTTACAACAACCTGGTTTCAGACATGCGCTCACTGGTTGTCATGCGCAACTGTGGCTGCCCCGTCGTGTTCGATGCAACTCACTCGGTGCAGTTGCCCGGCGGGCAGGGTACCTCGTCCGGGGGTCAGCGGGAATTCATTCCGGTACTGGCGCGCGCCGCGATTGCCGTGGGTGTGTCCGGGCTGTTCATGGAAACACATCCCGAACCTGACAAAGCGCTCAGCGACGGCCCCAATGCCGTACCGCTGGGGCAAATCGAATCCCTTTTGATCACGCTCAGGGAACTGGATGGCGTGAGCAAGAGATACTTAAAGGCCGACTGAACAAGCCGGAACGCAAGGCCGGAATACAAAACAAAGGACGCGAAATGACCCTGATCAAATCTTTGCACGCGCGGGAAATCCTGGATTCCCGCGGAAACCCCACCCTTGAAGCTGAAATTGTGCTGGAATCCGGTGCATTCGGGAGAGCTTCCGTGCCTTCCGGCGCTTCAACCGGCGCCCGGGAAGCCATCGAACTGAGAGACGGCGACTTCAACCGTTACCTGGGTAAGGGTGTGAAGAAGGCGGTTGCCAATGTAAACAGTACGATCACAGACGCCCTGACCCGCTTCGATGTGTCGGATCAGCGGGCGCTGGACCGTAAATTGATCGAGCTGGACGGCAGCCCCAACAAGGCAAACCTGGGCGCGAACGCATTGCTCGGCGTATCCCTGGCTGCTGCGCATGCCATGGCGGCCCATGAAGGCCGGCCATTGTGGGCGAGGCTGGCGCAGGCCGACAAGCTGCAACTGCCGGTGCCGCAGATGAACATTATCAATGGTGGTGCGCACGCAGACAATAGCGTCGATATGCAGGAATTCATGGTGCTGCCCCTGGGGCTGGATTCCTTTGCCGAATCACTTCGTTGTGGAGTCGAGATTTTTCATGCGCTGAAATCCGTCATCAAACAGCGCGGCATGAGTACAGCCGTAGGCGACGAGGGCGGGTTTGCACCGGATCTGTCATCCAATGAAGCCGCGGTGGAAACCATTCTCGAGGCCATCGAGAAATCCGGATATCGTGTGGGTATGGATGTCAGCCTGGGTCTCGACGTCGCCTCATCAGAATTTTACCGTGACGGCCTGTATCACCTGGAATCCGAAGGAAAAACCTTTGAGTCCGGCGCTTTTGCCGAGTACCTGGCCAGCTGGGTGCGCCAGTACCCGATTATCAGCATCGAGGACGGCATGGCCGAGGACGACTGGGATGGCTGGTCCATCCTGACCGGCCTTACGGGTGATGATTGCCAACTGGTGGGTGATGACCTGTTTGTAACCAACACGGAAATATTCAGGAAAGGCATCGAGCTCGGAATTACCAATTCCATCCTGATCAAGCTGAACCAGATCGGAACGCTAAGCGAAACCCTGGCTGCCATATCGATGGCTGATCAGGCAGGGTTCAGCGCCGTGATTTCTCACCGCTCGGGGGAAACCGAAGACACCACGATTGCCGATCTCGCGGTTGCAAGCAGAGCTACCCAGATCAAAACCGGCTCCCTGTGCCGCTCAGACCGGGTCGCCAAGTACAACCAGTTGCTGCGCATCGAGGAAGCCCTGGGTAATCGCGGCCGCTACGCGGGCCGGGCAGCTTTTTCCAATATTCTTAACTGGAGTTGATATCGGCAGATGCGCGTCCTGCTGGCCATACTGTTACTCGTTCTGATCCTGCTGCAAATGAAAATGTGGTTTGGAGAAGGG
>PVMS01074572.1_pt1 | contig 11882 bp, 10 predicted proteins | sample 1853461 | NCBI WGS metagenome assembly PVMS01 (sample SAMN08582032, study PRJNA380276) | Marine sediment metagenome, whole genome shotgun sequencing project. | isolation source: ocean sediment barecode stripped | collected 2017
GTGAGCCGGGTGCCGACGTAGCGGGTCGGGAGCTCCCGGTGGGTGCCGTCGAACCAGCTGCCGATGTCGGCCTCGAGCAGCGCATCGAGGTCGTGCGCGTCGACCCGACCCGCGAGGTCGGTCTTCTCGTCGAGGCTGCCGTCGTGGAAGAGGACCAGTTCGCCGTCGCGGCTGAGCCGGAGGTCGATCTCCACCTCGCGCAGCCCGAGCTCGCGGGCCCGCTCGAGGGCCCGCAGGGTGTTCTCGGGGGAGCTGCCAGCGGCCCCCCGATGCCCGATCACGCGGAAGCCCTCGGCGCCGGCAGGCGCTGCCGGCGGGCTGCCGATCGCCAACGCCAGAACGAGGAAAGCACGACGCATGGCGGGAAGTTAGGGGACCGGGGCGGGGTCCGGTCACGCCGGAAAATGTCTCCCGAGCAGGTTGGGGCGGCGTGTATGATGCCGGCGGGTATTCGCGGGGAAACCCGGGGGGTGCGACCGGGCGCATGAGAATCCTGGCGACCTGTGTCGCACTGCTGCTGACCCTGCAATCAGCTACGGCCGACGAGCCGGCGCCGCTCCCTCTGGAGACGGGTGCGCCCACCGCCCCGCAGCCGCTCCTCCCTCCAATCGAGGGTGCAAGCGGCTCCTCTGGGCCGCGCGTTCGGGTCGACGGATTCAGGATCGAGGGCAGCACGATCTTCGACGTCGCCCAGCTGCGCGAGGTCGTCGCACGGTGGATGGGTCGGGAGATCGACACGGAGGAGCTGGTGGCCGTGCGCAACGCGCTCACCCGGCTCTACGTCGACGCCGGCTACGTGAACTCCGGCGCGGTGGTCCCGGACCAGGACCTGGATGGCGGCATCATCGAGATCTGGATCGTGGAGGGCGCGCTCTCCCACGTCGAGATCCAGGGCAACCGCCATTACCGCGCCGGCGTGCTGCGCAATCGCCTGATGGTTGGGGTCGAGCGGCCGCTCCAGGTCCACACGATCGAGCGCAATCTCCAGGTCCTGCAGAACGATCGGCGCATCCGCCGCGTGCACGCCCGGCTGGTCCCCGGAGAGGGCCGCGGCGAGGCGGTGCTGGTGGTGCGGGTCGAGGAGGAGAGCCCGTGGGACCTCGACCTGGAGGTCAGCAACTACAGCCCGGTAGCGTTCGGCGCCTACGAGGGACGCGTCGTCGCCGGCAACCGCAACCTGCTCGGGCTCGGAGACATCCTCGACGGGCGGGTGCGCGTGGCGGCGGGCCTGCTCCGGGCCGACGTGCAGTACGACGTGCCGGTGAACCGTTGGGGTACGCGCATCAAGCTGCGTGGCGAGTACGCGGACACCGAGGTGATGGAGGAGCCCTTCGACGCGCTGGAGATCAGCACCGAGTACTTCGCCGGTCGCCTCGCCGTCGAGCATCCGATCTATCAGTCCCCGCGCTCCAGCGTGGTCCTCGGGGTGGTCGGCGAGTGGCGTCGGGCAGAGACGTGTTTCGGCTTTACTGAGGATCTCTTCGGCAGCTGCGATCCCTTCAACTTCCTGGGCTCGGGCTCCGAGGGCCGCGGCCGCACCACCGTCTCGATGCTGCGGTTCACCCAGGACTGGACGAGCCGGACCGGCCGTCAGGTCTTTGCGGCCCGCTCGAGCTTCAGCCTGGGCCTGCCCATCCTGGGTGCGACCTCCGGCGGCTTCATCGACGACGAGTTCTTTGCCTGGCTGGGCCAGGTGCAGTGGGCGCGCCGCTGGAGCTTCCTCGGAATCCAGACGATTCTGCGCGGCGACGCCCAGCTCGCCAACGAGGCGCTGCCCGCGCTCGAGCGCATGCCGATCGGCGGCCACGCCACGGTGCGCGGCTACCGCGAGAACCAGCTCGTGCGCGACCAGGGCGCCGTGCTCTCGGCGGAGGTCCGGGTGACGCTCTGGCGCCGGGAGGGTCGGCCGATCCTCGAGCTCGCCCCGTTCTACGACTTCGGCTGGTCGAAGAACCAGGACCGCACGACGGTAGGCCCCGAGACGATCTCGAGCATCGGGATCGGCCTGCGCACGTCGTTCTACCGGGGCCTCTCGGCCAACGTCTACTGGGGCTACCCGCTCCAGGACGTCCCCGGCTCCGGCAACCTCCAGGACGACGGCGTCCAGTTCCAGGTCCGTTGGGACGCGTTCTGAGGCGGAATCAGAGCCAGCTGCTGATCAGCACGAACGACGACCAGAAGGCGGGATGGCGAAAGCCCCGGTGGTCGAGCATCGTGAGCTGGGCCTGCTGCAGCGCCTTGGCCCGCGACTGGTCCTGTTGGAGGTTCGTGTAGAACTCGGCGATCAGCCGGGTGGAGGCCTGGTCGTTCACCGACCAGAGCGAGGCCAATGCGCTGCGGGCGCCGGCCTGGAGCGCGATGCCGGCCAGGCCGAGGCCGGCCCGCTCGTTGCCGACGGCGGTCTCGCACGCGGAGAGGGTCAGCAGCTCCAGCGGCTGCTCGCGCCGGAAGCGCGTCCTTCCCACGATCCTGGCCAGGCGGTTCATCGGGAGCTTTCCATCGTAGGCGAGCAGGAAGCTCTCCGACGGGTCGCCGCTGAACTCGGCGTGGCTCGCGATGTGCACGATGCCGAAGGGGCGCGTCGCCACCTCCTCTTCGAAGCGCGTGATGACGAACTCCTCGTTCATGATCGACTGTCCCGGGAAGGTGTTGCTCACGGCGTCGATTTCCTGCGGGACGAACCTGAGCGCCGGGAAGCCCTCCACCGACTCACTCAGGCCGGCGGTCAGCATGCGTACCTTCACATCCTGGAGCGGACGGGGCTCGGTCAGCGTGAGACTCGGGACGATGGCGAGGGGGACGCGTTCGATCAGGAACTCGCCGCTCGCGGGGTCGCGCAGGGCGGCGAACGGGATGGTTCGAAGCGGTCCGTCGGGTACGAATACGACGGTGTCGGGAGAGCGCTCGGCCAGCAGCGGCGCGATCGGCTGGACCAGCCACTCGTACAGCTGGTGGGCCTGGGTCAGGTACTCCCGGGTGGTGCGGCGCGTGAGCCGGTCCCGGAACGCGGCCACCTCGCGGGTCAGCTCCTCGCGCCCGACCGGCACGGTGTAGTGGTCCAGCGGGCCGAGTCCTCCGACCAGGATCTCGAGCCGGTCCGGCAGGGCGATGGGATAGACGAAGACCGTCCCGGGGACTTCGTCCGGCGTGGCCTTGCGCTGGGCGGCGAGGCATTCGTCGCGGAAGTAGTCGGTGATCTCCTCGGCCTTCTGGGCCTCGAGCGCGTCGCGAGCGGCCAGCAGCAGTGCCTGACGCCGGGCGGGATCGGGCTCGCGGGCGGATTTCTTCAGCAGCAGGTCCACCAGCTCGAGGTAGAGCGCCTCGACCGGGGAGCCGCTGGGGGCCTCGAGACCACTGAAGCTGGCGGGCGCCAGGCGGCGCAGCGCCGTCAGGCTTTCGGCCGCCTCGCGGTACTCCTCGAGGGCCCGGTCGGTCCGCCCGGCCGCCGCGTGGATCCGGGCCGCCTGCCACTGCCAGCGGTAGATCGCGTCGGGGGCGTCGGCTTTGAGGCCGGCAAGCAGGGCTCGGCGGGTCAGCGCCAGGGCCTCGTCGAGGCGCCCGCGCCGTTCGTAGAGCTCTCCCCGGAAGCCCAGGGCGTAGGATTGCAGCCGAGCCCGTCCGGTCGTCACACGCTCGGCTTCGGCCAGCAGACTGGAGGCGATCTGCAGCGCCTCGCCGTTGTCCGGGTCCCGGGCCGCGAGCAGGCTTGCGGTCCGCCCCACGTGGAGCAGCAGACGAGCGTGATCTCCGGCTCCACCGGCGCGGCTGACCGCGGCGATCCGCTCGAGCTCGGCGGGTACGCCGGCCGAGGTCCCGGCCTCGACGGCGGCTCGGGCCGCGTTGGCCTCGGCTCGGAGGGCCAGCTCGGTGTCGCCGTCCTCCCGCGCCGCCCGGGCGGCGTCCCGGTAGCTCTGCACCGCGGCCGCCGGCTCGTTGCGCCCGAGCAGCGCGTTTCCGTCACGGAGCAGGTCCCCCGGGACAGCCTCCGGCGCCGGGCAGGAATCGGCAGCAGCCGGCGATCCTTGCGCTGCAACGCCGTGCGCGGCGAGCAGGTGCGCCAAGAGCGCCAGCGCGAGGCAGGGCGTTCGGATGGAGGTCATTCCTCGGCGCACAGCTCCTGTGCTCGGCGGGGCCGGGCCCGGTCACCCTATCACGCTCCGGAAGCGCCGGGAAAGTGGAGAATTTTCGCGCATGTGGCCGATTTTCAGGCCGGGCGCCGGGGCGCGCCCCAACCTGAGCATTGCCGGAAGGGCCCGGGGTGTGAGGAGGCACCCTGCCATTTTGTGTCCTGCGGGGGTACTCTCACAACGCACCGCCGCACGGAGCGCCGTTCCCCCGGCCGGAGATTCAACCGGGGCAGAGGGGACGGGTCAGGCCGCGCCGTTTGGCACAGCTCTCAGGGGTCCGTCATGGCAGGTTCCTTCGTCAAGTTCATCCTCGCTGCGCTGGCTTGCGCCGCGCTGGCGACTCCCGTCGCCGTGGCCGAGAGCCCGAAGCAGAAGACCGCCGATGTCTCCGCCGCTCCGCCGCTCTACCAGCTGCCCAAGGTGGGAAAGCCCACCGGCCGGGTCGGCGGGGGACGTCGTGGTGGCGCCGCAGCGTTGCCCCAGGTCTACGCTCTGGTTCCGGACCACGTCGGCTACAGCGCCTCGCCGCAGCCCGTCCTCTACTGGTACCTGTCCGAGCCGGCCCAGGGCGACGTGCGCTTCGAGCTGACGGTGATCGACGAGAACTCGATCGCGCCGCTGGTCGACAGTCGCTTTGCGGCGCCGCCGGAGCCGGGCGTGCAACGGGTCGAGCTCTCGAAGCTCGGCGTCGCGCTGAAGCCCGGCGAGGAGTACCAGTGGTCGGTCTCCCTGGTGCCCGATCCCAAGGACCGCTCGAAGGACATGGTGGCGTCGGGCTGGATCGAGGTGGTCGCGCGCCCGCAGGGTATGGACGATCGCCTGGCCAAGGCCGGACCGAGTGGCGCCGCCGCCGTCTACGGCGAGGCCGGCCTCTGGTACGACACCCTCGACGCGACCCTGGCCCAGGCTGACCGCGGCGACACCCAGGCCCAGGGCCAACTCGCCAGCCTGCTCGAGCAGGTCGGCCTCCCCTCCGACGCCGCAGCCCGCTAGCCGCTCCGCAGCGGAGGGGGCGACTGAAGGTTCGAGGACCTCCCCGTTTCTTCGCGTGGGTTCGCGGGATCAGGCGCGGGCGGGGTTGCTGGCGGCGGGCTGGCGGGGAGTGCGCTCGGCCATCTGCACGACGTCGTCGAGGCAGGTCAGCAGGCGACCGTAGAGGCGGATCTTGAACGCCTCCAGCACGGCGAAGCCGATCAGGGCGAAGATGCTGGTGGTGAGCGCCAGCGCCAGGGCACCCAGCTCGAGCGGCGCATCAGCCATACGTCGCGAGATCAAGAGAACGAAGAGCCCGGCGGTGGTGCCGATGAAGCCGATCGGCGGCATGAGGTTGGCGTACATGGAGACCAGCCGGCCGTAGTGCGACTCCCACTCGCCGGTCACGTACTGTCGCGAGGCGTCGAGCAGGAACTCCCGCGGCTGCTCCGGCGCCTCGCGCGCGGCCTTGCGCAGCACGCTTGCCAACAGCAGGGCGAGGGAGGAATCCCGCCGTCCCGTGTCGTCGCCCCCATTCTTGATCTGGGAGGCGGGCACCCGGCGGGTGGCGGCCATCGACCGCACGCACACGCGCAGACCCTTGCCGAGCGGCACCCAGACCGCGAGAAATGCGAGGCCCGTGATCACCACGGTGAGCAGCAGATCGCTGGAGAGGCTCATGGGAGGGTTTCCTTCCTGTCTATCCGCGCCACTTCCGGTCCTGGAGCGACCGAAGTGCCTGTTGGAGGGTGGTCTGTCCGCCGATCGGATACTCCACGAGCAGCGTCTCGCGGCCGGCGAAGCGGCTGCGAATCTCGTCGATGGTGGCCTGCGCCCGGCGCGTCTCGCGCATGCGCACCAGCACGTCGGCCTGGGCCAGGCGCAGGTTTGCGTCGAGGGCCATCAGCTCGGGGTGGCGGCTCTGCCACTGCGACTCGAGCAGCGTGGCCAGGTGCATGTGCATGTACGCGTCGAGGTAGCGGTTGAACATGATCAACCCGCCCCGATCCTTTCGTGTATGGAGACTCTCGAGCGTCGCGTGGTAGTGCGACATGTCCCGGTGCGCGCGGCGCAGGTCGCGCTTGCGCAGCGCGAGCCCTTCGCCGCCGAGCGGCGCAGTCTCCTGGACCTCGGCCGGTCCGTCGAAGCTCAGCGTCTTCGGGTGCCCGGGTCCCGAGGCGCAGCCTGCAAGCAGACCCGCACAGAGCAGGCCGGTCACGATGGGGCAGCGAAGCATGGGGAACCTCCTAGTCTCGATCCGCGTGCGCGGCGGCGCTGCGGGCCTGACGCTCGTGGAACATCCGACGCAGAAGAGTGTGCATCCCGTAGTCACGCTGGCTGCGCAGCTCCGGAAGCAACCCCTGGGCTGCGCGGGTCTCCTTGTAGAGGGGGAGCGCGCGGGAGCGGGCCGTGATCTGCTTGTCGAGGCGCTCGAGGAGCCCGTTCAGCTCCTCCATGCGCTCGTGCAGCGCTGCCCGCTCGGCGGCGTTGAGCCGGGCGCCGCCGCCCGACGAGGCCAGCGCCGGCGAGTCGTCCCGGGAGGCCGGCACGGCCGCGTAGATCCGCGAGTCCCTGCTCCAGGGCCTCGAGCCCTTCGGCCTCGCCGAAGCCCATGTACATCAGCACCTAGGTGTCGGAGAGCGCGCGGCGCAGGGTGGCGATCTCTTTGGCGCCGGGCTCCCCCTGCTCGCTCCAGGTGTCGACGGACCGCGAGCGGGTTACCCACTCGGCCACGGGCCGCGCCAGACTGAGGTACTCGGTCTCGCGTCCCTGGCGTTCGAGCGCGGCGGTGAGCGCGGGCCACAGGGTGCGGTCGAAGGGGAAGAGCTCCAGCGCGTTGCGATAGCGGCGCGTGGCCAACTCTCCCTCGGCGCCGGTCGGCCGGGAGGCGTAGGCGAGGAAGGCATCGCCGATGCCTCGCGCCGCCTCGTGCGCCGCGAAGAAGGCGGAGTCAGGCACGCCCTCCTTGCGATCGTTGCGGGCGTAGCTGTCGAAGAAGGCCAGGTAGCGGGCGAGCAGGCGCGCCGCGTTGCGCGCGTGCTCGTCCCCGCGATGCGGCTCGGCCAGCGACTGGGCCAGGTAGTAATCCGACGCGTTGAGCGTCGTCTCCTGGATCTCTTCCCAGAGACCGTGCATGGCCTCGATCATCGCGCTGGGGCCGTGGCGCAGGTAGCCCATCTTGGCCCAGCCGTCGGGCAGGGCTTTGAAGAGCGCGGCATAGACCTCGATGGCGCCTTCCAGGCTGAACGGCGTATCGATCTCGGGGTTCTCGCCGAGGCGCTGCTTCGCCGCGTACACCTCGCCGAGCTGCCGCAGCACCCGGGTGTATACGGCGCAGCGTCCCTGTTCAGTGACGGCGCGGTCGAGCGCCGTCTGGTACGCGCCGCTGGCGGCGCGCAGCGCGTCGAGGGATTCGGCGGTGAAGCCGTCGGTGGCCAGCAGCCCCCGGGCGCGCTCGTGCTCCTTGGTGGCCTCGAAGAGTGCCAGGGTGAAGGTGAGGCTTCCCGCGTCGGACTCCGGCCCGCGCAGGCGGGCCACGATGCGATCTACGTACCCTTTGGAGGTCGCGGAAGCCGGGATGACATCGGGGTGTGCCCCGATCCGGCCGTCGCCGAGCAGCAGCACCAGCGCACCGAGCGGGTCGAGGTCGCGGTCCACGCCCATTCTCGGGCTGCGCAGCAGCACCAGGCGGGCCACGTTCTCGTAGAGGTAGGGCAGGGCGGCCACGAAGCCGGAGTTCGGCGATTCCGAGAGCGAGAGGGTCTGGAGTGCTTCGTAGGGGCTCTCCAGCGGGACGATCACTTCGAGCCACAGGTCGAGGACCTCGCCGACGAAGTCGAAGCGCCGGCCCTTCTCGAGCGCCCGGTGCGACAGGATGTAGCGGTACCAGTAGCGATTCTCGTGGCGACCGAGGCGATCTTCGAGCATCCGGATCGTGTCGACGCTGCGTTCGAGCGAGTTCGGCTCGCCGCGCGCGAGATAGTCGAGCAGCAGGGCGACGGCGAAACGGCGGATCGCCGGTGCATCGGTTTCGTCGATCGGGATGCTGCGCCGTTCGCGCAGCCACTCGTCGAAGTCGATGCCCGCCTCGCTCCCGTACTGGGCGAGCCGCTCCTTGAGCGCATCCGGCTCGGCCGAGGAATAGACGTAGGCGTAGTCGAGATACGAATCCCAGACATCTTCGGGGTTCTCGGCCCCGGCGTTGGGCGCAGCCACCGCGAACCACAAGGCGATCAGCGGGATCAGCCGATTTGCGTTGCATGTGATCAATCGATTCATCCCCGGGACTCCTGGACTCCGCTCATCTTCACGCAGTCGAGTGCGAGGGAGAGCTCCACGCACCGGTCGGCGGTCGCCCGGTCGGAAGCGCGCTGCACCCACATGAGGAACGCGTTGAGGTTCTTGGTCTCGACGAACTGGTAGGTTCCCGACGGGCTCTGACAGCGACCCGGCCGGGAGACCTGCGCGATGAGGCGTCGCTTGAGATCATCCTCCTCGCGGTCGGACATGCAGCTGGCGAGAGAGCCGAGCGGGACGCCCGCCAGCTTCTGCTCGTCGCGCTGGGGCCGCGCGGCGATCTTGCGCTCGGCGCGCACCGGCGCCGGAACGGCGGAGGGCCGCGACGTCGGGCGAGTGGGCGCCGGCGCCGCGGGGGCGGCCGGAGCCGGTGCGCGGCGCGACGGACGGGACTCGGGCTTCGGGCGGCTCGCTGCGCTGCGCGTTGCGCGCGAGCTGGGTTCGGGGTCGTAGCTCGGTGCCGCTGCGGCGACCGTGACGGCGCGGCGGCTCGGCGCGGCTGCGGGGCGAGGCGTCGGCCTCTGCCTGGAGGGCGCGGCGGGGGCCACGCCTACCGGCGCCTCGGGCGCGGCGAGCGCGGCGAAGGAGGGCGACGGGCTGCGCTTTGGCGTGCTTCGCTCGGGGCGCGGCCCGCGACTGCGAGCGCTGATGCGCGGGACATCCGCCGGTGCAGCGTCGGGCGCGGCGGCGACACCGGGCGGCGGCGGCCTGAGCGACTCGGGTGCGCGCGGAGCCTGTCGTCGTTCGACACGCGTTGGCGTCGCAGGCGGTGGGGCCGGCGCACGGGCGGCGAAGGCCGGGGCCGGGGGCACGCGCGGAGCCGGTCGCGACCGGGGCGGCGGATCGGACGCGCGCACCGCGGGCGGCGGCGGCTTGGGAGCCTCGGCGATGCGCGCCGGAGGTGCAGGCTTCGGCCTCGGGGCGGGCTCAGCGGTGGCCGGCTTCGGGGGAGGCGGCGCCGGCTCGGGCTCTGCGGCCACTGGAACGGGCTGCGGGGGCCGCACTTCGACGAGCGGCTCGGGCAGCTCTTCCACAATCGGCTCGGCCCTCAGCATCACGATTTGCGTATCGGACGCGGGTTCCCGAAACGGGAGGGCAGAAATGCCCGCCAGGAACAAAACCGACAACAGCATCACCAGCGGCGCGGCGCGCAGCAGCCGGAGCGTCGAGAGGTCGAGCTGCTGCAGCGCGCCCGCGAGGTCGGCCTCCGGGTCGGGTCGGTGAGCGGGGGCCCCGAGGGGGATGCGAGCTGCGCCGAAGCCGTAGTGGCGGGCCCAGAAGGGGCCGCCGGTCATGATCGCCTGGCCACCATGGGCAAGATCGTCACCTCACGTCGTTCGGGCCAGAGCTCTTCGAGCAGGCCCACGGCCTCGAGCAGGTCCTCGCTGCGGGAGTCGCGGTGGGGCGCCAGGATCGGTTTCGGGGCGCGAGACCCCCCGACCCGCTCGAGCCGCTCGCGCAGCTGGGCCTGGCTGAGCCGTACCTCCAGCTCCATGTCGCCGGCGGCGGTCTCGGCGGAGATCAGCTCGAAGGGGCTGGCTCCGTCCGAAGGGGGATGCACCCGCACTTGCCAGCGCGTGCCCGCACCGGGCGAGAGTGCCTCGGAGGCCTCGGCGTGGAGCTCCGGCAGCGCGATCTCGCCGAGCTCCGGCGGCAGCTCCCGCTCGCCGAGCTGCGTCATCGCCAGCAGCAGCAGGAAAGCGAGGTCTACGAAGGAGAAGAGCCACGCGGGCGCACTGGTATCCGGAGGCGTGCCGCTCATGGAATGGCCTAGCGGCCGGAGAGCTGGCAACTGAAGTGATGAAAATCACAATGAATCGCCGCTCGAGATGCGATGAGCGAATGCCGATGAGCGCATTCATGACATCTCCCGGGCGCAGCTCACCGGCAGCCCGTGAGCAAGAGGAACGGCGATGAGATTGCATCTTCCCCGCATCGCGCTCGCCCTGCCGGCGCTCGGCGCCCTGCTGGGCGCGGGCCCGGCGGCTGCGGCCGACCTCTACTTCACCGGTCAGTTCACGGTGGCGGGGACGACCTTCGACAGTGGCGGCTATACCACGACCCAGCCCGGCAACCCCGACGATCCCACCTTCCACGTTGCCAACAGCGGAGACGATTCCGATTCCGGCTGGGTGCTCGGCGGCGCCTTCGGCTACGCCGTGCCGTTCAACGAGATGGTTCCGCTCGACTGGGACTGGCCCCTGGCCGACTGGACCGTGCGCTTCGAGGTCGAAGGCAAGAGCGGCGGCGACACCGAGTACCTGACCAAGGGGCTCGATCCGTACATCTCCACCGTCTTCAGCTGGCAGCTGATGAACAACGTGTGGTTCGACATCCCCCTCGACACGCCCCTGCGTTGGGCGGTCGGCCGCGTGCCGTGGCTCGACCCGCTCACGTTCCAGGCCACCGCGGGATTCGGGCTCAGCGCGACCGAGATCAAGACGACGAACAACGTCTTCAGGGGCACGACCCTGGACTACGACTTTGCCTGGCAAGCGGGCTTCGGTCTCGGCTACCGACTCACCGATCGCGTCACGCTCTCGACGGGCTACCGCTATCTCGATCTGGGCCAGCACACGTTCAACCTGAAGAGCGGCGGCTTCCCCGACCCGGTCGGCAAGATGAAGGTGGCGCTCGCGTCCCACGAGCTGAACTTCGGCTTCCGCGTCGCCTTCTACCCGGTCTCGTCGCCCGGCGAGTGGGGGCTCCGCTCGCGCAAACGGTTCAGGCGCAACTAGGGCGATGCTCCCGGCGGCGCGCCGGCTGCTTCGGCTTCTCCTGAACCTGGCGCCCGGGGCCTCGATACCGCTGGTACGGGTCTCGATCGAGGCGCCGTAGCGGGTACGCGGCCAGAGGGCCGGTCAGCCTGCCGTCGCGAGCCACGACCAGGTGGGGCAGCCCGAGCTCCTCGAGCCAGCCCGCGGCGCCGGGACCGTTCAGCATGGCGATCGTGGATGCAGAGCCTGCCACCAGGCAGTGCGGCGCGGCGACCGTGACGCCGGCCGGGCCTTCGACAGGCCAGCCGCTGCGGGGATCGAGCAGGTGCGAGTAGCGCTTGCCATCGAGCACGACGAAGCGCTCGTAGTCGCCGCTGGTCGCGATGCCCCCTGCGAACAGGTCGACCGTGGCCAGCGCTTTGGCGGGGTCGCGGGGATCGCGGATCCCGACGCGCCAGGGGCTTCCGTCCGGGTGAGCGCCCACCACCGCGAGGTCGCCGCCGAGATCAATGAGTCCGTGCCTCGCTCCGAGGCGCCGGCAGAGTTCTGCGGCCCGGTCGGCCGCGTACTCCTTGACGAAGCCGCCGAAGTCGAGCTCCATGCCGGCCGGGAGGAAGAGGCGCGGAGCCTGCCAGCGCAGGCGCTGCCAGCCCACGTGCTGCAGGAGCTCCGCGAGCTCTTCCTGGCGGGGGAGTCGCGTCGTCTCGCGGCTCCAGGCCCGGCGCAGGATGCCGGAGGTGGGGTCGAAGAGGCCGCCGCTCTGGGCCCA
>PVMS01043844.1_pt1 | contig 11880 bp, 10 predicted proteins | sample 1853461 | NCBI WGS metagenome assembly PVMS01 (sample SAMN08582032, study PRJNA380276) | Marine sediment metagenome, whole genome shotgun sequencing project. | isolation source: ocean sediment barecode stripped | collected 2017
ACCACGATCGCGTCGTCCACGAGGATGCCGATCGCGAAGATGAGGGCGAAGAGGGTCACCCGGTTGAGGGTGTAGCCGAAGAAGTAGGAGGCGGCGAGGGTGAGGGCGAGGGTGACCGGTACCGCGACCGCCACCACGACGCCCTCGCGGCGGCCGAGGAAGAGGGCCATGAAGATCACGACCGCGAAGGTGGCGATCAACATGTGCTCGATGAGCTCATTCGATTTTTCGTTGGCGGTGAAGCCGTAGTCGCGGGTCTTGGTAATCTCGATGTTCGAGGGCACGAGCCGCCCCTTGAGCGACGCGATGAGCTCGTCCAGGTCCTCGACCAGCGTCACCGCGTTGGTGCCCGGCTTCTTGGCTACCGCCAGGGTCACCGCCGGGGCGTCGATCGCGGCGTGTTCGATGCCCTTTTCGCGCGCCGACGGCCCCGAGCCCATCCACACGTAGGTGCTGGGCTCTTCGGGTCCGTCGATGACTCGTGCCACGTCCTTGAGGTAGACCGGGCGGGCGTTGTAGACCCCGACAACGACGTCGCCGATCTCATCGGCGTCGCGCAGGAAGGCGCCCACATCCACCTGGTACTCCTGGTCGAGAGCAACGGCGACGCCGGCGGGCAGCCGCCAGTTGAAGCTGCGGATCGCCTGGTAGGCCTGGAGCACCGAGACGTTGAAGGAGGCGAGCCGGTCGCGGTCGAAGTCCACGCGCACCACCCGTCGCTGACCGCCGAGCACCCACACCTGGGCGACCCGAGGATGCTGGGTCAGTGCGACCCGGAGCTCGTCTGCGACCCGCCGAAGCTCCAGGGGCGAGGCGTGCTCGCTCCACAGGGTGTAGGCGGCGGCCGGCACGTCGTCGATCGAGCGCGGCTTGACGACCGGCGGCATCATGCCGTCGGGCATCTCGTCCATCGCCGACTGAATCTTGGCGTGAACCCGAACCACCGCCTGGTCGGGATCGGTCCCGACCACGAAGCGGACGATGATCATCCCGCCGGAAGGCTGAGAGGTCGAGTAGATGTAGTCGACGTTGTCGATTTCATACAGCAGCTTTTCGAGCGGCGTGACGACGCGGTACTCCACCTCCTCGGCGGTGGCGCCTGGAAAACCGACGATGACGTCGATCATCGGCACCTTGATCTGCGGTTCTTCCTCGCGCGGGGTGATCATTACGGCAAATGCACCGAGGAGCAGGCTAAAGACCACCAGAAGCGGAGTCAGCTTCGATTCGAGGAATGCCCTGGCAATTCTCCCGGAGATGCCCAGGGGGCGCCTGGTCATCTTCAGCCGCAAGGCCTCACGGCGGGAGCGTTCGATCTCCTCTGCCGAAGGCGCCGCATCGGTCTGCTCGGCGACGGGGTCGGTGTCGGGCGTGAGATGCTCGTTATCGCTCATGAGGAGATGTCCAGGGGAGTGCCGTCGGCCACCGGACCGGGGGCGTTCACCACGACCTTGGAACCGGCCTCGAGCCCGGATAGCACTTCCACACGACCGCCGGCCAGTGTCTGACCGGTGGTCACGGCGAGGGTTCTAGCGGTGCCGTCGGTGGCCCGCACAACCACCAGCTCGAGACCACCGCGGCGGTGGACCGCCGAGATCGGGACGGCGAGGTACTCTGTGGGGTCACCCGGAAGCAGCGCCCGTCCGGACAGGCCAGATCTCACGTCGAGACCCTCCAGCGCCACCTTGACGGTGAAGGTATGGGTTGCGGGATCGGCCGAGGGGACGATCTCGACGACGCTGCCGGTAACAACGCCGATCTCGGGACGGCTGTCGAATTGCGTCTCGATCTTCTGCCCGATCTCGACCCGGTGATTGTCGGCCTCACGAACCGTGAGCCACAGCTGTTGATCCGCGAGCGACTCGAGCCGAACCAGCGGCCGGCCGGGTGCGGCCAGATCGCCGACCTCGACCATGGTTTCCATCACGCGCGCCGCAAACGGGGCGCGAACGATCGACTCCTTGGCCACCGACGAGGCGGCACGGACCGCGCCTTCGGCCTGGGTCACCGCGCCGCTGGATTGCTCGAACTGCATCTTGGCCATGTCGAGCTCGAGATCGGAGGCGGCCTTTTCTGCATGGAGGGCCTCGTATCGCTGGTAGTTGCGTTCGGCGAGTGAAAGGGCCGCATTGGCCTGAGCGAGAGCGCCCTGGGCCTGCGCGAGCTGACCTTGGCTGGTTTCGGGCTGGATCTCGAGCAGCGTCTGGCCCTTGGCGACTTTGGCGCCTGCGCGCACCTTGAGCGCCACTACCGGGCCCATGACTCGGCTTGATACCTCGGCTTGTCGCGCGGCCTGCACGGTGCCTCGGACGTCGATCGGCTTGGATCCGGTGACCCGTGAGACCTCGATGACCTCCACCTTCAAGACCTCGAGGCCGGTGCCGGTGGAGTGCGGCTCGTCGTGCCCGCAGGCGGTGGTGAACACGATGGCGGCGATCGGCGCCAGGGCGATTACAGGTAGGGTTCGGATGTTCATTTGGACTCCTTCATCTTAGGTCCGGCAATAGCGTCGCTCCGGACACGTACCGCAGCCGGTGGGTGTCGAGGGCGATGTCGTAACGGGCGACCAGCTCACGCATCTCGGCCTCACGCAAGGCCGTTTCGGCGTCAAGCAGGTCGATCATCTTGTCCAGGCCCTGCTTGAAGCGGCTTTCGCGGACGCGGACAGCTTCCTTGGCGGCCGCCTGCGTCGTCCTTGCCGTGGCGTGGCGGGTGCGGGCGGATGAGAGGCCGTACCAGGCTTGCTGGACCTCGAGCCTCACGCCCTCTTCGAATCGATGGATATCGGCCTCGAATGAGGCGGTTTCATGACGAGCCGCGGCGCGGGCAGCGGTACCCGACCCGCCGCCCCAAAGATCGATCTTGGCGACCGCCATCACCGAGCCCGAGTGGCCGTTGGCGCCGAAAATCGTGTTGTCGTAAAGATCGTAGTGACCGAGCACTGCAATTTCCGGGAAATATCCGGGGCGAGTCGCCTTTTCCTCGAGCCGGCCGGCTTCGAGCTTCGACCGCGCCGCCGCGAGATCCTGTCGGTCCTCGAGGGAGGCCGAGATCCAGCTCCGGAGATTCCCGACGACCGGTGTTGCCGGGGGCAGCGGCGTCAGCTCTCGCGGCAAGGTCTGGTCCACACCCATCTGGAAGTTGAGGGCCGCTTGCGCGAGGTTGGCGCCGTTCGCTGCCTGGGTCACAAGGTCGTCCATTTCGGAGAGGTAGATCCTCGCCTGGAGGACGTCGGCCTCGAGGATAAATCCCTGGGCGGCGTACTGCTCCGCGATTCTGACGTGCTCGGCGGTGGAGGCCTGCGCTTTCTCGAGCAGCGCCTGGTGCTCACGGGCCTTAGCGAGGTCGACGTAGGCCGTGATCGTCTCGAAGGTGATCTTCTCACGGGTATGCGAGAGGGTAAGCTCCCCCGCGGAAGCCATCGATTCGGCCTGACCTATCCGCGCTGATAGTTTGCCGCCCGTGTACACGGGTAGCACCAGATCGACTCGCGTGATCCAGGTGGACAGGGGGTCGGGGTTGTTCGGATCCGAGAGAAAGAACTCCTCCATGTCGAATCGGCCCTGGTTGAGGGACAGGGCGAAGACCTCGGCGGGGATGTTGGTATAGAGATAGGTTTCGCTGAGGCCGATTTTGGGCAGCCGGTGTCGTTTGCCGCCATTGAGGCGTTCGGCCGCCGCTGCTGAACGCTCACTCGCCGCCCTGATCTCGGGGTTGTCCGCCAGGGCGGACGCCACGGCCTCCTGGAGCGTCAGTTCGGCGGCCGGAGCCACGGTCGTCGTGAATGAGATGAGCATCGTTATCATGAACCAGCGCATACATTCCTCCATATAACTATTTAGGAATATACAGAAATTCTACCAAGTGTCAAGCTTGAAGGGGAACAATAGCCTCAATGCATCCTGCATCCTGCATCCTGCATCCTGCATCTTGTATCTTGCATCCTGTACCCAAGCAGCCAGAATCCCCGAAGCAAAACGCCCGAGGAATTGTGGGCTAAATCGGTACCCGAATTTCCGCGTTGGTGGTCTCGTGGTCGGTGGTGAACTCCTCCAACGCGAGGCGGGCGGTCGCGCCGCAGCCGGCGCCCTCGCTCGAAAGCTCGAGGGTGCCCCCCATCAGCTCGGCGAGGCGGCGTGAGATGGTGAGCCCGAGCCCGGTGCCGCCGCGTCGACGTGTGGTCGAACCGTCCACCTGGTAAAAGGAGGCGAAGATCCGCTCCAGCTCTTCGGCGGAGATGCCGATTCCGGTGTCCGAAACGCTGAAGACGATCTTCCGGTCGCGCTTCTCGCAGGACACGGTGATGGTTCCGCCGCGTTCGGTGAACTTCAAGGCGTTGGAGAGAAGATTGGTGAGCACCTGTGAGGTGCGATCGCGGTCGGTCCAGGTGACGAGTTTGCTGTCGGCGCCGTCGATCTGGAACACCAGGCCCTTGCTCTTCATCTGGTGTTTGAACAGCGTCTCGATGTCTTCGAGGACCGCGCGCACCGGTACCGGAGCAAAGTGGACCTCGAGCCGCCCGGCCTCGATCTTGGCGAGGTCGAGGACGTCGTTGATGATGTTGAGCAGGCTCTCCGCCGACTCGTGGGCGATCTTGAGGAACTCCCGCTGTTTCTCGGGGTCCTTCACCGCCCCGTCCATGATGAGGCGCAGAAAACCGAGAATGGCTGTGAGCGGGGTCCGCAGCTCGTGGGAGGTGTTGGCGAGGAACTCGGACTTCAGCCGCGATGCCTCGAAAGCCACGGCGCGCTGCTCGTCCAGCTCGCGCACCAGGCGGGAAAGGGAGACCGCGCCGCCGAGAAGGAATCCGACCTGGATCAGAAGCTCGATGTCCTTGACCGCGAGATCGAGTTGGCTCGAGGAGGTGGCGAGCAGCACGCCCTCCGACCGCCCGGCCGCCATCAGCGGCAGATAGCTCAGATGCCGGATATTGTGCTCCGAAGCCAGCCACTCGGCGAGCTCCGAGGGCAGCGCGGTCGAGGCCGGTGTCGTCTGTGGAGCGCCTTCGCTGAACGCCGCCCAGCACGGATGGTCCCCGGCGGTGATTGGATGAAAGCGGTCCTCCTCAAATGCCTGCACGCCCGGTCCGGTACCGGTTTCGAGCTTTAATCCGCTGCCGTCCGGCAGCGGCCGGTAGAGCAGCAACGACCGCAGCGGGAGGAGCTCCCGCCCCGTCTCGAGAAAGTGCTCGAGGATCCGCTGCTCCTCGACCTCTCCGGCCAGGGTCTGCGCAAGGCCGGAGAGGAAAGCGAGTCGCGTCTGGCGCCCTTCGGCCGCGCGCCGGGCGAGGTGGAGGTCGGTGACATCGGTTGCTACCAGCTGGATCAGAGTTTCGCCGACCACCGGATCGACCACCGGGTGCATTTGGGTGTTGAGCCAGTGAACGTCGCCGTTCGCATCCTCGACGCGCACCATTTCTTCCCAATGTCCCTTGCCACCCTCGAGCACCGCCGGGATGGCGGCGTAGACCTGCGGCCGGTGGTTGGGGTGGATGCGATCCATCCACGTGGGCGGATTGTCGGGGTCGCCCGTTCCCGCAGGGACCTGGAAGAGGTGACTTGCGGCCCGGTTTGCAAAGCGGATGTTGCGGTCGCGATCCACCGACAAAACCAGCACCGGCAGCGAGTCGAGGAGGATCTCGACCCGGTGGCGGAGGCGTTTCAGACGATCCGAGAGTGCGGTCTGGGACTCCAACAAGATAACGTTCTCGAAGACCGCACCGAGCGTCGGCGCGCCGAGGCTTAAGCCGAGGAGCACGTATCCCCACATGAAGGGTCTGTCAAACGGCTGGCTGGAGAACGAGAGGTCGATGTGCGCCATGGCGGTCAGGAGAAATGCGGCGCCGAGCCAGACCTCACGCGGTTGGCGTTGCTCGCGCCCGCCCAGCATCGGCATGACTGCGGCGAGGAGGAACATCGTTGCCAGACCGGCCTCCAGAGGAGCGATGCCCCGCACCAACTCGTGGTTACGCAGAGAGGAGATGATCGCCCACACGACGACCGCGACCGCGAGAGCGGCCGCGGTGCGCAGAGCGCGGGTCCCCGAGCTATCCTCCCTACCGCCGCGGAAGGTGAAGAGAAGAACCGCTGCCGCCAGGGTCTGGGAAATGACCCACGAAAATGCGACGAACGCATCGACGATAGCCTGCGATGAGACAAGCGCCTGGAGCGTCAACAACAACCAGAAGTGACAGGCGATTGGCAAATACACGTTCTTGACGTGGTGATCGAATGGGTCATGGAGAAGCTTCCAGCGAATGTGGAAGAACCAGGTTGCGAGAGTGGCCAGAAAGGCGTTGATGCCTGCAAGAAGAAGGTATTCGGTACGGTCGCCCTGCCATTGGACGACGTATTGGAGCACCGCAACACTGAGGCCTGCGGCCACCGCGGCGAGCACCGCCACGAGGCGCACTCTCGGTCCGGCGATTTCGGTGGCGACAAACACCCTGCCGATCTTCATGACCGCGCAACCATGTTTCGATTTGCAATGGGCACGTAAAAAGTATAACTCCGGCCGATAAATCCTCGGAATTCTCTTCCGCACCATCTGCGGCGCAGAATGCGTCGACGATCGAATCCCCCGTCAATTGTGGCGGGCTAGTTCCCATCCAGCAACTCTCGTGGGAACTGCGCAGTTCTCGATGCAGAAACGAGCGATTTTTGTGCAAGTTCTAGGAAGACAAGGATTTCCGCGGCTTGTGCTCGAGTACGCCGCACAAGGCAATCCGCAGTCTGACGACGAAATTGCCAAAAAGCGCCGTTTCTGGACGAGAACGGGCTCGCTCGACGAGCAGGCCGGATTACCGGTCGGATGGAGGCGGTGCGGTGAGGCGCCGGTAATCCGCCAGTACCTCTCGGGCGTGCGTTGAGGGGTCCACCTTCGGATACGCAGCGAGGACATTTCCGTCGGCGCCGACCAGGTAGGAGATGCGCTTTGCGAAGGGAATCAGGGCGCGTGATGCTCCCACCTTCTTGGCCAGCGCGTGATCGCTGTCCGACAGCAGCCGAAAAGGCAGCTCGTTTTTCTCGGCGAATTCCCGGTTCTTCTCCGGCGTGTCGTAGGAAACCCCGAGCACCTCGACTCCCAAATCTTGAAGCTCGGTCCAGCTGTCCCGCAGCTGGTTCGCCTCGAGAGTTCAGCCGGGAGTGTCGGCCTTCGGATAGAAAAAAAGCAGGAACGGTTGCCCTGCAAGGTCCGCGCTCCCGACGGCGGCGCCGTCATGGGCGGGGAGATCGAAGTCGACGAACGGATCTCCAACGGGAATCATCTTTCCTTCTCCTTCGGCATGGGTGATTGTGGCAGCACACAGCAGCAGTGCGAGCGCTATCAGGAGGACCAGAATGGGTGAATATTTCATGACGTGTGGTGCAACGCGAAACGTGACCACAGCTATTCCATCTTGACCCGCAGCCCGGGTCCGCGTTAGCGTTAGGGTCATCGAGAGTTCTGAGGAGGAATCATGGCAGGCAAGGCTGAACTCGTGGACCGGGTCGCTGAACTCACCGGCTACGCAAAGACGCAGGTGGCCATGACTTACGATCTCCTCTTCGAGCTCATGAGTGAGGCGTTGGCGGAAGACGACAAGGTGACGGTGCCCAACTTCGGCACCTTTCAGGTCACAGCCCGCCCGGCTCGCGTGGGCCGCAATCCCGCAACCGGAGAAGCGATCACCATCGCGGCCTCGAAGAGCGTGCGCTTCAAGGTTTCGAAGAATCTCAAGGAGCAGCTCTGACGAGCGAAGGTATTAGCCGTTAGGTATTAGGTATTAGCTCATCGCAGCGTTTATCGATGACCGGCGGTTTCTTGCAGGAAAGTGGATCTTCAGCGACACCATCTCACGAACAACCCAGTTGCCCAGCTAACAGCTAACGGCTTTTGGAAAGCCGCCGCCCCAGAAGTATTGAGAGCTGTTCGTCGAGAGACATCACCGGTTCTTCCTCGTCCGTGCTCCACGGCCAACGGACGACGGCGATCCTGGACTCGCTGGCATCGATGCTCGCCTGCGTCGTAGCCGCAACCATGTGCAGGGGAAGTCCGTTCTGCACCTTGACCCTGACGGCGAGGCCGTTCACCCGTTCGCCTCCCGGCATGGTTCCCCGCATCACCCAGGCCTGCTGCTGGTTGAAGTTGTGCATCAGTCGGCCCATCGGTGAGTTCCACTCGGCGCGCCGTGCTTCTTCTCGAGGACTGGGCCTCGGAGTCAGCGAAATCTGGTCGATGTTGAGGGAGAAACCCACATCCGCCGCCCCCGCGAGGTTCGGTGCGATCATCAACGCCACGACCGTGAGAATTCGTCGCACAATCAACTCCGTATCTCAATGTAATGCTTCTCCTTCCGCTTGGCCAGTCCGCAGAGGCCCAGCTCGCACTCTCATGAGAAGTCCCGGAGTTTCTTGGGAGAGCAGGTTAGACCGCTCGGGTACACTCGGTTGGTGGACGTGCGATTCACTCATCAGCCCCGCTCGTCGTTCTTCGCGCTGGTTGCGGCGGCGCTGACCCTGGGACTGGTCGCGGTGGTCGATGCCGGGACCGCCGACTACGAAATCAAGGTCAGCCTCGATCCGGCCACCCATCGTCTCCAGGCTTTTGAGCAAATTCGGTGGACCAATACAACCGATGCGCCCACCGACGAAATTTACCTCCACCTCTACCTCAATGCCTTCTCGAGCTCGGACACCACCTTCATGCGCGAGCTTGGAGGCGGCTCGCTACGCAACAGGGTTGCATCGACGGATGGCTGGGGATGGGTGCGCATCGAGAGCATGGTTCTCGATGACGGCATCGATCTGATGCCGGGACTGGAGTTCGTGCGCCCGGACGACGGCAACCCCGCCGACTTCAGCGTTGCGCGGGTGGCGCTGCCGCGGGTCGTCGAGCCGGGTGGCGTCGTCGAACTCGAGCTCGAGTTCTCGGCTCAGCTGCCGCGAATCATCGCGCGCACAGGATTCGAGGGGGACTTCCACCTCGTCGGTCAGTGGTTCCCGAAGCTTGGCGTTTTCGAAGGAGCAGAGGGGTGGAACTGCCACCAGTTTCACGCCTCGTCGGAGTTCTTCGCCGACTTCGGCGCCTACCGGGTGTCGATCACCCTTCCCCAGGACTGGGTTCTCGGCGCGACCGGGATCGAGGTCGGGAGCGCGCCGGCGGATGGCGGACGGCGGGCGGTGATCTACCGCGCCGAGCGGGTGCACGACTTTGTCTGGTGCGCGGCGCCGCCGGATCTGATGGAGGTCGTGGAGACCGACTTCTCCCCCGGCCGCGACGTGCCGATGCGGTGGCTCGAACGAGCGCAGTCTCTGCTCGGTCTGAGCGCCGCCGAGCTCGAGCTGCCGCCGATGCGGCTGCGCCTCATCGTGCCCCGCTCTCAGCGAGTCCTTGCCCCACGGATGGTGCGGGCGGCACGGCTCTCGGTCGCATGGTTCGGTCTCTTCTACGGCCCGTATCCGTACCCGCAGGTGACGATCGTATCGCCGCCTGTGGGTGCTGAGGAGGCCGGTGGCATGGAGTACCCCACCTTTTTCACAACCGGCGCCGACCGCCTCGACGCCTACCCCCCGTTCTCCTGGTCGTCGGATATCGAGGCGGTGACGGTGCACGAGTTCGGCCACCAGTACTTCCAGGGAATGCTCGCCTCCAACGAGTTCGAGCGGGGATGGCTCGATGAGGGCGTCAACACCTATGCCGAGCTCGAGTGCATGACCGCGATCGCGGCTGACGGGCTGGTGCCGGAAATCCGGCCCTTTCCCTACTGGGGTGCCGAGCGCCTCTCACTGGCGGTTCCCAGGGTGCCGGTCAAGGTGGCCATGAGGGCGTGGGAGTATCGGCGGCGTTGGACCTATTACCTCGCCTCGTACGCCAAGACCGCGGTCGCCCTGCGTACCGTCGAGGGTCTGATCGGCCCCGAGGCGATGGCCCGCGGCCTGCGGTTGTACTTCGACCGGCATGCCTTCCGCCACCCCTCGGGTCGTGATCTGGTGACGGCCCTGAGTGATGCGGCGGAGCAGGACCTGGGTCCGTTCTTCGAGCAGGCGATCTGGAGCGATGCCGTTCCCGACTGGGCCGTGATATCGGTGCGCCAACGCTCGCCGAAGACCGCCGGGGGATTTTTCTGGGACGGCGGCGAGTGGCGCATGATCGAGGAGACGGAGGCAGGCGGCGGCGGCGATGGGCAGAGCAATGCCGACAATTGGCTGGTGGATGTCGAGCTGGCACGGCTCGGCGATTTTATCGGCCCGGTAGAGGTCGAGCTGACGTGGGCCGACGGCAGGTCGGAAAGGCGCACGTGGGAGGGTGAGGAACGCTGGGTGCGCTGGAATATCGAGGGGCCGCAGCGGCTCGAGCAGGTGGTTGTGGATCCCGACGGCGTGTGGGCGCTCGAGACCCGGCGCGCCGACAACTACTGGCGGGATGAGCCGGCCCGCGCGGACCACCCTCTGTGGTGGGTTCGCGAGGTTCTCGACGTTGCCGGCAAGATCTTCCTGAAGTGGAGCTGAGAGTGATCGAGACGCCCTCTCCGATTTCCGGATTTCGCCACGCGCTGCGGCTGCGCCGATTGGTTGGGGCGGTGTGGCTGGTCTCGATGGCAGTCTTCCTGCCCGCGCAGCTGGTGGTGAATCTGGCCGCCGGCGCGACCCGCGCCGACCTTCCGGCCCGGTCCTTGCCGCCCGGCGACAGCATCCTGATTCTGGTCGAGCTGATCCGTCCGGTCGCGGGCCCGCTCGCCCTCGCGCTGATCTCTGGAGGTCTCGCCCTCATCGCATGGTCGGTGCTGTGGCACGGCGGCATCGTGCGATGGTGGTTTGGCGCCGGCGCAACCCGTGTCCGACTTTCAGAGATTCTCGGCCACGGGGTCGTCTGGTGGTGGCGTTACGCCCGGCTCGTGCTGGTTGCCGTCACCGTCACCGCGGCAATGCTGGCGGCGATCTGGCTTGCGCTCGAGTCCCTCATCCATACCGCCGGGAGGACCGGCGCCGGGGGGCGTTCGGGTGTTCTCCTGGCGGTGGGCCTCGTGCTGACCGCGGTAGTGCTGATCGTGTGCTGGCTCTCGACCCTCCGTGGGGCGTGGCTGCTCGGAGAGTCCGGACGCCGGTCGGCGGTGGTGGCATGGCTGCGCGGTTTGGGCGCGAGCCTCCGGCAACCCATCCGCTCGCTCTTCACGCTCGTGCTGTGGGCCGTGCCTGGCCTCGCCCTGCTCGCATTGCCCGTGTTGGTGGAGGGTCCCACCGCCGAACTCGCACTTCTGCTGTCCTGGCTCGGGAGCACGTTTTGCTGGGTCGCTCTCTACCTCTCCTTTGCGCCGCGGGAGCTGTCCGAGGAGTGGTACCGGAGGATGCAGGAACGAGCCACCACGCGCCCGGCCCAACCGCCCGAGCCATCCGACGGGTACGTCACGCAGCGGTTTCCGACGCAGCAGTGAGCGGCCCCGTGGCGGTGCCTGGCTTCAGCCTGGCACCACCATAGATCTCAGTCGACGTCTTTTAGCCGTTTCGGCGCCGCAGCCAGCACCTCCGGCGGGCAGCCCTCGGCGAAGAGCTTGAAGTTCTCGATGTAGCGTTACGACGCCCTCGTCGCACGCTACATCGAGAACTTCAAGCTCTTTGCCGACGGCTGCCCGCCGGAGGTGCTGGCTGCGGCGCCGAAACGTCTGAAGGACGTGGAGTAGAATTCTGATTTAGGAATTAGGATCCGCTGGTGGTTGGGTGGGTATGCGAGCGGTCCTGTACAGGTTCGTTGCTTCACCTGGTTTGGCCGTGCGCGCGGCGGCTCGTTCCTGCATCCTACGGCACCACTCCTCGGACAGCTCCCGCGGCGCAAAGGAGAGGTAGAGAGCGACCCAGCAAAACGTGCTCCCGAGCCAGGACAGCAGAAGTGCGAGTTCGGCGG
>PVMS01151399.1_pt1 | contig 11880 bp, 12 predicted proteins | sample 1853461 | NCBI WGS metagenome assembly PVMS01 (sample SAMN08582032, study PRJNA380276) | Marine sediment metagenome, whole genome shotgun sequencing project. | isolation source: ocean sediment barecode stripped | collected 2017
AGCCACTGTGCCCGCTACAAAGGTTATTGCATAGCGTTGCACATAACCGGTCTGGATGTGACGCAGCTTACTGCCGCACCCCATGAAAAATCTTGCCGTTCCATTCACAAGACCGTCAATAATAATAACGTCAGCGATTTTCCATAGAAAGAGGCTGAAAGAATGAAGCGGGTTAATCACAAGCGCCTCATACAGCTCGTCAACATACCACTTGTTGAGCAGAACCCTGTATGAGAAAGGGAGCTTTTCCGCCAGGTTATCAGGCATGGTCCTCTTTTTTATGTACATCATGTATGCTGTTAGGATTCCTGCAAACACAACTATTATCGTAATTGCCATGAGGATGTATTCGGTCATGTGTGAAAAATGATGCCCGGCTGCTTCCGTCCCGTGTATTAGTGCCATACCGGTGGCGTCATGAAAGAGTTTTCCGTCTCCGAGCCCTATAACCGGTGCAAGAAAATGTTCGACAATGTTGCTCCCGCCAAGGGCTGCTGGGATGCCGATATAACCACCAACCACAGAAAGAAAGGCCAGTATGATCAAAGGGATAGTCATCGATTTGGGCGCTTCGTGAATATGTTTGCGCACCTCTTCAGATGCCCTGCATTCGTTGAAAAAAGTCATAAAGATCAGGCGGAACATATAAAAGGCGGTCATGGCCGCGGCAATCACGCCTATAAGCCATAAAGTAAAATTTCCGTTAGGGCTGCTGAAGGCCTTCCAGAGTATCTCGTCCTTGCTGAAGAAACCGGAAAAACCCGGAAACCCTACTATCGCCAGCGTTGCTATCACCATAGTATAAAAGGTTATCGGCATTTTCTTACGTAGCCCGCCCATATTCCTCATATCCTGTTCGCCGCTCATGGCATGTATAACACAGCCTGAGCACATAAAGAGAAGGGCCTTGAAGAAGGAATGTGTCAAAACGTGAAAAAGGCCTGCAGCATAGGCGCCTACTCCCAGACCGAGAAACATATATCCGAGTTGGCTGACAGTTGAGTAGGCTAGCACCTTTTTGATATCGTTATGGGTTAAGGCTATGGTGGCAGCTAAAAAGGCGGTTAGAGCGCCTATAATGGCAACAACATGCATAGCAAAAGGAGACATTGTGTAAAGAATGTTGCAGCGTGCTACAAAATATACGCCGGCTGTGACCATGGTTGCGGCATGGATCAACGCGCTCACAGGAGTAGGGCCGGCCATGGCATCAGGAAGCCAGATATATAGGGGAATCTGGGCCGATTTGGCCGTGCATCCCAGTAAGAAAAGAATGCATATCAGAGTTAAAAGATCCGGCGACAGAAGGGAAGCATGGGCGAAGACATCGGAGTATTTCAATGACCATATACCGTGTTTTCCAAGACCTGTTAACAAAAGGAGTATCCCGATGGCGAAGAAGAAATCTCCGACCCTGTTCGTGATAAAAGCCTTTTTTCCCGCAATGGCATTGGCCTTGTCGCTGAACCAGAACGCGATAAGAAGATACGAGCACAGACCGACACCTTCCCATCCTAAAAACATCAGCAGAAAGTTGTCCGCCAGCACAAGGTTTATCATGCTAAACATAAAGAGGTTGAGGTAGGTAAAGAATCTGAAGTACGTCCCTTCATCACTCCACATGTAACCGATTGAATATACATGGATCAAAAAACCGACCCCGGTGACGAACATGCACATAAACATTGAGATGGGATCTATCAGGTATCCCACATTAACGCTAAAGTCTCCGGATGCCATCCACGTGAACCAGGTGAAATCGTACATGCGTTTGTCGGGTTCAAGCCCGAGCATCTTAAGAAAGATGACGCATGTCACCAAAAAAGCCAACCCCACCGAACCGCATCCGATCCAGTGCACAAGGCTTTTATTTGCTTTTTCTATTCGACGCCCGAAAAAACCATTTACCAATACGCCAATGAGGGGCAAGATGGGAATCAACCACACTAAATCAAACATTGCATAAACCTCAACTTACCATTTTAGCAGATTAAACTTGTCTATATTGATGGAGCCGGTTTTCCTGTACAAATGGACAAAAATCGCAAGTCCGACTGCAGCCTCAGCCGCTGCAACAGCCATGATACACATCACCATGAATATTCCTTCAGGAGAGTTATTGGCCCGACTGAAGGTGATAAAGGAAAGATTAACAGCCCCGAGCATAATCTCTATGCACAGGAAGACGACAATGGCGTTTTTGCGGGTGATCACCCCGCCACAACCGATTGTAAAAAGTATCGCCGATAAAATGAGATAGGTGCTTTGATGGTCAGCCATTACAGTATTACCTTTTTTCTATGTCGTTGCCCTGATCCGGCATCTAGGCCGCAAAGATGTCCATATGGTCACTAAACGAAACGATTAATCTTTTTTTGCCAGGTAAACGGCGCCCACAATTGCTGCCGTCAAAAGGACCGACACCAGTTCAAAAGGGAGAAGTCCCTCGGAAAATATATAATTTGCAAGCAGTTCGACCTCTCCGAATTTTATCATGGCCTGATCTGTCATCGATCCTTTTAAAGCCATGGGACCGAAGCCGACCCCGAGGATTAAAACGCCGATAAAAAAGAGGACTAAAACCAAATAACGACCCCGGGTAACGGTTTTAGCAATATCTACGCTGTCATCCGAATGCCGCAGGTTCAGCATCATGATTGCATAGAGAATAAACATCATGATTGCTCCTGCGTACACGATCACCTGCAGAATGGCGATAAACGGAAAATGATTCAGCAGAAATAAGACCGCGATCATGAGGCAGTTTCCGATCATCCACAATGCGCTGTGAACCGTATTTCGTGATAAAACTACCATGATCGCAGTGGCGATCGCAATTAGGCCACAAAACAAAATCAATGCATATTCCATGAGCAAAAGCCCTTTTTAAATACAGTGTATCAATAAGCGAGTTGAAACAAAGGGGAGCATCCTCCTCCAAAAAGATGTTCGCACTTTGATTTATTTTCCCTTGAACTGAAACTTTTCAGGGGTTTTCAGTTTTTCAATGTCAAAGATAAAATCTTCACGGTTGTAGTCGACATAATCATAAACCCCCGTCAACTCGATGGCCCCTTCGGGACAGGCTTCCTGACAGAAACCACAAAATATACAGCGGAGCTCATCTATGACGAATTTTATAGGATGCCTTGTCTGCCCCTCTTCTTCATACGGAACGACGTTGATGCACATGACCGGGCAGATCCGGGCGCACAGACCGCATGCCACGCACTTTAATTTCCCTTTCTCATCAACATTGAGTCGGTGGAGTCCGCGCCAGCGCAGGCTCCTTTCCGTCCGCTCCGTTGGATACTGAAGGGTTACCGGTTTTGAGAGAAAATTCTTTAATATAAAGGAGAGCCCTCTAAAAAGAGGCTTAACGTACTTCCCCTTTTCGGGGCGATTTTGACTCACATTGATAATATCGGCTGTTTTCATATATTACCTGTTGTTTCAGGATATAATAAATAATATTTAGCGTTTAGAAGTTACAATTTACCCTTATCCTGTCAGCCCACAATGGCCATCAAAATTCCTGTGGCCAGGATGTTAAGAATAGCCACAGGTAGCAGGAATTTCCACTCCAGCTTCATGACCTTATCGTAGCGCAAACGGGGGAAGGTAGCCCTCACCCAGATGCAGAAAAAGATTACGGCAAACGTCTTTATAAAGAACCAGATCACGCCGGGAAGAAAGGCCGGGCCGTGCCATCCGCCTAAAAACAGCGTTGTGACCAGTGCGGAGAAAACAATCATGTGTATGTATTCGGCCAGAAAAAATAGCGCAAACTTCATGCTGCTGTATTCCACATTGTACCCGCAGGCCAGCTCGGCCTCGGCTTCGGGCATGTCAAACGGTGTCCGGTTGAGTTCCGCGATTCCGCTGATTAGAAAAACAAGGAAGGCGACCGGCTGTTTAATAACATTCCACAATCCTGTCTGGGCATTCACCATGTCGACCAGGCTGAAGGAGCCGGTAACCATGATGATGCTCACAACAGCAAATGCCATTGAAATTTCATAACTTATTATCATGGCTGATCCGCGCAGTCCGCCAAGGTATCCGTACTTGTTTCCCGAGGACCATCCCCCCAGGATCGTTCCGTAAGAGCCCAGGGTTGAAATTCCCAGAACAAAAAGAATGCCGATGGACGGGTTGGCGATGTAGAGGCCAATTTCGCGGCCGAAGATCGTGACAGTAGGACCAAAAGGGATCACGGCAATCAGAATAACGGCGGCCGTAATACTGATGGCCGGAGCTAAAATAAAAACCGCCTTGTCTGCGTTTTCAGGGACAACATCCTCCTTGAAAAAATTCTTGATCCCGTCGGCAATCGGCTGGAGAAGCCCATGAAATCCCACCCGCATGGGCCCATATCGCAACTGCATATGTCCCAGCACCTTCCGTTCAAGATAGGTGGTGTATGCAGCTATAAAAAGGGTCACACTGAATACCACCAGAATCTTGATAACAGGGATGATCAAATATTCAACCATCTGTATTACTCCCTCATAAAGCTTTATTGATCTTGACCGCGCTGACCTTGTACTCGGGTATTTTTGCCACCGGATCGACCTCTGAATGTGTCAGGACATTTGCGGCCGCTTCATGGAAATGAAACGGCACAAAGATCACTCCAGGGCCGGGACGCTCGGTGAGCCATGCTTTCATTTTTATGCTGCCCCGCCTTGAAGTTATTTCCACGTAATCCCCGTCGGAAATGTCCAGCTTTTCAGCATCGGCCGGGTATATCTCCACCAGGCCCTCCGGGTACAGACGGTTCAGGCCGGTGCCTCGCCGGGTCATGGTTCCTGTATGGTAATGCTGCTCGACACGGCCGGTCGTCATAACTATCGGGTACTCGTCATCGGCCATCTCGAACGGCTCCCGATAGTCGATGGCAAAGAAAAGCCCCATCCCCCTGGTGAATTTTCCGACGTGGAGTACCGGTGTTCCCGGATGGTCTTCGTTGGGACATGGCCAGTGAAGTCCGCCATTCTCGAGCCGCTGGTAGGTTATGCCCCCGTAGCTCGGGGTTACAAGGCGTAGTTCCTCGAATAGTTCTTCCGGAGTGACTGCGGGCATGGTATAGCCCATCCGTTTTGAAATCTCGCTGATAATCCAGGTGTCCTCTTTGGCTTCTCCCGGTGGTTCAACGGCCTTGCGAACCCTCAGTACCACACGCTCGGTGTTTGTCACGGTTCCGTTCTTCTCCGCATAGCAAGCTGCCGGCAGAACCACGTCGGCCAGTTTGGCGGTTTCTGTCAGGAATATATCCTGGACGACCAAAAAATCGAGCTTTTCTATACAGTGTTCGATGTGATGGCTGTTGGGGTCACTCATCATGGGATTTTCTCCCATGACGTATACCCCTTTTACTTGCCCCGTCTCGGCGGCAGTGAACACTTCGGTCACTGTCAAGCCGATATTGGACGGAAAACCGGGCACGTTCCACGCGGCGGCAAACTTGTCCCTGACTTCATCTGTGATAACCGGCTGATAGGCCGGAAAAACATTCGGCAGCCCGCCCATATCACAGGCCCCCTGGACGTTGTTCTGACCGCGGAGCGGATTGACTCCGCCACCTACCTTTCCGACATTGCCACAGAGCATGGCCAGGTTTGCAAGTGACTTGACGTTATCTACACCGGAAGTGTGCTGGGTTATCCCCATGGTGTAAAGGATTGCTCCAGGATCGGCCTGGGCGTAGAGCCGTGCCGCCGCGTAAAGATCTTCTTCAGCGATCCCGGTAATGGACGACACGTGGTCCGGGGTGTACTTCTCCACGCAGCTTTTCAGCGCCTCAAAATCTTCCGTGCGCTCATCGATGTAAGCCTGGTCCTGCAGGTTTTCTTTAAGAATAATGTGCATCAACCCGTTTATCCAGGCAACATCGGTGCCCGGGTTTTGCTTCAGCCACAGGGTCGAGTGATCTACCATGTTGATGCGCCGCGGGTCGACCACAAGAAGTTTGGCCCCGTTCCTTGATACGGCCTCATAAACATAGTTGGCAATGATCGGGTGGTTTTCCGTCGTGTTGGTTCCGGTGATCAGGATAACTTCAGACTTGAGAACATCGCTGATGGGGTTTGTCATGGCCCCGCTTCCGAATGTGGCGGCAAGACCTGCCACCGTTGAAGAATGTCAGAGCCGAGCGCAGTGATCCACATTGTTCGTCCCGATCACCGCACGCATGAATTTCTGAAAAAGATAGTTCTCTTCATTGGTAACCTTGGCGGAAGCAAGCCCTGCGATGCTGTCCGGGCCATGCGTGTCACGTATGGATTTGAACTTTTCGGCCACCGTGTCGAGGGCTTCTTCCCAGCTGGCCTCCCTTAAGGCGCCGTTTTCTTTGATAAGCGGTTTTTTAAGGCGGCCTTCGTCTTCTATAAATTCATATCCGAAGCGCCCTTTGACGCAAAGACTGCCATGATTAGGCTTGATGTCGACATCGGTTGTCACACCGACCACCCGGTTGTCCATGACGTTCAGATCCAGTTGACACCCGCATCCACAGTAAGTGCATGTGGTTTGGACCCTATCGATCATCCAGGGTCTGCCCTTGTAGCGGCTGAGATTTTCGGTCAAGGCGCCGGTGGGACACACAAAGAGACACTCCCCGCAGGAAACGCATTTATCAGCATCCACTATAATAAGCCGTTTATTTTCTTCTTCACCTTGTATGTCCAAAACGCCAATGCCTTTGACATCCTTGCACGCGGAAACGCAGCGCCCACACGTGATACACCTTTCCGCCCAGTGGCGGATGAGTGTTGTGGAGTAGGTGTCGTCCCTTTTTTCCTTGCGGGGCTCAAAAGGCGCTTCATCTATACCGAATGCGTATACGATATCCTGAAGATCGCATTCCCCGGCCCTGTCACAAATAGGGCAGTCAAGGGGATGGTGCTCCAGTATCTTTTTCAGGCTTGCTGTTCGTTGTTCATGTAGGGACTTGGAATCCGTGGTAACAACAAGGCCGTCGGCAACGGCGGTGCTGCATGAACACACCGGCTCTTTTTCTCCCTCAATCTCAACAATGCACATATTGCAAGACTCGATGGGCGGCAGCCTCTTGTGGTAACAGAGAATGGGTATATTGATACCAGCTTTTTCGGCGGCCTGGAGTATCGTAGTCCCTGCGGGGACCTCAATCTCACTTCCGTCGATCGTTAACCTGACCATACTCATCTTTCCCTTTTTCGGTCACATGTATAATTGAAGTTTGTTTTCAAATTCAAAAAAGAAGGCTTGCCTTTTTAATTTGACCTCTTGCAGTCCCAAGGCTTAGCCGCGTTTATCTTATCTGTCGATTTCGCCTAAAACCACATCAATGCTTCCTATGATTGCAACGGCATCCGCCACCATATGCCCCGCCAAAATGTGGGAAAGCGCGCCGACCAAATAAAAACATGGTGATCTTATTTTAAGTCTGTAGGGGTGCTCGCTTCCGTCGCCAACCAGGTAAAACCCGAGCTCACCTTTTGCCCCCTCAACAGTATGATATATCTCTTGGTCCGGTGCTGTAGGACCTTGGGTATGGATCATGAAACGCCGAATCAGCGCACTGATATCCTTTTGAACTTCGTCTAAATCAGGGTTGCTTACCCATGGATTGTCAACCATTATCGGCCCTTCAGGCATATTCTCAATAGCCTGGTCAATAATTTTAAGGGATTGGTTGAACTCTTCCATACGAACCAGGTAGCGGTCGTATACGTCCCCCTTTTCTCCTACAGGTATCTGAAAATCAAAATCATCATAACTGCTGTACGGGAATGCTTTGCGAACGTCATAAGCCACCCCGGACCCTCTAAGACTCGGTCCGGTAAAACCGTAATTGACCGCTTCCTCCGCGGAAACGGTTCCAATACCCATGGTTCGAGTAGTCCAAATCTTGTTTTCAGTTAACAGTTTATGGTAGCCCGCAAGCCCCTTGGGGAACCATTTCACAAAATCTCGGACCTTTTTAATGAATTCGGGTGTTGTGTCATGAGCCACTCCGCCAATGCGGAAAAAAGTAGGCGTCAGCCTGTAGCCGGATATCTCTTCGTTAATGTCCATGATCATTTCCCGGTCTCTGAACGCGTAGAAGATGACGCTCATAGCCCCTATGTCCAGGGCGTGGGTGCCGAGAAAGAGATGGTGGCCCATGATCCGGGCAAGCTCTGCCATAATTACCCTGAGATACTGGGCGCGTTTGGGCACCTCGATCCCCATCAATTTTTCCACCGTCAAGCAGTAGCCCATATTGTTGGCCGAGGCTGATGCATAATCGAGCCTGTCGGTGAGGGGGATAACCTGTTGATAGTTCCTGCTTTCAGCAATTTTTTCGATCCCACGGTGCAGGTAACCGATACGGGGGGTTGCACTTACAATCGTTTCACCTTCCAGTTCCAGTTCGATACGGAGTACGCCGTGTGTGGCCGGATGGTGGGGCCCCATATTCAGATTCATCGTTTTGCCTTCAGCCATGGTTAATACACTCGTCTTTTACTGTGTTATTTGAAATCGTTATTTGAAATGACTAATTATCGTGTGAAAACAGCAAGCCTCCTTTTAAGTGTAATCCTCTATGCTCTCCGGATCAAAGGGTTTGTCGAAGTCCTTGCCCTCGAGAGGGAAGTCCTTGCGCAAAGGATGCCCCTCAAAGTTTTTCCAGGTAAGGATACGTTTTAGATCGGGGTGGTTTGAAAATGTTATCCCCATAAGGTCATAGACTTCTCTTTCCGCCCAGTTGGCTGAGCGCCAGATACTGCTTACACTCGGAACTTCTTCCCCTTCCTCTACCTTAAGCCTGACAACAAGACGGCTGAAATCCTGAGTTGACATGAGAATGTAAACCAGATCAAAACGGGGCTTTGCGGGTGTTCGGTCAATTCCCAGTATATCGATGAGCAGGTCATAGGGGAGGTCATTGTTCTCATGCATGGTGCGCATGGTTTCAAAAAACTCGTTTTGCGCCAAAGTGATTTCCCTTTGGCCATTGTTTTCGCACTCATTTACAATCGATTCCGGAAATTTTTTCTGGATAGTTTGGATAACGTTTATGTAACTCATTCGCTTCCGTCCCCTTTTCAGCGATTAGCCTGTAATGTCCGGCCTCTGGTTCAGTTTTTCCGTCCTAATCTTTTCCTGAATTTTCATGAGACCGGCCAGCAGGGCTTCAGGGCGGGGAGGACAACCGGGAATGTAAACGTCCACCGGTATAATCTGGTCTACGCCCTGAACCACGGAATAGCTCTGGAACACTCCCCCGCAGGAAGCACAGGCCCCCATGGCGATAACCCATTTGGGGTCGGCCATCTGTTCGTATATTCTTTTGACCATAACCGACATCTTTTTGGTCAGTGTACCGGCCACAATAAGCAGGTCCGACTGCCTGGGTGACGGTCTGAAGACCTCAGAGCCAAACCTTGAAATGTCGTAATTGGCCAGGGTGGTTGCAATCATCTCAAGGGCGCAGCACGCAAGGCCAAAAGTGCAAGGCCACACCGAGTTGCTGCGAGACCAGTTTACTATTTTTTCAAGACTTGTAACCAGAAAGGTATCACCTTGCAGGTAATTTTCTACTCCCATTCCAGCGCCCCCTTTTTCCATACATAAGCATAGCAGATCAGAAGAATCAGTATAAAAATAAACATTTCCACGAATCCGAATAAACCGAGTTTCTTGTAATAGACGGCCCACGGGTACAGGAATACGCATTCAAGATCAAAAACAAGGAAGAGCAAAGCAATGATATAAAATTTGACGGGGGTCTCAACGTACTGGGCGCCTTCGGTTGGAACACCACATTCAAAAGGCTCGGACTTGACTTTAGAGCGGCGCCTGGGGCCGAGAATGCTTGAGAGAAAAACGGTCACCCCTGCGAAGAGAACCGCAAGAATTACGATATAGAAAATACCATAATATTCTGTTAGCATAACTGATCGTGCCTCCATATCCACTTCTGTCAGGCTGCACCCCTTATGCTGTTTTCCGCATATCAATTATTTTACGGCAACCAGGCACAGGCCTGAAAAGTTTTAACCGTGTACTTTTTTCTTTTACTGGCAAAGAGAGAAAAGCGCAACGTAACCTGATAGAACACAACCAAAGAAGTTTTTATATCTAAGAAAAAAGGTGGGGTCAAGAAAAAAAATGAGCCGCCACTGAGATCTAATTGATTCACCCCGATTCCCAAAGTCTTTCCGTCAATTCCCATAGTCAGTCCGAGCAGTTGCGGGTAAAGAACAGAAGCAAATCCGTGGGAGTTGATCGCCGGTCAACATGTCGATTATTCTGGTTCCTCCGATGCTGGATTGCATGATAACTTTACCGGGATAATCTGAAACCACAGCGATTGGTTTCGGCTTAATGAGCCTTGTTATACCCTTATTTGTTTGATGATGTCGCAAGTAGAACGCCAAATCCTATAAATATAGCGCCACTAGTGCGGCTGACGAACTTAACTCGACTGGATTTCGAAAGCCAAGTTTTTACCTTGTGTGCCATTAGGGCATAAAACATTAGAAAAGTAAATGATAAGGTCATTAATGTAGAAATAAGTATGACGAATTGAGGGATTAATGGCTCATTGATATTCAAGAACTGTGGAAACAAGGCTGTTAAGAAAACGATTGCCTTTGGATTACTTATCGCAACACCAAAAGCCTGAAAAAAGATTTTTATGGATGGGACATCAGAAGCAATTAGATGGCTTTGTGCGGAGTGAAAATCTGGACCTTTCTGAAAGAACAGTTTGATACCCAAATATATCAGATAGGCCGCGCCAAAATACTTGACGACGTTGAAAATAATTTCAGACGCATTTAGTATCACACCCAATCCCGCAACGGTAAGAATGCCCATACAAAAAAGGCCCGTAATATTACCGAGTGCAGAAAAGGTCGCCTTGCGCCATCCGTACAATGTCGAGTTTGTCATAATGAAAAGAACAGCCGGGCCAGGTGTGGATGTCGCAACAATAACTAACATTAAATACATAAGCCATGATTGAATTGTCATTTCTCGCTTCCTTCATCCAGAATGCTTATAATTTGTTTGATCACTTCCAGAAACTTTTGTGGTCTTTCTGCCAGATAGCTGAGAATCTGATGAGGGCTCCCTTGCACCTCGTGGATAAATTTATTCCTCGATTTTGTTGCAGATTCGAAAATTTTTTTGACGACATCTTCCGGAATAATATCATCGTTTTCCGCAGTAATCAGCAGCAGATTACCTCTAAATTTGTTTAAGATATCCCAGGCATCTGAATCGAACCAACTGTTTTGCTCTCGAATCACTTTGCTAAAACCGTCATTAAAGCAAAGCGAGTATGCACGACGAGAATACATCGCCGGTACGAAGAGTATCAAATTCTTAACATTGAAGTATTGTGTTAATGAAACTGCCGTATAACCGCTCATGCTTGCACCTATGAGCGACAAAGGCTCTGATAGTTTCCAATGCTTGATTACCGACTCAGCTTGAAGAGTTCTGTCTTTCAGGCTCGATTCCGCAAGAGTACCGCCCGTGTCTCCATGGCCAACCATATCAAAAGCAAGGCTCGAAATTCCGTGCTCTAAAAGCTGTGCCCGAATTGGATTAAAGCGATGCCGACCGGATCTGCCGGCACCGTGAAGTACGACAACATCGGGAGGGGAGTCATTAGAGAGAATATCTCCAACCAAAGAGTATGTGCCAAAAGGAACGGTAAAGGTTGAAGCGCGGTTCCTCTAGACTGACCTAAGATCGGAAGAGCGTCGTGTAGATCTCGGTAGTAGACGTATCATTTAACACAAAAAAACTTAAATTTCGCCCAAATTGTTATGAACCGCGCTTCAACCTTTACCGTTCCTTTTGGCACATACTCTTTGGTTGGAGATATTCTCTCTAATG
>PVMS01070713.1_pt1 | contig 11876 bp, 7 predicted proteins | sample 1853461 | NCBI WGS metagenome assembly PVMS01 (sample SAMN08582032, study PRJNA380276) | Marine sediment metagenome, whole genome shotgun sequencing project. | isolation source: ocean sediment barecode stripped | collected 2017
ATGGGATTGCGTGAATTAACAACCTATAAATGGGTGATTGAAGGCGATTATCATGTGCGGGAATAATTCAATGAATCTTTTGTTAGTCATAATATTTAGATCGGATCCTCAGGCACGACAATGCAAGATTAATCTTTCCTTGAGTGGGTGACTAAATGATAGATCTCTCATGACGATCTAATTGCTTGATATTATCCACCTGAAACCAGGGGGTATTATGTGGAAAAGAGTTTTACTGCCAGTTGGGAGTATTAGGTACAGTGTAGTTAGGTTTCAAAAACGATAAACGTTGCGGGGTGCCAATAATTCAGGGTATCGACTAATTAGCTCCCGGCGAGTCATATAGCAGCAATAGCAAGGTCCGACATACTCTTTATCGAGGTGAAGGGTGGAAACTCTGATCAACCCTGAGGGTCTTTGAGCATAAAGTGGGCCAAAAAACCCGTGCTTCTGGAGTTCGAGTCTTGGATGATCGTACGCAATGGTTTATCACTTGCATTGCCGATGACGATCCCAGGACATATTTGAACGAACCCATATGCATCAACGAATACTTGTATTGGAGCACCAAGGTCGCACCGTGGGCACCTGGTGAAGGTTTTCCAATCGAATGACTTACGTCCAGCTACCATAGTATCCACAGCGCGTCCTGAAAACATTAATTGCGGTTTGAGGGTATTAGTCACTGAACATTTTTCATTCTGTTTAGAATTGCCTGCCTTTGTATAGGGTATGCGTGTAAAGAGCCCAATTCAGCAACAGCGACCTGTGGTTGGATAACCTGATCGTTCGTGATCGGCAATTGGTTGGAGTGATAGACTTTGAGAATACAGGATTTAGAGATCCTTTTTATGAATTCTTATTACCTTTTATTGTGTCTTCTGAATTGCGCTGCCGAGAAATAGAGCAGCGTTATTGCCAATGTGTGGGATTTGATTATGGAGTCTTGTATTGGTATCATGGTTTTGAATACATTGATACTTGGCATTGGGTCAGGTCAACAGGGGATCCCTTCAATCAATACAATAAACAGAATTTATCGGAGGCGCGGTAGAATGGCTCGCTGAGACTTGAATCTAGGTCAAGTAGTATTGGTGCACCAGCGAATTGTATTCTTAATCAATCTCATCCTCTGGAATGTTGATATCTGGATTGCTTGAAGTTGTAGAAATAGCCCTTCTTCAATGTGTGATCATTAGTCTGTTCCTGACTTTAGTCTTGTTGATCAGCCAAATGATCAACGCTGAAATGTGGTTGAATGGCTATCCACCCGATGTCTGTGATAAATATGGTGAGAGGAGGAAAAAAGCCTGGTTGCATAGAGTGCCATCGGCGATCGCTTTCTTTGAAGTGATAATCATTACACCATCTATCGGTGGACTATTAATTCTTAGAGCAGCACCAAATGAACCAATATTTTTCTCTTTTCATTTACGGCTTTATCGCATTATTCATGCCGCGTTCGTAATTATTCCAGAAAGCTGAAGGGACAAATCAGATTATTCTTCTAAGAAGAATGGATTTACCCATCTCTAATCACAGTATTAGAATCTGAGGTCCTATACAGCTAAATTTAAATCACTAGGCTGGATGATAAAATACTTGTTGAGGCAGTGTTGATTTCGGCTTGACTTTAGCAGAGTGGATATGGTTAATGACATACAAAGTACTTTCCCTAAGTGATAAACAGATCGGTACGATCTACAGCTCCCAGGTGAAAACTCGCTTTGCAGACGTAGATTTAATCCTGGGCTGTGGGGACCTGGCTTATTACTACCTGGAATTCGTGGTTAGCATGCTCAACGTGCCCCTCTATTATGTGCGCGGCAACCATTCCAACCTGGTCGAACATACCAGCTCGGGACCCAGGACGCACCCCCATGGCGGCACAGATCTTCATCGCAGAGTGATCAATCGCCATGGTTTGATTATAGCCGGAGTTGAAGGCAGTCTGCGCTACCGTAATGGTCCCTTTCAGTATTCTCAAACTGAGATGTGGAGTCATGTTTTGCGTATAGCCCCTCGCTTACTCAGGAATCGAGCCTTTTACGGGCGCTATCTGGACATTTTTATCAGCCATGCGCCTCCCTGGGGTATCCATGACAAGCCGGATTTGCCCCATCAGGGAATCAAAGCATTTCGCTGGTTGCTGGAGACTTTTCGGCCGCGCTATCACTTCCACGGCCATATCCATGTATACCGCCAGGGTGAACAAACGGTGACCCAATTTCTTTCCACGACAGTGATTAATACCTATGGGTTTGCCGAGACGCTGGTAGATCCGATTAATTGGGGCTCAAAAGCAATTGATATGAAACGAAGTTTAGAAGGAAACCAGGGTATAAAGGATTAGTTGGCATGAGGTCAAAACAGCTAGCCCAAGAAGATTTTGAGCGCGCTTATCGCCGGGGCTTCTGGCGAAAGTTGAGCAGCTGGCTGACTGGTGAGCGAAATGAGCTGCTGCCCTTTGATGCCGTACGCGATCGGATTCCCTTGCGCGGCCAGCATTATATTGGCCTGAAGGAGGTGCCGATTGAGCAGATCGTGGGCAGTCTGGGGCGCTACCGGGATTTCGACCGCGCCTTTTTACCTCGTCAGGCGCGCACCAGAGGTCGCTGGGTAAGTATCGATTCTGCTCAATACGAAGAGATCATCCTGCCTCCTGTGGAATTGTATAAGATGGGCGAAGTATATTTCGTGAGAGATGGCAACCACCGTGTGTCTGTTGCCCGTGAACGAGGACAGCAATTTGTGGACGCATATGTGACCGAGATTGAAGTACCTGTACCGCTCACTGCAGATTTGCAAATTGATGATCTTGATTTAAAAGCCGAATATGCTGCTTTTCTTGAAGAGACAAACCTGGAAAAAATTCGACCGGGTGCGTCGATTGAGCTTAGTCTGTCCGGCGAATACGAACGCTTGTTGGAACATATTAGTGTCCACCGTTGGTACCTGGGAGAAGGGCGTCAGGCAGAAGTCCGCTATGAGGAAGCGGTAGCTTCCTGGTACGACAAGGTCTATTCCCCATTAGTGGAGTTGATCGTCGAACAACAGCTGCTCGAGAATTTCCCGGGGCGATCTGAAGCAGATCTGTATCTGTGGATCATTGAGTACGAGTGGTTCTTACGAGAAGCCTATCGTAAAGAATATTCTTTTCAAGTCGTATCCCGCCAATTTCGACAACGTTTCAAGGATTCACCTACTCGAAAATTAGTAAATATTTTGAAGAAGTCCGTTTGGGTTGATAACCTGATCTTGGAGCAAGAACGGCAGGAATTTGAAGCGCGCACGCAGCTGACTGAGCTGCGTCCTGGATCGCAGGTCAGCCTGACGACACCCGGTTTGTACGATAAACTGATCGAGCATATCGACGTCCACCGCTGGTACCTTGGCGAACAAAGGGAACAGGAAGTACCACTAGAAGATGCAGTCGTCTCCTGGTACGACAAAATTTATCTGCCATTAGTGAATTTTATTCGGGAGGGGGGTATCCTGGAAGAATTTCCTGGTCGGACAGAAGGTGACCTTTATGTTTGGATACTAGAACAGCAGGCGTACCTGAAGCACATCTATGGAGAAGACATACCATTGGAAGATGTTATCGATAGATTGATGGTGCAAAAAAGTGCTGAACCTAAAGAAAAAACCAAGTGAGGAAGCATTCTTGGCTAATTACTTGTCCCCCATCAACCAGTTCAGAAATTTGTGCTGGTTGGGTAAATTTACTCCAATTCAAACTATTGATAGTATAATTTCCTGCATCCTTATTCAAAAGGGTTCTCATTTTGTATAATCATAAACGCATATTGTTGATAACATTGGGGCTGGTGACAATGATGCTCGCAGCCTGTTCATCTCCCCTTGGAGGGTCGCGGCCTGGAAGGGGCCAAACTGTTCGTATGGCGCAGGCTACCTGGGATACGGGCTGGTTTCAACCGCAAGTCTTCAGTTTATTACTTGAGGAGTTAGGGTATACGGTAACTGAAGTGGAAACCTTGAACAATGTGGAATTCTATTTCTTCTCAGCTGGCGGGGATATCGATTTCTGGGCAAATGGCTGGTTTCCACTGCACCAGTTCTATCTTGAATTTGACCAGGTCGCCGGGAAAGTAAAACCAATTGGATTCCAGGTAGAGCGAGGGGCACTCCAGGGCTACTTGATCGATAGAACAACCGCAGAAGAGTTGGGGATCACAAATCTCGGTGATCTAAAAGATCCATTAGTCGCACAGGTTTTCGATGGTGATAATGATGGCAAGGCAGATCTGATCGGATGCAATACTGGCTGGGGATGCGAAGGTGTGATCGACCATCATCTCGAGGTTTATGAACTTGGGGAGACTGTAAACCACATTCAGGGTGATTATTCAGTTTTAATGAATGAGGCAATCGAGCGTTACCGACGAGGTGAGCCGGTCTTGTTCTATACCTGGACTCCAAATTGGACGGTCTCAGAGCTATTAGTAGGTGAAGATGTGATGTGGTTGAATGTGCCGTTCTCCTCATTGCCAGGTGATCCTGAAGCAGATACTGAAGTTGGTGGCATGACCGGTTGTCTGGAGACTCCTTGCAACACCGGCTTTGGAGTCAATGACATTCGCGTAGTGGGAAATACCGCGTTTCTCGAATCAAATCCCGCTGCGGCTATGCTGTTCGCACAGGTCGAAATTCCACTAGAGGATATCGCTGCACAGAATGCACTCATGGCAGCGGGGGAGAATGGGGAGGATGATATTCGGCTTCATGCTCAAAATTGGATTGAAAATAATCGCCAGATAGTTGATGAGTGGCTAGATGAAGCACGGGCTGCAGCTAATTAATTTTCATGATCTCAATAATTGATGACTAGCTAATAATACATATGTTTTCGATAGGATAACCGTATGTTGAATAACTGGAAAATTGGGACCAAAATTTTGATCGCCTTCACGGTTGTCGCCATCGTGGCGGTGGGCTTGGTGGGATTTTTTGCTTTTACTACTGGCAGCAGCGCTCTGGAAGAAGAATCATTTAACAAATTAACCGCGGTGCGGGAGATGAAAGCCAGCCAGATAGAAGACTACTTCCAAACGATCGAGAACCAGATCATCACCCTTTCAGAGGACCGCATGATTATCGAAGCTATGAGAAGGTTTGATAGTGGGCTGCATTTTATTGGTGAAGATCTTGAAATTACTGATTCAGATATGGAAGGTATTGATGCCAGATTAGAGCGTTATTATCAAGAGGAATTTCTCCCCAGATTGATTCCAAATTTACTGGAGGATGTATCAGTAGAGGATTACTGGCCGGAAAGTAAAAACACCAGGATATTGCAAGACCTGTACATTTCATCAAATCCATATGCCACTGGTTCCAAAGACTTTTTTGATGACCCTGGTGGTGGCAGCAGCTACAGCCAGGCGCACGCAATTTACCATCCTATCATCCGCAATTATCTGGAAAAATTTGGCTATTATGACATCTTCTTGGTGGATGTGGACACTGGGAGCCATATCGCCTATTCGGTATTCAAGGAAGTAGATTATGCCGCCAGTTTATTAACTGGACCTTATCGCGATTCAAATTTTGCAGAAGCTTATCTGGCTGCCAGGGATGCTGAGGATAAAGATTTTGTCAAGATCGTCGATTTTGAGCCATACGATCCATCCTACCATGCGCCAGCTTCGTTTATCGCTTCTCCGATTTTCGATGGCGATGAAAAGATCGGTGTAATGGTATTCCAGATGCCCATCGATCGTATCAATGCAGTGATGACCAACGATCAAAATTGGTCCGCGGTTGGTTTGGGAGAAAGTGGTGAGACCTACATCGTGGGCGATGATTTCACCTTGCGCAATCAATCCAGGTTCTTGATCGAAGACAGCGAAAATTACTTCAATCTGATCGAGGAAATTGGTGCCCCGCTAGCGACCATCGCCCGCATTAGAAATATTAACAGCACGATCGGTTTGCAGGAAGTAATAACCGAAGGCACATCGGCCTCGTTGAGTGGGGCTACCGGAACGGATATTTTCCCTGATTATCGTGGAGTACCAGTTTTATCCTCGTATAAGCCGCTCGAAATCACGGATATGGATTGGGTCATCATGAGCGAGATCGACCAGGCAGAAGCCTTCGCCTCCATTCGCTCGTTGGGAATAAAAACCGGGCTTGCGGTAGGCGGTTTAATCGCCGCGATTGTAGTTATTGCAGTTCTTTTCTCCAGGACAATCACCAGACCGCTCGAACAGCTCACTCAAACCGCACATCAATTAGCCGACGGGAATCTGGATGTTGAAGTGCAATTCACAGAGCAGGAGGACGAAATTGGTGTCCTGGCCCGCAGCTTCGACGTGATGCGTTTATCAATGAAAGACCTAATCGGCGAATTGGAGGATATCAACCGCAACCTGGAACAAAAGGTTGCAGAGCGAACGGTGGAGCTTGAGCAAGCCAATGAGCGAGTTCGCTCTGTAATTGATAGCGCACCAGACGCGATCATTACGATCGATTCCGAACAAAACATTGTGATGTTCAATCCTTCTGCGGAAAAAACCTTTGGCTATAAGATGGATGAAGTTATTGGTCAACCATTGACCATGTTGATGCCATCTTCAGTTGCGAAATTTCATCACAACCACGTGAAGGATTTCCAGAAAGGTGATTCAGCGATTGCCTATATGGAAAATAGATCTGGAATTAATGGAATGCGAAAGGATGGAAAATTTTTTCCTGCTGAAGCAAGCCTTGCCAAAATGATGTTAGGTGATGAACAATTCTTTACGGCGATCTTGAGAGACATCACTGAGCGCAAGAAAGCCGAGGCACAGCTGCACTTACAGTCTTCCGCACTGAGTTCTGCGGCTAACGGGATAGTGATCACCAATTCGGAAGGTAGTATCGAATGGGTAAACCCCGCTTTCTCCGAGCTGACAGGCTACTCGTTAAAAGAAGTAGAAGGGAAAAATCCGAGTATTCTCAATTCCGGCCAACATGATCAGGCATTTTATAAAGATCTGTGGGACAAGATCAATTCGGGACAGGTCTGGCATGGGGAGATGATCAATAAACGCAAGGATGGCACGCTGTACCCTGAGGAGATGACCATCACTCCTGTTTGTGCTGAAAATGGGGAAATAATCAACTTTGTTGCTATTAAACAAGACATCACTGAGCGTAAGCAGATGGAGGATCGGATACGGCAGAGTGAAGAGCGTCTCAATTTCGCTCTGGAGGGGAGTAATGATGGATTATGGGATTGGCAGATCCAGACAGGAGAGATATTTTACAGTCCGCGCTGGCAAACAATGATTGGATACGAACCCGGTGAAATCGAACCGACAATTGAATCCTGGGAAAAACTTGTCCACCCAGACGATCTATCGAGAGTCAATGAGGTTATGAACGCTCACTTAGAAGGGAAGACACCACAATACGAAGCAGAATATAGAGTCCAATCAAAATCAGGGGAATGGGTATGGATCCTAGCGCGTGGAAAAATTGCAGATTACGATGAAAATGGAACCCCAAAACGGTTCGTGGGTACCCATGTGGATGTTACCGAGCGTAAAATTTTGGAAGAAGAGATTGCTAACCAGCTCTCATTCATCGAATCACTGGTAGATACAATCCCGAATCCGCTCTTTGTATATGGTGTTGATCAGAAGTTCATCACCTTCAATAAGGAATACGAAGAAGCCTTTGGAATAAAAAGAGGAGACTATATTGGCAAGACTGTAATGGACATGGACTTTTTGCCGTTAGAGACGCGCGAAGCAACCCAAAGGGAAGATGCGTCATTAATCGCTTCCGGAGGTGAAATAAATCGAGAAGTCCAAAGTAAATTTGTTGATGGAAAAGATCACGATGTGATTTATCAAGTAAAAACCTTTGATCTTCCAGGGGGTGAAAGAGCAGGCTTGATGGGATTGATGACCGATATCTCGGAGCTTAAGGAGCTGGAGAGACAGCTGGAACAGGCAAATGAAAGAATGTCAGTTGAGCTGAATTTTGCGCGTGAAATCCAGATGAGCATGCTGCCTTTGATTTTCCCTGCGTTCCCCCTGCGAAAGGAACTTACAATATTTGCCACTCTCCACCCGGCTCGAGAAGTGGGCGGAGACTTTTATGATTTCTACTTCCTCGATGATGATCATCTGTGTTTCGTAATTGGTGATGTGGCTGGCAAGGGCGCACCTGGAGCGCTGCTGATGGCGGTCTCCAAGACATTGATCAAGTCCCGTGCGATGGACGATTCAAGCCCCCCCAGTATTCTCACTCATGTCAATAACGAGCTCAGCCAGGAGAATGAATCTGCCATGTTTGTGACAGTCTTCCTGGGAATACTCAATGTTAAAACCGGAGAGCTAGTCTACACCAATGGTGGACACAACCCACCTTATATTAAACGTGGTGATGGCACCTTAAAGAAATTGGATGCTTTTCACGGTCCAGTGATCGGGGCCATGCCTGAGCTGACCTATAAACAAGATCGTGACACCTTAAGGAAAGATGATGTCATCTTGTTATATACTGATGGCGTAACCGAAGCGTTGGATGAGAAGGACCAGTTATATTCTGATCCAAAGTTGGTCGAATTGCTTCTCGCACAGCATTATAAATCTCCCAAAGAGATGGTGGACACTGTTGCCGCAGATGTGCAGGTATTTCAAGGCCAAGCTGAGCAAGCAGATGACATAACCATCCTGGCAGTTCAGTATAACGGCGAATTAGAAGAGACTGGGATGAACAAACTCGATTTGAAGATAAAGAATCAAATTGAGGAACTAGGGCTGGTAGAAGATGAGTTCTTTGAGTTCGCAGAACAAAACCAAATCCCCGATGCTGACAGGCAAAAGGTGAGTATAGTCTTGGATGAGCTGCTCAATAATATTGTTAACTATGCTTACCCGGATGACGATGAACACGAGATAGAAGTGGAAATTGAATTATCTGGTAAGCGCTTGGTCATTACCATCGCCGATGATGGAATGCCCTTCAATCCCTTTGGACGGGGTATTCCCGATACGTCAGCTGATATTGACGACCGGGAGATCGGTGGTTTGGGTATTCATCTGGTGCGCAGTGTGATGGATGAATACGACTACCAGCGTCATATCAACAAGAATATTGTTACGCTAGTAAAGCTGATTGATTAATCTTGAAATGAAACCGATTAGTCTTTTCAGAAAGGTTGGAATTGTAAGATGGACAGTTTGAGATTGTTTGGGAATCAAACGTTGATAAACGTTCTAAGCCGTTTCTGGAAACCCGCACAAAACCTGAATGGCTGGCGTTACTCAATGAAATTGATTAATGGATATCGTTTCAAATGAGTTCATTTACTTATTTGAAACAAGACAAATGAAATTAAAACATTTTTGATAAATATGGAGAAGATAGCACATGATGGATATAGAAGCACGCGATGTCAATGATATCAAAGTAGTAGATATTGAAGGCCGGCTCAACACCAGTACCAGCCCGGAAGCAGATGCTTTCTTCAAAGAGTTGATCAATGACGGGGTAACAAAGATTCTGATTAACTTAGAGGACTTGGATTACACCAGCAGCACAGGATTGCGGGTAATTCTTTTTACCGGTAAACAGCTATCAAAAGTAAACGGAAAGATGGCTATTTGTGGGCTCAATCCCACGGTCAAGGAAGTTTTTGACATGGCTGGCTTCAGTGCCATGTTTGATGTTTATGAAACAGAAGAAGAAGCGCTGAAACACTTATAATGCGCCTCTTCACCCGGGTAATTAAGGAATAATAAATCTAATTTAGATTAAGATTTATCCAGCTTTCCATAAGCCTCCTGATAGATGCGTAGATCAAAATAGGGGGTTGCAGCCAGCAGGTGGATCATGATGTCACCCTGGATGGCTTCAAATTCCGGCCAGACAGTCGTCTTGGTGAAAACGAAGATCTCGATCGGCAAACCGCGCGAGCTGGGTTCTAACATTCGGATCACGAAAGGTAGTCGCTTTTGATGGATATCTTTCCTGCTCCTCAGGTAAGCGCGAATGTATTCCATGAATAGTTCAACATTGGTGATATAGGGGCCATCCAAGGGGAAATCAACGCTTTCGTCTTGTTGGGATTGAAAATCGTTGATTTGCCTGATCTTTTCATCGATATACCCAGCTACCAAGTCATACTTTCCCAGACTTTCGAAGAGTGCATTATCGCAAAATTTTACTGTGCTCATATCCAATATAATTGATTTCTTCAACCGTCTTCCACCGCTTTCCTGCATGGCACGCCAATTCTTATAAGCCACATCCACCATCTTGAAAGTGGGGATGACAGTGTCGGTATTATCAAAATTTTTGACTTTAATCGTGTTTAAGTTGATCTCCGTGACAAACCCGTTGGCACCGTAGCTGGGAACTTCGATCCAATCGCCATCTTTGACCAGCTGTTGGGATGAGATCTGCACGCTGGCCATGAAATTCAATATCGTGTCCCTGAAGATAAGCAGCAGGACAGCCAGCCATGCTCCCACGCCGCTCAGCAGGGCAATCGGGGAAACATCTGCGAATAGGGCGAGGCTCAATACAAAGGCGATTACAGCGATCAATACTTTGAATAGGCCAATATAGCCGGCGACGCTGACGCCAGAATATTTGGGTGTGTGCCTATAAATCTCATTTACTCCGCTGAGCAAGGCGATCACAAAATCTACCCCGATCCAGATGATAGTCAGCAGAGCTAGATTTGTTAGCAGGGAATCTGGACCAATCGCATACAATGCATAGTAATAAATCAGCAGCAGCGGAACCAGCCAGGCTACCCGGAAGGGATGCAGCTGATCGACGATTAAATCATCGTATACAGTTTCTGTGCGCAGCGCGATGCGATATGATCCTCGGGCGAGGATATAGCGGGTGACGCGGTATAACAGGTAACCAAGGAGCAGGACTACTGGAAAGAATATATATGGATTGGTGATGATCCAATTCTGGATAGCCTCGAAGGACATTAATACCTCCTGGGATTATGATTATTGGACGATGAAATATTTCAATGAAGACAAAAATAAATTATAGCGGTATTCTATCTATATAGCAATAAAGTACTGCTTCACAAAGTACTGCTTCACCTCCATAAAAAAAATGCCAATATTCTGAAATGGCTTGGTATGATCTTTAGCTGAAATTTGTTTCCCGCAATGATTTCCTTCTATGGTACAGGTATGATCAAACGGGTAATTCTGAGATCTGCAGCTGGCGAAAAGTAGGTGTATACTTCAATAATATGAACTCAATACCGAATCTTTCAACCCCCTTACGCTGGGGATTAATCAGCACGGCGCGCATCAACCGCGCCCTGATCAAACCCCTGCGGGCAAGCGAACGCAACGAATTGCTGGCCGTTGCCAGCCGGTCGCTCGATAAGGCCCAGGAATACGGTGCAGAATGGAATATCCCCCAAGCTTATGGCAGCTACCAGGCCATGCTGGACGACCCTGAGATCGATGTGGTCTACAATTCCCTGCCCAACAGCCTGCATTCCGAGTGGACGGTCAAGGCGCTGCAGGCTGGGAAACATGTCCTTTGTGAAAAACCTCTGGCGACAACGCTGGAGGAGGTGGATGCCATGCGGGCAGCCGCCCAGAGTACGGGCTTGTATTTGGCCGAAGCCTTTATGTACCGCCACCACCCACAAACTCTTAAAGTCAAGGAGCTGGTCGATTCAGGGGTACTTGGAGATTTGCGTTTAATAAAAGGTGATTTCACCTACAATATCCGCGATGAAGGAGACGTTCGCTTAATCCCGGAACTGGGTGGTGGCAGCATCTGGGATGTCGGCTGCTACCCGATCAGCTACGCACGTTACATCATGGGAGCGGAGCCGGAAGAAGTTTTTGGCTGGAAGTTGACTGGGA
>PVMS01146989.1_pt1 | contig 11876 bp, 11 predicted proteins | sample 1853461 | NCBI WGS metagenome assembly PVMS01 (sample SAMN08582032, study PRJNA380276) | Marine sediment metagenome, whole genome shotgun sequencing project. | isolation source: ocean sediment barecode stripped | collected 2017
CTGTTCATGTAAGCACGCGGATTCTACTGATTTGTCTGCACTTAGGGAAGCTGGCAAACAATTAACGGGAATGCTGATGAAAAAAACGCTACTTCCGATCGGGATCGTGCTCGCAGCCATTCTTTCCCTGGTACTTTACCCTTACGTCAAAGGCAATAACTCAATGAACGAAACAACTGCAGACAACCCGACCGTACTCATAGAAACCACCATGGGCAACATCACTATCGAACTCGATATGCAAAATGCGCCCATCAGCAGTGAGAATTTCCTTGCCTACGTGGATGACGGTTACTTTGTCGATACCACCTTTCACCGTATTATCCCCAATTTCATGATTCAGGGCGGTGGCATCAGCGCTGATATGCAGGATAAGCCGAGCAAACGCGCAGCAATCGACAATGAAGCCAACAACGGGATTAAAAACGATCGCGGCACACTGGCGATGGCACGCACCGGTGACCCGCATTCGGCAACCTCGCAGTTTTTTATCAATCTGGCCGATAATGGATTTTTGAATTTCACCGCCGAGTCGAACCAGGGTTGGGGCTACGCGGTATTCGGCAAGGTGACCGACGGCATGGATATAGTCGATGCTATGGCCCAGGTTCCTACCAGCGACAAAGGTGGCCATCAAAACGTTCCAGTCGAAATCATCACCATCACCGGGGTCAGTCGACAGTAATACCGGTACGCAGGAATGAGCGACGAATACCTGTTCATATCCGATTGTCATCTCGATGCCGGCCGGCCGGAAGTAACAGCCACGCTGGTAGACTTTCTTGAAAAACGGGCCACTGAGGCTCGTTATCTCTTTATCCTGGGAGATTTGTTCGAAGTCTGGCTGGGTGACGACGATCCTGCACCCGAACATCAGCAGATAATCGATTTACTGCAACAACTGGGGCGCAATACCGAACTATTTTTCATGGCTGGAAACCGGGATTTCCTGCTCGGCAAAGCCTTCGCTGACGCGACCAATATAACTCTGCTCGACGACCCGCATCTGCTGCAACTTGATAAAACCAGGGTAGCACTGGTGCATGGTGATACCCTTTGCACCGACGATCACGACTACCAGGCCTTTCGCTCGATGGTACGGGCGCCAGAGTGGCAATCCACATTCCTGGCGAAGCCGCTGCTGGAACGCCGGCAAATTGCGGCCCGCATGCGCAGCTATAGTACCGATGCGATGGCACAGAAATCCATGCACATAATGGATGTCAATCCGGCCGCGGTCCAAAATTGCTTCCGTGATAACGCGGTCAATATCATTATCCACGGACATACCCACCGTCCCGCCGTACACAGCTATGCTTCTAACCTATCTAGAATTGTCCTCGGGGACTGGGGTCATGAACCAAGTTACCTGAGCTGGAAGCAGGAGCAGGGATTTGAATTGCATGACCCGAGAATTGATTGACCCGCGGCAGTATATGTCACCCGGTCAATGGAACCCTTGCTCCAGAGCGCTAAGTTCGGCCGCCTGGAATCCCGCTTCGATACGCGCTGGCCAGTTAAATGGGCCGCGCAGTTTACCGCCCATGTAGAGTTTGATCAGCTCACGAAAAGTTTCATCGGCATCAAGCCCCTGTTGTTCGCATAACTGGTAATACCAGTAGTTCCCAATGCGCACATGCCCTACTTCATCGCGATATATGATTTCCAGTATTTCGACCGCAACCTGATCGCCGATCTGGGTAAACTTTGCAATCATTCCGGGAGTAACGTCCAGACCACGTGCCTCCATGACGCGCGGCACCAAAGCCATGCGATGCAACACCTTGGCACGGGTCTTACAAACCATATCCCACAATCCTCGATGTGCAACGTGAGCACCGTAGTAACTCCCGCGTCGCTTGAGTTCCTGCGACAATAGCTGAAAATGCCTGGCCTCCTCGCTCGCTATCAGCAGCCAGTCGCTGACAAACTGCCGCGGCATCAGACGAAAACGATATGCTGCATCGAGTGCGATATTGATTGCGTTGAACTCAATATGTGCAAAAGCATGTAACAGGCATATACGTCCCGACTCGGTTGCAACGCTACGGCGTTCCAGTTTTCTGGGGTCGACCAGCTCGGGTTTTTGCGGACGTCCTGGATCATCGATTGGCAGAATTTTCGATTGTGGGCTGTAATTTAGCTCACCCTGTTGCCAGGCATGATGTAGCTGCGTCGTCAATTCGCATTTACAGTCTGCGTCCGGCTCCAGAATCGCAGCCTCGATCTGCTGAAAAAGTTCAGCCATCCAGCCCCCGCGACAAATCGGCAACAATATCATCGATATTTTCCAGCCCCACGGCGACCCGAATCAAGCCTTCGCCTATGCCCGTCCTGGCTTTGATCTCGTCGCTAACCCGCCCATGGGTAGTGGTCGCGGGATGGGTTATGGTGGTTTTGACATCACCAAGATTGGCTGTAATCGAAACCATTTCGGTGGCATCGATTACGCGCCATGCATTTTCTCGGCCACCCTTGACCACGAAAGAGACCACGCCGCCGAAGCCGCTCTGTTGCGACCTGGCAAGCTCATGCTGGGGATGCGATTCCAGTCCTGGATGGTAAACCCGTTCCACCGCGGGATGTTGTTGCAGAAACCTGGCCAATTGGTCTGCCTGCTGCGAATGCGCATTCATGCGCAAAGATAATGTCTCCAGCCCCTTCAACGCAACCCATGCATTGAACGGACTCATGCTCGGGCCGGTGGTTCGAATCACACCAAAAATTTCTTCATTGACCAGCGGTTTAGATCCAACCACCGCGCCACCGACAATGCGTCCCTGCCCATCCAGGTATTTGGTCGCGGAATGCACAATCAAATCGGCGCCGAACTCCAGCGGACGCTGCAATGCCGGGGTGCAAAAGCAGTTATCGACCACCAGCAGACAGCTGTTTTCATGTGCCAAATCTGCCAGCGCTCCGATATCGGCGACCTCCATCAGCGGATTCGATGGCGTCTCCAGGAATAGAAAGCGCGTATTACCGCGAATCGCCTGCTTCCAGTCATCCAGATCTGTCAGATCGACAAAGCTGGTTTCGATACTAAAGCGCGGCAGATACTTGCTAAACAGCGTTGTGGTGGTGCCAAAAACCGAGCGCGAGCTGACGATGTGATCGCCTGCTTGCAACATCGCCACACACAGGCTCATGATTGCCGCCATTCCCGATGCGGTGGCGACACAGGCCTCGCCTCCTTCCATGGCAGCCAGGCGTTCCTCGAACACCCGCGTCGTGGGATTGGTAAAGCGCGAGTAAATGTTGCCGGGCTCATCCCCGGCGAAACGGGCGGCAGCCTGGGCCGCGTTCTCAAATACAAAGCTCGAGGTCGCAAATATCGCTTCGCTATGCTCGAGTTCGGCGGTACGTCGATGACCGCTTCTTATGGCGAGCGTGTCAAAACCGGAACTATCATGTTTCACGGAGTTTCTCCAAAAACGAAAAAACTCGGGGAGGGGTCAGGTACGGAAAGAATTCGGGACCACCCTCTTTAGCAAATTTTTATGTGGAATCGTTTTGTGATTCGCGGGCGCCTGCAAGCCGAGTAACAAATTAGCGCCGTGGCAGAACCTTATGACGATGATTGCCGGTTGTCAAGAGAAGCGAACCTTTGCGCGAGCCACATTGATATCATCTACCGATGAATTTTTCTGAAAAGTCTTATCTTATTACCACCAGATCATTGACCAGAACCTGGTCAAACAATTCAATGACATCGGCATTTCTCATGCGGATACAGCCAGCCGAAACCGGTTGCCCAATGCGTTTTTCGTCCGAGGTCCCATGGATGTAAATATAGCGGGCATAGGTGTCGTACACACCTCCCCGATTAACACCGTCCTCAAGTCCGGTCAGCCATAATATGCGCGAGGTTATCTCGTCTTGCTCGCGGTTATCGAAATCGCCGGCAATTCTTCCGGTCGGCTCGCGCGCTTCGAAAACTGCTCCACTAGGCTGCCCCCCACCTACCTTTTGGCAAATACGATGTATTCCCAAGGGCGTCTTGTAAGAATCCAGGCGATTGCCCAGGCCATTTTTTGCCGTCGACACAGAATAACTGCGGTTATATTTTGCTTCAATATCAATACTGTATAATCGCTGCCGGCGGGCCTCGATGACTATGAACGGACGCTGGTCCGCCAATGCAGAACTTCCCTGCAGCCTGGCGGCAACTTCACGATTTAGATCCTGCCAGCGCATCAGGCGTTATTATGCAAGTCCATGCCGACTACATTAAGCTGCTCTTCGCCCTTATCCTTGGCCGAATCATTGCGCAAGATGCTGATTTTATTAAGATAATCATCATCAACAGTTTTCGTCACATAGTGGCCATCGAAACAGGAACAATCAAATCTCTTGACGTTGCGATTGCCCTTCTGTACCGCGTCTATCAAATCATCGAGGTCCTGGTAAATCAGCCAGTCCGCACCGATGAATCTGCCGATTTCTTCTTCGCTTCGACCGAAAGCCACCAGTTCATTCGCGGAGGGCATGTCGATACCATATACGTTGGGGTAGCGTACCGGCGGCGCAGCCGACGCGATATAAACCTTTTTCGCGCCGGCCTCACGCGCCATTTGTATAATTTGCCTGGAAGTAGTCCCGCGTACTATCGAATCATCCACCAACAGCACATTCTTGCCCTTGAACTCGATATCGATCGGGTTCAGTTTGCGGCGTACCGACTTTTTGCGCATCTGCTGGCCAGGCATGATAAAGGTACGGCCGATATAACGATTCTTGATGAAACCTTCCCGAAACTTGACGCCCAGATGGAAAGCCAGTTCGATTGCCGACGGACGACTGGTGTCGGGAATGGGGATAACCACGTCGATATCATGTTGCGGCATTTGCTTTAAAATCTTGCGCGCCAGTTTGGTGCCCATACGCAAGCGGGCCTTGTACACATAGATATCATCGATTATCGAATCAGGCCGCGCGAGGTAGACATACTCGAAAATACAGGGGTTTAGTTCGCTGGCAACGGCGCACTGTCGCTGATGGATGTTACCCGTCACATCAATATACACCGCTTCACCTGCTTGCAAATCGCCGATGAGTTCAAATCCGGAAGTCTGCAGGGCGACGCTTTCGGATGCGATCATATATTCACAGCCCTCGCTGGTTTCACGTTTGCCGTAAACAATGGGTCGAATACCATGCGGATCACGAAAACCGACAATACCCTTGCCGGTTAGCATCGCAACCACAGCGTAGGCGCCTTGAATACGTTTATGCGTTTCAGTTATCGCGGTGAAGATTTCGTCGGCAGTGAGTTTCAGGCTGCCGCAGCTTTGCAATTCATGCGCAAACACATTCAGCAGCACTTCCGAATCAGACTCGGTGTTGATATGACGCAGGTCGGACTGATAAAGCTCCGCCTTCAATGCTTCAACATTGGTCAGGTTACCGTTGTGCGCCAGGGTGATTCCATAGGGCGAATTGACGTAAAACGGTTGCGCTTCGGCTGACGATGAACAACCCGCGGTCGGATAACGCACATGCCCGATACCCATGGTTCCACTTAATTCACGCATATGACGAGTATGGAACACATCGCTGACCTGTCCGTTGCCCTTGCGCAGGTTTAGTTTGTTCCCGTTACAGACCACAATACCCGCAGAATCCTGGCCGCGATGTTGCAACACCAGCAACGCATCGTATATCACCTGCGAAACTTCCTGATGGCTGACTATCCCAACTATCCCACACATATCTAATTACCTACAGTATCGTTATCTGATCAGAAACCGAACTTATCCACCGTATCCGCGGGGATAATACCTTTGACCCATTCAGCCAGTTGCTGGAAAAAACCAACCATCGCCGAATCCTGCCACCACTGCGCCTCGGGCATCGGGGTAAGACTCGCGAGCAATACGATCATAGTCACTATCAGCACCCCGCGTGCGCCACCGAATATTACGCCCAGGGCCTTGTCTGTGCCGCTGAGGCCGGTCTTTGAAACCAGCTGGCTCATGATGAAATTAACGATGGCGCCAACGATCAAAGTACTGACAAACAAAATTGCAAAAGCGGTGACGCTGCGAATAGTCGGCGCAGCCAGGTATGGCTCCAACAATTCCGACATCGGTGAAAAATAACGGAACGCGAGCACAGCGGCGACTATCCAGGTTACCAGTGAAATCGATTCCTTGACGAAGCCGCGAATCACGCTGATTAGCGCCGACAACGCGATAATTCCAAGAATAAGGAGATCAAGCCAACTCATGTTTATGGTAGCCCTCGTCTAAGCCAACGTGGAAGTGTAGCAGCAATTGTTTTTCAGGGAGCCCCTGATTAATTCCGAATCAACCGCTGCTGTGAATCGCCGATTATCTTTCATACTTCATGATTATGCCATCAATGTCGTGCTTGGCCCTTATCTTGTTCTGCGCCACCCTGGTCTGAGCGCGCGTGATAAACGGCCCGAGCCTGACGCGGAAACTGGGTTTGTCGTCGGTATTATACTGCTCGATAAAAACAGCCGCGATATTGGATTTACGCATTTTATCCCTCTGCACCAGCGCCCTGGCGCGATCCTGGAAGCTACCCACCTGCAAAACCCAGCTGTCGCCACCGCTCCTGGCAACAGGTTCGAGCTCAGTTTCCGCTGCTACCGACCTGCTGTCAGCTTTGGCGGTAGTTTCACGCTTGATCTTGTTTTCGGTAGAGTTTTCATCTGTAAATCGAGGTTTGAGTTCAGGTAAAGCATCGACCTGCTGGTTCAGCTCGATAATTTTTGCTTCGAACTCGGGGTTGGCATTAACCACCGGTTGTGGTGGTATAACGACCTCGAGTTTATCTTTATTTACTCCCGAGCCGTCCAGAATCATGGGTAGGAAAATCACCGCGAGGGCGAAAATCACAATGGTCCCCACCAGACGATTTTTAATGTTTTGGTCCATACTAGTTTTGTTCGCCTGAATTGGATGTTGCGCGGAGTAGAAGTTCGGCGGTTACGAAGGAGCCGGCTACGAGCATTATATCCTGATTACCTAAAGATGACAGTGCATGATCCAGGGCATCGGCAACCTTATCGAAAAGATAATCGGCCTCGACCTGGCCTTCGATACGGGTGGCTAGCTGCCGGGCACTAAGGCCACGATCACCGTTTAGCGTCAGCAGCCACCAGTCATCAACTACCTGTTTCAAACTTTCGACAAAAAGATCGGGTTGTTTGTCGGCAAGCATTCCAAGCAGTACCACGATTCTTCCACGCCGAGGTTTCATGGCCTCGAGACTGGTGGCCAGGACCCTGGCAGCATCCTGATTGTGTCCTACGTCCACGTACAGCCGGCAGGCAAGCCGGCTTACCACCGGTTGCAGGCGGCCGGCAAGACAGGTCCCATGGAAATAATCACGTAGCTGCTGCGGGCTAAACTCTGAAAGCGGCATCAAATGCGACAGGCCGGCAACAACCCCGGCAAGATTTCGCATTTGATGTGCTCCAGGTAAAACGTTATCTAGCTGTATTTCCATATCCTGGTTGCGCCACAAAAACCGCTTATCATCCAGTTGCCTGAGGTGATAGTCACGCCCCAATTGCAGGCATTTACAGTCAAGTCGATCGATCTCCGCGAGTACCGATAGGGGGGGACTGGAATCATTCAGCACAACCGGTATCCCGGCACGTAGAACTCCTGCCTTCTCAAAGCCGATCTGCTCACGGTCATCTCCGAGCCAGGATTGATGGTCGAGCCCAATCGGAGTTAAATGCACAAGATCGGCAGCTATGATATTTACCGCATCCAGTCGCCCGCCGAGCCCAACCTCGAGAATCGTATAATCTGCTTGCCATTGCTGGAAGAGGAACAATGCGGCCAGCGTCCCAAATTCGAAATATGTCAATGCGCTATCCTGGCGCGCCGCTTCGACCGCCTCGAAGGCAGCACATAATTCAGCGTCGGATACCGGTTTCAGGTCACGCTTTACACGTTCGTTGTACTTCAAAAGATGTGGGGATGTGTAGCTGGCGACAGAAAATCCCGCCTGCGACAACCAGGTTTCGTATGCAGCGACACTAGAGCCTTTACCATTGGTACCGGCAACGGTTATCACCCGGCCGGATATTTTTTCGGGACTGAGGCGCTCGCCCACCTCGCTGACTCGATCCAGACCTAAATCGATGGCTTTATCATGTAACACCAGCTGCCATTCCAACCACTGGTCGAGGGTGTCAAATCTCATTGAAGGCGGATTAAGTCTGGTCTGAAAGTATCAGGGGGAATTCTAGGGAGTGGCCTGCGCCATCATCATCGTACACAGCGAGCTTATCTTCGCGCGCAGCTGGCGGCGATCGACAATCATATCCAGTGCGCCATGCTCAAGCAGAAACTCACTGCGCTGGAAGCCTTCAGGAAGTGTTTCACGCACTGTTTGCTCGATAACGCGCGGCCCGGCAAAACCAATCAACGCACCTGGCTCACCGATCTGAACGTCGCCAAGCATGGCAAAGCTGGCCGAGACTCCGCCCATGGTTGGGTCGGTAAGCACGCAGATATAGGGCAGTCGTCGCTTTGCAAGCCGGGTCAGGGACGCACTGGTCTTGGCCATTTGCAACAGTGAAAATAACCCTTCCTGCATACGCGCACCCCCGCTTGCGGTGAAACAGATCAGCGGTAATCCATGTTCGATACAGGTATCCGCCGCGCGCACAAACTTTTCCCCCACGACCGAACCCATAGAGCCGCCCATAAACCGGAACTCGAAGGCGACCGCCACCATTTCAACACCCACTACGGTGCCGCGCATAACGATCAACGCGTCCTTCTCACCGGTTTGTTTCTGTGCCTGACTCAGGCGATCACGGTACCTCCTGTCATCTTTGAACTTGAGGATATCCTCGGATTCCAACCCAGCCGCGATTTCGTTGCATTCATTCTCGTCAAAAAAGGATTCCAGCCGACGGCGCGCACCGATACGCATATGGTAGTCGCACTTGGTACAAACCTCCTGATTCCGTTCCAGTTCCGCCCGATAAATTATTGCATCGCAACTGTCACACTTCGCCCATAATCCTTCGGGGACATTCTTCTTGTCGTTGCCACCCGAGGTGCGAATCTTCGATGGCAAAAGCATCTCGAACCAGTTCATACGACGCTCCACCCAGTTCGCTCAATCGGCGGGTTCATTGCGTACCTTACATTCGTCGCCACGTTTAACCTCGTGAAAAAATTGGTCAATCAAGTCGGTGCTTTTTACACCTCTGGATACTTCAACACCGCTACTTACATCGACTCCCCAGGGCTGCACCCTGGCGATTGCCTCGGCCACATTCGACGAATTCATGCCGCCGGCCAACAGCAGCGGATACTCGAATGCAGAAGGAATTTTAGACCAGTCAAATGTATCACCTGACCCGCCCAGTCGTCCAGCAACGTTGCTGTCAAATAGAAACCCCTGCGCCGAAGCATAGGTTTGCGCATAGGCGACAGGATCACCAATGCTGCCCATCGGAATAGCTTTTATATAAGGCGTTAACCAAGTCTCGCAATATTCTGACGATTCATTGCCGTGGAACTGCAGGCAATCGGGCCGTAACTGGTGGACAACCTGGGTAACCCAGTCCGCGCTTTCGTTCAGAAACAGGGCCGTCACAGTAACAAACGGCGGCAATATCCGGCGTATCTCCAGTGCTTGCTCGATTTCAATCACCCGCGAACTTGGCTGATGAAAAACCAGACCAATTGAATCAGCGCCCCTGTTAGCGGCATGAATCGCATCCGCTACGCGCGTAATCCCACAAATTTTGATACGGGTTCGGTAATTCATATCAGAATAATACTGGATTTTTGAGCATCGTGGGGAGCTTATATTGCGCATCATAACTGGCTTGCAGGAAGTATAATCCCGCCGCCGCTGCGGTTTTGCCTGCAAGCTTGCGATCACCAGCCTCGAACACCCCGGTGAACCACGCCGCGTCCTGCTCACCCTTGCCTACGGCGACCAGGCTACCGACAATATTGCGTACCATGTGGTATAGAAAAGCATTCGCCCTGATATCGAGAAAAATCATTTCGCCGTGCCGGGTAACCGAAATTTCATGGACATTTCGGCTCGATGATCTGGCCTGGCAGCCGGCTGCGCGAAAACTGCTGAAATCATGCTCACCAAGCAGTATCTGGGCGCAGTCGTGCATCGCTGTTTGGTCTAAAGACTGAAACTCCCAACTGCTGCGATCATGGAATATTGCGCTGGCGACCGGGGAATTAAGAATAATATATCGATAAGCTCGCGACCTGGCGCTGAATCGCGCATGAAAGTCATCGGCCACGGGCATTACCCATTTCAGGCGTATATCGGGCGGCAAACGACCATTGGATCCCAGCACCCAGGCGCGTTCACTGCGCTCGGCATGGGTTTCGAAATGTGCAACCTGTTCGATTGCGTGTACTCCGCTATCCGTGCGCCCGGCGCATACCAGTTGAATCGACTGATTAGCCACGAACCCTAACGCGGATTCAACATTTTGTTGCACGGATTCGCAATGCGACTGGCGCTGCCAACCGCAATAAGCCGCTCCGCAATACTCGATACCAAGCGCGTATTTCATGGTTCTAGTCTGCATATAAATAAAAGCCTGCTGTTTTCACAGCAGGCTTGAGAACTTCAGCTTGAGAGGCGGTGTTTTTTATTCGGTCAAATCTGCTCGAGTAGCGCTTCTGCTTCTGCTTTCTGCTCATCATTACCTTCGGACATGACCTCTTCGAGACTGCCGCGTGCGCCTTCGGTATCACCCATATCAATAAACGCTCGCGCAAGATCAAGTTTTGTCGAAACTTCATCAACGTCGTCCGGTAACATCAGGTCGCCGATATCATCGATATCCGCAATCGAATCGACTGCAGCAGTAGGCTCATCAAAATCACCCGGTGCAAAAGTGCCCGTACTGACCTCGTCATCGTCATCGTCGATATTGATATCCATGGCGGTTGGGTCGTCCGCTGCATCAATCGATTCGACGACATCGGTAGGTTCGACAAAATCTTCACCACCAAAATCAATAATGGAGATGTCATCATCGTTACTTACCGGCAGCGGAATTCCTTCGGTATCCAGATTCAGTTCTGCGGTGGCTGAAGACGCCTCCTCGCTATGCAGATCATCCGTGGCGGAATCTTGCATACCAAAATCGAGATCATCATCTTCCTTATCCTTGTCATCGGTGCCAGGAGCAACTACTGCGGTATCGATGAAGTCATCAACTTCTTCTTCAATTTTAAGGCTATCCTCTGCGTCGACGCCGGCCTCAAGCCCGGCATCAAAATTGACATCAGATATATCTTCTACCTCGGCAGTTTCATCCTCATCGATGTCGAACTCCAGCGCAATGTCATCCAGCTCGACATCGTCTGTCGCAACCGTTTCGTCGTCCACCGAAGGGCCGGCTTCGAGGTCATCGGCTAATTCCAAATCCGCGTCATCACTATCGCCGGCATCGTCGTCGATTGAAAATTCGAGTTCATCACCAACATCGTCCGGCAGTCCCGCGGCAGCATCGAATTCAGTTTCAGCGGAACCATCATCGTCGTCGAGCGCAGGCAATTCGTCAAGCTGCGGGATTTCTTCAGCGGCGGCTGAATCATCGGTATCATCCTCACCGAGAGTGAAATCGGTGGCGGAGAAACTGGTGTTGTCGTCATCATCTGTCGCGCCAATATCGAAATCAGCCTCCTGGGGCTTGACAATCTCAAGATCGGCAGCACTAAGATCGCTGTCTTTGGCATCCGAAAATAATGGATTATCGGGCGCCAGTTCATAACCCATAATCTGTACGCGATCCCAGTAGTTACCGGCTGCGTCGCCCATTGCTTTGAGCTTATCGGCTTCTTTGCTGAAAGCTTCGCCATTTTTGGTTGCAAAATAAGTATCAAGCA
>PVMS01038839.1_pt1 | contig 11875 bp, 9 predicted proteins | sample 1853461 | NCBI WGS metagenome assembly PVMS01 (sample SAMN08582032, study PRJNA380276) | Marine sediment metagenome, whole genome shotgun sequencing project. | isolation source: ocean sediment barecode stripped | collected 2017
AGGAGGCCGAACATGAACCGGTTCGTTAACGGTAGACCGTTTAAGAAATCCCAGTCCCACGAGTTGATAGATGATGCGTGCACTCTTATCAGTAATTCATCATCCTTCGGCGTAGGTTTTGGGACCTCCTTTAGTTGAAGAACATCCGGCGGCCCGTATCTTGTGAAGACGATCGCTTTCATAAGCATCCTCTGTGGACACCAATCATAACTAGAGTCGGAATCTAATGCTCGATAGTGTTGGTCCGCTTCGGCACGTCGATAGTAGACGAATTAGCCAGCATTGAATCTAAGTTTCTGGCCGATCGTCCTCGGGCACGCTTTCGATGACGACGATCCCAGCCTTCTGCTCTGTTTCCACATAGCGATAGGCATCAGCGATGTCCCGCAGAGGATACGCTCTATCGATAACTGCGTGGAACTCACCCGCCTCGATGCGGGCCTTTAGGAATTCGATAAATGACTGGTCGAGATGCGGGGTTGCCGACACAACCCGCCCGGCTCCGGTGAGTGACGACCACATCGCCAGAAAGACGTTTTGCCACCAGGACCCGAGATCTGTCGCGGCGAACACCCCTTCCGGTTTCAGGAGCGGTCGGCATCGAAAGAACGACGTTTTCCCGACAGCGTCTAGGACAAAATCAAAGGATTCACCGATTTTCGTAAAGTCTTCGGCGGTGTAGTCAACAACGCGATCAGCACCGAGCTGTCTTGCGAGTTCAAGATGGGGTGTCGATACGACCGCGGTCACCTCGGCCCCGTAGATTTTCGACAGCTGCAGCGCCGCGGTTCCGATCGCACCGGATGCACCATAGACCAGGATTTTATGGCCAGGTTTGAGGTCGAACTTCTCCAGGTACGTGTTCGCGTACCAGGCGCCCTCGCAAACCGCCACCTCCTGGAAGCGCTTGCCGGGCGGCATGGCGGCGACGGTTCCATCTGCCGCCATACAAACGTACTCTGCGTGCGCGCCATACCCGCCCGGGGTCAATCCGAAAACGCGATCCCCCTGGGCGTACTTCGTAACGCCTTCCCCAACCGCCTCCACGGTCCCTGCGAAATCCAGACCGAGAACCGCGCGTTTAGGGCGGAACATTCCGGTATACGGCCGTACAAACCACGGATGTGCCCGCAGCGCACAGCTATCCGTGCGACCTACCGTCGTCGCATGAACCTTGACCCGGATCTCACCGGCTTTGGGTTCGGGTGTCTTTATTTCCCGAATGTCCAGGATGTCCGGTGATCCATAGCGTTCGTTAACAACCGCTTTCATGATGCCTCCTGGCCGATCGCACCGCGGGAACCTGGTTTGCCACGGCAATCACGATTTTTCCCTTGTGACGGCCTCCTCCGAAGTAGCGCAGGGCGTCCGGCACTTCACTGAGTTGATACGTTCTGTCGATAACAGGCATGAGCTTTCCGGCTTCGAGCAGTGTCTTTAGGTCTGACAGACCCTTGTTGGGTCCCTCTGCCACCAACCGATATTGTCTGCCCTCGCGAGTGAGCGACGCCCAGAAGCTCATCAAGAAAAGTGGGAGGACGCTTGGACCGCCGATCATGGCATAGGTCCCTCCCGGACTTAATGCGCGCCTGTTATCGAACATGGACCGAACGTTCTGACAATCAACGATCAGGTCGTAACGCTCTCCCGTTTTCGTGAAATCTTCCTGGAGGTAGTCGATTGCATGATCCGCCCCGACAGAACGAACGACATCCAGTTTGTGTGCGGCATCCACGCCGGTTACTTCAGCTCCTTCGAGCTTGGCGAGTTGAATCGCAAATGTACCTACACCGCCACCAGCCCCATTAATTAAAACCTTCTGTCCCGGCTGAATTTGTCCGGCCTTGCGAAGCCCCTGGAGGGCGAGGACGCCCGCTTGTGGTACTGCGGCTGCTTCCCCAAAGGTGCAATTGTCGGGCTTGAGTTCCATAGAAGTTTCATGCGCACACACGTATTCTGAGAAACCACCCCAGTTGTCCCAGAGGTCGCCAAACACCGCATCTCCAGGCCGGAATCGCGTTACATGTCGGCCAACCACCTCGACCGTCCCGGCTATGTCAGCGCCGAGTATCTGCTTCCCTGGCTTTGGCTTTAGGAGCCCGAACATGAGTCGGTTTACAAACGGTGTACCGTTCAGAAACTCCCAGTCCCACGAATTGACGGAAGACGCGTGAACACGAATCAGTAATTCATCGTCCTTCGGCGCAGGTTTTGGAACCTCTTTTAGTTCAAGACCATCCGGTGGTCCATATTGTGTAAATACAATCGCTTTCATGGGTCTCCTCTAATGGACACCAATCATAACTGGAGAACGAAGTTTAAGTCAGCCACCCGCCTGTCACTCCGGTTGCCCCGCCCGTCATTCCCGGTTGCCCCGCCCGTCATTCCGGCGAATGCCGGAATCTAGGTGTCCCCTATTTCCATTCCTGGTGGTATTCGCCAACCACTCAAAGAATGAAAAAAGGTGGCTTTACGAAAATATAATTGAGTCGCAGGGATGGCGCACGATTGGCAGCCAACTGAGACCTTTGCCAATGTATTCGCCATGGACACCTGGTTGGTCCATGGCAAATTGTATTTGCAGGGCAGGGTTACTTTCTTATGGCAGGCTCACCCATTAGCCGAGTGTGCACTTTCCAGTCAGCCGGCAAGCCGTTGCTGCCGCTCCTTTTCCTCGGTGATGACTGCCTCGATGTTCTCAAGTACCGAGTCCACATCGGCAGCGTCCGTACTCTCCTTAAACGCGCCTGTCAGCTTCATCTCGGGATGGAGTTTCCCGGCCTCATAGAGCGCCCAAATCTCCTTGGCGTATTTGGTGCCGAGCAATTCCGGCGCATAGATTCCGTAGTAGGCGGTTACATTATTGACATCCCGCGCCAGCATCCATTGCGCGTGATTATTGGCGGCAGCATCCACCGCCTGGGGTAAATCGATAATCACCGGGCCATCCTGGTCTACCAGGATATTGAATTCCGAAAGGTCCCCATGTACCAGGCCCGCAGAGAGCATTCGGACCACGTACCGTATCACCTGGCCATGCCCTTGCAAGGCGGTGGCGGTATCCATAGAGATATCGTTCAAACGTGGGGCCACCTGGCCATCGGCATCGGTAACCAATTCCATAAGCAATACCCCATCAAATAGTCCATATGGCGTGGGGACTCGCACATCGGCGGCGCTGAGAAGATAGAGCGCGTCTACCTCGGACGTATGCCATTCCTCTTCCTGTTGCTTGCGACCAAATTTTGAGCGGTTTTGCATGGCGCGCCCCCGCCGACTGTTTCGCCCCTTGCGGCCTTCCTCGTAATGCACAGCCTGTTTGAAGCTCCGTCTCTGTACATCTTTGTAGACCTTGGCGCAGCGCATGTCGTCGCTACATCGCACGATGTAGACATCGGCCTCTTTGCCGCTCATCAGCGGACGAATAACTTCATCTACCAGGCCATCTTCAATCAGGGGCAGGAGGCGTTTAGGGGGCTTCATGATGAGAATATTACCGGGGTAGGGGGCTGGCTGACTACGAAAAAACTGCCAGCCAGGCGGCATGAGGATTGCGCGTGGCGCGCATGGTAACACGCCCGCCCGGATTTGAAGCATGTGTCTCGTTTGCTGACCAGGTTGTAGGCCAGAGATCCCTTAGAATAAGCACCTGCCATCGACTTTGATGGCCTGGGAAATCGTCATATTGCAGGAAATCAGGAGAATCGATGAGAATTTCCAATCGGCGCTATATAGTTTTATACTAAGTCCAGTTATTTCGATTTTTGTTATATTCGTGCAAAACATCTTGAGCATAATCCGACCTTGAAATACTGTTGTGGCGAAGCAATTCTCGTTTCTGCCGAAGTGAAATACCCAGCCTCCGCTGTGCCGCAATCTATATTGTTATAGTCAATAAGATGATTCCCGGCACAACCTTCTTCGGACATCCACAATTCTCACGGGTGTCCTGTCTCGTCTTTCTCCTCTCCGCAATTGTCCTGAGTCCGGTTGCCGCGAAGACCCTGGACGAGATTCTCCGTGAAACCCCCGTCGATGAGCTGTTCCCGAATGCCGCCCGCTCAGAACCGGAAGAATCCCTCGCGAAACCGGGACCGGAAAGTGAATTCGATATTGCACGCATCTACGATGGCGAAAGGCAAATAGGTTTCGTTTATCTGAACACCGCCATCGTCAATGCTACCGGTTACTCGGGCAAGCCTATACATGTATTGATAGGCCTCGATATGCAGGGGGTGATCCGTACTACGAGGCTGGTCGAGCATCACGAACCCATAATTCTTATTGGTATTCCGGAAGCAAAGGTCACGGCTGTCATAGAGAGTTACGTTGGCCTGGACATCGTTGGCCTGACCAGGCAGGAAAAGAGGGACCTGCCTTACGATGCGCTAAGCGGCGCCACTGTCACCGTGCGCGTAATCGATGACAGCATCATACGCTCGGCTATCAAGATTTCACGCTGGTACGGACTGGGTGGACTGAAACCCGAGGCACCGGCTGTGACCGGCCCCCAAATGGAAGTCGATCCTGACCAGGACGAGGTCCGAGACTGGATAGACCTGGTCAGCGATGGCTCGGTGAGGCGACTCAAGCTGCTGGAGAAAGACATCGACGAAGCCTTCGCGGCCAGCGACATTGACGTCGAAGTGGATGAGGCTTTGGGCGAGGAGGTGTTCATTGAACTCTATGCCGCACTGGTATCCGTCCCCTCCATCGGCCGTAGCCTGCTGGGTGACCGGGAATATGAAAACCTGTCGGCCAGGCTGGAACCCGGCAAGCAGGCCATTCTGTTGGCGGGATTGGGAAACTATTCCTTCAAGGGCTCTGCTTACGTGCGCGGCGGCATCTTCGATCGATTCGAGGTGATTCAGAGCGATAATGCCATTCGCTTCCGTGACGTAAACCATCAGCGCCTGCGGCAGCTGGCAGCCGAGGGAGCGCCAGAGCTGCCGGATGTGGACTTGTTCCTGGTCCCGGACGATATGGACCTCGACCCCGTGCGGCCCTGGGTGCTGGAGCTGCTGGTAAACAGGGAGATCGGGCCACGGCAGAAGGTCTTTGTCACCTTCACACTGGATTACCAGACCCCCTCCACTTATCTGAAAGCAGTTGAGGCGCAGACCGACTCGGTAGCGGAAGAGCCCGCGTCTATTGCGGACCTCATCCTGGAGGAAGATATACCGCTATGGCAGACACTGTGGCTCGAGAAGCTTTGGTTGTCCGTTATTCTCCTCGCGGCACTGGCGCTTCTCACCTGGATATTCTTCTTCCAGGTCTGGCTGGTGAAGCGGCCCATCCTGTTTCAGCGCATCAGGATCGGCTTCCTGCTCTTCACGCTTTTCGGGATAGGCTTTTACGCGAATGCACAACTCTCGATAGTAAATATCCTGACGGTATTCAACGCCCTGATCACAGGATTTGACTGGTCATACTTCCTGATGGAACCCCTCATCTTTATCCTATGGGGCAGCGTCGCGATGGCCATCCTGTTTTGGGGCCGGGGCGCCTTTTGCGGCTGGCTTTGCCCCTTCGGCGCGCTGCAGGAGCTGCTCAACAAGCTGGCCCGGCTGGTCCGGATACCCCAGATCGTCGTACCCTGGGGCCTGCACGAGCGGCTGTGGGCACTGAAATACGTCATCTTCTTAACCCTGTTCGGAGTATCACTGCATTCGCTGGAATGGGCAGAGCGGCTCGCCGAGATCGAGCCATTCAAGACCGTCATCATCATGAAGTTTATGCGCGACTGGCCCTACGTCCTGTTTGCTATAGCGCTGCTCGCTGCCGGCCTGTTTATTGAAAGGTTTTTTTGCCGCTACCTATGTCCTCTTGGTGCGGCCCTGGCCATACCTGCCCGTATGCGCATGTTCGAATGGATAAAACGCTATCACCAGTGTGGCCAGCCTTGCCAGACTTGTGCCAACGAATGTATGGTCCAGTCCATACATCCCGAGGGAAATATTAATCCGAATGAATGCCTGAACTGCCTGCACTGCCAGCAGCTGTATACAGACGAGCATCGCTGCCCCGTCGTGATTAAAAAACGGGAAAGGCGCGAACGTCAGCAGGGTAGGTCATCGGGCAACACGAATGAACGGGCGACCGTGATTCTTGATGATATTAAGCGCTCAAAGGCAACAGGTACTGGTCAGGGCAGTAAAGGTCAGACCTGAAATTTTTCATTGGTTGAAGTTTCATTTTTTTTATCGGAGGTAATAATCATGACCAAGCGGGAAGAAAATAAGGACGAGGGCCTGAGCCGTCGGGCGTTGTTGACACGCTCTGCAGGTGTCGCCGGACTGGCGGGAGTGGGTGCCGCCGGTGGCATGGCAATAACCGGTGTAACCATGCCGGGTGAAGCGCATGCCGCCACCGGTGACTCGGTCGTTGGACCGGGCGAACTGGACGAGTACTATGGCTTTTGGAGTAGTGGCCAGGCCGGTGAAGTTCGCATTTTGGGCGTCCCCTCCATGCGGGAGCTGATGCGGATACCGGTATTCAATCGCTGTAGTGCCACCGGATGGGGGCAGACCAATGAAAGCCGCAAGATATTGACGGAAGGCCTGCTACCGGAGACCAGGGAGTATCTCAAGGACAAGGGCGGTGTCTGGACCAACGGTGATGCCCATCATCCACACATGTCGTTTACCGATGGCACCTATGATGGCCGCTACTTGTTTATCAATGACAAGGCCAATACCAGGGTGGCACGAATTCGCTGTGACGTGATGAAATGCGACAAGATAATCGAGGTGCCGAACACCGCCGATATCCATGGGATGCGGCCGCAGAAGTTTCCGCGTACCGGCTATGTCTTCGCCAACGGAGAGCATCGCGTCCCGATTCCGAATGACGGGTCGATACTGGATGAGCCGGAAAAGTATGAAGCCATCTTCACCGCCATCGATGGAGATGCCATGGAGGTCGCCTGGCAGGTCATGGTGGACGGCAACCTGGACAATTGTGATGCGGATTACCAGGGACTGTATGCCTTCTCAACCTGTTACAACAGCGAGGAGGGTGTAACGCTGGCGGAAATGACGGCAAATGAACAGGACTGGGTGGTGGTCTTTGATATCAAGGCCATTGAAGCCGCTGTCGCCAGCGGTGATTTCCAGACCATTGGCGGCGTACCGGTCGTGGACGGGCACCACGGATCCAAATATACACGCTATATCCCGATCTCGACCAGCCCACACGGCTGCAATACAGCGCCGGATGGCAACTATGTCGTTATCGCCGGCAAGCTGTCACCGACAGTCTCGGTGATTGATGTGCGCAAGCTGCCGGACCTGTTTTCAGACAATATCCAGCCGCGCGATGTCATAGTCGCTGAGCCGCAGCTGGGCCTGGGTCCGCTGCACACGGCTTTTGATGGCGAGGGTAACTGTTTCACGACCCTGTTCCTGGACAGCCAGGTGGTGAAATGGAACTTGGAGAAGGCTGTCGCGTCCTTCCAGGGTGAGGACGTGGACCCGATCCTGGACAAGGTGGATGTCCACTATCAGCCGGGCCACAACCATACCTCCATGGGTGAGACAAAGGAAGCCGACGGGAAATGGCTGGTGTCGCTGAACAAGTTTTCCAAGGACAGGTTCATCAATGTCGGCCCCCTGAAGCCCGAGAACGAGCAGCTGATTGATATCACGAGTGACAACATGGAAGTGGTCCACGACGGGCCTACATTTGCCGAACCTCATGACTGCATCATCGTGCGTGGCGATATCGTTAACCCGGCCAAGACCTGGACCCGCGGCGACCCGTGGTTCGCCGACGCCGAGGCGCAGGCCGAGGCAGATGGTGTAGCACTAATTGGTGGCAACGAGGTCATCCGTGACGGAAACAAGGTCCGTGTATACATGTGGTCGGTGGCGCCTAACTTCAGCATGAGTAAATTCACGGTCAACCAGGGCGACGAGGTGACCCTCTACGTGACCAATATGGACATCGTCGATGACCTGACCCACGGTCTGACGCTGGGGAACTACGGCATCGCGATGGAGGTAGGGCCACAGCAGACGAGTTCCGTGACCTTCAAGGCCGATCGTCCCGGGGTGCACTGGTACTACTGCCAGTGGTTCTGTCATGCCCTGCACATGGAGATGCGCGGCCGGATGCTTGTTGAGCCCGCATAGGCATCACGGTGTGTTCATCCCGTAATCACCAGGCTGGAGGACTCATGTTCTTCAGCCTGGCGATATTGTTGCAGCCGGTATCGGCCGCTGTTGTGGAGGTCGCGCCGGGGCGTGATTCCCTGCAGCAGGCCGTTGCCGCTTCGGCGCCAGGTGATATCCTGCAGTTAAAGGATGGTGTGTATTACGGGCCGGTGGTGATCGAACGTCGCCTCACCCTCGAGGGTAGCGGACATAGCGTCATTGATGGCGGTGGTGAAGGCAGTGTATTGACCGTAAAAGCTGCCGGCACGGTCATACGGAACCTGCGAATACGCAATTCCGGTACCGACCTGTCGACGGAAGACAGTGGAGTCTTTATCACCAGGGAGGCGGATCGGACCCTGGCGGAAGGCAACACGCTCGACGCCAACCTGATAGGTATCTACCTGAAGGGACCCCGGGATGCCATCGTCAGGAACAATCGCATCACCGGGCGCAAGGACCTGAGAATGAGCGAACGCGGTAATGGTATCCACCTGTGGAATACACCCGGTTCGATTATCGAAGGAAACGCTGTGCGCTACGGACGCGATGGCGTGTTTGTTACCACCAGCAATAACAATATCTTTCGCAACAACACCTTCCGTGACCTGCGCTTCGCGGTGCATTACATGTATACCAATGACAGCGAGGTAAGCGGCAATATCTCGCAGCGAAACCACGCGGCCTATGCGCTGATGTATTCGTCGAACCTGAAAATCTTCAACAATCAGTCCATCGATGATCGGGACCGCGGCCTGTTCCTTAACTATGCAAACCATTCGACTATAAAGGGGAATTCCGTTGTCGGCGGCGCAGAAAAGTGCGTTTTTATATACAACTCCAACTTCAACCGGATAGAAGGTAATGTATTCAGGCAATGCCGGATAGGTGTGCACTTCACGGCTGGTTCCGAAGACAACCAGATAACGGGCAATGCCTTCATTGCCAATCGGACGCAGGTGAAGTACGTCGGCACCCGTCATCTTGAGTGGTCGGTGGATGGTCGCGGCAACTACTGGACGGACCACACGGCCTATGACCTGAACGGCGATAACATTGCGGACAAGCCCTACCAGCCCAACAACCTCGTGGACCAGATTGTCTGGCGCCATCCGATGGCCAAGGTGCTGGTAAACAGCCCCGCGTTCCAGCTGTTACAGTGGGCACAGTCACAATTTCCCTCCCTGTATCCCGGCGGGGTCATCGACAGTGCGCCGCTGATGCAAGAACCCCGGTTTGATGACGATGTTAATGGATAGGGAATTTGGTGCAAATGAAGCCATCGCGCTGAACAACGTCAGCAAAAACTATGGTTCGCTCCAAGCCCTGCAACCCCTGAGCCTGTCGGTACAGGAGGGCGAGTGTCTTACACTGATCGGTCACAATGGCGCCGGCAAGACTACGCTGCTAAAGCTCATCCTGGGCCTGACCCGACCAGACGGTGGCACGATCGCCTTGTGGGGCAAGGCCCCGGCCCGTCATATAGCCCGGCCGGAGAGACACTCCACGGGTTTTCTGCCGGAGTCCGTGGTATTCAAGGGCCACATGAGCGGCCTCGAGATTCTCCGTCTCTATGCCCGGCTCAAGGGTGTTCCACTGGCGGAGTGCGAACAGCTGCTTGAACTGGTGGAACTGCAAGACTCGGCCAGGCACCGGGTGTCGACCTATTCCAGGGGGATGTGCCAACGGCTTGGCCTGGCCCAGGCGCTACTGGGCGATCCGCGGTTGTTGATACTGGATGAGCCCACATCCGGTCTGGACCCGTTTTTCCGTCGTACGTTTTACCAGCTTATCCGCGAGCGACAGGCCCGCGGCACGACCATCCTGCTCTCCTCCCACTCATTAACGGAGATAGAGGCCGAGACAGATCGCATCGTCATTCTGCGGCAAGGCGGGTTGGTAACCCAGGGGAGCATGGATGAACTGCGCAGGCAGGCGGAACTGCCCGTCAACGTTCGCATCACGCTCAAGAAGGGCAACACAGGCGGACTGACTGCATTGGGTGATGCCGGTTTCAAAGTTCACGCGATCGACGAACATATCTGCAATATAAGGTGTCACAGCAAGGACAAGATGGCGCTGTTGAGGAAGGTGGCGGTGCAGCATACAGACCTGGTAGAGGACCTCGACATCACGCCGCCAGGTCTCGATGAGCTGTTTATCCATTTTGCCGGCAAGGAAGCTACGAAATGAAGCCTGTCTTCATTATGGCCATGGCGGAATTCCGTGAAGCCTTGCACAACCGCTGGATCGCGACCGCCGTACTTGGCCTCACACTGTTCGCTATATCCCTGGCATTGCTTGGCTCGGCCCCCATCGGTGAAATCAGGGCCGGCATACTGGATGTGACAACGGTCAGCCTGGCCAGTCTCAGCGTCTACCTCGTTCCGCTAATTGCCCTGATGCTTGCGTTCGATGCAATAGTCGGTGAAGCAGAACGTGGCACCTTGTTATTGTTATTGACATATCCTATCAGGCGATGGCAACTGCTGGCGGGCAAGTTCCTGGGACATCTGTCTATATTGAGCCTGGCCGTGATCGTGGGATATGGGCTGGCCGGCTTGTATATCTCCGTGGCTCACCCGGTCGATGCTGCCCAGTGGCTGAACTATGGCAGCATGATCGCAAGTACGCTGTTGCTGGGTGCAGTCTTTTTGTCCATTGCCCACCTGGTGAGCGTGCTTACCAAAGAGAGGGCAACGGCTATCGGTGTATCGATCATCATCTGGCTGATAATGATTGTAGTCTATGACTTCTTACTGCTGGGCCTGGTTCTGGCGGATTCGAAACAGGTAATAAGCGCCGGACAGCTGGCCGCTGCCATTTATCTGAACCCGACGGATATATATCGATTATTCAACCTGGCCGGCAATGAGGGTGCCGCAATGATATCGGGTATGAGTGAACTCGCCGATACGCCACTCCTGCGGCCCTGGTCGATGGTTCTCGCGCTGGTGATCTGGACAGCTGTACCATTCACAACGGCGGCGATAATTTTTCAGAGAAGAGAATTATGAGATGAATTTACGTATCTTCAGCCCGCTGATCGTACTCATAGTGTCGGCCTGCGGCAATGAAGGGGGGGTGGCAACCCCAACCCCGGAGGAAATCGGCGGAGATGCGATCGGTTACTACTGCGGGATGATGGTGAAAAACCATGGGGGCCCCAAGGCACAAGTCCACTTGCGTGGAAAACCCGAACCGCTGTGGTTTGTCTCCGTACGGGACGCTATCGCCTTCACGCTGCTGCCGGAGGAACCGAAAAGCATCTCCGTAATCTACGTCACCGACATGACCAGCGCCGAGTGGCAGCACCCGGAAGCGGAGATGAAAAACTGGATAGAGGCCGACGGGGCCTTCTATGTAATCGACAGCGACCGTAATGGCGGTATGGGGGCACCTGAAGCGGTGCCCTTTTCTCACCAGGCAGACGCAGAAGATTTTGCCCGCGAGCATCTCGGTCGAGTTGTAGCACTTGCAGACATCCCCGAGAACTATGTCCTGGGCGCCGGACGAGAATAGTATCCCGTCAGCGGAAGTTGGACAGAATAGCCTGATTGCCGACAGGTTGTCTTTCCAGCTAAAAATGCTCGAGAGAGTGAACCAGGCAACATTTTTCGAGACAGGCTCACCCCCTGCACCACTACCTCCCGCATAATCTAATTCGGCCCCCCCACAGACCCACTACGACGTATTTTGTCGCAGTGGGTCTGTATCATCAT
>PVMS01077882.1_pt1 | contig 11874 bp, 11 predicted proteins | sample 1853461 | NCBI WGS metagenome assembly PVMS01 (sample SAMN08582032, study PRJNA380276) | Marine sediment metagenome, whole genome shotgun sequencing project. | isolation source: ocean sediment barecode stripped | collected 2017
CGCGTATCGCCTCTTCATACTCTGCCGGTGATTTCGCCATCTCGGCAGCAGCCATGCCCCTGTTCATATGCTTCTGGGCTTCTCTGGGAACAGACTCAGCCCACGTGCTGTTTCCTATTGCAAACAGCAAGATTGCAATACAAAACAAGCAACTCCCTGAAAAATGAATTTTTTTTGTCATTTGATCCTCCAAACATTCAACGTTTTCTCAGTTCTGTCGTGTATCTATCTCTATTTCCAACCAGATCTGCATTCTCAGGATCCCGAACCCGTACAATCCTGTTGTTGCAATAGCCTCGCATCAGGGTCTTGGTGATTAGTGTAAAATGACATTCCCATTCATGGTGCAGAGCCCAGTGGTCGCTTACAAATTTTCCAAGTTTCAAATTTTTCCCGTCAACCTGGGTTGACACAAACTTGGGTGACGTGGCACCCATACCAAAGCTTGGTTTGGCAATTAGCACACCCTTCTTGGCTGTAAAAACGAAAGAGGAAGAAGCCTGACCGGTGGTGAGCCAAGTGCCGATAAAATCTTTTATTTTATCGTATTCTGCTTTAGCTTTTTCCATTTTATACTCTATTTCAGCAATGAACCTCTTTACCTCTCTAACGTCACTTGCGTTAGGGGAAAGCTGAAGGTATTTTGTTAAATTCTTGATAGCATCGTCATATTTTCTCATTTTTTCCTGAATCAAGCCAAGGTTGTAATAAACATCGGGCCAATCAGGGGCGAGCGTTGCTGCCTTCTCAAATTCCTTGATCGCGTCCTCGTAATCTGTCGGGGACTTCGCCATCTCGACCGCAGCCTGACCTCTATCAAAGTGGTGCATGGCCTCATCGGATATGTTTTGAGCATTTGCATGGCCAATGCTGAGACAAAAAACAATGGCTAAACTTATGGCGGTAACTCTCATCATCTCTTATCTCCTTTAAGTAACAGATGTTTCTTTCGGTGAATCATAACTACTTTGATATGTTCCATTTCTGTGCAGCTTAATGTGAGCATTTTTGAATACAACCGACAGCGGATTCAGCCATGCACCGCTTCATGCAATTGATCTCTGCAACCGTCCTTTTCATCCGGAGAGAAATGGCTTTGATCTCCAGGGAATAATTCTCCGTTCCTCGATTAAGCCTGTTGATTTCCAGCCAGGCGACACATTCCTTGCCAACAGTTGACCAGGCTTTAAAATTCATCTTCACATGTTCCCAGCCGGGGAGAGCATCCCCGGCCAGCATGTCTGCACCTTCGATCAATTTTTTGGTGTCATTAGGTGAGTTGACAAGCCATGACAGGAGATCTTTTTCCTCTTTGAGCTGTTTGACCAATTCCATAAAATCTTCATATTTCTTTTGCCGGCCTTTGCTCATAAATTTAAATTTTGATTTCAGAAAACGACTTGGAGCGATGCTGCGAAAATATTTGATACCATCAATCAGTATCTTGTCGCTCATGTTCCCGATCTCGCGGGATTGCCGATCCAGAGAGGACACATTCCGCAACAGACCATCCCGATATAATTGCAGGGCAAACTGCATCGTCTTGACATCATCCCTGAGTTCGGTGAGACGCTGTTCCGCTTGCTGCCACTCGTTTTCCCTTGCGGCAGGCTGGTTATTGATCGGAACCTTGCCGGGTTTTAGCGCCAATGTCCTCCCGCTGCCTTTGAGCTTAAGGCCTCCGCCGCCACTTCCCCCTTTAAGGTGCGTAAGCATTTCCTTTTTACCCCGTGCAAACTCTGCGCGGGACCGTTGTTCCTCCTGCTTTTGCTGCCTGATCATCTGTTGCTGTTCCGCCGCTTCCTTCTGCTTTTGCTGCCTGATATTGTTATCCTGGGATACGCGTCTTCTCCTGTCTTGCTGGGGCTGGGAATAATTATCTCGCTGGGTTTGGGGAGAATTCTGTTGGTCACACCCGACACATTCTGAATGATTTCGTTCAAAAGCAGGGCGCGACCTCCAGTAGTTGCGACACTGTGCCTTTGTAGCAAAATTACCCCTGAGTGTGTTTCCACCCAGACGCAAAACTCTATCTGCTTCAGCATCATACTGAATTTGGCATTTCGCATAAGCAATGCCGCTGCAACAAAAGAATCCTAAAGTAATGAGCATACAAGTTTTTATTTTCTTCATCCCTCCCACCATCTTTCTATTTTTGCCGGATTTAATTTTTCAGGTTTAGATAGGATACCATCTTTTTTAAGCTCTTCAAGGTCACGCAACCTTGCCGCAAAGTCGCTTTCCGTCTCTGCGGCCACGCCGGAGATTTCGGCTATTTCGATCTTGCCCTTTTTTATGAGCCTCAAGGCCTTTACCGCATGACAATCAGGGCGATACAATCAGCCGACCATATCAGAGCAAAAATCGCTGCAAATGGTCTTGCCTCCCCATCCGTCATAATAACAAACACCATGCCAAACAACAGGAACAGCACGCTAATCACAATCAGTGCCACAAACTGGGTCCGGACTACGGGCGGGGGCTTTACATATACCTTGCGTGGCATCTCGCTATCTTTTCTTGATCTTCGGATTTCTTGCTACAAATATAATTTTGTCTCTCTTTTCGGCGAGATTATCCAACTAATCAGAATATCATTTTAGCATCACCCGTTGTATCGGCATAACCGGCTAATATCTTAAACCTATCTTTCTTTGCGTCTTGGCGTCTTGGCGTGAGAATTGTAAAATTTCGCCTGTGTGCGATGATTTCAAAGATAATTCCGAAAGAATGACTTAGCCCTGTATCAATTTCAAGACCGGTTGACAAAGTGAATATTTTAATATAAAGGGGAAATTCTATAGGGGGAAATTTCGGCAGATAACCCGGACCAGGGTCACAAAAATTCGGCATCAGATTCTCATTTCAAACGCTTTTCCTCACTTCTGCTTGTTCAACCCATTGTTAACAGTCGTTTTGCATATTATGAAAGGAGGTGCCAACAAAGGTTTTTTTCAAGCGAAAAGGACAACGACAGGCAGTCCCACCCACACGGTTCTTAAACGGTTAAAAAAAGGAGGTTATCATGAGTAAGAGAAATTTATCGCTGGTAATTGGTTTGTTCTTGATCATGGCGCTATCCACCCCGTTTTTCATCACACCGTCAATGGCCGCGGATCATCCTCTTAAAGGCCAAAAAATCGATATGGCAATTCTCGGTATCGGCGGCTGGCTGCCCAGTCGTCTGGGGGTGGACATGTCGCCCCTGTTTGCCGAGTACGCCAAAAAGAACTTTGGCTATGATGTAAGCTTCACCTTTGCCGAAGCGCCCTTTTCGGCATTGTTCCAAAAAGCGGCGTCAACCCTGGCAACTCGCTCACAGGAATATAACCTGATCATCAGCGACAGCCAGTGGCTGGGAGCTTTTGCCTCGCCCGGCTGGATTGTGAACATCAGCAGGCTGATTGAACAACACCCGGAGCTGGACATCGAGTGGTATGACCCGGTAGTCTGGCAGACCTATATGGAATTCCCCGAGGGGTCCGGGACCTTCTGGGGACTGCCGGAAGAAGGCGATACCATCGCGCTGTTCGTCCGCACCGACCTGTTCCATGATCCCAAAGAAAGAAAAGCCTTTAAAGACAAATATGGCATGGAGTTGCCGCAAACATTTGAAGATTTTGAAAATCTTTCCATGACGGATTTTGAAAAAGTCGCCGAATTCTTTACCCGCCCCGCTGATGGACTGTGGGGCACGGCCATGCAGTACTCAAAAGAATATGACTTTATTACCATGTACCTCTACCCCTTCATGTTCTCGACGGGCGGCGATATCTGGGATCCGAAAAGCCGCCAGGTCTATGGCATCCTCAACAGCGATGTCAATGCCAAGGCCATGGAGTGGAACAAGCGCATGCTCAACTATCAACCCCCGGGAGCCGTCAACTACGGTATTGCCGAGGAAATCGATGCGTTTACCCAGGATAAAATTGCCACTGCATTTCAGTGGGCGGCAGTTGGCCTGGCCATGCTGACGGATAAAAACAGGGATCGGATAATGGTGGTGCCGCCGCCGGGCTTTAAGCAAAAAGACGGCTCATTGAAGCGGCTGTATTCCATCGGGGGGCAACCGTGGGTGGTCAATGCTTACAATGATGAAGCCCACATGACGGTCGCCATCGACTTTTTAAAATGGTGGTACCTGCCGCAAACCCAGCTTGAGTTTGCCAAACGCGGTGGAAACCCCTGTGTCAAGTCCGTGCTGGAATCTCCCGGCTTTGAAGACATTCAACCGTGGTTCCGGGCCTATAAGTATATGCTGCGCACGGATCGTTCACGGGATTTCTGGCACGAACCCAAATACTCCGAAATGCTGGCCGCCCAGCAGGAAGCCTTCACGGCCTTTGCAACCGGTCAGATATCTGATCCGAAATTGGGGCTAGAATGGGCCGCCTGCGAGCAGCAAAAGATTCTCTATCAATCCGGTCGCAGCGAAATCAAGCCTCCCAAATCATGCCGCGGCGTGAGGTTGAAGTAAATGTCGGGCGAAGGTAAAGAATCCCAAAGGACCAGGCTATAATTTCACTCCGGAGGGGTGCTGTTTGCCATTAGGTAACCGATGGAAGTATGGAATGTTGGCCTCCGGCTCGTAGAGCCTACGGATCGGAGAGAAGAATGGAATATTGGGTATGAAAGGCGGTTGATGTCCTGATTTTCATTTCTGGTCAGTGTCATCTATATAAAAAAATATCATTCCGCCAAACCCAATATTCCAACACTCCATTACTCCAGTTCCCCCCTTTTCAATTTTGGCGGTCGACATGAATAATGATAGAACCACAATTCAGGCCATCTCCGGTTCACACAAAGGTATCGGCGGTCACCTGCGCACCTGGCGCATGAAATGGATCGACAACTCGCGCTATTTCCCGTTGATGCTCCTGTTGCCGGTGCTGATTTTCTTTTTGCTGTGGAACATCATCCCGCTGTTATGGATGGTGGGAATGAGCTTTTATAACTACTCTTTGATCACCGGGATGCCGCCGCGCTTTATCGGTTTTCGCAATTTTGTCGACCTTTACGACAGTTATTCTGTTTGGGGGTCTCTCGGCACCACATTTGTCTTCGTATTTTTTGCGGTGGGTATCGAGACTCTTCTCGGCATGGTGCTGGGTATTCTTTTCTGGGGCAGTACCAATCTGCCCGGCCGCCGCCTGGCGCTGACGATGCTTTTTTCGCCGATGGTCCTCACTCCGGCGGCCACCGGGACCTTCTTTCGCCTGATTTATGAGCCGACCTTCGGAATTATGAATTATCTAACCACCCTTATCTTCGGTACCAAAATCGATTTTCTGGGTGATAAATTCTGGGCCATGCCGGCCGTACTTCTGGTGGACATCTGGATGTGGACTCCCTTTATGATTTTAATTACCCTGGCCGCGCTCGGGTCCGTGCCGCGTGCTGAACTGGAAGCGGCGGAGGTGGACCGCCTGCCCTGGTTGAAACGCTTCTGGTACGTAGTATTGCCGCATGCCAAATTTATCCTGATGCTGGGAATCGTGCTGCGGACCATCGATGCCTTTAAAGTGATGGATCTAATCTACCAGCTGACACGCGGCGGGCCGGGCAATACCACGGAAGTGGTCGGTATCATGCTCTTTCGCAAGGCGTTTGAAGGATTTTCCATGGGTTGGTCCTCAGCCTTGGCGGTGATCACGCTGTTGATTGCCATCGCCTTTACCTCAATATTTTTATACATTTTAAATCTTCGCCGGAGAGGAGCGTCAACCTGATGCAAAGCAACTGGCGTCAAAAAATTTATCACCTGGTACTGTGGCTGGTCTCCATCTTTTTTTTCCTGCCGGTTCTCTGGATTATTACGGGCGCTTTTAAGACTAAAGACGAATTGCTGGCGATACCACCGAAAATTATATTCTCACCGACGCTGGCCAATTTTGTCGACCTGTTCTCACGGCACGATTTTTTTTCCTCGTTGCGCAACAGTTTCTTGATTTCCGGTGGCGCTGTGTTCGTGGCCCTGGTTGTTGCATTTCTGGCAGCCTACAGTTTTTCGCGCTTCAAACCCCGCGGCACTGATTTTTTGATGTTCGTGCTGTTGACCGTTCGCATGGTGCCGGCCGCAGCTGTGGTTGTTCCCATCTTTTTGATGTATACGGTGTTCGGCTGGAAGGACAATTTCTGGGGTGTCATGCTTTTTTACGCCATGTTCAGCATTCCCTTTTCGGTCTGGATTCTCAAAGGCTTTATCGACGGCGTCTCTCCTCGCTTTGATGAAACCGGCCTGGTTAACGGTGGATCGCGCATGCATGTATTATTTCGGGTGATACTGCCCCAGGTGCGGCCCGGATTGATCGCCGCATTCATTTTTAATTTGATATTTGTGTGGAACGAATTTTTGTTCAACTTCATTATCGGCGGTAAAAAAACGACCATGATTCCGGTCAGCCTGGTCACCGGGTCCATCTCACAGGGCGGGGTCGACTGGACCTTTGTGGCGGCGCTGGCAACGGTGTACTTGATCCCGCCGTTTCTGGCCATCTACTTCTTTCAGAAATATCTTTTGGTCGGTATGACATTTGGAACGGTGTGGGGTGAAGTATGATTCGGCGTTTTTTCAAACAGCCCTTTGCGGCAATTGTCCAGGGCATACTGATCATTCTGTTGGTCCTCAGTTTTGCGATGATCACGCAGCAGTTCTATGAATCAATTTACCGTGCCGGTTTTTTGCTCCTGATCGCGTCGACTTTCGTGCAGATCGCGTTCGGCAACCTTCCGCCGGAGGCCAATTTCAAACAGTCTATTAAATTAACAGCCGTCGTATTCGGCATCATTGTGATCATCTTTGGGCTGGGAATATTTTTAGCCCCCCACCTGGTCAATCTGGGACGAAGGTAACGTGATGAAAGCCATTGAACTTCGCGCAATAGCGAAAAAATACGGCCGGCAGCGGGTTCTGGAAGATGTAAACCTGAGTGTTGAACCCGGTACGTTTACGGTCGTCTTCGGCTTGCCGGCCTGCGGTAAATCCGTCCTGGTGCGCCTGCTGACCGGTCTTGAAAAACCTAGCGCCGGCCAAATTCTGCTGCGGGGCACCGAAGCGACCAGGGTCGATCCCGGCGAGCGCAACATTGGTTATGTGCCGCAGTCCTTTGCTTTGTACCCTCACTTCAGCGTCTACGACAATATCTCTTACCCCCTGGATCTGATTAAATTCCCAAAACCACAGATTGATCGTGCGGTCAGACAAATCGCCGAGCAGCTCAAAATCGATCATCTGCTGAGTAAGAATCCGGATCAGCTCAGCGGGGGTGAAAAACAGCGGGTGGCACTGGCTCGCGGGGTCGTCAAACAAACCGATATCTATATTTTGGATGATCCGCTGATGGGCCTGGACTTTAAGCTGCGGGAGCAAATGTTTGATGACCTGAAGCAGATGCGGCAATCACTGTCAGCCACATTTTTGTATACGACCTCAGACCCGCTGGAGGTACTGGCCCTTGCCGATGAGGTGGCCGTGCTGGGAGGGGGACGCATCGTTGAAGCAGGTGATCTGGCTGAACTTTATCGACGGCCGGAACACATCACGACCATGACACTGCTCGGTTTTCCACCGTCTAATCAGATTGCCGGCGAATTGTTTACCCAAGCAGACCGGCTGCGGTGTCGTACGGGATTGTTTGAATTCCCGGTAAACGTGCCGTCGTCAGCTGATATGCCGTCTGAAATCAGCAGTGTCAGCGTGGTCATTCGACCCGAGGATATAGATCTGAATTCGAAACAGAATGATATGCTGAAATGCCAGGCCCAGGTCGTCATGCTGGAGGATCTGGGCAGTGAGGTCATTGTATATTTGGAAGTAAACAACATACCGTTGATCACGGTCATCAGCCACGCTGAAGACGATCTGGTCAGCAATGATCAGGTGACGGTCGCTGTACGACCTTCAACAGCCGTGCTTTTCCAACCGGATACCGGTCAAAGAATAGGACAGGGGGCCGCGTAAAATGCCAGAAGTTCGCCTGGTCGACTTACACAAAGAATATCCGGGTGTCACCGCCGTGAAGAAGGTCACCATTACGTTTGCCACCGCAACCGTCACCTGTCTGCTGGGTCCTTCCGGCTGCGGTAAAACAACCATGATGCGGATGATTGCCGGATTGGAGCCACCTTCCGCCGGTGATGTTTTTTTCGATAATGACCGCATCACCGAATTGCCGGCGCGCAAGCGTAACATCGGTATGGTATTTCAATATCCGGTGGTTTACCGCAACATTAGTGTTTACCGCAACATCGAACTGCCGCTGCTGGAAGAAAAGCTGTCTGAATCCGAGCGCAAAAAGCGTATCCAGCAGGTGATCGACATTCTGGGACTGGAAGACAGTGTCGATAAAGAAATATCACAATTGGATGGTGGTACTCGTCAGAAAGTGGCGATTGCCCGCACGGTTGCGCGACAGCCGGCCGTCATTCTGTTTGATGAGCCGATTACCAATGTCGATGCTGAAGCCAAGGTGCAGCTCAAGCGCGCCCTCAAGGAACTCACCCGCCAACTGCGTCAAACCATCATCTACGTCACCCACGACCAAACCGAGGCCATGACCCTGGCCGATCAAATTGTATTGATGAAAGAAGGCGAAATTGTTCAGTTTGACGCCCCGCGGCAGCTTTACAACCGACCGGACGATGTTTTTGGCGGGTGGTTTTTGGGCAATCCCGGCATGAATTTCTTCGAACACCGGGTCGAAGCGCTGGACGGCGGTTTGGGTCTGAAGTCGCCCCTGTTTCCCGGGCCCTTGAAAATCTCGGGATTAAACGGCCAGGATCGCATTACCGTCGGAATTCGTCCCGAGCACATCAAGATCGGACTCGAATCATCAAAACTTGCGGTTCGCGGCACTGTCGTACGTAAATTCATCGTGGTCGGCGGCCATTACCTGGTCAGCGTCGAATTGGCTGACCAGATCATCAAGGTGAAAGTCGACCCGCTATTGGGCCGTCAAATAGAGAATGAAGTCTGGCTGGAGTGTCCCCTGGACTGGATAACCTTGTTTGGACCGGACGGTCGCCGTCTCAATGCGACCCTTTCAGTATAGAAAATTCCAAGCACCAAGCACCAAACATCAAATTTGAGATTTATTTGTTATTTGGAATTTGAAATTTGGGATTTAGACGACGACATTTTGAAAAAGAAAGTATGATAAATTCAATCCAAGTTTGTAAATTATTTGCAGAACATAAAGCTAAGCAAAAGGAGGCAGCATATGGCCAAAGTAGTGAGTCTTGGAATTCAAATTGTGGACATACTGGGACGACCGGTAACAGAAATTCCGGAAGGACAAAACGTGGCACTGCTCGAAGAGATCCGAATCACGGTGGCTGGAACGGCGGCCGGAACGAGTGTTGACTTAGCCAAGCTGGGTGCCGAAGTTTATGCAATGGGGGCCATCGGAGAAGATGAACTCGGCAATTTTCTGCTGAGCACCATGCAGCGGTATGGCATCGATACCAGTTGCTTAAAGCGCAAACCCGAAGTGCAAACATCATCAACCATGCTCCCCATCCGCCCGAATGGCGAGCGCCCGGCCCTGCATGTACCGGGGGCCAATGGTGAACTCGTTTGGGAAGATCTCAACCTCGATGTCATTGCCAGTGCCGACTTTTTGCATATGGGCGGCACTTCTCTGATGCCCAAATTTGACGGTGAACCGACTCGCAAAGTACTTCAATTTGCCAAGCAGAATAATGTTACCACCACATTTGACCTGGTGGCCATGCAACGGCCGGATTTGCTGGACCTGATCGAACCGTGCCTGCCTTATGTGGATTACTTCATGCCCGGTTTCGAAGAGGCGATCATGATGTGCGGACTGACCGACCGTCAGGAGATCATCCGCTTCTTCCTGGATCGCGGCGCCAGGCACACCGTCTTTAAAATGGGTGAGCAGGGCAGCAGCATTGCCTATCTGGAAAACGGCCAAATCCGGGAAACAAGGATCCCCTGCTTCAAGGCACCGGTGATCGACTCCACCGGATGCGGCGATGCATATTGCGCCGGATTTATCATGGGACTCTCCAAGGGATGGGATCTTGCAAAAGCCGGACGGCTCGGCACCGCTGCCGGCGGCCTCGTCATCCAGGGCCTCGGGTCTGATGCCGGTATCGTGAATTTGGATCAAACAATTGAATTTATGAATTCGGCCGAAGAATTGCCGATGAATCAGTAATGTAGCTACCGTCCTTCAGACAGGAGTGCCTCGGGGAATATCGAAGCCCCCGGGGCTGTTGCGATAATCGACTTTTCTATTAGAAGCTATTTAAAAAAATATCAGTTTACCTTCAAGGGCCCCGCTGAAAAGCGGGACTTCACATCGGCCTTCTAAGAAACGGATGCTTTAAAAAAATACATTCGATTGGAATTTAGTCAATTAAATAGCAATTCTTCATATTTCTTAAAACGCCCGTTTTACCCCCAAAATGATTGCGCTAAGCTCCAAAATCGATGTCTTTTTTAACTCTTTTTCAAAATTATCAATTATTTACCGTGGCTCGACCCTAGCAATTCTTGAATTTCAGAATGGGATATGAAACAAATATCCATAGACAACCTTGCTATCAATTCCAAGGACCAAATATTTATCACGAACATGGCAAATAATGGGATCTATGAAATTGATAAGAAAACGGGCAAAGCCCGCGCGGTTGTTGAAGGAAAGCTGGCCTGTGCTCAAGGGGTTGCGGTCTCAAGTGATCCCAACGGAGATACTTTATACCTGGCAAGTTCCTTCTCCTATTTGAAAATCGACGGTTTTACTGGGGATACCATTTCAGGTATTCGTATGCACACTGCTGGGAAACATCTGGAATATCCCTTCACCGCTTCCGTTCATGGTGATAGTGTATTGTTGACCAGCTGGTTTACCGGAGTTGTTCAGGAGATTGACCGGAAAACAGACGAAACCAAGAGGATGCTCCATGGGTTCAAAGTACCGAGCCATGCCTTGATGAGGGATGATGGAAGTATAATCGTAGCCGAAATAGGCACTGGAAGTCTGGTTAAGGTCACTGATCAAGAAGGCAAAGAACGGACTGTAGTCGCAAAAGACCTGATTGTTCCAGTATATCTGGCCCCGGCCGGCCCCGATGGGGTATACGTGACCGAGGCAATGGCGGGCACTGTTTCCCGCATTGACCTCAGCACCGGGGAAAAGAAGGTCGTTGCTTCAGGGCTAAGGATGCCGGAAGGGATCGCAGTTTTACCGGACGGTAAGCTGGTAGTTGTTGAAGCGGGAACACGGCAATTGCTAAAAATTGACCCGGCCTCCGGCGCGAGCACCCCGCTGGTGATAAATCTAGCCGTCGGTTTTCCCTCCTACCCGGGAGGGCTTCCCCCCTATCTGATCACGGGAGTGGCGGTTTCCGATTCTGGGACCATCTATGTCACGGGGGATTTGGAAAACGTACTATATAAGATTTTACCCAAATGATTTTTTTTAGGACGCGAGGCCTTGCCGCTCATTTTGGGCGGCAGGCCTCGAACAACTAATGTTGGGAAAGCCAGGGCCACCCTGATGAGAATGTTGGCATCTGTACCCCCCCCCCCCCCTGTCTTCCTGCAGCACGACATTCATTTTCATTAAAACAACTTTGAAATTCGCACCAAAATCTGGGAGCTGACAACCAGTGGGGAGATCTTCCCCGGTCACGACAAAACTTTGATTTTTTCTTGGCACCTAAACTCTAAGTTTTTGGGATTTCAATTACATATCCGGAATTTCGGACACCTGGCGATATTGGCAAAAATTGTAAATGAAAAAAAAACAGAAACATCAGAAGGAACCGGAAATAAAGTATAAGATAATCGGTTGGATACTTTGGGCTTGACAGGTGAAAGAACAGAAGAGCGTGGTGTAGGGA
>PVMS01123221.1_pt1 | contig 11874 bp, 21 predicted proteins | sample 1853461 | NCBI WGS metagenome assembly PVMS01 (sample SAMN08582032, study PRJNA380276) | Marine sediment metagenome, whole genome shotgun sequencing project. | isolation source: ocean sediment barecode stripped | collected 2017
GTTTTTTTCTGGGTAAATCAACCCCCGCAATTCTTGCCAAAACGTATCCTCCTCTATCCTTGTCTCTGTTTGTGTCGCTTGTTTTCGCAAAGTACCCGCACGACCCCTTTTCTTTTCACTACTTTACATTTGGGGCACATCATTTTGACGCATGCTCGAACTTTCATTTTATACTCCCCTCAAAAATGACTAATGTCGAATGACTATTGAATAATTAAGGAATCCGCTTCGCTCCTATCAAATTATTATAAAATGATAGAATACCGCCATTAGTCATTAGTCATTAATCATTATTCATTCCTATTACTTCGACCGGTAGGTTATTCTTCCACGAGACAGATCATAGGGTGAAAGCTCTACCGTCACCTTATCGCCGGGTAGAATTTTAATAAAATGCATGCGCATTTTCCCGGAAATATGTGCGAGGACCTGATGCTTATTTTCCAATTCAACTTTAAACATCGCGTTGGGTAAAGTCTCGACGACGACACCCTCTACTTTTATCGCCTCTTCTTTCGCCATTTAGAACTCCCGTCTCTCGCAGTTTGAAAACGAATCGAATGTTAATGCCGGTATTCGATTCATTCAGATATGAGAAAACCCTCTCTCTAAACTCGTCCCTTCATTTTGCCGCCGCCTTTTTTTAGGAACCCTTCATAATGCCTGCTGAGCATATGGGATTCCATTTGCGAAACCGTATCGATGGCCACCCCAACGACGATCAGAAGAGCGGTACCGCCAAAATAAAACGGAACGTTGAATCTGGTAATCAGAATCGATGGCAGCACACAGACGGTCGATACATAAATAGCGCCGCCTAGAGTAATGCGGGTTAAAACCTTGTCAATGTAATCTGCCGTGCGCTTGCCCGGCCGGATGCCCGGGATATACCCGCCGGCTTTTTTCATATTGTCGGCCACATCCACCGGATTAAAGGTAACCGCAGTGTAAAAATAACAGAAGAAAAATATAAAACTAACGAATAGCAACTCATATACCAGATTGCCGGGACGAATGGCGCTGGTGAAAGACTGGATCCACTCAACTTCAACAAAGCTGCCGATGGTAGCCGGAAACATAATAATCGAAGAAGCAAAAATCGGCGGAATGACACCGGAAGTATTTATTTTCAGCGGCAAATGGGTGCTCTGACCGCCATACATCCGGCGGCCTACCACCCGTTTGGCATATTGCACCGGGATGCGACGCTGGCCCTGCTCAACGAAAATAATAAATCCGACAACAGCAACCATTAGAACGACCAGAATTAAAACAGCGAATATTCCCATCTCGCCGGTCGACAGCAAACGCACGGTATTGACACTTGCGACCGGTAATCTAACAACGATACCGGCAAATATGATCAGAGAAATGCCATTGCCGATTCCGCGCTCGGTGATCTGTTCACCCAGCCACATGATAAAAGCGGTGCCTGCCGTCAGTGTTATAACGGTCATCAACCGGAACGCCCAGCCCGGCAGCAGCACAACAGGTGATCCATCAGGAGCGCTCATACTTTCAAGTCCGACACTGATGCCAAAGCCCTGGATGATACTTAAAACGACTGTGCCGTAACGGGTATATTGAGTTATCTTTTTCCGCCCTTGCTCACCTTCCTTTTTTAATTGTTCCAGGTGGGGGATGACAACCGTCAGAAGCTGCAGGATAATCGAAGCACTGATATAGGGCATTATGCCCAGCGCGAATACCGACAGCCTTTCAAAAGCGCCGCCGGAAAACATATTGACAATTCCGAAAATCGTGCCTTCTGCCTGCTTAAAAAAGGAAGCAAGCGCAACGCTGTCGATACCGGGAACCGGAACATGAACACCAATTCGATAGACAATCAAAAGGGCCAGGGTGAAAATGATCCTCTTTTTTAATTCAGGTATTTTAAATATGTTCTGGAACCCACCGCCGATCATTACAATACCTCTACTTTTCCACCAGCAGCTTCAATCTTTTCTCTGGCACTTTTGCTGATCTGGTTTACTTTGACTTCCAGGGAATGCTTAATTTCACCGTGACCCAGAAGCTTGATTCCGTCCTTCTTACCCTTAACCAGTCCGGCCGCAACGAGCGCAGCCTCGTCGATTACGCTGCCCTTATCAAACTTAACCAGATCGCGGAGATTTATCACAGCAATGGTTTTTTTGAATATGTTGGTGAATCCGCGTTTCGGCAATCGGCGGTGCAAAGGCATCTGACCACCTTCGTACCCGGGGCGTACCCCGCCGCCGGAACGCGAGTTATATCCTTTCGTTCCACGGCCGGCCGTCTTTCCACGACCCGATCCCACACCCCGGCCAAGACGTCTGGGGGCTTTGCGGGATCCCTGGGCTGGGGATAATTCATTTAGCTTCATCTATTTTCTCCTCAGCTTTTACCAAATGAGAAACGACATTAATCATTCCTCTTATGGAAGGCGTATCTTGCAGCTCGACGGTTCGGTTAACCTTGGTCAGCCCCATTCCTCGCAAGACCTTGCGATGCTTCTCAGGTCTTCCAATCATACTTTTAACGAGCGTTATTTTTAACATCCCAGTCATCTTATCTTCATACCTTTCTGCTTTTCTTGCTTCTGGTCTCTTGTCCCTGGCTTCTGGCCTCGACGCAGCCTGCGGCCAGTTGCCAGTGACCAGTGACCAGCAGCCAGCAACCAGTATCCAGTCTATAGATCATCAACACTGATACCGCGTCTTGCAGCCACCTGCTCCCGGCTTTCGAGTTGCTGAAGTCCCTGAATCGTAGCTTTAACCAGATTGTGAGGGTTATGCGAGCCAAGGCACTTGGTAAGAATATTTTGAACGCCGACGGCCTCAAGCACTGCTCTCACCGCACCGCCTGCAATTACGCCGGTACCTTGAGCAGCCGGTTTTAACAACACTCTGCCGGCGCCGAATCGACCAATCACTTCGTAAGGGATGGTGCCCTCTATAAGCGGAATGTCCACCATGCCCTTTTTTGCTTTTTCCATGCCTTTGCGGATGGCTTCAGGCACTTCCCCGGCTTTGCCGAGACCAAAACCAACCGAACCGTCGCCGTCGCCGACGACAACAATGGCGCTGAAACTGAAGCGGCGACCACCTTTGACAACTTTTGCTACGCGATTAATATGAACCACTTTGTCTATTAATTGAAGTTCTTCATTATCTTGCTTAAACAAAAACCTGCCTCCTTCGCTCCCAGAATAGAAATAAGTTCAACACACGGTGCTAGAAAACCAGACCGGCCTCACGGGCGCCTTCTGAAAGGGATTTGATGCGACCGTGATATAAAAAACCATTCCGATCAAATACGACTTCTTTGATTCCTTTGCCGAGTGCCCGTTCGCCGACAAGCTTGCCAATAAATTTTGCCGCTTCAACTTTGTTTTCGAATTTAGGCCAGCTCTTGGCCTCTTTGTCCATGGTGGATGCCGCCGCCAGTGTATGCCCCGCGTAATCATCCACGACCTGGGCGTATATATGGGTTGCACTTCGAAACACGCTAAGCCTGGGCCGCTGCAACGTTCCGTAGATTCTTTTTCTGATTCTCTTTTTTCTTTTTAAACGAGCTTGCTGTCGGATGTTCATAGAACCCATTTTGTATTCCCCTTGGGAATGACTAATGACTAATGACAAATGACTAATTGTGGATGTCGCTTCGCTCCGCGATTTTTTATAAGATTGATCCGCCGAAGGCGGACCTTAATTATTCATTATTCATTATTCATTCGTCATTCTATTTCGTGCCGGTCTTGCCGGCTTTTCTTCGAATATGCTCCTCGGCATACTTGATGCCTTTGCCTTTATAGGGTTCGGGCGGTCGAATTCTCCTGATCGCGGCGGCTGCTAAACCGACTTTTTGTTTGTCGATCCCAGACAATATAATGCTGTTTTTTTTTCCAACAGTTGCAGAAATCCCCTCGGGCAGATCAAAGGCAACAGGATTTGAATAACCAACGTGAAGAACAATCTGCTTGCCGCTGAGTTCGGCACGATACCCAATGCCGTTGATTTCGAGCTTGCGTTCGAACCCCTGGCCCACACCCTTAATCATGTTGGCGATCAGGCTGCGGGTTAGGCCTTGCAAAGCCCTGCTTTTTCGGTCTTCGGCAACCATGGTCACATTCATGACGCCACCCTCAATCTTCAAATCAATCGCCGGATGTATGGACTGACTCAGTGTACCCTTTTCTCCTGCAACGGTCAGCATCCGGTCCGAATAAGTAATTTTAGTTTTATCCGGTATTGAAATCGGTTTTCTGCCTACTCGAGACATGTATTACTCTCCGTATTTATTTGAGCGTTCACAGGTTCAGGGTTCAGCGTTCAGGGTTTCCCATTATTGGCTGATATTTTGTGCTGTTTCCCAGGCCTGTGCTTCGCTATCGTGTCCTCTGCTCTTGCTATTCTTGCCTGTCTGACTCTCAGAGCTTACGCAACGTCGGTTGATTTGGCGTAACCCCATAACCTCTGAACCCTGAACCTCTGAACGGTTTCCAACCCCCCTACCAGACGCTGCAGAGAATCTCTCCGCCGACTTTTTCCTGGCGCGCTTTTTTTATCCGTCATGATCCCTTTTGAAGTGGAAAGAATCGTAATGCCCATACCGTTGTAAATCGGCTTGATATCTTTGCATCTTACGTAAACTCGCCTGCTGGGTTTACTGACACGTTTGAGTCCGTATATTACATTGGATTGAGCCTCACCATATTTAAGATAAACCCGTAAAATGCCCTGCTTACCGTCTTTTAGAAATTTATAGTTCCGGACGTACCCTTCATTTTTTAAAATTTTGGCCACTTCCGTCTTTAAGGTCGAGCCCGGGATATCTACACTGTTAAATTTTGCTTTGGCCCCGTTCCGGATTCGGGTTAACATATCAGCTATTGGATCACTAATCGCCATTGTTTTCTCCTATTTTCTGGTCGCTGGCTTCTGGCCTCTGTTTGCTGGCCGCTTGCCACTGGTGCCTGGTCTCTTGTATCTGGATATGGTGTTCTCATTATTTAATCCAGTCTACCAGCTTGATTTTACAACCCCGGGCAGCTTTCCCTTTGATGCGAAATCACGAAAGCAAATCCGACAGACACCGAATTTTCGTATAAACGCCCTGGGTCGACCACAAATCGGGCATCTGTTGTAAGCCCTCACTTTAAATTTAGGTTTTTTCATCGCTTTATTTCTAAGCGCTTTTTTTGCCAAATCGTCCTCCTAATCTGAACCTTTAAACCCAGAACCTCAATTCTTGAAAGGCATGCCTAATAACCGCAGGAGTTCCTTGCCCTCCTCATCGGTTTTAGCACTGGTTACAATACTGATGTTAAGCCCCTTGATCCTGTCAATTTTATCGTAATCAATCTCCGGGAATATTATTTGTTCTTTGATGCCCAGAGAATAGTTTCCGCGGCCATCGAATGCTTTTCCTGAAATACCCCGGAAATCACGAACACGCGGAAGAGCAGCGTTCACCAACTTGTAAAAAAAGTCATACATGCGGGTACGCCGCAGGGTCACCATACAACCGATTGGCATCCCCTCTCTTAGTTTAAAGGCCGCAATTGACTTCTTGGCTCGTGTTATCACCGGATGTTGCCCGGCAATAATTTGAAGTTCCTCGGCAGCTGAATCGAGCAGCTTGATATTCTGGATTGCTTCTCCCAGGCCCATATTCAAGACCACTTTTTCCAGTTTAGGAACTTCCATGGTATTCTTATACTTAAAAGTCTCTAGCAGTTTAGGAATTGCTTCCTTATAGTAAAATTCTTTTAATTGTGACATTCTGATCCTCCGGCAAACGGTCCTATTTATCCAGTGCTTCGCCGCATTTTACACAGACACGAATTTTTTTCCCATCCTCCAGCCTTTGCATTTTAATACGAGCGGGCGTAACACATTTGCTACACATCACCATGACATTGGACCATTGGATCGGCATTTCTTTATCGATAATTCCACCCTGTTTGTTCTGGGCACTCGGTTTACTATGCCGCTTGACAATATTTATTTTCTCGACCAGGACACGGCTTTTCTTGCGGTTGACCTTCAATACTTTACCGATTTTTCCCGTATCCTTGCCGGCGATGACCTTTATTTTATCATCTTTTTTTATATAACACTTATTCGCCATCATAAGCAGTTTCTCCGTGAATCTAACGATTTGTTATTAGTTATCTGCTATTGGTTAATCGTTTCCAAGAAATAAGTTCTGTTCATTCTCCCAGAAAATTCTAATAACCAATAACCATTAACGAATAACTAAAGTACTTCCGGTGCCAGCGATATAATTTTCATAAAGCGTTTGGCTCTAAGCTCCCTGGCAACAGGGCCGAAAATACGGGTACCGATGGGCTCCCTGGCCGCATTAATCAAAACCGCAGAATTATCGTCAAAGCGAATATAGGAACCGTCCGGTCGCCTGATTTCCTTCTTGGTTCGCACAATCACGGCCTTGACCACATCCCCTTTTTTCACCTTAGCATTCGGTATGGCTTCTTTGACCGATACGACTATGATGTCCCCAATCGATGCATACCGTCTGCGGGAGCCGCCCAGAACTTTAATGCAGTAAAGCACTTTGGCCCCTGAATTATCAGCCACGGTTAATCGTGTTTCTGCCTGAATCATTTTCTTTATATCCCTTTAAAATCAAACCGCTTTTTCAATAATTTCAACTACCCGCCACCTTTTGGATTTGCTTAACGGGCGGGACTCGCAGATCAGCACCTTGTCACCAATCTGACAATCATTGCGGTCGTCATGGGCAGCGAACTGGGTGCGTCTTCTCATAATTTTGTGATATGTTTTATGTTTTACCAGTCGTTCAACCAGCACGGTGACTGTTTTGTCCGCTTTGTTGCTGACAACTGTTCCGGTCATTTGTCTTTTAGTTCCACGTAGTTTCATGGCAGTCACTATTCGTTATCTTTCTTTGGGTTTGAGGCGACTTCTCGAATGATGGTTTTGAACCTCGCAATGTCTCGCTTCGCCTGTTTCATTTTCTGCGGATCTTCAAGTTGTCCAATTTCATGTTGAAAACGCAAATTAAACAGCTCCTCTTTTAGACCAGAAACTTTCTGATGCATTTCCTCGAGGTTCAAGTCTCTAATCTCACTGGTTTTCATATACCTTCGCTCCTCTCGACAAATTTTGTTTTCACAGCAAGCTTATGGGCAGCAAGCCGCAGAGCCTCTTGGGCAACTTCCTTGGAAACCCCTTGCATTTCATAGAGAATTCTGCCGGGCCGTATGACGGCTTCCCATCCTTCCGGTGCGCCTTTTCCCTTACCCATCCTGACTTCAGCAGGTTTTTTGGTAAACGGTTTGTCGGGAAAAATTCGAATCCAAATACGCCCCCCCCTTTTGATATGGCGGGTCATCGCAATACGGGCCGCCTCAATTTGTTTGGAGCCTAACTTACCACATTCGATGGCCTGAAGTCCGAATTCTCCAAAATTCAAGGTACACCCGCGCCGAGCAACACCTTTCATCCGGCCTTTTTGCTGCTTGCGGAATTTTACTTTTTTAGGGCTAAGCATATAGTGACTCCTGTTACGAGTTGCGCAACATATCTTTAACGGTTATTTATGAAGCCGATGATTTTAATTGACGCCTAGCGTCCTTGCGCCATTCCATTATTTGGCCTGTGCCATTTCCATTTGATCTTTCTTTAAAATCTCTCCCTTAAAAATAAAAACCTTGACCCCAATGATACCGTAAGTGGTGCGAGCCTCGATAAATCCGTAATCGATATCAGCCCGGAGGGTGTGCAACGGCACCCGACCTTCGTGGTACCATTCGGTGCGTGCCATTTCAGCACCTCCCAGCCGACCAGAGCAAATGATTTTGACGCCTAACGCGCCAAACCGCATGGCCGATGAAACCCCCCGTTTCATTGCACGCCGGAAGGCAACTCTTCTTACTATCTGTAAGGCCACATTTTCGGCTACCAGCTGGGCTTCTATTTCCGGTTTTCTGACCTCCTGAATATCGATAAAAATTTCATGGGAGCTCATTTTTTCGAGTTCTTTTTTCAACTGCGATATTTCAGCACCCTTTTTACCAATCACAATTCCAGGTCTGGAGGTGAAAATGCGCAACCGCACGCGCCGGGATGATCGCTCGATTTCAATCCGGGACACACCCGCGTGGTAAATCTTCTTTTTAATATAGGTACGCAGCTTATGGTCTTCCAGAATATATTGGGCGTAGTTTTTTCCACCGAACCACCGGGACTCCCAAGTTTTTACAATTCCCAATCTTATTCCTATTGGATTTACTTTCTGGCCCAAGCTTTACCTCCTTATGTTACACCGAATTTTCTTCAGCTAAAATAACGGTAATGTGACTGGTTCTTTTCAATACACGCGTCCCCCGGCCCCTGGCTCTTGCTTTCCAACGCTTCAGGGTCGGCCCCTGGTCGGCGGTGATATTTCGAATAACAAGCAAATCTATATCAATATCCGCATTCTGATCCGCATTGGCAACAGCGGAACGGATAATCTTTTCCAGAATGTTCGCGGCTTTCTGGGGCATAAACTTGAGTTTTTGCAGCCCGCTCTCCACCGGTTTGCCCTTGATGCCGCCAACCACCTTGCGAACTTTTTGGGGCGAAATGCGAACATATTTTGATACGGCTCTAACCTCCATTGTCGTTATTCCTTTTGTGTTAGGTGTTCAACTGTCAGCAATCCTTTAATTGAGGAATTGCGAATTTAGGTATTAAAAAAATAACAATTCAGGAATTACGGATTTAGGAATTTAGGAATTAAAGGATATATTCTATTATATAAAACCTTATTCCTGAATCCCTCAATCCCTGAATTCCCGAATCCCTCAATCCCCTAATGCCTGAATCCCTTAATTCCTAAATCATTGAATTCCTGACACCTGACACCTGAAACCTGAAACCTTAATTTTGAGCCAACCCAAATGCCAAATGCTTTGGAACTACCTCTTCAGCTTGGACCTCTTATCTCCGGCATGCCCGTAAAACGTGCGGGTCGGCGAGAATTCACCCAATTTGTGGCCCACCATATTTTCGGAGACAAACACCGGCACGAATTTGCGACCGTTGTGAACGGCCAATGTGATGCCAACCATTTCCGGAACAACGGTCGAACGTCTTGACCACGTTTTGATGACCCTGCCGCTGCGAGTCTGTTGGGCCATCAGCACCTTGTTCATAAGTTTCGGTTCAATATATGGACCTTTTTTTAGCGATCGTGGCATACAAAAACCTCACGGTTTAGTTAATAGTTATTTGTTAATAGTTATTTGGCTGTATTCTTCTTAAAGCCTTAATTGAGCAAAATTGTTCTATTGGGATTTAATCCGCCTCCGGCGGATATGTTATTCGTTATTCGGTCTTACTGATCGCATCATGCTATATTTTTTTATGCAGTCGTTAACCATAAAAATCGATTTGCTTCCTTTGAACAATTAACTAATAACGAATAACAAATAACTACTTTTTGCTACGCTTTTTAACGATCAGACGATCACTGCTCTTATTCTTGCGTGTTTTGTAGCCTTTGCTGGGTACCCCCCAGGGACTGCAAGGATGACGCCCGCCGGAGGACCGCCCTTCACCGCCTCCCATGGGATGATCAACCGGATTCATGGCAACACCCCTGACCTTGGGCCGCCTTCCCAGCCATCTTTTGCGGCCGGCTTTACCCAGATCAATTTTCTCATGGGTGACATTTCCCAGTTGACCGACAGTAGCCTTGCAATTCATCAAAACCATCCGGACCTCGCCTGACGGCAGTTTGACTAAAGCATATCGATCTTCCTTGGCCATCAACTGGGCATAGGTGCCGGCGCTTCTGACAATTTGGCCGCCTTTGCCCGCTCGCAATTCAATGTTGTGAATCTGGGTGCCCAGAGGAATATTGCTCAGCGGCAGGGTATTGCCCGGTTTAATATCGACATCGGGGCCCGACTCTACGATATCATCCACCTTAAGATTCAGTGGTGCCAGGATATAGCGTTTTTCGCCGTCAACGTAATGCAGCAACGCAATGCGTGTCGATCGATTCGGGTCATATTCGATTGTAGCCACTTTGGCAGGAATACCTATTTTATCGCGCTTAAAGTCGATTATTCGGTAATGCCGTTTTTGGCCGCCACCGCGATGTCGGCAAGTAATGCGCCCTCTGGCATTGCGTCCGCCCGTTTTTCTAAGGGCTTTCAACAGCCTTTTTTCCGGTTGGGTGGTCGTAATCTCTTCAAAAGAAGAGTAAGCTTGAAAGCGACGCCCCGGAGATGTCGGTTTTACCTTTCTTATAGCCATGTTATGCTCCTATACACCTTCGAAAAAATCTATCCGCTCGCCGGGCATCAGCTTTACTATCGCCTTTTTCCAATCACGGCGTTTGCCGGTGATCCGCCCTCTTTGTTTGGTCTTGCCCGTTACTTGCATCGTTTTGACGGCCGCGACATGGACATTGAAAATAGATTCAATGGCCTGCTTAATTTCAATTCGATTGGCCCGTCGATCCACCTCAAAAGACAGTTGATTGTTCAGTTCCTTCTGAATACTGGTCTTTTCAGTGATCAGGGGTCTTATGATAACTTCATGCGAAATCATGCTTGCAGCCTCCCCTCAATATTCTTAACCGCAGGCTCCAGCAATACCAACGTCCGGTATTTAAGAATGTCATAGACGTTCAGGCCTTCACTTCTGAGCACTTTTATATTGCGGACGTTTCTGGATGACAGTTCCAAATTTTCATGCGTTTCATCGGTGACGATCAGGGCCGAGTTGAGATTGAGGGTATCCAGTACGCCGACAAACTCTTTGGTTTTAATCTCGTCGAGTTCGAACCGGTCCAAAACCACCAGTTCTTTTTCCTTCAATTTACTGCTCAGCGCCATTTTCAGGGCCAGCTTTTTGACCTTTTTGGGAACCTGATATTTATAATTTCTCCCATCAGGCCCGAAAACGACACCCCCGCCACGCAGCAAAGGGGATTTGATATCGCCACGACGCGCTCGGCCTGTGCCTTTCTGGCGATACAGCTTTCGTCTGCTGCCTTTTACGTCGCTGCGGTGTTTGACGGCGGCGGTACCTGCCCGCCGGTTGGCCAATTGCATCGTCACAACTTCATGCAAAACACTGGGCTTAACTGGTACGCTAAACACGTCATCTGCAAGTTCGACCTGCGAGATTTGTTTGCCTTTTATATTTTGGACATCTAGGACCGGCATACTCTTCCCCATCCACTATTTTGGACCCCGTTACAGGATCATCTTATTCTTGTTTAAATTTAGGTTTATTGACGGCCATCAGGCCGGATTCGGCCCCCGGCACTGCGCCTTTAACCAGAATCACATTATCTTCCGAGCGGATATCAACGATCTCCAGATTGCGAATCGTTCGACGATCATTGCCGTATCGACCCGGCATTTTTTTACCTTTGATAACCTTGGCGGGCCAGGCACTGCAACCGATGGAGCCCGGTCGCCGGACATTTCTACTGCCGTGCGTCGTGGGGCCCCGGTGAAAGCCATGGCGCTTGATAACACCCGCAAAACCACGGCCCTTGGTCGTGCCGACAACATCGACGCGATCGCCCACCTTGAACATATCAACCGTAATTTCCTGGCCGAGATTGTACTCCTCCGGGTTATCGACGACAAATTCTCTCACATATTGGAAGCATTGGTCTCCGCTTTTTTTAAAATGTCCCTGCAGCGGTTTGTTTACCCGCGATTTCCTCTTCTCTGAGACCCCCAGCTCCAGGGCATCGTATCCGTCCGTGGCCCTGGTCTTTATCTGCGTCACCACGCAGGGACCGGCTTCGATCACAGTTACCGGTAAATAGTGTCCTTCAGAAGTGAAGAATCCGGTCATTCCCAATTTTTTTCCTAGCAGTCCTCTACTCATA
>PVMS01181204.1_pt1 | contig 11874 bp, 13 predicted proteins | sample 1853461 | NCBI WGS metagenome assembly PVMS01 (sample SAMN08582032, study PRJNA380276) | Marine sediment metagenome, whole genome shotgun sequencing project. | isolation source: ocean sediment barecode stripped | collected 2017
CCCATCACGGCGCCGATGCGGCATGAGGTTACGAGATCGAGATTGTTTTGTATGCCGTATATCAGTCCTGAACGGAAGGCGTCGCCACAGCCGGTCGGGTCCAGGATTGCTTCTGGTTTTACTGCTTCAATCTTTTCTTCGCTGCCGTTGGTGATCAGGGTTGAGCCATCGCCTCCACGGGTGATGATCAATGCATCGAGTCGTTCGGCGACCTGCTCCTGGCTCCAGCCGGTTCGTTCCTGGATTAACTGGAATTCATAATCATTGCATACCAGCCAGTTGGCCTGACGGATGAAGACTTTAAGATCTTCGCCGTCAAAAAGGGTCATTGCCTGGCCCGGATCGAATATGTGGGGAATACCGAGTCGCTCAAAATCGCGGCTGTGTTGCAACATGGCTTTTCTGCTGTCAGGTGCAACGATACCAATGGTCATGCCTTCAGTATCTTCCACCTTGTTCAGGTAACTTTCCCCCATCGCGCCGGGGTGGAAGCCGTGATCTGGTTGTCATCAATATCTGTGGTGATAAAAGCCTGGGGTGTGAACTCTCCCTCCAGGTGACGTACATAGCGGGTTGAAATACCCAGCGACTCCAGGCGTCGTGCATATGGACCGAAATCATCGCCAACCGTGCCCATGGGGTAAGGGTCTCCTCCCAGCATTTTCAGGTTGTAGGCGATATTGCCGGCAACACCGCCAAAATCGCGGCGCATTTCAGGAACGGTAAAGGTCACGTTCAGAATATGCATTTTGTCCGGGAGGATGTGGTCTTTAAAACGATCCGGGAACACCATAATGGTGTCATACGCGAGAGAACCGCAGATTAATGCTGACATGCCTGGTTTGTACCTTTTTCGAATATTCATAATGGGGAAAACGGCATTTTAACGGGTTTGGGGATATTCTGCTTCTACAATCGCCGCGAGACGGGCCTCCTACGTGAACAGTGGCAAGTTTGGGGTCATTCTACTTGCCGAAAAGCAGGTTGACTGATACATTAACTGACCTGATCCTGGCTTTCTTCCCCCGGAATATAACAACATGGTTTTCAAGAGTCTCCGTGGCCTATTTTCTAACGATTTATCGATTGATCTGGGCACTGCAAACACATTGGTGTACGTGCGTGGCCAGGGTATTGTATTAAATGAACCCTCGGTGGTGGCCTTGCGCATGGATCGTGGTCCCGGTGGGCCGCAATCGGTGGCAGCGGTGGGTACAAAAGCTAAAAGCATGTTGGGCCGTACGCCCGGCAATATCCGCACCGTCAGGCCATTGAAAGATGGCGTGATCGCCGATTTCAACATGACCGAGGCCATGCTTCAGCACTTTATCAAGAAAGTGCATAAATCCCGGTTTTTGCGCCCAAGCCCGCGTGTTCTGGTGTGTGTGCCTTGCAGTTCCACACAGGTTGAGCGCAAGGCGATCAAGGAATCGGCTGAAGGCGCCGGTGCACGTGAAGTATTCCTGGTTGAAGAACCCATGGCGGCGGCGATCGGTGCCGGTATCCCCGTGCACGAAGCACGCGGTGCAATGGTGCTGGATATCGGCGGCGGCACATCGGAAGTGGCGGTCATATCGCTCAACGGCCTGGTATATTCTGCCTCTGTTCGAGTGGGTGGTGACCAGTTTGATGAGGCGATCATCAACTTTGTACGGCGCAATTATGGCACCCTTATTGGTGAAACCACTGCTGAGCAAATCAAGATCAAGATCGGCTGTGCCTGGCCTGATGATGAAGTTGAAGAGTTATCGGTATCCGGGCGAAATCTGGCTGAAGGCGTGCCACGCCGGATTACTATCAATAGTAATGAAGTGCTGGAGGCGATGACCGAAAGCCTGGCCAGTATTCTTGACGCTGTCAAAGCTGCACTTGAGCAGACGCCACCGGAGTTGTGCGCGGATGTGGTCGAAACCGGCATTGTTCTGACCGGTGGTGGCGCATTGCTGCGTGGTATGGACCGCCTGATCTCCGAGGAAACCGGCTTGCCGGTGTTTGTGGCCGATGATCCGCTTACCTGCGTCGCAAGAGGCGGGGGCCGGGCACTCGAGATGATGGACGAAAACCACGGCGATTTCTTCACCACCAATTAACCGCTGGTCCCAAGCCCTAGAGACATTCGATAAGTAGTGGCAAATACAGAATCATCAGATTCCAGTCGCTGGTTCGGCGAGGAAGGGGCCCGTACAGCGCGGCTGATGATGTATATCCTGCTGGCGATTGTGCTGATGTCCATGGACCAGCGCGGGCACTATGTTTCCAAAATACGGCACACGATTGAGCTGGCATTTGAGCCGGTTTTCTACCTGGTCGGCTGGCCGGCGAAAGCGTTGCGATCTTTTGGTCAGCAATCCAGCGAAAGGCAGGAACTGATTACTCAGAACCGCCAATTACTCAAACAACTACTTGATACAGCGGGTTCCATACAAACCCAGGCTGCCCTGCGTCAGGAAAATCAGCGCTTACGGCATTTGCTCGAAGCGACCCAGGGTCGGGCCTACAGCTTTAAATTTGCAGAAATGATCCGTGTCGATCTGGATCCGTATTCCCACAAAGTCTGGATCGACCGGGGCGCGCTTGAAGGCGTGTTTGCAGGCCAGGCTGTCATCGATGGGCTGGGCATTGTTGGCCAGGTTGAGAACGTTCTAAGGCACTCATCCTCAGTGCGACTGATTTCTGATCCTGACCATGCGCTACCGGTGCAGATTAATCGCACCGGGTTACGCACCGTGGCCTATGGCAGTGGTGAAACAAGTCATTTGCTGATGCCCAATGTGCCACTGCAGGCCGATATCAGCCCCGGCGATATGGTCGTGACCTCCGGTCTTGGTGACCGCTTTCCGCCCGGCTTTCCAGTGGGGGAAGTCGAACGGGTACAACGAGATGGTGGTGAGACCTTCGCCAGGGTTTATCTACGGCCATTTGCAGCGCTTGACCGCGGCCGTGAAGTATTGCTGATCGAACAGCATGTCGGCGCAGACCTGGAACCGGTGAAAAATGCGGACTAAACGTGAAAGCCGCAGCCTGATTTTCCTGACGATAGTTGCGGCCATGTTGTTGTCACTGCTGCCCCTGCCGGAGTTATTGTCACCCTTAAAACCCTATTGGGTAGCCCTGGTCATGATCTACTGGACCCTGGAAACCCGCGCCATGATTACCCTGGGTCTCGCATTTGTGGTGGGCCTGGTGCTGGATACCCTCAGCGGAAGCCTGATGGGAATGCATGCTCTGAGCCTGGTGGTCATCGTTTTCCTGGTACAGCGGTTTCGCTCCCGGCTACGGTTTTATCCACCCTGGCAACAGGCACTCAGCGTGCTGGGTTTGTTGGTAAACGACCGGATAATTCTGATTTGGATCACCGCATTGCTGGGTGAGCCAACACCCACATGGCAATACTGGTTATCACCGCTGATCGGTCTGGCCATCTGGCCATGGCTGTTTTTATTGCTGGATAGCCTTCGTGCCAGGGTGCGCCGGCACAAAACGTGAACGAGCACGCCATTAAGGACCAGCGTGACGAGCGACGATTGTTCGAGCGCAGGGCCAGGATCGCATTCGCCATTATCGTACTGTGCATACTGGCCTTGCTCAGTCGTTATGTCTGGCTACAGGTCTTTTCGTACGAAAACTTTGTGACCCGTTCAGACAGCAATCGCGTCAGTATCCGGCCGGTGGCTCCCAACCGGGGGCTGATCTATGATCGCCGTGGGCGGGTGATTGCCGAAAACCGGCCAGCTTACCGGCTGGAAATTGTTCCGGAAAAAGTAGCGGACATCACGGCCTTGTTGGATGAACTGTCCGGGTTGGTTGAGATTAGCGAGGATGACCGGAAAAGCTTTGCTAATTCACGCCGTCATTACCGGGTGTTTGACAGCGTGCCGGTTAAATTCAACCTGAGCGAGCAGGAAGTTGCCCGTTTTGCGGTTAATCGGCACCGTTTTGCCGGTGTTGATGTGGTTCCGTACCTGTCCAGATACTATCCCTACGGCGAACTCATGACCCACGTTCTCGGTTATGTCGGGCGGCTTGATGACGCCGATATTGCCCGCGTAGATACCGGCAATTATCGCGGCACTCGTATGATTGGAAAAATAGGCATTGAGCAGTTCCAGGAAGCCCAACTGCATGGTACCAGTGGCTTTGAACGGGTAGAAACCAACGCCCGCGGCCGGGTTTTGCGTGTGCTTGAGCGTCAGGACGCTATTCCGGGCACTGATCTTGTATTGTCGATTGATGTCGCAGTGCAACAAGCTGCCTGGGATGCACTGGGCGAGCAGCCCGGTGCGGTGGTTGCCATTGACCCGCTGGATGGAAGTGTCATCGCCCTGGTCAGTAAACCTGCTTATGACCCCAATATGTTTGTGCATGGCATCAGCCAGCAGGCCTACAACGAAATACTCAATACGCCTGGCCGTCCCCTGTTTAACCGGGCTCTGCGGGGCGGTTACGAGCCGGGTTCAACACTCAAACCGTTTGTCGCCCTGGCAGGGCTGGAGGCCGGAGTGGTGACGGCAGAAACCCGCGTATTTTCAAGTGGTTCATTTTATATCGAGGGTTATAGCCGGCACTAACACGACTGGAAAGATGGCGGGCATGTCTGGGTGACCCTCCTCTCTGCGCTTGAGCAATCTGTGAATACCTATTTTTACCGACTGGCAATGGAGTTGGGTATCGATCGTATGCACGAATACCTTGCGCAGTTCGGTTTTGGCTCGGTCACGGGAATCGATGTGCCGGGGGAAGGCAAGGGTTTGTTGCCCTCGCGTGAGTGGAAGCGCACCGCTCGCGAAGAGCCCTGGTACCCAGGCGAAACCGTCATCGCCGGTATTGGCCAGGGGTTTAACGTGGTCACGCCGGTACAGTTGGCCAATGCGCTTGCGACGCTGGTTAATGGGGGCGACCGTTATGAACCCCGGTTGCTGTATGCCACCAAGCAGGCGGGTGATGAGCGTGCACAGCGTATCCAGGCTCCATTGGCGCTACAGGTTCCGAAAAAAGACCCGCAGAATTGGCAGGTGGTACTTGAAGGCATGGACCGGGTGGTCAATGGTGCGCGCGGAACCGCTAGAGCGATTGCCGTGGATAGCCGCTACCGGATTGCTGGCAAAACCGGCACCGCACAGGTGTACAAACTGGCTGCAGGTGAAACCTACAAAGCCAGTGAAGTTGCTCAACAACTCCGCCACCATGCTTTGTTTATTGCATTCGCACCGGTGGAGAGCCCGAGGATTGCCATTGCAGTGATTGTCGAACATGGTGGCGCCGGCTCGAAGGTCGCTGCACCGATTGCGCGCGCTACCCTGGATGCCTGGCTGGATCAGGAAATAGAGCAGAAAATTACCGGGCAGGGATCTGGATCATGAAGCGCCTGTTGCCGACATGGTTAGGCCTACCCCGCTTGGACCTCGTGTTGCTGGCATTGATGCTGCTGGTCATGAGCTTCGGACTTTTGGTGCTGTACAGCGCTTCGAGTCAGGATATGGACGTGGTTTATCGACAGGCCGTGCGTCTGGGTGTCGGCCTGTTTGTCATGCTGGTTATCAGCCAGGTACCACCACACATTTTAAGAATCTGGACACCGTGGCTGTATGGTATTGGCGTGATTATGCTGCTGGCTACCTGGGGCCTGGGCGTCGGTCGCGGAACGCAACGCTGGCTGGACCTTGGCGTGGTACGATTTCAGCCATCCGAGCTGATGAAATTAGCGGTGCCCATGATGGTTGCCTGGTATTTGCACCCGAAGGTTTTACCGCCTGCATGGAAGGCTGTTGCCTACGCATTGGGGATATTGCTGATACCTACCTTATTGATTGCGCGGCAGCCTGATCTTGGCACCGCGCTGTTGGTGGCTGCCAGCGGCATGTTCACGCTGTACCTGGCTGGCCTGCGCTGGCGGGTTCTGCTTGTTTTTGCCGGAATGGCAGTTGCCGCAGCCCCGGTCTTATGGCTGGTGATGAAAGAGTATCAGCGTGATCGGGTACGTACGTTTCTGAATCCGGAAGTCGACCCCCTGGGTCATGGCTGGAATATTATTCAGTCGAAGATTGCCGTGGGTTCAGGTGGCGTCACCGGTAAAGGCTGGCTGAATGGTACCCAATCGAACCTGGAATTTATTCCGGAGCGGCATACCGATTTTATCCTGGCGGTGTTATCAGAAGAATTTGGCTTGCTGGGTGTGATGCTACTGATGCTGGTCTACCTGCTGTTGATTGCGCGTGGATTGTACATTGCCAGCGTTGCCCGCGACACCGGTTCAAGGTTGTTGGCTGGAAGCCTGAGCCTGACCTTGTTTGTATATGTGCTGGTTAACGGCGGTATGGTCTCGGGTGTGTTGCCGGTTGTTGGTGTGCCTTTGCCTTTGATCAGTTATGGTGGAACCTCTGCAGTCACCTTATTGGCGGGTTTTGGCATCATGATGTCTATATATAGCCACCGGAAATTCATTAGGTAATGCGAAAACTCCTTATCCTGATGCTTTTTTGTGCGTCGTGCCACGCCACGGAACACCCTGGCAGTGAAGAATTCATAAAGCGTGCCGTAGCCGAGCACGGCCTGGATGAGGGCGAGGTCAGGGCACTGTTGCAGGGCGCGCAATTCAAGCAGTCCATTGTTGATGCCATCAGTCGCCCGGCCGAGGCTAAGGCATGGCATGAATACCGGCCGATATTCCTGACAGACAAACGCATTCATGAAGGCATCGAGTTCTGGCAGCAAAACTTTAAGTTGATTGCGGCGGTCGCGAAGAAATACGGCGTGGATGAAGACGCCATCGTTGCCATTATCGGTGTTGAGACGTTCTATGGACGCATTACCGGTGGTTATCGCACCCTTGATGCTTTGGTAACGCTGGGTTTTTATTACCCCGAAACCCTCTCCTCCGACCGCTCCCCATTTTTTTCCTCAGAGTTAATGCATTACCTCGAACTGGCCAACGAGGAGGGATTGCCCGCAGATGAAATCACCGGTTCGTATGCCGGTGCGATGGGTATGGGCCAATTCATGCCCAGCAGTTACCGCGAATACGCGGTGGATTTTGACGGTGACGGCAGCCGCGACCTGTGGCGTTCCACGGCCGATGTGGTTGGCAGCGTTGCCAACTATCTGCACCGGCATGGCTGGCAGCCCGGCCAACCGGTGACGCGTCGTGCGATAGCCATGCAGGATGCCGCTTTTGCTGAAATATCAAGCCGGAATTTCAAACCAACATTGACGGTCGCCCAGTGGCAGGAGAAGGGTTTTATAAGTTCCAATAAGCTGTCGCCGGATTTGCCCGCTGCTGTTATCAAGCTCAAGGAGGAAGATCGCAGTATCTACTGGCTGACCTTCCAGAATTTTTATGTCATTACCCGTTATAATCACAGCCCAAAATACGCGATGGCCGTTTTCGAACTAAGCCAGGAAATCAGTAAAGGCATGGCCAAAATGGAGCAGGGAGGATCGGAATGAATAAACTGATATTTTTAGCGATCCTGGCGGTTTTCCTGCTGGCCAGTTGCGCAGGTGACAAGAAAGAAGAAAAAGAACCCGGTGACGGCCCCTCAAGCCGCTACATTTCGGCAGCTGATGTGCAAGACGCGGTACCCAGAAATGAGCCCCTGGCCCGTTATGGCAACCACTCTCCCTATACCGTGCTGGGTAAAACCTATACCGTTTTGCCCTCCAGCAAAGGCTACCATGAACGTGGTATGGCATCCTGGTATGGCAGTAAATTTCATGGCCGGCGCACATCCAGTGGCGAGCCATACGATATGCATCTGGCAACGGCTGCACATAAAAGCCTGCCGTTGCCGACCTATGTGGAAGTCACCAATCTTGATAATGGCCGAAAAATGATTGTTAAGGTCAATGATCGCGGGCCGTTTCATGAGGGTCGTATAATAGACCTGTCATATGCCGCAGCGATTAAGCTCGGCGTTGATAAAACCGGTACTGCACGGGTGGATGTGCGCGCGATTGATGCCAGAACTTCCCGGCAGGCTTCGGTCAAAGTGGCTGATGGGACGTTTCTGCAGGTCGGGGCCTTTAGTAAACGTAAGACCGCGGATAACCTGGCGGGTAAAATGATGGCCGCGCAACTGAAGCCGGTCTCGGTACAAAAAAGCCGGGGATTGTATAAAGTATGGATAGGGCCGTATGCGACCGAGGCAGAACTTGAAGCCAGCGCAAGTCGCGTAGTTGAACTTGGCTATGAGCGCCCGCACGTGGTAAATCGCTAGTTAAAATCACCGGCGGATAATCACTGGCCCGCAATATTGATGGAAAACTGTTTGATCATGAAAAAAGTATTGTTACTAATTGCTACTACCATTGTTGTTGCGATCTTAATATCGCCTGCTGCTTTGGCACAGCGCCCAACCCTGTCGCCACCACCGCCGCCCAAGGGTATGCCCACCCCGGCTGCACCTTCGTTAAGCGCCAACAGTTACATATTGGTTGATTTCAATAGCGGTGATGTTCTGGTTGAGAGTGACCCGGACCTGCATGTTGAGCCCGCCAGTATTACCAAGGTGATGACGTCTTATGTGGTGTTCACCGAACTGGCCAGCGGCAATATTCAGCTGGCTGACCTGGTCAACATTAGTGAAGCGGCCTGGCGTACTGGCGGTTCACGCATGTTTATCGAGCCTGGCATGGAAGTGACGGTTGAGCAATTAATCAAGGGTATGGTGATCCAGTCCGGTAATGACGCCAGTGTCGCTTTGGCAGAACACCTGGCAGGAACAGAAGAAGCGTTTGCCGGTTTAATGAATCATTACGCCACGCAGTTGGGCATGAGCAACAGCCATTTCACTAATTCCACCGGCTTGCCGCATGAGGATCATTACACCTCGGCCCGAGATGTCGCACTGCTGAGCATCGCACTAATCGCTGACTTCCCTGATTATTACCATTGGTATTCAGAAAAAGAATATAGTTTCAATAATATACGCCAGCACAACCGCAACAATCTGCTATGGCGTGATCCGGCCGTTGACGGGCTGAAAACCGGTTATACGGAGGCCGCCGGCTATTGCCTGGCGTCATCTGCCAAGCGCGACGGGATGCGCCTGATCAGTGTGGTGCTGGGCTCCGGCTCAGAATCTTCACGGGTCAGCGAGAGCCAGAGCCTGCTGAATTACGGCTTCCGTTTCTTTGAAACTGTGCAGTTGTACCAGGCCGGCCAGGAGTTGGCGCAGGGTAAGGTCTGGAAAGGCGAACAGGAACAGGTCAGGCTGGGTATCGAAGATGAACTGTTTATCACAATTCCGCGTGGACGCTATGATGATCTTGATGCGCAGGTCGAAATGCGACCCGAGCTGATTGCACCGCTGACCAACGGCGAGGAAGTTGGGCGTATTTCTATCCGCATTGACAATGACGAAATTACCAGCCGTGGCCTGATAACGCTTGAAGCCATAGCGGAAGCCGGCTTCTTTGGTCGCAGTTGGGATGGCATGAATATGTGGTTTGACGGATTGTTCGAAGACGATGAGTCCGAAGACGACACTTCACAAGACGACGGCTAATGGCTTCAAAGGCCCCACCTGAGCAGGATGCAATTGAGCGCGATACCCTGCTGGAATTTCCCTGCAAGTTTCCGATAAAGGCCATGGGTCGGAATGAAGCCAGCCTTCAGACGCTGGTGGAAAATATCATTCTGAATCATGCTGAAATCTACGCTGACCAGCCAGTCACGACCAATACCAGCAGCTCAGGTAATTACTTGTCAGTAACAGTCACGATTGATGCTCGATCAAAAGATCAGTTGGACCGCATCTACCAGGACCTGACCGATTGCGACCAGGTCCTGGTAGCACTGTAGGAGGGATCAGCTTGCTGATCGCGATTCTCAAGATTTAGCACCCATGCCAACCAAAAAAACACCCACTGCCAACCCGGTAAAATCGCAAGCAGCAAGCCGCTCCCTCCTACACGTCCGTCGATTGGGTTTGATGGATTACGAGTCTGTCTGGCGGGCGATGCAAGCGTTCACAGATTCCCGTAATGAAAACACGCCTGATGAAATCTGGCTGGTCGAGCACCCGCCGGTATTTACCCAGGGTCAGGCCGGGCGGGCAGAGCATTTGCTGGCGCCGGGTGATATTCCGGTTATCCAGGTTGACCGGGGTGGCCAGGTTACCTACCACGGTCCGGGACAAATTGTTGCTTACACACTGATTGATATCAGCCGGCTAGCGCTGGGTGTGCGCGAGTTAGTCACGGGTATCGAAGATGCCATTCTTGCTGTACTCGATGGCTACGGTGTAAAAGCACAGCGCCTGGCAGGTGCACCGGGTATCTATGTGGACGGTGTTAAAATCGCTTCGCTGGGTTTGCGGGTTCGCAAGGGAAAATCCTTTCACGGTCTCGCGCTCAACGTCAATATGGATCTTGAGCCCTTCCAGCGGATCAACCCCTGTGGTTATGAAGGCATGCAGGTGACCAACCTGTCTGCATTTTCTGATGCTGACTTTCGGCAAGTGGAAGATCGACTCATCGCCGGCCTTGGCACGGTTTTGGGCTACAATGACAGGTTCCGCCAGGTGGCTGAGACTTTACCGGAATAATGTATACGTGAGTGACGAACAGAAAATCCCCATCCGCATGACCTCTTCCAAGCAAGCAGGTGTCAAAGAGCAAGGCGCGGACAAGCTGGCACGCAACACGGCGAAGTTTGACCAGAACGCACCGGTTTTGCGCAAGCCACCGTGGATAAGGGTGCGTCTGCCCGCAGGCAATGCAGTTGCCGAACTCAAATCCCGTTTGCGTGATCAACGGCTGGTCACGGTTTGTGAAGAAGCCACTTGTCCGAATATTCACGAGTGTTTTAACAAGGGCACCGCCACCTTCATGATCCTGGGCGAGATCTGTACCCGCCGCTGCTCATTCTGTAATGTTGCGCACGGGCGACCCAATCCGCCGGATGAGTCGGAGCCGGAAAACCTGGCCATCACCATTCGCGATATGCAGCTGCAGTACGTTGTGATTACATCGGTTGACCGCGATGATATGCGTGATGGTGGTGCTGAGCATTATGTCCGCTGCCTGCAACGGATCCGCGAACTGAGCCCGGATATCAAGCTGGAAATTCTGGTGCCTGACTTCCGTGGCAAGGGCCGCATGGAGCGTGCGCTGGAGATCCTGGCCACATCGCCACCGGATGTGTTCAACCACAATCTGGAGACGGTCAAACCCCTGTACCCGAACGTCAGGCCGGGGGCGGATTATGAGTGGTCGCTGGAATTATTGAAGCGTTTCAAAGCGCAGCACCCTGATATTCCAACAAAATCGGGTATTATGCTGGGTCTTGGAGAGACGTTTGAGCAAGTGGAGCAGGTATTAAAGGACTTGCGGGCGCATGATGTAGACATGGTTACGCTGGGTCAATACCTCCAGCCCACACCACACCATCACCCGGTATTACGGTTTTGGACGCCTGAAGAATTCGAAGAACTTGCCAGACTTGGGTATAAGCTTGGTTTTACCCACGTGGCCTCAGGGCCCTTGGTGCGCTCGTCTTACCATGCAGATCTGATGGCTGAGGAGTCCGGACTGGTCAACTGAATTGGTCGCCGAAATCGATCATTTATTTGGGCCAACCAAACTATTGACCCTTGCGTCCAGTGCCATTGTGAAGCTAAATTACCGTCAGAATCAGTCATTAAGGCAACTGATCGCCAGGTTTGTGGTCAGTAAAGAACGAAACAACGTGTATAAATGTAAAGTGATATTGGAGTAAATGAGTTTGAGAGTAGTCAAATTTTTAGCCGTTTTATTGATCAGTACCTCGGTATGGGCTACCACCCAACCAACCGAGCCGGTACAGTTCAAACCCAGTCTGGACCAGCGCCTGCGCAGCAATCTGGCCACCAAGTTCCTGGCCAACTGGCATTACAA
>PVMS01057187.1_pt1 | contig 11873 bp, 12 predicted proteins | sample 1853461 | NCBI WGS metagenome assembly PVMS01 (sample SAMN08582032, study PRJNA380276) | Marine sediment metagenome, whole genome shotgun sequencing project. | isolation source: ocean sediment barecode stripped | collected 2017
CCACGGTTTCAATCACGCGGTCCAGGCGCTTATCTCCGCTCAAAGCAAGAACGTGCTCAACAAACAGTGCTGCGAGCTGCCTTTGTTGTACGGGATCCATGGCCTGGAGTGTCTGTCTGAAATCTGAATCATTGCTTATATCACTCATGACGTTTCACTCCCTTCCAGATGTTCCGCAATCGTCTCGGTCAGGCTGAGCAGTGGAATATCCATGTTGTATTCCTCAAGCCCGTCTTCGAGATGAATCCGGCAATTTGCACAGGCACTTAAAATGGCATCCGGCCTGACTTCATCAAGCTGCTCTTTCTTACGCTGGAAAACTTTCAGACGGATTTCATCCGCACGCTCATTGGCGCTCACACCCCCGCCTGCACCGCAACACCAGTTCATTTTGCCGCCATCGGGCATTTCAACAAAATTTTCGGCAAACATGTTGATCAGATTGCGTGGCTCATCAATAACCCCACCACGACGGGAAATCTGACAGGGGTCGTGGTAAGTGAGCTTTTGGGTTTCTTTACCTGAGATTTTCAGACGGCCCTGTACACGCAGGTCATCCAATACCTCGAGAATATGGCGTACTTTGAACAGGAAAGGCCTGCCGATCAGATTTGGACCATCCCAGCGTATGGCCATATAGGCATGACCACACTCGGGGCTGATAACGGTTTTAACCTTGAGTTTTTCAGCCACATCGACAATGCGCTGCACCAGTTCGGCTGCAATATCTGAAGCACCAATCTGGATACCGCTATTGGTGGCTTCAAAAGCCTCGGATGAAATAGTCCAGCTGGAATTGGTCTGATCAAATATTTTTGCAACCGCTTCGATGAACTCAGGGAAATTCATGATTTCCATTGATGACAGCAGCAGCAGGTATTCCACGCCCTCGACATCAACCGGAATTTTCAAACCGGTGTCTTCTTCAACATGCCTGATCTGTGCCCGCAACGCTGGCCATTTCACACCCATCGGGCTACCGATCGTCACGGCACGCTTGGTCGCGCCGATCAGCCCTGCAGGTGCGTGACCGGCCGCCACCATACCCTCGCGCGTCTTACGAATCATCAGTGCTATGTCAATTCCAACGGGACACACCATTGAACAGCGCCCGCACAGGGTACAGCTGTCATAAACCAGGGGTTCCCAGTCTGCCAGCAATTTTTCATCAACCTTTTTACTCAGGCCAAATAATTTTCCAATTCGGCCAACCAGGGTGTATTCAGATTTCCAGATCCGACGCAGGGGTTCGGTCTTGTTGATCGGCGTTCGTGTCGGGTCGCCCGTTTCCGTAAAGAAAAGACAGGCCTGGGCACACATGCCACAATGTACACAAGAGCTGAAAAATGCCGCGACCGTTGAATCGACCTGTTCCTTCAGGGCATTGATGCCTTTCTCCAATGATGCACTCATGATGCAACCCCCCGATAACCGGAAATGGCACCGTTATACCAACGGGCGAGAAACAAGGTGAACGAATGCATCAACTTGGTGAATGGAAATACCACCAGCAACATTTCAACGCTCAGGATATGCATAGCCAGTAGTGTTGGTGCCGTAAACCCCATTCGGTGAAAGGCCATGTAACCTGTCACCAGCGGAGTAATGGTCAAAAACCAGGTCAATAGATCTTCGAAATTAGTCAGATATCGCATGACCTTGTTGGTTAACCTGTTGGCGAGCACCGCCAGCATGGAAATAATGGTGACCACGGCAACAGCATCAACCACCGGGGTTGGCAGTGATGGCCAGCCAAAACCGATTACATCCTTGATCAACAGGATGTGTGGTGCATAAAGAAAAAAAGTCACGAACAGACCAAAATGGAAGATGTAACCAGCCACAATTGTGATACTGGAACGCTGGAAAGTATCCCGGTCAGGGATCGTCCGGGTGATTATCGTTTTAAGGCCGCTGGACATCTCCGCTCCCTTGGCTTCGGCAAGGTTAGCTTTTCTGCCAAGCATCAGGATCTCAAAGATACGGATCACAACGCCGGCAACAAAGATTATCGTTGCAATCTGGAGGCCGGGACCCCGTGCCCAGCTTAGAAGCTCGATTTCGGTCATAGTCTTTTCCTTGTGTTTACTGCTCCAGATCCTCAATAGTGATCTTGATATGGGCCTTATTGCTGGCCTTTTTCTTGGCCCGGTTTAAAGCGCCCAGGGCAAGTCCCGCGGCAGCGGCACCGGCGGCTGTGTATACAGCGGTCTGGGCAATATTTTCCGTCGGTAATGACAATGCCCTATAGAAACTGCCGCCATCCCAGAAATCAGGTTCGGAACAACCAAGGCACGGGTGCCCTGCCTCAATAGGGAAGCTGGTACCGTTATTCCACTTGGTTGTCGCGCAGGCGTTATAGGTGGTGGGGCCTTTACAGCCAAGTTTGAACAGACACCAACCTTGCTTTGCGCCTTCATCATCGAAGGTCTCTGCAAACAGACCCTTGTCATAGAATGGACGTCGGTAGCAACGGTCGTGAATGCTCTTGCCATAAAATGCTTTGGGTCGACCCAGATGATCCAATTCCGGAAGTTCACCAAAAGTAAGAAAATGTGCCAACACACCGGTAATAACAACCGGAATCGGCGGACAACCCGGGACGTTGATAATGGGTTTGTCCTTGATGATTTCGCCGACTGATACCGCACCTGTTGGATTTGGATCTGCATGCGGAATACCACCGTAGGCAGAACAGGTGCCGATCGCAATAATCGCAGCAGCGCCCTTCGCGGCATCTTTCAACATATCGACGTTGCTGATACCTGCGATGGTTGAGTAACCGGGATTGCCCATCGGAATGGAGCCGTCAACAACCAGCAGGTATTCGCCGTAATTCTCTGCCATCGCCGCTTCACGGGCAGCTTCGGCCTGTTCACCGGATGCGGCCTGTAAAGTATGGTGGTAGTCCAGCGAGATCGCATCAAAGATCAGGTTTTCAAGTGTGGAGGTACTCGCGCGGGTCAGTGACTCCGTACAACCCGTACATTCCTGGAATGACAACCAGATAACCGAAGGCCGCCTGGCTTGCTCCATCGCTTTGGCAATAATCGGAATCATCGCTGGCGGCAAGGCCATCATTGATGCCGTTGATGCAAAATACTTCATGAAACTGCGGCGGGATACCCCCTGTTCACGCAGTGCTTCGCCCAGTGTTCCTTTAACCGGGGTCTCCACATCCTGGCGTACATCTTTCAGATCTGCATCTTTCCGGGCTTTATCCTTCATCATGTGACCGTCTCCGCATATAAAACGTTTTGTATGTCCCCAGCTATTCAGTAAGCCTGTTACTGATCAAGGTAGTGAACTGTGAAATACCCATCAACTGCCATTCCTTAAGCAAATTTATGGCCTGTTCAACCACAACCGGCAATGCCTTCTGCACCGGTGGCGTTGGCGATGTGCCCCATTCAATACTTTTCGGTTGAATGCCAATCAGTGCGCGATTAACGGGAAGTGAATCTGTCAGACGCGCAATATCAAACAGATCCAGTAAACCGACTTCATGTGGACTGCGCCTGGCTGCGCCCAGGAAGTTATCCATCTCGTCGCCCACCATGGTTCGGACTGTACCGGGTGCCGAGTTGAGTTCAGCGGCATCCAGAACGATGATGTTGCTGCAATCCTGCAGGTATGCCGCGAGTGAAAAACTGAGTGTGCCGCCATCGATATAGACGATATCCGGGCTGCCGGGGTAAATAGACTGGAGTTGATGCATGGCATGGATACCCGCACCCTCGTCGCTAAGCAAAGTATTGCCTATGCCAAGTATGAGTGTATTAAAAGTATTCACTCCAATGATCTGATTAACTTATGCCTATACTAGGACAGTTGCGAACGTGACAAATTGACGCAGGTCAATATATTTTAATGAAAGCTAATATAAGATTGTATTCTCATAAATTTATCTTTTATGGTCACGGGGAGCATGCTCCTCAAGCTATGGAGCTTGTTTGTGTTTAGTGTCATTTTTCTCGGCTTTCTAATCGGAATGCAACATGCGATGGAGGCTGACCATGTAGCCGCTGTTGCATCTTTGGCCAGCCGTAACCGGTCGCTTGGGGAGACCGCAAGACAGGGGGCAGTCTGGGGTGTGGGTCACGCCCTGACACTTTTCTTATTCGGCGGCCTTGTACTGATGATGGACGCGATGGTTCCAGTACGCTTTGCCCAGGTACTGGAACTTGCTGTCGGTATTATGCTGGTCTTGCTGGGACTGGACGTGTTACATCGTTTATGGCGGGAGCGCGTTCATTTTCATCTGCACCGGCATGGGGAAACGGTTCACTTCCATGCCCATACCCATCAGTCCGGGCAAGCTCACGATGCGGATAATTCTCATCAACATAAACACCCTAAAGCATTTCCATTACGGGCTCTGTTTGTAGGTATGACCCATGGAATGGCAGGCTCTGCGGCGCTGATAATCCTGGCTCTGGACAATGTCCGTTCTCCGGCCCAGGGGATTCTCTATATTGCCTTGTTCGGTTTTGGATCTATCCTGGGAATGGTCATACTGGCCACGGCCATCAGTCTGCCGCTGAGATATACATCCCGCAGTTTCACCTGGGCTCACAATGGACTCAAAGCGGCGGTGGGGTTAGTGACCATCGGTCTTGGCAGCATTCTGATCTATCAAATCGGGATAACCCAGGGCTTGCTGATCTGAGACAGGGTTAAACCCTGGGCCGCAACGGATAACCCAGCTCCCGCAGTTCATCGGCTACTGCCTCGGTCAAATGACCCAGCCTTGCGTTGATATCAGCCGATAATTCCAAGGACATTTCCAGCGATACCGGGACCAGCCCCAACACGGTCACCTGGTCAGGTTGCTCTTCGTTGAGTTTCAGGCTCGCCAACACATCCGAGAGGCCGAGTTGGTGGGGGGTGATCCGCAAACCAAAGTATACCGGCACATCCTGATCATCCATTTTCACCAGCGTACCTGGTGGATCACCGGTCTGCACGGCATCCAGAACCAAAAGGTGTCTACGCCTGCTGATCAAGTCGAGCAGCGCCATACCGGAAGTACCACCATCCAGACATTCTACTTCCGGCGGCAATTCGTACTGTCGCTGCAACATATTCAGTGCATGGATTCCGAGGCCTTCGTCCTCCAGCAGGATATTACCCATACCCAACACCAACACGGGACATGGGGGTGCTGCCTCACCGGTGTAATGCGGTTCTGGGTCAGCGGGCCCCAGCAGGCTGGCCACTTCCGGATTCAAAGTGCTTTGACCCTGATGATCTCCCGCTGTGTCTTATCCACCATGTGGATGGCGCATGCCATACAGGGATCAAACGAGTGGACCGTACGCAGCACTTCCAGCGGTTGTTCCGGATCAGCGATGGGGTTACCCACCAATGAGGCCTCGTACGGCCCCAGTTCATCGCTTTCGTCACGTGGTCCTGAATTCCAGGTTGAGGGCACGACACACTGGTAATTGGCAATTTTGCCATCGCGGATGATTACCCAGTGCGACAAAGTACCCCGCGGAGCCTCATGGATCCCGAATCCGCGTATCTCACCCTTGGGGAAAGTCGGACGGTTATAAGTGTCGTAGTCCCCGGAGCCGATATTGTCCATCAGGGCCTGCCACTGATTTTGCAGACTTTCATATATCACTCCACAGCGCACCGCACGCGCGGCATGACGGCCAATTGTAGAATGCAAAGCAGATAGTGGAATCTGGCTTCCAGCCAGCGCGCTGGCCGTATTCATAACCGTATCCAGGTAGCGCTTGGTGGGCTCATGACCCGCGGCGACCATGCACAGTACGTTAGCCAGCGGGCCTACCTGTGCACGTTGATCGTAAAAGGTCGGCGCCTTGACCCAGGAATATTTACCATCGTCCTGAAAGTCGGTGTACTGGGGCACTGTCTCGCCATCGTAGGGGTGCAACGCACCATCACCATTTTCATACCAGGCGTGTTTACTGCTCTCGGCAACGCCATCTTCAAAATAGCTGTCCTGGAAACTGGTGATCGGTTTGAAACTGGCCAGATCACCATCGGTGATGTAACCACCTGGCAACTCAAACTGCGTACCCGCTGTGTCCATGGGCATTTCCGGTACGGAAAGATAATTCGTCACACCGGAACCATATTGGGTCCAGTCGGCGTAAAATCCCCCGATAGCCGCCACATCCACAAGGTAGACATTGCGAATAAAATCACCCAGCTTGTCCATCAGGGTCTTGATGTAATACAGCCTTTCAATTGTCAGTGTCGATTGCGAATCCAGGTTGATCGGGTTGGAAACCCCGCCAACCGCGAGATTCTGAATGTGCGGGGTTTTGCTTCCAAGTATGGCTACAATCTGGTTGGCTATTCTCTGGTATTCCAGTGCCTGCAGGTAATGTGCTGTGGCGAGCAGATTAACCTCTGGCGACAATTTCATCGCCGGATGGCCCCAATATCCATTGGTAAAGATGCCCAACTGGCCTGATTCGACCAGTTTTTTCAACCTGGCCTGTACCGTTTTCATATCCTGCACCGTATTATGCGGCCAGCTCGAAAGTGTCGAGGCGAGCTTTGCGGTCTCGACGGGGTCTGCCTTGAGCGCTGAAACCACGTCGACCCAATCCAGTGCGGAGAGTTGATAGAAATGCACTATGTGATCATGCAGGCAGTGGGCAGCGATGATCATATTGCGGATGTATTGTGCATTGAGCGGAATTTCGAGTTTTAGTGCATTCTCAACCGCCCGCACGGAAGCCACTGCGTGAACCGTAGTGCACACACCACATATCCGTTGCGTGAACACCCAGGCGTCGCGCGGGTCCCTGCCCTGCAGGATCAATTCGATACCACGCCACATTTGCCCGGAAGACCAGGCGTTGGTGACCTTGCCGTCCTGGACTTCGCAATCGATACGCAAATGCCCTTCTATACGTGTGACTGGATCAACTGTAATTCTTGTTGCCACGAATTATCTCCCGTAATCAAACTAAAATTTCTGAGCCCCTACTGCTCCCGCAGTTGATGGCGCAGACCCGGGTTGCAGGGATTTTGTGCGCGGGGGCAAAATGGGGAAACGCTTCACAATGTAAGTGAAGCCGACTACTTCCACGGCCAACAGACCGATAGACACCAGCAACTCTATTGCGGACGGGAAGTAACTATAGCCCGCAGGTGGGTTAAATCCCACGATCAGGGCATTGAAACGGAGTACAGTACCAGCCAGCAAAAGGCAAATAGCTGACAGGAACAGTAATCTGGCATTGCCCCTCCAGCGCGGGTGAGCCAGGATAATCAACGGCAGCAGGAACAGGGCATTTTCGACCAGGAACATGATTGCCCGCGCATTTGACTCGGTTAAAACAGCCCCTAATGCATCGCGGTATATCAAATCCGCAAAGCGCACAATCAGGAAACTGGCCAGCATCCAGCGCAGAATCCTGGCCAGACGGCGGTACAAAAACAATTCCAGGCGGCGCCCAAGACCCAATACGGTTAGAGCACCCTCAAAAATTACGATTGAGAAGCCCATGACTATCGCTGAAAGCAGGAACAGGACACTGATCCAGGGTGTTTGCCACAACGGCGAAATCTTGTCGCCCGCAACCACTATGAGTGCCCCCAGGCCGGACTGGTGCATGGTCGGCAACACGATACCCAGGGATATAATGATAAAAAGCAATTTATTGAAAGTCTTGAGAAGTTCCTGTTTCCCGAACCTTTCCAACACCGGCGGCATCAGCTCGATCCACAAAATTATCATGTAAAGACCCATGCAAGCCGCTATTTCAAACATGACAGAGTTCAGGTTGATGTTCCAGGGCAGAGCAATCTGGTAAAAATTCCACCAACGTCCAATATCTGCAAAGGCGGCCAGGTTGGCCAGCGTATAAGCAAATGCGCTACCGAGCAGTGCGGGGCGGATCAATGTGTGAAATTCACCTTTGTTCATGGTGTATATGACAACTGCCAGTACATAACCCCCGCAACCGATCGCGGCCGTTACATGGATATCGAGTACTACCCACAGGCCCCAGGGGTAACCGTTGTTCAGGTTGGTTGCCTCACCAAGTCCATAAATGAAACGGAAACCCAGCAGTGCCACGGCGATCAGCACCAGCAAAGACAGGAAAAGGAAAGGACGGGTCAGAATATTTCCACCCATCGGTGTTGTTTTGGAAATTTTCACTCCTCATCCTCCTTTCCAAGTCGGCGATGGCTAACAAACATCAGTCCACCAAGTAATGCCAGCGGCGCGACCATTCCCTTGTAAACCGTGTGTTGAATGGTTTCCGAGATACTCGCAAAGGATCGTTCCGGGATATTCGGCAAGTCCAGCTTTTCGAATGGAACACCGGCCAGTACCAGCACCTGGGTCCCTCCCCCCTGGGTCTCACCGTAAACCCGATCAATGTAGTGCGGCACGATGGCCTCGTGACGGTTCGGATCATCCAGCGTGTTGCGTGCATACTGGTAAGTCGAGCCAGGCTCCTGGGCCAGGCGACGATAGGCTTCTTCGAGCATTTGTTCGCGGGTTCCGAACAGGGATGCACCGGTCGGACAATGTTCCACGCAGCCCGGCAGCTTGCCTTCAACCAGCCTGTGATTGCAGAACTCGCATTTATTGATGCGTCCGAACGCCTCTTCAAAGTCCCACTTTGGGACATTGTAGGGGCAGGCCCAAACACAATAGCGGCATCCAATGCAGGCTTCCGGATGGTGTGTTACTACGCCGGTATCAGGGTCTTTACGCATGGCCGTAGTGGGACAAACAGAGATACATCCCGGATCGACACAGTGCGTACAATGCCGTTGGACGAATGAAAACCCGTCAACCTCCTGATCCTTGACCTCGGCTGTGCCGTTTTTGTACAGCTTGATGATGTTCAGGGTTTTACCTGAAGTATCAGCTGTTACATCCCAAATCGGCGATTCATCCGCGTTCTCGACCGGCATATCGTTGGCTTCTTTACAACCCACCATGCAGGCCTTGCAACCGATACACAGCGTGGCGTCGTACAACATTCCAACTGCGTTCGGTGGTATTTCAAGATTCTGGCGAGCCTCTGCAGGTGCCGGCAAGGCCACTGCGGCACTTCCGGTCACTGCAGCTTTCAGAAAATCCCTTCGCTTGATGCTCATCCGCTCATTCCTCGTTTATTGCGGGCTCGCTCTTTTTCTTTTTTTTCTTCTTGCCTTTTTTCTCAGGTATCAGTTCCACTTTACCCAGTCTGCTCATCATCACCGCAGTAGCGCCTGCTGCAGCGCCTGCTGCAACACCGACTATTCCGGCCGTAGTAGCGGTTACACCCTTACCCTTGGGCTGATCGACCGAGGGATAAGCCTGCGGCGGCACCACCGACTTGACATCGGCCAGGGCATGGATGGGCTTGGTAAAGCCGACACCCTGCTCAGTACAACCGAAACATGGATGTCCCGTACCGACCGGCCAGCTTCCGGAACCGACATCACCAAACAGGATTGATGGGCAGTTGGCATAAGTTTCCGGACCTTTACACCCCAGTTTGTACAAACACCAGCCCTGGCGGTGCCCCTCATCACCAAATTCAATGGCAAAACGACCGGCATCAAAATGTGGCCGCCGTTCGCAGTTATCATGAATCAAACGACCATAAGCAAATTTGGGGCGGTTTTTTTCGTCCAGTGCAGGCAAAGTGCCAAATGTCAAAAATTGCAACACGACGCTGAGGAAGTTGTAGGGATTGGGTGGACAACCCGGCAGGTTCACCACGGTTTTGTCCGGTAAAATTTCCGAGACGCCAACCGCCCCGGTGGGGTTCGGCCCGCTGGATGGAATACCACCCCAGGACGAGCATGATCCAATCGCAATGATGGCTGCTGCCCCTTCCGCTGCCTCTATGACATGTTCCTGCATGGTCCGGTTGGCGACCTTGCAATAGATACCACCGTCTTTGGTGGGGATCGAGCCGTCAACTACCAGGATGTAGTTACCAAAGTTCTCTTTCATCGAAGCCTGCTTTGCACTCTCGGCCTGGTGTCCGGCTGCTGCAAAGACGGTCTCGTGATAATCCAGGGAGATCAGGTCAAGAATCAGCTTCTCAAAAGTCGGGTGAGTCGGACGTAATAACGATTCCGTACAACCCGTGCATTCCTGCGCTGACAGCCAGATGACAGCCGGCTTCTTTGAGCTCATCACGGCCTGCGCAATCTGAGCGCCTGCCAGTGGCGAAAGCCCGATGGTTACCGCAACACCTGAGCAGAATTTAAGAAAGCTCCTTCGGGAAACACTGTTCGGAGGCTCAAGGTGTAGGTCGAATCCGTTTGTCATAGTTAAACCCTCGCGGAAAATCAAAATTCTCCGGTCATCGGGATAGCATCAGCTCACCACGGTAATTCTAATTGGAAATCCTTTTCCTTAGCAGTTTCAGATCACTAAGCTGACCAAGATCCCTTGTTGTTGACCGTAAATTACATTCAATTCTTATTGACGATTCATTTCATGTTCCATGACATAGATCAATTTGCGGTCTTTAAACCCTCTAAATTAGACTAAAGTATTAGATAAATCTGTTGATTATGTTCGGCTATCAGAGTGACACTCGGCCTGTATGTCAATTTGAAACCTGCATGATTCAGATCAAGGGTTTGTGAAGGAACATACATTAGTGTGATTTGTGTTCATTACTTTTAAAACTGGAATAAGCAAAATGTGTCTTGGAATCCCCATGCAGATCCGTGAAATTGATGGCTTTTTGGCCAATTGTGAAGCCAAGGGCGTGCAGCGCGATGTCAATCTGTTCATGATGCAGGAGGAACCACTGGCAATTGGTGATTTCGTTGTAGTTCACGTCGGTTATGCAATACAAAAAATAACACCGCAAGAGGCACAAACCGCATGGGAGCTTTACGATGAAATGCTCAATGCAGAAAACCCGGCGGGTCCGGTTGTATAAGCGATGCACGAACTCTCCATATGCCAGGCACTGCTGAAGCAAGTCGATACGATTGCCAATGAAAACCACGCGTCACGGGTGACAGCCATCCATCTTGGCATAGGTCCGTTATCGGGTATTGAAGGAGAATTGCTGAAGAGTGCTTACCCCCTGGCGAGCGCAAGCACAGTTGCCGAAGGTGCTGAACTGCTAATAAAATCAATGCCGGTTTGTGTACTTTGCACAAAGTGTGAAAAGGAAAGCGAAGTAAAACCCAATCGCCTGGTGTGTGGTCATTGTGGTGATTGGCGTACCAAACTTATCAGTGGTGATGAACTCCTGCTGGTGCGCGTTGAACTGGAAAAACCGAATGTGCCAGGCCCCGAAGCCGTACATTAAACCTGTGAGACATCACAGAAAAGCAAATACCAGGAGCTACTTATGTGTGATACCTGCGGATGCAATATAACCCAGGGTAATGAACATCTGATCTCACCCGGCGGCAAGCTGGAGAAAACGGAAAGTGGCCGCGAGGCCGTCACCGTGTTACACAGCCTGTTGCACGAAAATGACCACACTGCTCATCACAACCGCGAACATTTCAACTCGCATGGCGTTGTGGCGATCAACCTGATGTCATCACCTGGTGCAGGTAAGACAGCACTGCTGGAAGCGACCATCAAAGCCCTGGGGGATGAATTTCGCATTGTGGTCATTGAGGGCGACCTTGAAACAGAGAACGATGCCGAACGCATACGTGCCCACGGTGTAACCGCCATCCAGATCACCACTGGCAGCGCCTGTCACCTGGATGCGCACATGGTGCATGACGCCCTTCATCAACTCGACCTTACAAAATTTGATATCGTCTTCATTGAGAATGTTGGCAACCTGGTTTGCCCGGCAAGTTTTGATCTCGGACAGCATAGCAATGTCGTGCTGTTATCCGTGCCTGAAGGCGACGACAAACCGGCAAAATACCCGGTGATGTTCCGC
>PVMS01159102.1_pt1 | contig 11873 bp, 11 predicted proteins | sample 1853461 | NCBI WGS metagenome assembly PVMS01 (sample SAMN08582032, study PRJNA380276) | Marine sediment metagenome, whole genome shotgun sequencing project. | isolation source: ocean sediment barecode stripped | collected 2017
GGTTTGTTGGTCTAGTTTCTTTCGACGACGCGAGTGGCGCCGCGAGCCTTCTCCTTGTCCCCCGACGCGCGGGTCGCGAGGGCCACGATCCCCCGTTCTCCACGATCGGCGGCTTCGCCTGAAGCGCAAGGGGCTCCGTTCCGAGTAACTCGCACGTAATCGTTCTCTAGGGCGGTAGATCCGGTTTGAAGGAGCAATGTGAGAAGAAGAGCGCTCATCATGAGAAAACCTCCCGGCGATAGATTTTCCGGAGTCTAACCCCATGTTTCCGGCCGGGCAACCGTCGATCCGTGGCTCATCCGAAAACCTCACGTTGGTGCTTGACTAGCCGGTTTGTTTGGGTGAGACTGCGCCCGGCTCAACCCGAGCCTTGAAGGAGCAATCGCCAATGAAGTCACCTGTTTTTGTGGTTGCGCTGCTGCTGGTTCTCGTTGGTTCCGCGGCGGAGGCGCGTCTGGTTCAGCTTCGAGTGGAGCAACGCGAACTGATTCTCGATGGAAAACCTTTCGGTCTGGCGGGGCCGTACGAGAAGCTGGTGGGGAAAGCCGATTTTGCGCTTCACCCCGCGGTGCAGCAGAACAGAATCATCGTGGCCCTGCCACTGGCGCCGCGGAATGCACGGGGCGAGGTGGAGTTCAGCGCCGATTTCTATCTCTTGAAGCCGGTCGACCCGACCCGGGGGAACGGGCGTTTGTTTTACGAAGCGGGCAACCGAGGTCGCAAGCGGATCCTCGCGACGTTTCAAAAAGCAGCGTCCGCCGGGGATCCAACCACGGAAGAGGAGATCGGGGACGGCGCCCTTATGCGCCAGGGTTTTACTTTGTTGTGGCTGGGCTGGCAGTGGGACGTGCCCGAGGGTCGGATGCGGATGGAAATGCCGGTGGCGACCAATAGGGGAGAGCCGATCACCGGCTGGGTCCGCGGTAATTTCATCCTGGGACAACGGGTAGACACCGCTTCCTTAGCCGACAGGGGCCACCTGGGATATGAGGTTCTCGACCCTCTGAGCGACGAGAACACCATGACGGTGCGTGAGCTTCCGCTCGATCTCCCGCGGGTGGTGGACCGACAGACTTGGAGGTTCGTCGGTTCTCAGACCGTGGCTCTGGAGGGTGGCTTCGAGCCGGGCAAGATTTATGACGTCATTTATAAGAGCAAAGACCCCCGGGTGGTGGGGTGTGGTCTCGCCGGAACGAGGGATATCGTCAGCTTCTTCAAATATGAAGAGGGGGAAGCCAATCCCATGCCCGGCATCCAGCATGCTCTGGCCTGGGGGGTTTCTCAAACCGGACGGTTTCTCCGGCACTTCCTGTATCAAGGCTTCAATGAAGATGAGCAGGGGAGGCCGGTTTTCGACGGGGTCTCGATCAAGTGGGTGGCGCCGGCCGAGGCTCTTTCAACCATCGTTTCGGGCAAGCTTCCCGGGATGCCCTCCAGCACTTCAACATCTTGTATCCCGTCGACATGTTCCCTTTCACCGACGGGCGGCAAACGGATCCGGAAACAGATCTTACCGATAGCCTTCTCCAGCGGGCGGTGGAAAGCGGTACGGCCCCGAAGGTCTTTCATTTGCTGACAAACTCGGAGTACTTCAACCGAGCGGGCTCTCTTATTCATACCGACGTCACCGGTTCAACCGATGTGGGACTTCCTGCCGGGAGCCGCGCTTACTTGATCGCGTCGGCGCCGCATATCATGGGCGGGTTTCCTCCCGCGCCATACGCGAACGCGGACTTTCTGGCGCAAGCGTCAATGAACCCGCTCGATTACAATCCTGCCGTCCGGGCGCTCTTTCGGGCACTCGATCGATGGGTGGTGGAGGAGATGGCCCCTCCGCCGAGCGTTTATCCTCGTATCGCCGACGATACCTTGACGTTGCCCGACTCAGCCGGTTGGCCGCGCGTGCAGGGATTCGAGATCCCCGAGGCTCCTCAAACTCCCTATCGTCTGGATTTTGGCCCAGACTGGGATCGTGGGATCGTGACCAACGAACCGCCGCTGGTGGGTGAGCCGTTCGTCGTTTTAGTGCCGGCGGTTGACGCCGACGGCAACGACCGTGCCGGCATCCGCCTTCCAGAGATCGCGGTTCCCCTGGCTACATACACCGGCTGGAACTACAGGGACCCCAGCATCGGTGCGGCGGATCGATTGGCCAGTGAGATCGGCTCTTATATCCCGCTGGCTCGGACCGAGGCCGAAAGGCAAACGACCGGCGACAGCCGGCTTTCGATTGAAGAACGCTACCGCGACAAAGACCAGTACCTGGGAAGGATCACCCAGGCGGCGCTCGAGCTGGTCGAAAAGCGATTCCTGTTGGCGGAAGATCTTCCGGAGGTAATCCACCGGGCCGCGGACCATTACGATTGGGCGACCTCGCCGAGGAGGTAAGAAATGGCGGTTCAAACTCTTTTGCGTAGAGCTTTTGTAGTCATGTCTTTATTGTTGGTTTGCGGGGTTGCCTCTGCCGCCGATACTCCAAAAGAGATAGAAGCGAAGATGAAGGGATTCACTTCGTGGCTGGAATTGGATCTCGACAACCTCGGATTCAACTTGGAGCAGATTCGCAAGCGCACCGGCTCTGAGGTGATGCCGGTGATCAAGAATAACGCATACGGTCATGGGCTCATTCCCATCACCTCTTACTTGATATCGAAAGGGGTGAAGCGGGTTTTTGTCGCCAAGTTTCAGGAGGCGATCGAGATCCGAGACGCGGGACTCCAATGCAAGATTGTCAACATGGGGCCGTTGTTCGGTGCAAGTCAATACAACAAAGCAGTGGAGCTGGGAGTAACGCAAACGGTTTTTACCGAGCAGGCGGCAAGAGAGCTCAGCCGGGCGTCTCGGGAAGTCGGCAAAGATGCCGGAGTGTTCGTGATCGTCGACACCGGTTTGAGAAGGGTGGGTGTTTTTCACGATAAGGCGGCCGACTACATCGAACAGATTTCATCTCTCCCGGGGATCCAGATCGAAGGCATGATGTCGACTTTCCTGCAGACGCCGGCGCAGGACAAAGAGCAGCTCGAGAGCTTCCTGGCGGTGGCGGCGGAGTTGAAGAAAAGGGGAGTGGACCATGGGCTCTTGAGCCTGGCGAGCAGCGACGCGATATTCCATTTCCCGGAGGCGCACCTCGACCTCGTCCGTCCCGGCATGAGCCTCTACGGTGTGTACCCTGAGCCAAAGGACCGAAATGTGGGCTTAGAGCTGAAGCAGGTCTTAACCTTCAAGGCACGGATCGAGCTCGTCAAGCCGGTGGAAAAAGGGGACTCGGTTACTTACTGGGGACGTTTCATCGCTCCAAAACCCATGACCATCGGCACGGTGCACGTAGGTTTTTACGACGGAGTTCCTCGTGAAATGGGCAACAAGGGATCGGTGTTCTTCGACAGGAAGTTTAGAGGGATTCTGGGATCGGTTTCTCTCAACCACATTATCGTCGATCTCACCGGAACCGACGCGAAAGTGGGTGACGTGGTGGAAGTGATCGGACTGGAGGGTGAGAACACACTCAGCCGAACCGCTGAGCTGGCCGACTGGATGGTTTATAGCCTGCTCAACCACCTGAATCCGAAAACGCCACGCGTTTATTATCAAAACGGGAAGCCTGTCACTCTGTCGGAATACTAGAGAGGGGAGCTCGCTCGTGAAGGCGATGGTTTTGAGGCAGATATGCCGTCTCGACGACAACTCGGCGCCCCTCGAGTTGACGGACTTACCCGATCCCACCCCAGGCGACAAGGAAGTCTTGATAAAAGTATCTGCCTGCGGCGTTTGCCATACCGAACTGGATGAGATTGAAGGGCGCACCCCACCGCCACATCTGCCCGTGGTGTTGGGCCATCAGGTGGTCGGCCGGGTTGTTGCGATGGGCGACCAAGTCCAAGCGCTTCAACAGGGAGATCGTGTGGGCGTCGCCTGGATTTACTCTTCCTGTGGCCATTGCGGATTTTGCCGGGCAGGCAACGAGAATCTCTGCGCCGACTTCCGGGCAACCGGGCGTGACGCCAACGGTGGCTATGGCGAGCTCATGGTCATCACCGAGGAGTTTGCCTTTCCGATCCCGAACGAGATTACTGATGTTGAAGCAGCGCCACTGCTCTGTGCGGGAGCGATTGGCTACCGCTCGCTCCGGCTCACCGGCCTCGAGGATGGTCAAAAACTCGGCCTTACCGGATTTGGGGCTTCCGCTCATTTGGTCTTGAAGCTGGCAAAATATCAGTATCCGCACTCAGACGTGTTTGGTTTTGCGAGGAGCGAAAAAGAACGCGCTTTTGCGAAAGAGCTTGGCGCGGTTTGGAGCGGAGACACCACCGAGGAGTGTCCGGTCCAACTGGATTCCATCATCGATACTACGCCGGTGTGGAAGCCGATTATCGAGGCCTTGAGGAACCTGGCCCCCGGCGGGCGGTTGGTGATCAACGCCATTCGCAAAGAAGAGGTCGACAAGGACCATTTGCTGCAGCTCGATTACTCGCGCCATCTCTGGATGGAAAAAGAGATCAAGAGTGTGGCCAATGTCAGTCGGGCCGACGTCTCCGAGTTTTTGAAGCTGGCCGCTTGCATACCCATCAAGCCGGAAGTTCAGGAGTATGGCTTAGAGCAGGCCAACGAGGCGCTCCTCGAGCTCAAGGCACGGAAAATCCGTGGCGCGAAGGTGTTGAAGATCGCTTGATTCATCTCATATTTCGTCGCCTTCCGGTACCGGCTCATCTGAAATCGCTGCCAGAGCTTCCGCAAACGCGTGAGGATCAAATTTGGCAGCAGCTTGCTTGAAAAAATCACGTGTCTCTTGCCGGACCACTTCATTGGAGACAGAAGTGACAACAAAATGGTTCAGCGAAATACCTTCTTCCTGAGCAAGCTCCCTGACCTTTTCGTGTATAGGATCGGGTAGCCGTATTTGTATGGTTTTCATCGTCGCCTCATTTTGTGTATGAATTGTCCCGGTGACAATATCCGGGTCTCGTAGTCTTCCAATTCTAGTTTCGGAAAACCCTTAACATCATTAGTAATAATATTGGATGCCCCAAAATTAGCGGCACACTCAAAAACCACATGGTCGTATTCATCTCTAAAGTAGATGGGGACTTCGACCCCGTAAATTGCGAGGGCCGATAGAATGCTGTCAACCTGCATTTCACTTGCGACAGCTTCATTCAATTGTTCTTGATACTCGTAATAGAGAGGCACCGAAATCCCAAACTGAAAGCGGTTGTGAGAAATTTCTGATAGTAGGGCGAAACTGGCTCCCCGACGGCTTCTAATGGCGGCTACCCAAACGCAGGTATCCACAACTACCCTCATAGGTGTAAATATGCACCTATAGTGTTGTATGTGCCAAACAGCTACGTCCGGAACGAGTTGCGAGGCCGGCGGTAATTACGGCACCGTGGTAGTGGTCCGGGTCAATACGATTCCCGAAAACTCCGACAGAGTCTCGTAATAAGAGACGAAGCGGTTTGTCTCGTGGGTGTCATAAGGCGAGAGGTTTTGGGCCCAACGGAATCCGATGGGTTGGTACCAAAGCTCTGCTTCTACCTGGAAAGGTCCACGGGCACCCGCCACGTCGATGGAATAAACGATCCGATCTCCGCCACCGGCGAAATCGCTATCTGTCGCGGCGCGACCTTGAACCGCGATGTCCTCCCCGGCTGTGGCTTTGTCGAAACCCAGTGGAAGTATCCGGTTATCTTTACCGTAGGCCACGGCGGTGAGAAGTCCTGTCGTGACACCGCCGTCGGAGCCGAACAAGATCGTTTCGTAGATTTGCACCTCGTCGGTGCTGGTGATCTCGGTGTAATGGGGCTCGTAGGTCGTCGGGTCGGCGTCGTTGTCGTTTCCAGCGATCGAACCGTTTTTCCCGAAGCCGCCCGACTCGAAGATCGGATCCCCGTTTCCATCCCGCACGGTGAAGTGCAGCCAAACGCGCCGGGACGGATAGGCACTGGGCAACTTGTGCCCCGCTAAGTTCTCAATCCTGACCTCAGCTCGAAGCTTTCCGTTCCTGACCGCGGCCCGCTCTGCCGAGAGGGCGGCGGCTTCCGACTGCAAATGTTGGACGGTGCGGGCGCTCGCGGCGCTGAGCTCCTGAGGAAGTGCTTCGACGCCAAGCTCCGCCCGATGGCTGTTGAGCATCCGGGGCATGAAGAAGTTGCCTCCCCGGAACACGTGGCGGGAAAAGCCGGTTCGAGGCTGCCCCCATACCGATGCGATGGGCATTTGCTTTTACAACGAACGCATATGGCAGGACTGGCAGCTCTGGGTATCGTGGTAATCGCTGTGGAGCCACTCCAGATAGGGAACCTGCTCAGGGAGCCTACCGATGACCTCCCCGCCGGGGCCGAGCGCATTGGTGTAGAGCGTGTGACAGGTGGCGCAGAGCTCGGACTCCTGAATGTGTGAGGACTCTTGCGGGCGAAACTGTGAAGCCGACCTCATGATGGTGACACGTCCCTCGTCCACCTCGAAAGGGCCGTAGATTCTCCGCTCCCCCGAGGGTTGTGTCCTGTCGACTTCGAAATGCCCGACGAAGCTTTCCGCTTTGCCGAAATTCTCATCGGTGATTTGATGACACAGGGCACAAGAGACGCCGTCTGCTGCAAGGCGGTCCGCGTCGCTCTCGGCTCGATTCACAGGAAGATGGGCAAAGAGCTCTCCCTTTTGTCCGGTTATCCGAGTCTGGTACCGCTGCATGGGCATGTGGCAGATAGAGCACTCACCTTCGATGGCCTCCTGGGCTTCGGGATGATCTTGCACCTCACGACGAACCGCGGCCTGCCAGTAGGGATCCCGGGCCGCGTTCGCCATCATGGTGGTCCGCCAGTCGAGCCCGATAGAGACGTCTTCACCGGCCGGGCTCACCAGGAGATTGTGACAAGCCATGCAGGCGTCTGCGGTTCGAAACCAGGACGGTGATTCCTCTGTTGATTCCGATGCCGAGACCACAAAGCAGGGCTGGAGCAGCACGAAGAGGAGAAAAACGAGCAGGAGTTTATGCATAGATGTCTCCTTTACCAGCCCTCGAGGAATCCTCCATCGAACCATTCCCACAAGAGGTAAACAAAGATCGTCGTATCCCTAAACTCGGAACCGTTCAATGGAAATCGGACTCCAATGTTGGCCATGACGTGTTGTCGGGTGTTGAGCGTCACTTGGACTTGGGGCAAGAGATCCCAATGTGTTTCCGCTCCGGCCTCCAGGTCACGAGAGGCGAGAAGCTCTACAATGGGCGACCAGGCCCGCCCCCATCGTCCTTGAACGAAGCTTTTTCCAAGAGCGAATCGCCAGAAAGCCTCGTTCTCGACTTTGCCGGAGTCTGTAGGGATCTCGAAACCACCTTGGAAGTGTACAAAGGAATCGGCGGGTAAGCTTTGACCGAAAGTAACAAAGGGCTCGAAAACCGTTACACCTCTTCCGAGACCCTCTTCCTTGCCGGTGGGAAGGATTACTTCACCGTTAACGCTGAAGATCGTTCCGCTGCTCAGGTTTTGAAACATGACGCGTTTGGCACCTACGGCGATATCACCGATCCCTCCATTCCAGCCCCCGGTGCCATGTTCCCGGAAGGCGAACGGCAACGTCACTTCGAGCTGGTTTCGGGCCCCAAACCGCTTCTCGTAGAGGATCTCATTGACCACCGCGCCGTTACCCTCGGCTGCCACACCGGTCGTGAAGACGAGCTCGTCTTCGGGGTAAGCTTTCTCGGTGCTCATCGGCCGAGGCATATTGAGCTCCCCCCGCGGCCAGGCGTCTTTCGCGCAAAAGGTCCGAACGTGTTCAACCGCCTTTTCAATCTCTTCCATCGTCAGGGCGTCACCAAACGCGGGCATCATCTCGTCGAAGCCGCGCACCGGACCTCCATCGTGAACCACGGCTGACCAGTCCGCATCCGGTTCCCGGGTGGCGAAACTGCAATCCGTGAAGTCGGGGAGGGGAATATCGAAGCCGACGATGGTTTGTGCCCGTCCCTTGCCCCTCGGGCCGTGGCAGCTAGAGCAGGCTGCCTCATAGAGTTGTTTTGGTGATTTTTCGGATAAGCTTGGATGTCTCGGGGGCTTGGCAAAAGCTACGAGCTCAACTCCTAGCAGCGCTACCAATACGGTCACAAAAGAGAGAGTTTTTCTCCAGCGCATTCCCGCGCCAGGAGGTTCCGGCTGCCGCCTCCTATGATGCATGATTTGCTCCCTGGATCGATGTCGTGAACGCCGGATTCGTATTTTATACGTTTCGTGGATCGATTTCCTTCGACTAAATCCATCCGTGCGAGTTTTTGATGTTCCCATGATTTCTGCGTGCGGATTTGCTGCCGTCACCCTTGGCGGAGCGCCTCCGCAGTCACCTCCGCGACTATGTAGAATTGCGCTTGGAAGGGATTCGCAACCCCACCCCCGAAACGAGCGCAGCAAGCATTGCGTCCGAGGTTTATTGAGCGCGTCCACGAACGCGGATCGTATCAATGCGTGTTTCGTGGACCGGATGGGACGCGACGCACAGCGCGGGCGGGACTTCAGTACAATCGCTCGGTTGAAAAGTCTCGACCAACACCCTAGAATGCTCCGAGGTCGTTCAATGCTCGGACGCAATCTGTCGCACTACAAGATTCTCGACGAGATTAGCCGCGGCGGCATGGGGATCGTCTACCGCGCGGTCGACATGATGCTCGAGCGCGAGGTAGCGATCAAGGTCCTTCCGCCCGGGCTCGTCTCCGATCCGGAGCGCAAGCGTCGTTTCGTTCGTGAAGCGCGGGCCGCTTCCAAGCTCACCCACCCGCACATCGCCGTCATCCACGAGATCGACGAAGCCGAAGATGTGACCTTCATCGTTATGGAGCTCATTTTAGGCGAGAGCCTCTCCGAGCTTCTGGCAAGGCGGGCTCTCTCTCTCCCTGCCGCCATCGATATGGCGATCTCCATCGCGCACGTGCTAGCCCACGCTCACCACAAAGGAATCGTACATCGAGACCTCAAGCCGGGCAACATCATGGTTACCGAAGATGGCCGACCCAAGATCATCGACTTCGGTCTAGCAAAACTCGTTGCACCTCTCGGTGGCGTCGAGAGCGAGGCGGTGACATCAGCCAGGGCGGACACGGGTACGGGGCAGGTGCTCGGTACGCTTTCTTATATGTCACCAGAGCAGGCACGAGGCCAGCAAGTCGGGCCAGAGAGCGATATCTTCAGCTTCGGCATCGTCGTCCACGAGATGTTAGCGGGGGCGCACCCTTTTCAAGGCAACAGTACAGCGGATACGTTTGCCAATCTCCTCGAGGGCGCCGCGGATCGGCTGGAACCTTCCCTGACGACGAAGCTCGGACCGGAAATGCAGACGCTCATCGACAAGTGTCTCGCGAAGGAACCGTCGGATCGATACCCCACCGCGCTGGAAGTCGCGGCCGACCTGCAACATGCGCGCGAGCATCTTCGGGCCGGCTCCCAAGCGTCGAAACGGGTGCTGTCCGGTCATCTTGCGATTCCGGTGGCGATGGCTTTCATTCTCCTCGCCATTGTTACGGCCTGGCTCGTGAGGAGCTCAACGCGCGATCGCCGGGCGAGAGAGGAAGCGCTCCCGGCGATTCTGGAGCTCGTGGAAAGGGACGAGTACCGCGAAGCCTACGCGCTTGCCGAAGCGATCGAGAACGACATTCCCAACGACCCGGTGCTCATCGCCACATGGCCGCAAATCTCGCAAACCATAAGCGTGGAAACGGTTCCTCCGGGCGCGGATGTATTTATCAGACTCTACGGCGAAAGCGATGACGGGTGGCAACATCTGGGGTTGACTCCCCTCGAAAAAGTGAGACTACCACTTGGGGTCTTTCGCTGGAGGCTCGAGAAAGACGGCTTCGACAAGACCGAGGTCGCGCGCGCGGGTGGGAATCAAACGCTGCAGATGGATTTGCGCGCAGCCGGATCCTCCCCCGCAGGCATGGTGTTCGTGCCACGGGGCTCGGCCCGGCCGGCTGTGCGAGGATTTTCTATAGCACAAGAGTTCGAGACGGATGACTATTGGATCGACCGCTACGAGGTCACCAATCGCGAGTACAAGGACTTCGTCGACACCGGCGGATATGAGAAGGAGGCATACTGGCGCCATGCATTCGTCAAGGAAGGGCTATCGCTATCTTGGGAACAGGCCATGGCCGAGTTAATCGATACCACGGGCCGTCAAGGTCCCTCCACCTGGGAGTTAGGGGACTACCCGGACGGCCAGGACGAGCTCCCGGTGGGTGGTGTGAGCTGGTACGAGGCAGCCGCCTACGCCGAGTTCAGGGGCAAGTCGCTTCCAACAATCTACCATTGGAGCCGGGCCGCCTTTCCTCCCTCGGAATTCTACCAGCCCCTTTCTCCCGACATCGTTCCTTTGAGTAACTTCGGCGACAACCCGGCGCCGGTGGGGAGCCACCCGGGGCTCGGCCCGTTTGGAACCTACGACATGGCGGGGAACGTGCGCGAATGGTGCTCGAATCGAGCGGCGAGCGAGCGATGGATCCTCGGCGGCGGCTTTCGGGACGCCGAGTACATGTTCGGCAACCAATATGCTCTGCCCCCGTTCGATCGCTCGCCGAACAATGGGTTTCGCAACGTAACCTATGGTGACGAAACAGCCGTTGCCCAGGAGTTGACGGACGCCATCGACTTTCGATCCCGGCAACGCGAGCCCGTCGAGCCAATCTCGAACAAGGTGTTCGACGCTTACGCGGGACTCTTCTCTTATCAGCCATCGCCTTTGAACGCGCGCGTTGAGTCCACCGAAGAAGGATCGGACTGGCGGGTCGAAAAAATCACCTTCGATGCCTCTTTCGCGGACGAGCGCATCATGCTGTATTTGACGCTACCTGTCGGGACCGAACCGCCTTATCAAACGATCGTCATTTTTCCGGGCGCCAACCCTTTTCTTTTTTCTCGCTCGAGCGATCGCTTGATGTCCGGCCCCGGAAGAAAGGACTACTTCGTCAAGAGCGGCCGGGCTTTTGCCCTCCCCGTCTACCGGGGCACATTTGAACGCGGGGAGGGGCTCGATCCGCTCAACCACGCCGAGAATCCGCGGCTCATGATCGAATGGAACCAAGAGCTGCGTAGGACGATCGACTACCTGGAGACACGCCACGATATCGACGCCAAGCGGCTCGCCTATTGCGGGCTTAGTTTCGGAGCGGCGGAAGTAGCCTCCGTGCATCTAGCACTCGAAAACCGTTTCCAAGCGGCCGTTCTCGTCAGTGGCGGGTTGTCGCCTTATGCGCTCCCCGACGAGCTCGAACAGGTTCACTTTCTGCCACGCGTGAACGTGCCCGTTCTCATGCTCAACGGAAGATACGACTATCTCTATCCGCTCGAGCTGGCACAAAAGCCGATGCTCGAGCTCCTGGGAACTCCGAGAGAGCACCGACGCCACGTGGTCTTCGATGCCGGACACTGGCCGTTTCCGCGCGGACAAATGATCCGGGAATCGATCACCTGGTTGGACCGCTATCTGGGCCCGACTCAGTAGCGTGTCCGGGATCCGGAGCGTTCTGAAAGGCCGCGCTACCCAAGCTCGATGAGACGAACCCCTCCGCTGACGTCGAGATGGGGCACGTGGGGAGGACGGCGAGCACGAGACGGTTTCAGGCTCACGCTCGACTCTGCGGCTTGGATGGCTAGCTGCCAGTGTAGGTGAGGCGGGACACGGACAACGAATTTGAGGCCGCTGTTCCTCAGCACGATGGGCTCGGAATTTCTGATGGCGAGAACGCTCAGAAGCACAGCGCGGCGGAGCCGCGAGCAATCAGCAATCAGCATTCAGCGGGTGGTGCTCGACATCGCGCTCGAGAAGAGAGATCCGAAGAAGAACTGGAGCGGCGGAGAAAGAGACACTGCGGCGCCATCTCGTTCAAATGA
>PVMS01147081.1_pt1 | contig 11871 bp, 9 predicted proteins | sample 1853461 | NCBI WGS metagenome assembly PVMS01 (sample SAMN08582032, study PRJNA380276) | Marine sediment metagenome, whole genome shotgun sequencing project. | isolation source: ocean sediment barecode stripped | collected 2017
AGCCATGGATGGCCTTGAAGCTTGCCTCAGAAGAAGCCCGCCGCCCCAGACCTGCACTCCAGCAAGCCCTCGCACAATGCCGCTCTTGCTCTTCCAATCTATGAAACCAGCGAAGAATTCTACTCATCAACAGAAATCCCTCGAGCGAGTTTTCAGACCTTTAGCTAACGCATCAAAATTATGTACTTGCCGTGCAATTAGATGGTACACCTCGCCGTCGCTTTCCATGATGCCATCGACGGCGATCAATGAGGCGTTGAGAATGATGCTGCGTTGACGTTCCCACAGACGTTGCCAGATGACGACGTTGACGTGGCCGGTTTCGTCTTCGAGGGTCAGGAAGATGGTGCCGTTGGCGGTCAGCGGGCGTTGGCGCATGGTGATCAGGCCACAGGCGCGGGTGAAGGTGCCGTGTTTGAGTTGTAACAGTTGTTCCGCTGTCCGGACCCGGCGTTGGCGCAGGACGCTGCGTATCAACGCAACGGGGTGACGCCCCAGGGTCAGACCAGTGGCGGCATAGTCTGCGTGCAGGTCGTCTGTTTCTGAAGCGGGGCGGATCGATGTGGGTTCATCTTTGCGGGTAATACCCCGGAGCAAGTCATCCGGCTGTTTTTCTACTGCTGCAACGTCCCAGCGGGCACGGTGCCGGTGGCCGGCAATACCCCTTAATGCTGCAGCTTCCGCCAATGCTTCGAGTTCGCGACGGTTCAATTGTGCGCGGGTGCAAAGGTCTTGTACGCTGGTAAAGGGCTGTGTGGTCCGTGCAGTGGAGATACGCTCTGCAGGCTGTCGTCCCAGGCCTTTGATCAGACGCAAACCCAGACGTAAACAAGGTGAGACCGGCAACCGGTCGAGAGGGCGGCCTGGGCCGAGCGGGATATCTTTATCGCTGCGTGACAGTGCGCAATCCCAATTACTGTAGCGGACGTCGACAGGCAGCACGGTGACACCGTGGCGGCGGGTGTCCTGTACCAGTTGTGATGGTTGGTAAAAGCCCATCGGTTGTGAGTTGAGCAGGGCGCAGGTGAAGGCTGCAGGGTGGTGGTGTTTTAACCAGCAGGACACGTATACCAACAGGGCAAAGCTGGCGGCGTGTGATTCGGGGAAGCCGTATTCGCCAAAGCCCTTGATCTGCTCAAATATCTGTTCAGCGAAAGCCTGTTGGTAACCGCGTTCTAACATGCCACCGACCAGCCGTTGGTGCATGTGTTCCATACCACCGCGCCGCGCCCAGGCGGCCATCGAGCGGCGTAGTACATCGGCTTCCGAGCCACTGAAACCTGCAGCTACCATGGCGATTTGCATCACCTGTTCCTGGAAAATGGGTACACCCAGGGTGCGTTGCAGTACTTTTTTCAGGGCTTCCGATGGGTAGGCGACCGTCTCCAGACCACGCCGGCGTTGCAGGAAAGGGTGCACCATGTTTCCTTGTATGGGCCCGGGCCGGACAATCGCGACCTGGATGACCAGGTCGTAAAAACAGGCGGGTTTGAGGCGTGGCAGCATGGCCATCTGTGCGCGGGATTCGATCTGGAACACACCGATGGTGTCGGCCTTCTGGATCATGCGATAGGTTTCAGGGTCTTCGGCAGGTACATCGGCAAGACCCATATCGGTGCCGTGAAAATCATTGATGAGATCCAGGCAACGGTGAATGGCGGTCAACATGCCCAGTGCCAGGCAGTCTACTTTCAGCAAACCGAGGGTTTCGAGGTCATCCTTATCCCACTGGATGACGGTGCGATCTGTCATGCTGGCATTTTCGACCGGTACCAGCGAGGCCAGTGTGTTTTCCGAGATCACGAAGCCACCGACATGTTGGGACAGGTGGCGAGGGAAGCCAATCAGGCTTTGTACCAGGTAGCGTAATTGTCGTACCCGCAGGCTATCGGTGTCAAAACCCAGTTCGGTCAATCGCTGGGAAAAACGCTCCGGTTCATCCCACCATGACATGTTGCGTGCCAGTTGGTCGACCGCGGTGAGGCTAAAGCCCAATACTTTGCCAACGTCACGTATGGCGCTGCGGGGTCGATAAGTGATAACGGTCGCTGCCAGCGCCGCCCGTTCGCGGCCATATTTGCGGTAGATGTACTGGATGACCTCTTCGCGGCGTTCGTGTTCGAAATCAACATCGATGTCCGGTGGTTCATCGCGCTCGCGGGAAATGAAACGTTCGAACAGCATATTCATACGTGCCGGATCGACCTCGGTGATACCCAGGCAGTAACAGACGGCGGAATTGGCGGCAGAACCACGTCCCTGGCAGAGGATTTTCTGGCTGCGGGCAAACTGGACGATGTCATGCACTGTCAGAAAATAGGATTCGTAATGCAACGATGAAATCAGTTCCAGTTCACGTTCAATCTGCTGTCGCAATTCTGCGTTGATACCCTCAGGCCATCGCTGTTTGATACCGGCTTCGGTCAAATCCCGCAAATGGGCGGCACTGCTCATACCTTGTGGTACAACTTCACGTGGGTATTGATAACGCAACTGGTCCAGACGGAATTGACAGCGTTTGGCGATACGTACAGATTCGTCCAGCAACTCCTGATCATAGAGCGTGCCCATACGGTCCAGGCTACGCAAATGCCGTTCCCCCGAGGGCAGAGCGCGATACCCCAGATCCTTCAAGCTACAACCATGACGAATGGCGGCCATCACATCGTGCAGCATGCGCCGTGAACGAACGTGCATTTGTACATCACCACAGGCCGTTGTCGGCAGACCTGCGATCCGCGCGGTATTCAACAGTCGCGTCATACGGGATTGATCATCTGCACCGAGGTCAAGGCTGATCGCCAGCCAACTGCGTTGCGGGAAGTGTGATACAAGCCAGTGAGCGGTGAGCAGATCGCTTTTCGAGTCATTGCTCTCGTTGCCTGGCAACCACAGCGCCAGGCAATGTTCGAGATGCTTCTCAAAGGCGTCATCCGGTAATTTATAACTGCCTTTCGGCGCGTTGCGGCGACCTCGTGTAATCAGGGTACATAGCTGTCCGTAGCCAATTTTGTCCTCTGCCAACAGCACCAGTCGCGTCCCATTTTCAAGTTTGAACAAACTGCCGGTTATCAACTCGATTGCCTGCCCGCAACGTTGGCTTTCTTCAAAGGCGCGGACGATGCCGGCCAGTGAGCACTCATCAGTTATGGCAATGGCGGAGTAGCTCAGTTCGGCGGCACGTGAAATTAGTTCCTGGGGGTGCGAGGCGCCATTGAGGAAGGTGAAATTGCTGGTGCAGACGAGTTCGGCGTAGTGGGACGATAGCATACTGTATTTATATACAGTTATTGCTGTAAAGGCAAGTACAGTCAAGCCCGGCTGTGGTATACGTATATCATCTTGGTAGTGTCCTGATCTTTCTGTTATGTTCTGCTCGTGAGCAAACATTCGAAGTTGGAAAAAAACCTGGCTCAGGCCGGCAGCTATCAGGAATGGCTGTCAACGGCTGAGCAACTGGATGAACTGGAAGGCAAGGACAAGTGGCGGCTTGAGCCTGCATCCGAGGATTATGACTATCGTTTGCTGGCCTCCAGGGTCAGATTACTCCGAAAACTACGCCGTCAAAAAGATACTGAACGATTAACATTTCGCCTGCGTGAGGAATTGCACGGCAATATTGGTAATATGGCAAATCCGCTGCTGTATCAGCACGCACGCGCCGGCACCAAGAAACTGGTCAATGATTACCTGGACGAAGTAACGGCCTGCCTGGACCTCCTTACTGACTGCGAGATAGAATCCTTTCCCCCAATGCGTAAACGCCGGTTCCTGAAGCGTTCGGCACGCAGTTTCGGGCGCTCGGCACTGTTGCTCAGCGGTGGTGCATCCTTGGGTTTGTTTCACCTTGGTGTGATACAGGAACTGCAGCTTGAGGGCGTGTTGCCCCGGGTCATCACCGGATCCAGTGCTGGCTCCATTATCGCCAGCATCCTGGCGACACACACCGATGAAGAACTCAGCATACTGCTTGAGCCTGGTTATGTGAATTTTGAGTGGAGCAAGATGTTTGGTTTCATTGATATCCTCAAGGGGAAAGGGATTCTTGACCCAAAGCAACTGCTGAAATCCATCAACAGGTCAGTTCCGGATATGACTTTTCTGGAGGCTTATGAGCATACCAATCGTATTTTGAATATTTCGGTATCACCCGCCGATGCGCACCAGTTTCCCCGCTTACTGAACTACCTCACTGCGCCCAATGTGCTGATTTCACGAGCGGCAATGGCCTCATCTGCCATCCCTGGTTTATTTCCGCCTGTTCAACTTCGGGCTAAAAACTTTAGTGGTAAATCAGTGGCATATATGCCTAACGATCGCTGGATCGATGGCTCGGTTCATGAGGATATTCCCAAGGAGAGAGTCAACCGGCTGCACAACGTCAATCACTATATCGTCAGCCAGATCAACCCGCATATCGTCCCTTTTATGAGCGAGGAAATTGAGGAAACCGGGCTGCTGCCAATCATTAAGGGTATCGTGTTGAAGGCTCCCGTGGTACAGGTTGAGCACTTTCTGGAGATGGTCCAGCAGCATTTTGAAATCCCCGGACTGGGCGCGGTGATTAAAAAGGCGCATGCAATGGTTAGCCAGACCTACAGTGGTGATATAACAATATACCCGGAACAGCAATTGAGGCAGGTCAGTAGTGTGCTGTCCAATCTTGACCCGGAGCAGGCAAAAGAGATGATGCTTCGGGGTCGCCGGTCTACCTGGCCAAAGATCGAAAGAATCAGAAACACCACTCAGATCAGTCGCACATTTGATGCCTGCCTGAAGCGTTTGAGCGACACCTATCGTTATGTCCCAAGATAATTGTATCGCGGCAGGCTAAATTGACCTGTGTTAGGTTTGCTCGTGATTTAATACGATAGACTTGTACATGCAACATGTATGAGGATACGAAGATGTTTGATTTAGACGCAATCATGACAAGCGATGTGATCACCGTACCTTTGTCAGCATCCCTGGCCGAGGCGCGGTCTTTGATGCATGAAAACCGCTTTCGCCATTTGCCCGTGGTTAATGATGGCGGAGATTTTGTAGGCTTGCTCTCGCAGACCGATGTCCTCGCCGCCACCGATTCCATTTTACGTGATACTGAAAACCGTTTGCGGGCAAGGGATATTCCTATCGAAGACGTAATGATAAGGAATGTGGCAACGGTCGATGAACACGCGAGCCTCAGGCGGGCGGCACTTTTCCTCGAGGAGCACCATATCGGGTGTTTGCCGGTTGTTACCGAAAACAAACTGGTCGGCATCATAACCGATACCGATTTTGTTGCCATCGCGATCAACCTGTTAGAACAACTCGAGGAACGCGAACCGGTTGAGGGTGATATAGATTAATACCTGGTAGATGAACCCATTCTTTTTGGGAGGAAGGTGGCGTATAATGGCTTGCCGTTTTGTGGCGTCCGGAATAATGAACCGACCAGTGATGGCGGTTACCAATCCAGGGATGCAAAACGGCAGGTGGGGTCTGCTTAGCAGGCTTTTTTAGAACAGGACTTGATCCCCGGAGGACAGGTACCGATATGCTTAACTACGCTATTGTTGGTGGCGGCAGGCTTGCGCGTCACTTTTCTCAGTATTTCCACTTGCTGGAAATTCCCCATACTCGTTGGACCCGTGACCGTGGTTCGTCATTCAATACGTTTGACATAGCCGATGCTGAATTGCGTCTGCGGGAAACGATTGCCACGGCAGATCGTGTTTTGTTGCTGGTTTCGGACAATGCCATTGGCGCTTTGCTGAAACAGTATCCGTTTTTGCATGAAAAGCAGTTGATTCATTGTAGTGGTGCCTTGAGTTTTCCGGGGGTTGCCGGGGCGCATCCGCTGATGACCTTTGCGGATGACTTGTACGAGTTGGAAGCTTATCAGTCGGTGCCGTTTATGCTTGAGGCAGGGTACAGATTTACTGATCTGTTTCCGGGGCTTTCGAATCCGGATTTTGCCATCAATGTTGAAGATAAAGCCCGCTACCATGCCATGTGTGTGATGGCCGGCAATTTTTCCCAGATCTTGTGGGAAGCTGTTTCAGAGCGTTTTGAACAACAGTTTGATTTGCCTGCTGAAACATTACATCCCTATCTGCAGCAACTTGCGACTAATTTTGTACAGAATCCTGAAGCCGCTCTGACCGGGCCCTTAGTACGCGATGATGTACAAACAATCGAGCGTAATCTGAACGCGTTGGCGGGTGACCCGCTGCAGGATTTGTACCGTGCATTTGTTGGCTACTACCAAAGCGATGACAGGCAAAGCGACCTGTGGGGGAGGGCATCATGAATGTTCTCGATTTCCAGGCCTTAAAAGCCCGTGGCGAAAAGATCGTCATGCTGACCTGTTACGACTATACCTCGGCGCGTATTGTGCAGGATTCAGATATTGATGTGATCCTGGTGGGAGATAGCGCGGCCATGGTCATGCATGGTTATGGCACCACCATACCTGCCGATATCGAAATGATGTGCCGGCATATTGAAAGTGTTTCGCGGGGTACAAAGAACAAATTCATAGTTGGTGATATGCCGTTTCTTTCATTCCGCCAGTCATTGACCGATAACATGCGTGCTGTTGCCAGTGTGATGAAAGCCGGTGCTCATGCGGTCAAGCTTGAAGGCATTAAGGGTAACGTTGAAACCATCTCGCACATTGTCAATTCAGGCGTGCCGGTAATGGGGCACCTGGGTTTGACCCCGCAGTCGGTTAATCAACTAGGTGGCTTCAGGGTCCAGGGTCGCGGCGATAGTGCAGCTACGAAACTCAAACAGGAAGCACTGGCCTGTGAGGAAGCCGGTTGTTTTTCACTGGTGCTTGAATGTGTTCCTGATGAACTCGCTACCGAAATCACGGCATCGTTGAATATCCCCACCATTGGCATTGGTGCTGGAGCGGGAACCGATGGACAGGTGTTGGTGATGCAGGATTTATTGGGTTTATCCAGCGATTTTAAACCCAAATTTGTACGTAATTATATTGATGGCCGTACGGTGCTGCTGGATGCGTTCAATGCCTATGCCAGCGATGTGAAATCCGGCAACTTCCCTGCGCCTGACGAGAGTTACGGACAATGAAAATATTTACCTCGATTGCCGAGTGGCAAAGCTGGCGGGGCGATTTAAACACTGCGTCGCTGGGTTTTGTACCGACCATGGGTGCGCTGCACCAGGGGCATATGTCTTTGATAGAGGCCAGTAAAAAGCAAAACACGCAAACCATTGTCAGTGTGTTCATCAATCCTAAGCAATTTGACGATGCTGCTGACTTTGAAGCTTACCCTGCCGATCGCCAAAAAGACCTGGATCAACTTGAAAAAGCTGGTGTTGATGTCGTGATATTGCCGGATTCGGCACAAATCTATGTTGATGACTATCGTTTTAAAGTCACCGAGAACGACTTCAGTCAGCGTCTCTGCGGCGCTCATCGCCCCGGTCATTTTGACGGTGTTTTGACGGTGGTCATGCGTCTGCTAAACCTGGTCAGGCCTGATAACGCCTACTTTGGTGAAAAGGATTATCAACAACTGCAGTTGATTCGCGATATGGCCGCTGCATTTTTTATACCGGTGAATATTGTTGGATGCGCGACGGTGCGTGAAGCAGATGGTCTGGCTATGAGTTCGCGTAACCGGCGTCTGGACGCCCGCAGCAAGGTGCAGGCCGCAAGCCTGCATGCCACGTTGAAAAACAGTCGTTCGGCTAATGAGGCGAGAGATGCTTTGCTTGAGCAGGGTTTTGATGTTGATTATGTCGAAGACATCGCAGGTCGGCGTCTAGCCGCTGCTCAGTTGGGAAACACCAGGTTGATTGATAATGTCGAAATCTGAAAATTCAGGGACAAGGCCGAATATCCTGTTGCTGATGTCTGGCTCAATCGCCTGCGCCAAGGCATCGTCATTGATTTCGGAATGGACAAAGCGGGGTAGTAAGGTCCGTGTGGTCTGCACACGCGCTGTGGGAGAATTTATTGGCAACTCTACCCTGCAAGGGCTCGGCGCTGAGTTGGTATTTGATAATGTCTTTACGCCCGGCCAGGCGATGGAACATATATCGCTTGGAAAATGGGCAGATATCATCATTGCTGTGCCCGCTACCTCTAATCTGATAAACAAATTGTCAGCGGGTATTGCCGATGATGCGGTAAGCACCGTTTGGCAAGCCGCCTACGGGCAGGGCAAACCCATGCTGGTTGTGCCGGCCATGAATACCCGCATGTGGCGCTATCCGGCGACCCGGGAAAGCGTCAAACGCCTGCAACAATGGGGGATTCACGTTCTGCCGGTTGCCAAGGGTGAACTCGCCTGTGGTGAGCACGGTGAGGGCCGGATGCTGGAACCGGCCGGGATATTGCAAACCGTTGAGCGCCTGCTGGCCTTTGATCGTCATGTAACTGGCAAACGCATTCTGATTACCGCGGGCGGTACCCGTGAGCGTATTGATTCGGTGCGTTATATCGGCAATATGAGTAGTGGGCGAACTGCGTCCCGCCTGGCCGATGAATTGACCGCTGCCGGGCACGAATTGACCTGGCTGGGTGCTGAAAACGCCATACGGCCGGATTCGGTAAACAAGCTTGTGACTTACTACAGCTTTGCAGATCTTGAAGCCCATCTACGTGAATTACTGTCCACGGGCGACCACGATATTGTCATTCATGCTGCGGCGGTCAGTGACTTTAGTGTGGCCGTGCTTGAATCAGGTGACGGCAATACGCCGCAACAACACGGGAAATTATCTTCGGACTCTGACTTGTTATTACGTCTGAGGCCTAATCCGAAACTATTGGGTCAACTCAAGAACTGGTCTGCCAATCCAGATCTGAAAGTGATTGGTTTCAAATTAACCGATACCGATGACCCGCAACAGCATATTGCAGCAGTCAAAAAACAATTTGATCATTCCAATGTCGATGCTGTCGTGCATAATGACCTTTCGGGTATCAGCGAGAAAGCACATTCGTTTAACTTTTATGCAAGCTTGCAGAAACCGGTGCATTGCGCAGATGGAAAAATATTGGCTAATACAATCAATCAACTGATGGAGACAGTCACGTGAAACTTTGTCTGGATGTGGGTAACAGTCATATTTATGGTGGCGTGTATGAATCCGGCCGCTCATTGCTGACTTTCCGTAAAGCATCGAAACAGGGTTCATCCTCTGATGAGTTTGGTTTGTTTTTCCGTTCCGTGTTACGTGAAAATGGCATTAATCCCAACCAGGTAGCCGAAATCGCCTTGTGCAGCGTGGTGCCTGAAGCGGTCTATGCCATTGCAGCGGCTTGCCAGAAATACTTTGATATCCGGCCGTTCATTTTGCAGGCAGGGGTTAAAACCGGCCTGAAAATTCAATACCGGGATCCTTTGGAGGTAGGCTCTGACCGCATTGCCAATGCTGTCGCCGGAGTTGATTTATTCCCTGGTGAAAACCTCGTCATTGTAGATCTTGGTACCGCAACCACCTTGTGTGCCGTCGGTAAAGACCGTTCCTACAGGGGTGGGGTTATTTTGCCCGGTCTGAAAATGTCGATGCAGGCGCTCGAAAGCGGTACCTCGAAACTCGGTTCAGTTGAAATCATCCGCAAGGACACCTGTTTGGGTCGTACCACCGCCGCGAGCATTCAGTCCGGATTATATTTCGGTCATCTTGGCGCCCTGCATGAAATCATTCAAAGGATTCAATTGGAAGAGTTCAAAGGTCAGCGCCCCAGGGTGATTGCTACCGGTGGTTTTGCATCATTGTTTAATGGCACAGGTCTGTTTGACCAGATAGAACAGGACTTGGTCCTGCGAGGATTATTGGCAGTACTCAGGTTAAATACCAACACATCGCCTTTAAGGGCCTGACATATTCATTTGTGATAATTATTGATTGTCACCAATGTACTTTGTGCCGTTGTGATTGAGCGTCCTTGGCCTTGCTGTGGCCCTACGGCCATACGGTAATTAATGGAACTTCCCAGTAAATGACGAGTATAGGCAGCATTTCCTCGAAGGCGTGGTCCTGTAATTAATTGAGATATTTTAATCCGGTATTTCACAAGTATATGTGGTGTTAACTTGTGCCTGGCTGAGGCGCGTCCGTTTGAGAGTAGTGTATATAGGCCCGGATTCTGTAGACGTACTTAGATATAGCACTATTTTGGCAATATTCAGTTTTATATTGATTTGCCGGTCAAGGTCTGGTGTTCCATGTTTCGGCCGCTTAATTCTTCCCAGCGTGATGTGCGGCCGGAATTTTTTTTGGCAAAAATCAATGTTGTTTCTTTGTAATAGCGCCAGCGTGATTTGAAAAAGCTTATTCAATGACCTGGCCGGGTCATCGACCAGTGCAATGATCCTCCCTTTTGAGTCTGGAAAGCGTGTCAATGAGGACATATTGTATTGAAAATGTGCTTCCTGCTGATAGGACTCATCAAATTGCCGGCTTAAATTTTTAACCACGGACCCGGGTATATTACCTATAAAAGCGAGCGTCAAATGTCGATTGCCTGCCGGTACCCAGCGTACGTCCTGTAGTGATTTTTTTATGGGTCCCAATAATTCGTTGATTTTCCGTTGAGAGTTTTTATCGATTGGAATACCGATGAATACTTTGTGCATAGCGGGCGGGGTGGTTAATGCCATTTGATCATAATACGCCTGTCAACGTTGATTTTACCTTGTATCTTACTTCTCACAGCATTTGGACAAACGCTGTAACCTCCGATCAACAACCTGCGTGACCGCTTCTATACTGTTCGGTATTCTTGTAGCAGAGCTGGAGATACCACGTACAGAATGGAACCCTTAAGCATGGCGCCCAGGATTTTAACAGTTGGGTGCAAATTAACAGAGCAGGCGTATTATGATGAACTTGAGCGTCAGGCTATTGCAGCCTGACTCACACTAATGAGTCTCCAGAATATCCGGGGAGGTTCATATGGCACGCGATTACGATAAATAGGTAGCCCAAAAATGAAAGAAAGGGCTTCTAAGCCCTCTCTTTTTTTCATCCCCATGGGGTTAACTGTTCGGAACAGAAATCTCCAGATGGTATATTAACTACGCCGCATACGTCTGATACCGAAAAACCCTAGCATTAGTACCATGATGCCCAACGCCAAGGGAGCAAGACCCGGAACCGGTATGGGTTCACCACCACCAATTACCGTTCCACCTACGCCAGCGAATCCAAAGATAAAGGTGTTCGGGCTACCGTCCGTACCAACTGAGGAATCTGCCGGATTTGGCTTCCCAAGTGAGTATATCTCGGCACCCACCGCAATCAATGCAGCCAGCGCTTCATCCTGATTGGCGGATGCCCCATAAAATATTGTAAACGTATCGGTGGCACCCACCGCAAGTGAGCCAAAATCGAAATCAAACAAAGCGCCATGATCATCAGGGCCGCTGTCTGTCGCTTCGCCTGAGAACAAAATTTGAGATGGACCATCAAATGGGTTACCGTCTGCAAAACCGTCGTCTGAACTAAAGATTACATTCGTTGCACCGTTGGTTATAAGTGTAACCAATTCATCGAATTCCGTCGGCGGTACGTCCCAGTCCATTGTGCGGCGATAGCGAACAGTTACTGCAGAAGCGAAAATGTTCTCGACCGTGACATCGACCTGAAAAAGATTCGGGCTGCTTGACGGATGATAGTCATGAGTTATCCTGAAGACATCGCCTATGCGCACAACTGAAACCGCAGTGTCTGCGGTAGTTGTAAATGACTCGACAGTTAGATTCACGGAATCACCAAAATCCTCACCAGCTTTGCCGAAGACGCCAGAGTCGGCATCACCGAGACCCCAACCCTCGCAGAGACAACCCGGGAACAAAGCTTCACCGCCCGTCGGAACATAAGTCACACCAATACCCGAGC
>PVMS01093829.1_pt1 | contig 11870 bp, 11 predicted proteins | sample 1853461 | NCBI WGS metagenome assembly PVMS01 (sample SAMN08582032, study PRJNA380276) | Marine sediment metagenome, whole genome shotgun sequencing project. | isolation source: ocean sediment barecode stripped | collected 2017
AGTTGCTGGTCGTTATCGTACTTGCTGTTGCTGAGACCGGTTCTGTAATAGCTCCGACAATCGCCTCGCATACTGGATGGTCCAATTCTTCGTAGACCACGAAAATCACAGGCACCGGCGAAGTCCTTGTCAGAACGAGCATCGACCACGCGAACCGTCGGATCGGACAAACAACCGGCGAGCCAATCGGTCTCGGCCAGCAGTTCCGGATGCGGGTAGCCGCGCTCACGGACGGGAATGGGCATGCATCGCTCCAATCGACTTCTTCGCGATGAATCGGCGCCGTCATCGATGAGGACGCTTCTCGCGATAGGTTGCATTTACCAAGCCTACTACGTTCGGATTCGCCGGTGCCACCGCCGTCCGCTGCGGGCACCAAGCCGCCAGTCAGCTCAGCATCGCTGAACGTCTGCTTCTATTACGAGCGGACGTTGATCGACTAAGCCTGCTCGCCGGTATCGGCCACCAACCGGCCTTCGCGGACAACGCGATCTAAACTGCTGGTAGGAAGGATTTTGTTGAGAACGGACCCTCGATGAGGGTAACGCCACGGCGGCAGACCGCCCACTCTCAGTTCAGTCTCATGGAATCGGATTTGCGTGTCGCACTCAGGCGGCGGCTGGAGCGCGCGACAAGGGCATCATTTCCTGGCGTGTTCGAGACGTACTGGAGCCAAAGAAAATCCGAGTTCACATCGGACTTCCAGAACTACGTGGATGAAATCCTTGAAGGCAACGCGACTTAACGTGGCATGAGATCGGTCGCGCAGTTCGGCCAGGCCATCGTCCGCTCCTGTGGTTTTGCCCTAGTTCAGTGTGCACCTAGAATGAGGTGCGCGAAGCACCCGGAGGTGCCTGGTGACGAAGCCGAAGCGGACATTTTCCGTCTGTAAGCCAAGGGCCCGTTCGGTTGTCTATCCGTTTGTAGCGTCGGGCTTGCGGAAACCCCATGCGGGCCAGCAGGTCTTGGAAGCGGGGGTCGGAGCGGATTTTTCTTAGACCTGGAGAACCATCGACGGTTCGGACGATCCGATTGAAGCGTAGAATGCGATTCGGTCGGGCAATCCAACAGTCGCACACAGCCCCAGGCCGCAACACTGACCACCATGTGATCTCGCCACTCCCTAGGTTCCCTGTGTAGACTCAACCGCAATGCAACATCCGCCTCCGCCATACCAGGGTGACGAGCCCTACATCTTCGTGTGTTACGCCCACGAGGACTCGGCGTTGGTTTACCCGGAACTCGGCTGGCTCGCCGATGAGGGCTTCCGCTACTGGTACGACGAAGGCATCACGCCAGGCGAAAATTGGCCCGAGGAGCTTGCCGGCGCCATCGAGGATGCGGCCGTTTTTCTGATGTTTGTCTCGCCGAACGCCGTGGGATCCGAGTTCTGTCTGCGCGAGGCAACGTTTGCCTTCGGCCGGCAGAAACCTTCGCTCGCCGTGCACCTGGAAGAGACGCAGCTGCCGCGCGGGCTCGAGCTCACCATGGGCGACCGGCAGGCAATTCTGCGCCATCAGCAGGACGAGCAGCGTTACCGCGACCGGGTGATCACCGCACTCGAACAACACGTCGAACGGCACCAGACACCTGAGCCCGCCCCCGCTGCTGCACAGCACGCAAGCGCACGTACGTCCTTGGCGGTGCTGCCGTTCCGGCTGCTGACGCCCAGCCCGGGAGACGAGTACCTGTGCACGGCACTGGCCGACGGTCTGATCAGCACCTTGAGCGCGGTAGATGACCTCGAGGTGCTGCCCTGGGCACGGGTCGCGCAATATACCGAGCAGTCCGCCGATGCCCTGGGTATTGCCCGGGAACTGGGCGTGCAGATCATCATCGATGCCAGCATCCAGAAGCTGGGCGGCGCGTTGCGGGTGCATGTGCAAGCGATCGGTGCGGCAGCCGATGTACTCTCGGCGGCGCGGCACGAAGGCACGATGACCTCGCTGTTCAGCCTGCAGGACGAGATTGCGGATCGGCTGCGTGACGACCTCGGCCTGACGACGCAGGCCCATATCGATTTGACGCCCCCGACCCAGAATCCAGCCGCCTACGATTTGTACCTGCAGGGCATCGAACGCATGTCGAAGGTCAACGTCTGGGAGACCCGGACCGCCATCGAAATGTTCAAGGCGGCCACTTCGCTCGATCCGGACTTCACCGAAGCGTGGGGCCGTCTCGCGGCCGCGACGATTCAGATGGCCGTGACGTTCGAGCCTGAAGACCATTGGTTCCGGGCGGGGGAACAGGCGATCCACAACGCCTTGGAGCTCGACCCGGCCAACGCTTTTGCGCACTTTGCGAACGGGCGCCTGCTATGGAGCAATGACAAGGGCTACCGCAACCGGCCCGCGCTACGGGCCCTCGGTCAGGCGATACGCATCGACCCGAACTTCGATGATGCGCGTCCCTGGCGCGCGCTCATTCTGATGCACGTAGGATTGCTCGACGAAGCACGCGAAGAACTCGAATCCGTCGTCGCCCGCAACCCCAAAGACGCACTGGCCCGCTTCTTCCTCGGCCATTCGGTACATTACCAGCGCGACGACGAGAAGGCCCTTGCGATCGTCGAAGAAGGCGTACGCATCGAACCCTCCAATTTTTTCCTCAACATATTCTCCCCGTTGATCGTCTTGTACGCGGGCGATCTGGCCGCGACCGAAGCAAGCCTCGCAGCCGCCGAGCGCTTCGCGCCCAACAATCCGCTGGTGGTGAGCACCGAAGGCCTGCTGTGGGCCAAGCGGGGCGAGCCGGAACGCGCCGAGGAGACGATCCAACGCGCCGAAGCCATGGACCTGCCCGTGATTCATCGTCATCACATCGGCCACAACGCGGCCGCGGTCTACGCGCTGACCGGTAAGCACGACCTGGCACTGAAGAATCTGCGTGAAATCTCAGCCGAAGGGCTGCCGAACTATCCCGTGTTCAAAACAGATCCGCACTTCGAGAGCCTGCACGACCTGCCCGACTACCAGGCACTGATGTCCGACCTCGAACACGAATGGCAGGAGTTCAAAAAGGAGTTTGGCCGCTAGCTGGTGTCCAGCCAGCGCAGCCACCGTCCGTGCGGGTTGGCGTGGGCCAGCTCATGCGTCGCGCGGCCCGCTGGCAGGTAGGTGTGCAGCGCGATCTGCGAGTAATCCGCGTCGCCGGCCTCCATCAACACCAGATCAACTCGGCGCCCCCGGTCGATAGCAAACGCCTGAACGCTCTTCAACAACCGCACGCGGTCTTCCCGGGTCATCTGATAGAGCGCATGCGTTGCGTACACGACAATAGCTGACGTGGCAGGCGCTCGCGCCAGGAGTTCCGGAACGAGTTCGACGGCATCGCCGCGCATCATTTCGGGCGGATGCGCCTGGGCCACCTCGATGGCAGACAGTAGCCGCCCGTGCCGCTCCACGTGCTCGGGCCAGATCAGCGCTCGCAGCCAACGAACCTGATCGTCATCGTCAATGTCGATGGGATTGATGTCCACACCAACTCGCCAAACGACCGGGAGGTCAGGCGCGATCGGCACAAAGCGCCCGCCGCGCAGTGCGCCGCGCAACATCACGGGCGAATTCGCATCCCCCCACTCCGCCACCATCTGGTCATCGGCGTCAACGTAGCAATAGTGATAACGGTCCCAGTTCATGTTCAATCCTGCGCTGGGTCCTACCTCGATCAACGCCAACGGCAACGACGTGTCCCGGTGTACCTTTGCGAACGCGGGCAGCAGACAGACACAGCGTTGGACGACGTTGGTCTGCGTCAATCGCGTCCGCAGCAGATCGATGATGGCCTCCCGCTGCGCCAGGCAGAAGTCACGGAAAGCCGGAAACGCCGGTACTAGTGGGCGAGGTTCTCTGCTGATGGCGGGATAGTGTGCAGCCAACGGATGGTCGACGCCCGAAAGCAGCAGAAAATGCACAGCCGCGAAGAGCATGTTGGGAGGTGGCTGCCCCAGGCGAGTGTGTGCAGCGAGTTCAACCAGTTCGGGATCCTGCGAGATGCCATAGGACAACTCGGCATACATGGGGGATTCGACCTGGGGGGTTTCCACGCGTCCGAAGATGTGGAATTTGACCGCCAGCCCTGCCACATCGCGGACGTCGAGCGATTGGCGCTCTTCGAGGTCAATCGACTCCGGCATGTGTCGCTCCGTCAGGGTCACCACGCCATCATACGTTGCCTGATCTCCGACCAACGGGCAAAGATATTGATAAAGTTGATGCGTTGATGAACGGTCGGAGATGACTTGCTCGTCTCCGACGCGCGGATGATCTGATGGATGTCCAAATCTTTGCTCCACGGATGGGCAATTAAATAACATACGCATCGGCGCTTAGGGAGCGGTGACGGTCGCGGTAAAGCAGGCGAGGAGGCGTCCTTCAAACGCCAGACGTGGGCCGTAGGGCCAAAACGCGTGCTGGTCAAGCACCTAAGTCGCCTTTGGGCACAACCTCGCCCGTCGCTTAGGGAGTCTCGACCGTCCGGGATGACGCTATCCCCGAAAGCACATTAGGTTTCCCGATAGCCGACGTTCGCATAGCGTTCTCGTCGGGCTCTGAACGGCCAGAAGCGGCAGTTTGTGTCCCAATATGGGACCATTGTTGAGCCGTCATCCTTGGAGGTGCTAATGACTCTGGTATGGGAGCGCTGGAAGGCTCACACAACGTAGAACAAGCACGTCAGATTGCGGTCTCGAAAAAGGGCTCAGTCGTCTAGTGAATGAAGTTTTGGTTGCACGAGCACTTCACGTAGCTGGTGTAGTTCTGTGGATTGGTGGCGTTGGTTTTGTCACCACGGTCTTACTTCCCGCCATTCGACGAATGGCCGACGACGAGGGGAGGGTCGCCCTATTTGAGCAGCTCGAAGGCAGGTTTGCCTGGCAAGCCAGAGCGACAACCTTAGTAGTAGGCATTTCCGGCTTCTACATCACCTACGAGTGGGACCTATGGGCTCGCTTTACTAGTGCCTCATATTGGTGGATGCATGCGATGGTCGTGGTTTGGGGCTTATTCAGTGCAGTGCTTTTCGTAGCAGAGCCGCTCTTTCTGCATAGCTGGTTTCAACGCAAGGCAACGGAATCCCCAACCAAGACTTTCCGCCTTATTGAGTTATTTCATTGGATTTTGTTGACTGTGAGCTTGCTGGCGGTCCTGGGTGCGGTAGCGGGTAGCCACGGTCTTCTCATTTGACCATCAAAGCTCAAAGAGTCGAGCGGCTGCTCCTGGAACACTTTGTATCCAACGGAACCGATGCTTGGATCAAAATGTCCGATCTACACTAGAATCAACAAGGAGAAAATGCGTGTCTGAATCCACTCTGTACGAAAGGTTGGGCGGCGAAGAAAATATTCGAAAAGTTGCGACGACACTTTTTGACGCACACGCCAACAACAAAACCATCAGCGCTCGATATGTGAACAGCGATAGAGACAAGGTTATTCAGCTGGTATTCGAGTTTCTCTGCAGCGCAACGGGTGGGCCCCAGGAATATACGGGCAGGGACATGCTGACTACCCACAAGGGTATGAATATTTCCGAAGAAGAATTCATGGCTGTCCTTGATGATCTGCTGGCAGCTCTGCAATCCAATGGCATTGGTCAGCGGGAGCAGGAAGAGTTACTCCTCGCCAACTACAATTTGCGGGGTGACATCGTCAGGGTATAACTGGAAAGATTCGAGGGTCCGCTTCACGCCCTGAGGCACTCGGTCAAGTAGTTTCGACACTCAGTAGCGGCGATCCTCGCTTCTTCAGCGCCTTAAGGTACTTGGCTTCGTCATACGGCGTTCGTGTTGTCCAGCACCGGTAGAGTATGCGGATCCATTTGAACGCAAGCGAGGGTACCGCTGCTTGGTATGAACTTCCTTTGGCTCGCTGCTGGTAGTAATACAGACCCGCCCAATAAGATTTGTTGATGGTTTGCGCAGCCCACTCGACAAACGTTTGACGCAAGAACGTTGAACACTGCCAACGCCAGTGGATCCAACTTTTCTGACCACTGCGCTCGGTCACCGGCGCAATGCCTGCATACTTTTGCACTTCGGCCGCACTGGCAAAGCGTTCACGTTGTTCACCGAACGCTACCAACAGGCGTGGGGCGAGATGCGGACCTGCACCCGGCAGGCAGCTAAACAACGCGTAGTCGGGATGTCGAGGTGCAAGGGCTGCGATTTCGTCGTCGTACATACCGATGGACTGCAGCGCGACTTCGAGCTGATTCACCAGCGCGAGCGTCTGCAGGCGATAAGGCATGATGACGGCTTCATCTGTCGTCAGTGGCATCGCTGACTTGATGGCCTGGATGCGTCGCTCTCGCACCGACTGGCGATACAAGTTGTGTTGGTGGAAGAATTTCTCCAGCGTGATGCGCCGCGCCCGTTTGGCTTGAGTGAGCGAAGGCCACTGTCGGATGAAGGCGCAGAACAGGGGTGTGTCGATGTGGTCGAACCAGTCCAAGGCCTGCGGATAGTACTGTTTTAGGGCATTTCTCAACCGATTGGTGATGCGCACCCGGTCGTTCATGAGTCGGCCGGTTGGATGAATTGTCCCGTTTAGCCGATCGTCACACCCCGATCCTGCACACCCGCGATCCTATGGGTCGCGACCGGGATTGGATCGAATTCCATCCAGCCTACCGGGAGATGGAGCAGATCGTTTACGGCGATTTCGGCGTGCATGCGATGTCGCGGCGTGGCGGGGTGCTGGGTTGGCCGGACAAAGCGACGCCCATTACCAAATACACATTTCAATATCTGTTCACGCAATCGGAATTCGGCCTGATGTGCCCGGTTTCCGTCACTGACACCTCCGCTATGCTGGTAGAACGCTATGCGGATGAGGATACCAAGGCAAAACTGCTGCCCGGAATGTGGTCTCAGGACATGAGCAAGATCCTCAAAGGCGCACAGTTCATGACCGAAAAGCCCGGCGGCTCCGATGTCTCCAATATCGAATTGGAAGCCCGTTTCAAGGAGGGGAGATGGTGCCTCTATGGAGAGAAATGGTTCTGTTCCTGCGCCGACGGCGATGTGGCGTTATTGCTCGCCCGCCCCGAACGAGCGGTCGCCGGCAATCCTGGATTGGCGCTCTTCGCCATGCTGCGCCACCGCGAAGACGGTACTCGCAACCAATACCGTATCGTTCGGCTAAAGGAAAAGCTGGGCACGAAATCGATGGCCTCCGGCGAGATCATTTTTTCCGGCGCCATGGCCTACCCCCTGGGTGAGGTGGGCGAAGGCGTGAACGACGGCCTGAAGCAGATGATGGATCAGGTCAATATGTCCCGACTGTCCGCAGAGACATTGAATACTTGATCAGAGGCTCCCTAACCCGACACGACATAACGCAACGCCAGATAGACTACGACAGACACCTCGGCTATCTTCGAAAATCGAACTGTAATTCACAGCAAAGAGCCAAAGGGGCAAAAAGACAATGAGTGAATATGTAGAACTGCCCATGAATGGACTTGAACCCCCATTAAACGAAGAGGAGCGAGCGGTCCAGGAGACAACCCATCGGTTTGCTGAGGAGGTTATGCGACCTGCGGGTATCGAGTTGGATAAATTGACTCCGGAGGAAGTGATAGCGCCAGAGTCCGTAATGTGGGAAGTATTGGACAAGGCCAAGGATCTGGGTTTAGGACTTACTGACACGATTGATATGGAACCTGTGGCCAGAGTTCGCTTGTCAGCCATTGCCGCGGAAGAACTGGCCTGGGGTGATGCGGGTCTCTCGGGCGCTATTCTCGTAAACCAATTCCCGGTGATGTATTCGATGATGGCTGGGAATGACGAGATGGTGGAGTACTGTGACGGCAAGCTTGGCTGCTGGGCGATTACGGAACCGGACCACGGTAGCGATATGCTCGATGCTAATGGGGCAATTCAGGACTCTCAGGGAGAGTATGGTCGACCGAACTGTGTGGCCCGGATTGATGGCGACAATGTTGTGATAAATGGCCAGAAGGCCGCCTGGCCGTCCGGTTCAATGACGGCCCAAGTGTGCGCTTTGTATTGTCATGCGGATGTGGATGGCAAGACCGGTCCGGGGATGGCCATCATCGTACCCCTTGATTCAGCCGGGGTCAGTCGTGGTCAACCCCTTGATAAAATGGGCTTGCGAGCCATGAACCAGGGAGAATTGTTTTTTGATGATGTGATTGTACCGACCTCTCATATCCTGGCCCGACCGGACACCTATCAGGAGCACAGTTATGCAATGTTGAGTGAAGCGAATCCCCAGGTTGGTGTCATGTTCCTGGGAGTAGCACGTGCTGCCTATGAACATGCCCTTGCTTATGCCCATGAGCGTAAACAAGGTGGGGTGCCTATCATTCAACACAGCAGCGTTCGTTATCGCCTGTTCCACATGTTCCGAAAGATTGAAGCAGCCCGTGCACTCGTCCGAAGGGTAATGGAATACAATGTCACAGCCCCGATACCCGCATTGCAAGGATCGTGTGCAGCCAAGATCACCGCGACCCAGACTGCTTTTGAGGTGGCCAGCGACGCACTGCAGATTTTCGGTGGTAATGGGATGACGAAAGCCTATCCCATGGAAAAATTGCTTCGAGATGCCCGGGCGGGATTGATTGCAGACGGTTGCAATGAGGTTCTGGCACTAAAGGCCGGTGCTATGCTGGTTAATCCAGCACTGTTCTGAAACCAGGTAGTGGGGCAGAAGGGTCCGTCAAGCTTTCTGTGTTGCCCCTCCTGAATATTCGTCTGCATTGATTTGGTTGCCTTTTTTTTGGGTGGCGGGGGTAGCCTGTTGCCCATGATCAAGTGGTTGGGAATTATCAGTCGAACACTATTGTCGGCCCTGCGGACTCAACGGGGTCTAGCGGTTGAGAATCTGGCCCTGCGACAACAGCTAGCAGTTATGAAACGTCGCCATCCTCGAACGAGGTTGACAGATTCGGATCGCCTGTTCTGGGTGGCGCTGTCGAGAGTTTGGGCCGATTGGCGAGAATCGCTTCATGTCGTTCAACCCGCAACGGTTTTGCGCTGGCACCGACAAGGCTTCCGGTACTACTGGCGCTGGAAGAGTCGTCGGCGAGGACGCCCAAGGCTTGATGCAGAGATCCGGAATCTAATCCGACGGATGTGTCGGGCGAATCCGCTCTGGGGCGCTCCGCGGATTCATGGAGAATTGTTGAAGCTCGGGATCGACGTTTCCGAGGCAACAGTCTCCAAATACATGATTAGGCGGCGTGGACCACCATCTCAGACGTGGCGGACGTTTCTTGAGAACCATGCCAGAGAAATCATCGCACTCGATTTTTGCGTAGTGCCAACCGCAACCTTCCGGATCCTTTTCGTGCTGATTGTTTTGAGCCATGATCGCCGGAGGATACTTCACGTCAACGTGACGGTGCACCCGACAGCGGTTTGGACTGCGCGCCAGCTTTTGGAGGCGTGCGGATTGGACGGGGAGCCGCGATATCTGGTTCGCGATCGAGACGCCATCTACGGCAAGGCATTTCATCGGCAGTCCCTCGCACTTGGGATCACAGAGGTCACGACGGCGCCGCGATCACCTTGGCAGAGTGCGTATGCCGAACGACTGATCGGTTCTATACGCAGAGAGTGTCTGGATCACATGATTGTTCTGGGTGAGCGCCATCTCAAACGTATCCTGTCGAGCTACGTCGACTACTACCAGAGTTCACGAACGCATTTGTCCTTGGAGAAGGATGCGCCCGAGCCAAGATTGGTTCAGGCGGTAGAAAAGGGCAGGGTGGTTGAGCTGAAGCGTGTCGGCGGTCTACACCACCTGTATGCAAGGATGGCTGCCTGAAGCGTGCGACGACTAAATGGGAGGGACAACGATCTAACCCAGCCCGATCTGCCAGTTCTTCCTGGGACCAGCCTTTTACTTTTCTGAGGGCTTTGACTCGCTGCCCGAATAGTACTCTTGGGTCGTGTTTCACCTTGTTGCCAGAGTGTGAATTACGACCCTGCATTCAAGGTGTTAGATGACTATATTGCCACGGACTATACGTAGCATTCAGTCTGGTGGTTGGTGAAACCGTGAGTAAATTAGCCAAGTGCAAGGATTGTGGAAACGACATTAGTCGCCAGGCTAACGCCTGCCCGAATTGCGGAGCACCCATCAAAAAGAGAATGGGGTTCTTCAAGAAACTTCTGCTGGTTACCGTTGTTGTGCCGTTCGGCCTACTGATACTGGTAGGAACCTATCAGGGATACGAGGAATCGGAAGCAGAGAGCGCGCGCCTTGCAGCGATGACCCCAGCCGAACGTCTCGAATATGACCGATTCCAGGCAGAGTTGGCAGAGAAGGAAGCACTGCAAGAAGCCGAAGAAGCGCGGCAACGAGAGGAAGAACGTATAAAAGCGGACTTGGCACGGGCAACAAAGCGTGCCGAGCGAGAAGCTCAGGAATCAAAAGAAGCCGTCGCGCGCGAGGCAAGGCTCGCGAAACAAGCGGCTGTGAATGCTGCTAATGACCTTGTGAAAGCTGCTAATGACCTGTTAGATCGACGTGAAAGCTATGCCCGAATCTATGCCAAGCAAGAGGTCGAAAAGCTGCTCAAAGCACCATCAACTGCGGATTTCTCTGGCTACTCGGACACCGTGGTTGCGCTCCTCGAAGGAGGGACCAAGAACGACTACATCGTCAAAGGGTACGTTGACGCGCAGAACGGATTTGGTGCCATGATTCGTAACAAGTACTACGTCATCCTGGAGTTCGCCGATGCCTCATATGATCGTATAAGACTGGTTAGCGCAGATTTCTACTAGTTTGAACAGACAGTCCGAAATTTCGCTTCTCGGAGAATCTGCAATGGATCTACGTTGTGAGTGTCCTACCGCCAAGCAAAGCGGGACGACAGCAAAGCATGAACGGCAAGTGAGACGGCAGGTGTCGCTGAGTAAAGTGATCCGTAAGATCACCAACTTCCTGATCTTCATGGGTTCGTTGTGGCTTTTGTGGCAAGTGTCTTCGTACCTGTGAATTCCAGGATCGATATGAATCCCGCCTTCCTTACACTCAGTGCATTGCTCCTCTTCCTTCCAGTTTCTTCCGTGAGCGCGGGGGACTCTCATCGAGCCACTTCCAGTTCAACACACGATTACAGAACCAGCCGCGCTATCCGCGATATCCAAAATCAGATCGACCTCATCGGCTTACCGGACTCCGGGAAATTCATACGAGAAATTTGCTACGCCCGAAAAGAGGCAGGCCGGCCACTGTCGGGCATCTGCATCAATAAAATGGCAGACGAAAAGCGACGCTGGCGGTGGGGCTGCGAACGAATGCAAGCTCAAGAGGAATCTTTTCATGGCACTCCGTGCTTGCTCTTTCTGAGTGAAGATCCTCAATGGTTCAATCGAAAGTGCACTCGATCTGGGTTGATATTTCGAAAAGAGAAATGCGCGATGTTGCCTGATGGAGAGGTTTATCTAGCCAAATTTGGACACCTCCCTGGCGATGCATAACCTTGCACCCGGTACGCCGCCTCCATAGCGGTCATTCATCACGAGGGTGCAAAGGGCCGGAATGTGCCCATTGCCGACCCTCGCGCCTGTACTGATAACATTCTTCCTTCATCAGGAGGAAGCGTGAATGACTACATTGGAATTCTCTCAACTGCTGGGCAACTACGGTGAGTTCGTCGGAGCGATAACCATCGTAATCACGTTGATCTATCTGGCGGTACAACTGAAACATAACACCGCTAGCGTGAAGGCAAACGCTTATCAAGAATGGGTTGCGGCAAATATCCAGCTCAACACGACGATGGCGCCGCCGCTTCAATCCGAAGCAATAGCAACGGGATCGTATGACCCAGGCAGCCTGACCCAGGAATCATCGCTAGCGTTTTCAAGGTGGCATATGAGTTTGATGCAAA
>PVMS01103649.1_pt1 | contig 11868 bp, 8 predicted proteins | sample 1853461 | NCBI WGS metagenome assembly PVMS01 (sample SAMN08582032, study PRJNA380276) | Marine sediment metagenome, whole genome shotgun sequencing project. | isolation source: ocean sediment barecode stripped | collected 2017
AGAGAACTTGTAGCTGCCAGTAGCAGGAGCCGCCATGACGACCAGAGCTTATATTCGATACAGAAGTGACTATAAATATCAGCTGGCCGAAGGCTATGAGATCAAAATTTCGATCAGGCCAAAAGCCGATATCAAAACTGAATTCACCGATTTGGACACTGCCGGCAAGCTGACTGTTAAAAGAGGCTATGCCTGGGATGGTCCCTCCGGACCGGTGATCGATACGCAGGACAATATGCGTGCCTCGCTGGTACACGACGCGCTGTATCAGCTGATGAGAAATAAACAGCTCAATGCCAGGACACATAGAAAGGCAGCGGATCGCGTGTTCAGGGAAATCTGCAAGGCGGATGGCGTGTCGGGTCGCACGGCAAACATCTGGTACAAGGGCCTGCGAAGGTTTGGCAAGCCTGCGGCCAGCCCGGCAAACAAGAAGAAAATTGCGCGCGCACCATGAAACAACGGTTGAGTTACGGTGCCGTGAGTTACGGTGTCGGAGATAACTTTATAACTTATCCATTAAGTTCTTAAGTTATCTCCGGCGCCGTTATCCTATAATCCTTTCATGATCCGATTCGGCTTTCTGCTTTGTTCAATCCTGTTCTTTCTGTGTGCCTGCGGCGCCGGCCCGCAGGTACCTTCCGTTGCCGATACCGATACCGATACCGATACTGATACCGATACCGTTGCCAATGTCACGTCGCAACGCATTATCAAAGCGGACAGCGAACCACAAAACTGGTTGTCGCATGGTCGCAACTACGCCGAGGAGCGCTTCAGTCCGCTGACCGTTGTTAATGATGCCAATGTCGATGAACTGGGTCTTGCCTGGTTTCTTGATCTGGGCACGGACCGCGGTATGGAGGCCACACCTATCGTGGTTGACGGTGTCATGTATGTGAGCGGGGCGTGGAATATTGTTCATGCGATTCATGCAGCCAGCGGTGAGTTGATCTGGCGCTACGATCCGCAGGTATCGCGCCCCTGGGTGGCGGCGCATGCCTGTTGCGATGCGGTCAGTCGGGGTGTCGCGGTCTGGCAGGGCAAGGTACTTGCGGCCACGCTGGATGGTCGTCTGCTCGCACTGGATGCCGTCAGCGGTGAACTGCTCTGGGAAACACTCACTATAGATAAGGACAAGCCCTACACGATCACCGGCGCACCGCGGGTGGTGAATAACAAAGTGCTGATCGGTAATTCGGGTGCGGACTATGGCGTGCGGGGCTATTTGTCGGCCTATGATGTGACCACGGGCGAACGGGTCTGGCGCTTTTATACCGTGCCCGGTGATCCCTCCCAGCCGCAGGAAAGTGCGGCGCTCGAAAAAGCGCTGAAGACCTGGTCGGGTGACAAGTGGGTGCGCACCGGAGGTGGCGGCACGGTCTGGAATTCGATGGCCTACGATGCGGCGCTGAACTTATTGTATTTCGGTACCGGTAACGGCACGCCGTGGAGTCGCGAGCAGCGCAGCCCCGGCGGGGGTGACAACCTGTTTTTGTCATCGGTGATTGCGGTGAATGCCGACACCGGCGAATACGTCTGGCACTACCAGACCACACCCGGCGAGTCGTGGAATTTCTCAGCCGTGGAATCCATTGTGCTGACGCAGCTGAAGATCAACGGTGAATCCCGCGATGTATTAATTCAGGCGCCGAAGAACGGATTTTTCTACGTGCTTGACCGGCGTACCGGCGAACTGCTGTCGGCTGAAAAGTACATCCCGCTGAACTGGGCGAGTCACGTCGATCCTGAAACCGGCCGGCCGGTTGAGTATCCCTACGCACGTTATAAAGACCAGGGTCGCCTGGTCGTGCCGGGGCCGTCGGGCGGCCACAGCTGGTACCCGATGTCCTACAGTCCGCTGACAGGGTTGGCCTACATACCTGCGCTTAGCGTGCCCGGTTACTACCACCACAATGGCGCGTATCAATATCAGCCCGGTTATCAGAACACGGGTATTGAAGAGGGCGTGACGAATTTCAAGGCACTCAATCCGCAGGGCGAGCGTCAGCGTATCCGTTTCAGTGTGCAGTTACTGGCATGGAACCCGGCAACCCGGTCCGCCGCCTGGCGCATCGACTTGCCGGATCTGGGCGGCGGTACGCTGGCAACGGCCGGTAACCTGGTTTTCCAGGGGCTGGGCACAGGTGAGTTCGCAGCCTACCGGGCTGACACCGGCGACAAGCTGTGGAGCTTCGCCGGTGGTACCACGATTATGCCCGGACCGGTCAGCTACGCAGTGGATGGCGAACAATACATCGCGGTACTGGCCGGGCGTGGCGGTGGCAGCGGTCTGGTCGGCGGACCGATGGGGCGCGCCTGGCAGGGCGTAGTGAACGAGAACCGGGTACTCGCATTCAAACTGAACGGCACGGCTGAATTACCCGCACGCCGTACCGTGACCCAAAGTGCTGACGTTCCGCCCGAACTGCTGGCCGAAGCTGACGATGAAACCACCATCACCCGCGGCAAACACCTCTACGAACAATACTGTTATATGTGTCATGGTATCGAGGCCATGAGCGGCGGCGTGATTCCGGATCTGCGCTTTGCCGGTGCGGCTACCTTGCGTAACTGGAATGAGATTGTGATCGGCGGTGTGCGCGTCCAACAGGGCATGCGTTCGTTTGCCGAAGTCATGGACGACACCGACGCGCTCGCTATCCGGGCCTATATACTGAGTCGATAAGGCCGTGACTCATGTCCGGGTTTCTTAAGGCAAAAACTTATAAAGTGATTACAGGCATCTTCTACATCAGGCGAACAGACATGCTTTATATACGCAAACTCTTAATGGTTCTGGCAATGGGCGCCGTCAGTTTCACGACAGGCGCACAGGAAGTCTACGAGAATGTTGATAAAGACGGTGTCGTTGAATTCAGTGATGTCCCGACGCCCGGTTCCAGGGAAATAGAGGTCAAGCCGAACGTTACTGAAGTGACGCCGGTAAAACGCGTCGCCCCATCCCCGGCTGAATCCTCAGCCAGGCCCGAAGCCGCAGATGTGGATGCAGATGCAACTGCCCGGCAGTCCGAAGAAGTGACCGCAGAAGACCGTCCGGGACGCGCATTGAAACTGGAAAATGAAAACAGAGTGGACAACAGGGAGCCCCGCGACAAAGTATCCACGCAGCCGGCAAATAAAAATCGAGTCGAAGGCGCCGGGCAAACTCACCGCGCGGGCAAGCGCTAAAAGTTATAAAACCTGGGTGCCCGTGATGATTTTAGGGCTTATCCATTAGTAGCGAAGAAATTGCGGTGTTAGAACTTAGTGGATAAGTTCTAAAATTATCACCGGTACCGCAAATCGGACACCGTTGCTATTCCATAGACCTGAAACATATGCACAATCCATGTCGGTAGAATGATGATCTACGGGCAACCCCTGCAGTGACCAAAAAAATCTGAAAACCTCGGTTCGACCCCATTTTAGGCAGCCGGTTGAATGCCATGCTTTCGCTGCACCTCACGGATTGCCTCCAGGCGTGCCAGCGCAGATTCACTTAACTGCTGGGCGGCCAGCATGATGTCTTCGTCATAGGCATGCCCAATGACCGTGTCGTAAAAGTTGAATGCCCGCTCACTCTCGGTAAAGACCAGCAGGATATCCTGATGCAGGTCATTGCCGATATTTTCCATGTCGTATGGGGGCGGCGGCGTGGCGACCGGTTCCTCGGCACCGGCCAGGTGCTGCCGGCATTGCTGTATGGTCTGGCGGGACTGTTCGGCGATCGGCGCCAGGTCTTCGTAATATTTTCCCATCGCGGTCAGCAAGTCAGCTAAACGCTGTTCGATGCCTGCCGCAACGGCGTGCAGTTTTGTCACCGTCTTCAGGTCCAGCACCGCGTCGAGTTGTTTTTGCCAGGGGCCGCGCTGTTCGATGTGATAAGCGCGGCGGCGGCGTGACTGGAGCAAACGCGACCGGTTCAGGGCATCGCCGGCCAGTATCTCTGCGTAGCGTTCGGTCCGGGGGTCTTCGGCGATCGCAGAAATATGCGTGTACAGCTGAAAAGCCCGGTCAGTGTTGTGCGCGGCATACGCCAGCGCCTTGTAAGGGGTGCTGCGATAAGGGTCGCGCGCCTCGGCATCATAGGTGGTGGGCATCAGCGGGTCTTCCCAGACCACCGGCTCGGTGAGTTCAACCAACTCGATACCTTCGAGTTCCGCCCATTCAGCAATCTGACTTTCACGCTCAAGGCTTTCGCTCGCCAGGCGTTCGAACAGGGCAACGGACTCATGGTTGCCGTAATGCCGCATGCGTGCAGCCATGTCTCCATAATGTCTGATCGCCTCTCGTTCCACCGCCAAAGCGGCGCCAAGCAACTGACCGGGAGCCTTGATTTCTGTCGGTAGCATCTGTCTGTCGTGCGATGGTCACGCTCCGTGCGGCAACTTCAGGTGCCAGGAACTGATTAGCGTAACGTGATCACGACTAATGTCCAGTGCGTTTCTTCCGGCTTGACGGGGCCGGGCAGGCATTTGATACTGCCGCGATCAGCATCAGGGCATTAAAAATGAGCGCGGAATTCGTGTCGGCATGGGTTCTCGGGGTATGCGTCTATGCCCCGCGTATTGCCGTGCGACATGGGAAGAGCCTGGCGAGCCGGCTCACCTTATTAATACTGTTTTGTTGCTGCGGGCCTGCTGCCCTGGCAGGTGATGAAACAGTATTACAGGTTTTTGCCGATACGCTGGAGGCACCGGCGGTATTTCCCGGTGCGGACCGGCTCGGTGACATCGAGGAATCTCCGCCGGTCATGCCTGTTTATAAAGGCAGCGAACAGCTCGGCTACGTTTTCATTACTTCGGACTTTGTGAATACCAACGGCTACTCGGGCAAGCCCATCCATATACTGGTGGCCGTCGACATGCAGGGGGTGATTCGCGGGATCAAGCTGCTCGAGCATGCCGAGCCGATTGTTCTGATCGGTATCCCCGAGACGCGTATCGAAGCCGCACTGGAGAAATACGTCGGTAAGGATATTGCCGCTTTCGCAAGTGGTGACGACAAGACACACAAAGTTGATGCCGTCAGTGGTGCCACCGTGACCATCATGGTCATGGACGACACGATTTTAAACAGCACGATCATGGTCGCCCGCGCGCACCGGCTGGGCGGACTGCGTCCGAAGAAAAAGCGGCAGGGTCCTGTATTTGCGGTCGACCCGAACATTGATGTCGTTGTGGACTGGCAAACACTTGTTGATCAAGGCGCGGTGGCGAAGTTGATGCTGACTGTGGCTCAGGTCAACGAGGCGTTCGAAGCCACCGGTAATGCACTGGCGATCGAAAAAGCCGCACCAGGCGCGCCCGATGATATTTTTATCGAGCTGTATGCCGCCGTTGTCTCCATTCCGTCTGTCGGGCGCAGCATTCTGGGTGAGGTTGAATACCGGAACCTCATCGAGCGAATTGAACCCGGTCAGCAGGCGATTGTGCTTGCCGGTGACGGACGTTATTCGTTCAAGGGTTCGGGGTATGTGCGCGGGGGTATCTTCGACCGTTTTCAAATCAATCAGAATGACCAGTCATTCCGGTTCCATGACTACGGTCACAAGCGACTGAGAAAACTGGCGGCCGACGGTTCTCCCAACCTGAAAGATGTGGATCTGTTCAAGACAGACGCTGATATGCAGTTTGACCCGGCAGCACCCTGGCAGCTTGAGCTGCTGGTCGGGCGCCCGACCGGGCCGACCGACAAGGTTTTTACGACCTTCGATCTCACCTACACGCCACCGGAAGCTTATCTGCAGATTGTGTCACCGGCACCCGATGGGTTGCCGGCATACGAAGACCTTGAGCTGTGGCAGAAGATGTGGGTCAACAGGATTCCGGAAATCAGCATCCTGATGCTGGCGCTGATTTTTCTGACGGGCATATTTTTCTTCCAGAACTGGTTTGCGAGACGCCCGAAATTGCTGGACCGTATCCGCATAGGGTATTTGTTGTTCACGTTATTCGGGATTGGTTGGTACGCCAAGGCGCAGCTCTCAGTCGTTAATCTTTTATCGGTATTCAATGCAGGGATGAGCGGTTTTGACTGGGGCTTTTTCCTGATGGAGCCGCTGATATTCATTTTGTGGGGTTCGGTGCTGATTGCATTGCTGTTCTGGGGGCGCGGCCCGTTTTGTGGCTGGTTGTGTCCGTTTGGTGCTTTGCAGGAGCTGATGAACCGGGTCGCCAAGCTGATTAAAATTCCGCAGGTTACATTGCCCTGGGGGCTGCACGAGAGGCTGTGGGCAATCAAGTACATTATCTTTCTGGTTTTACTCGGCTTCTCGATGCATTCGCTGGCTTTGGCAGAGCGTCTGGCAGAGGCAGAGCCATTCAAGACCGTCATTATTCTTAAATTTATTCGTGACTGGCCGTTCGTGTTGTTTGCCCTGGCCGTGCTGTTGCCCGGACTCTTTATCGAACGCTTTTATTGCCGTTATCTGTGTGCCCTGGGTGCAGCGCTGGCGATTCCCGGTCGCCTGCGTATGTTTGAGTGGCTGAAGCGCTACAAGGAATGCGGCACGCCCTGTCAGCGTTGTTCCAACGAATGTATGGTGCAGGCGATTCACCATGAGGGAAATATCAACGTCAATGAGTGTGTCTATTGTCTGCATTGTCAGGTCGTCTACTTTAATGATCATCAGTGCCCGGTGGTGATCCAGAAACGCCTCAAGCATGAGCGCAGAACAGCACGTGCTTCTGTGCGCAGTGCGGCCGATGTGGCCGCAGTGGTTGCCGAGCTCAAGGCGAAGAAAGCTGAAGGTCAGCCGCCGCCTGATTAGTTTTCGGTTAATACCTAATGCCCGGATATGGACGGGCTGTTAGCATTCATTCTGCCGTATTGCGACGCTATATATTAAGGAGTTCATTATTGTGAGCAAAAACACGAAAAATAAGGGCCCGACTCGCCGGGATCTGTTGTCCGGATCGGCAAGGCTGGCGACACTCGCTGGAGCCGGCACTCTGGCTGGCATCGGCGGGGCATCGCTATTCTCGAGCGCTTCGCAGGCTGCAGCGCAGGGAAGGGGCGAGGTCGCTCCGGGTGAACTCGACGAATACTACGGTTTCTGGAGCGGTGGCCAGTCCGGCGAGATGCGTATTGTGGGTGTCCCGTCGATGCGTGAGTTGATGCGCATACCGGTATTTAATCGTGACAGCGCCACCGGGTGGGGCCAGACCAACGAGAGTCGGAAGATTCTGACGGAAGGCTTGCTGCCGGCAACCAAAGAGTATCTGCAATCCCGCGGCGGCACCTGGCAAAACGGTGATCTGCATCATCCTCATATGTCATTTACCGACGGCACCTACGACGGCCGTTATTTGTTCATGAATGACAAGGCCAACACGCGTGTGGCCCGAGTGCGCTGCGACGTGATGAAGTGTGACAAGATTATTGAGATCCCGAATGCGTCTGACATTCACGGGCTCAGGCCGCAAAAATATCCGCGCACCGGTTACATTTTTGCCAACGGCGAACACCGTGTGCCGATTCCAAACGACGGCAGCATCCTGGATGAGCCGGAGAAGTATCATGCTATTTTCACCGCCATCGACGGTGACAAGATGGAAGTCGCGTGGCAGGTCATAGTGGATGGCAACCTGGACAACTGCGACGCGGACTACCAGGGGCTGTACGCGTTTTCCACCTGCTACAACAGTGAAGAAGCGGTCAATCTGGCCGGCATGATGTCCTCGACGCAGGACTGGGCAGTGGTATTCGATATCAAGCGTATCGAGGCAGCTGTTAAAAAGGGTGACTTCGAGACTATTGCTGGCGTGCCGGTTCTGGATGGACGCAAGGGCTCGCCCTACACGCGCTACATCCCTGTTTCAAACAGTCCGCATGGCTGTAACACGGCGCCCGATGGCAAGCATGTGGTGATCGCCGGCAAGCTGTCACCGACTGCGACCGTGCTTGATGTCAGGCGTCTGCCCGACCTGTTTAACGACAAGATCGAACCGCGCGATGTGGTGGTGGCCGAGCCGGAACTCGGGCTTGGGCCGTTGCACACTGCATTCGACGGCAAGGGTGTTGCCTATACCACGCTGTTTCTAGACAGCCAGGTGGTGAAGTGGGATATCCAAAAAGCGATCGATGCCTATGCGGGCAAGGATGTTGACCCGATTCTCGACAAGGTCGATGTGCAGTATCAGCCCGGGCACAACCACAGCTCCATGGGTGAGACGAAAGAGGCGGATGGCAACTGGCTGGTGTCGCTGAACAAGTTCTCCAAGGATCGATTTATCAATGCAGGCCCGCTGAAGCCGGAAAACGAGCAACTGATCGATATCTCCGGGGACAAAATGGCGGTGCTGCATGATGGGCCCACCTTTGCCGAACCACATGATTGCATCATTGTGCGCGCAGACATTGTAAATCCACGCTCGATCTGGTCTGTGGATGATCCGATGTGGGCCGAAGCTTCTGCACAGGCGGTCAAAGATGGCGTCAAACTTGGGACGGACTCGAAGGTCGTTCGTGACGGTAAAAAAGTACGCGTGTACATGTGGTCAGTTGCGCCGACCTTCAGTATGGAGAAGTTCACGGTCAAGCAAGGTGACGAGGTGACGCTCATTGTCACCAACACCGATCAGATTGATGACCTGACGCATGGTATTACCGTGGCGAATTATGGTGTTGCCATGGAGATTGGTCCCAAGGCGACGTCGTCAGTGACCTTTGATGCGGATCGTCCGGGCGTGCACTGGTTCTACTGCCAGTGGTTCTGCCACGCGCTGCATATGGAGATGCGCGGCCGTATGCTGGTTGAGCCGGCCTAGCCGGGGCCGGTTCTGGGGATCGACCCAGGAAGTCAGCTAGAGTAATCGCCGTGAGGCGTACAGCATTCACATCCTGCGATACGACAGCCGGCCGCAAGCCGGCTGTCCTTTTAGCGTGTCTGTGCGGGCTGTCGGCGAATGGTTTATTGGCCGCCGAGTACAGCGTTGCCCCCGGCGCATTAGGTTCTGCGATCAGCACCGCAGCGCCGGGCGATATATTGCAGTTGCAGGCCGGCGTGTACGACGGTCCGGTGAGCATCAACCGGACAATCACGTTGACGGGTGGTGTCGATAGCGTGATTGATGCGGGCGGCACTGGCACGGTGATCACCGTGGACGCGCCTGATGTGGTCATCCGTGGTGTGACGGTGCGCGGCTCGGGGGGTCGTCTCGAGGTGGAAGACAGCGGTATCTTTGTGACATCTGAGGGTGACAGAGTGCTGCTTGAGGCGAACCGCCTTGAAGATAATCTGATCGGTATTTACCTGAAAGGCCCGGACGATGCGATGGTGCGTGACAACGTCATTATCGGCAGCCGCGATCTGCGTATCAATGACCGCGGCAACGGCATACATTTATGGAATGCGCCGGGGTCGGTCGTCGAAGGCAATACGCTGCAGTTTGGTCTGGACGGCATTTATGTCATGACCAGCAAGCGCAATATATTCAGAGATAATTATTTCTCTGACATGCGCTATGCCATTCACTATATGTATACGCATGACAGTGAGATCACGAATAATGTGTCGGTGAGGAATAATTCTGCCTATGCAGTGATGTACTCGGAGCGCCTGAAGGTGAGTGGTAATACCTCAACCGATGACCGTGAGCGGGGACTGTTTTTAAACGCCACCAACAATTCTGCTTTTCGTAACAACGTTGTTTCCGGTGGTCCTGAAAAATGTGTGTTTATTTACAATGCCAACGTCAATGTCTTTATTGGCAATTATTTCGAAGGCTGTGAGATCGGCATACATTTCACGGCCGGCTCTGAAAAAAATATCATCAGCGGCAACGCATTCATCGATAATCGTACCCAGGTGAAGTATGTCGGCACACGCCATGTCGAATGGTCTGTCGATGGCCGGGGGAATTACTGGAGTGATAACCCGGCTTTTGATCTGGATAATGATGGTATCGCCGATTCACCCTACCGGCCCAATGACATGGTGGACCAGTTGCTCTGGAAGCATCCGCTGTCCAAGCTGCTGATCAACACACCGGCCATGGAACTGCTGCGCTGGAGCCAGTCTGAGTTTCCGGCGTTGTATCCCGGCGGAGTGGTCGATAGTGCGCCACTGATGCAGGCACCGGCAGTTCCCGGGTCCGAAAGCTGAACGACTTATGGCGGAGCAGACAAACCAGGTGCAACCCGGCCAGAAGCAGACGGCCCAGGAGCGAAGCACTGAACCACTGCCGGTTCAGCTGCAGGACGTCAGTAAAGCTTATGGAGATGCACTGGTCCTCGACAATGTGAACCTGACCGTCGCTGCCGGCGAGAGTCTGGTGCTGGTTGGTCACAATGGCGCCGGCAAAACGACGCTGATGAAACTGCTGCTCGGTCTGGTTCGTCCGGGTGCGGGCAAGGTCAGGGTGTTTGGCGATGACCCGATGGCTGCCATGTCGGTTGTGCGGCGCAGGTCACTGGGGTACCTGCCGGAGAGCATCGCTTTTGATGAAGCAATGACAGGCCATGAGTTACTGAAATTCTACGCCGGGCTCAAGGGTGTCAACGAGGCCGGTTGTGACGCACTGCTGACCCGGGTGGGTATTGCGGATGCTGCTCATCGACGCCTGAGCACCTGGTCGAAAGGCATGCGTCAGCGCCTGGGTCTGGCGCAAGCGATGCTGGGTCATCCACGCATATTGCTGCTGGATGAACCCACCAGCGGACTTGATCCCTCCTTGCGCAGCACGCTGTACGAGATTATCGAAACTCTGCGCGCCGATGGCGTCACCGTGCTGATCTCCTCTCATGCACTCAACGAGGTCGAGGAGCATGTGGATCGTGTGGCGATCATGCGACAGGGCAGCCTGCTGGCCTGCGGAACACTTGCCGAATTAAATGAACAGGCTGCCTTGCCGGTACAGGTGCGGATGACCTGTGCGCCTGATGCGGCAGTGACTATCGCCGGTCAGTTGCAGGACAAATTCGCTGGTGATGGCGCTCACCATGCTGATGTCAGTCAAGTCGACAACCAGCATATCGAACTGGTTTGCACGCACCCGGACAAAATGGCCGTGCTGCGGAAAATTACCGGTCTGGGTGACGCTGTCATTGATGTCGATATCCGGCCGCCGAGACTGGACGAGATTTACGCGCATTTTATGGCCGGCGACATAACAAGAGGCCGGCGTCAGTGAAAGCAATACTCATACTGGCGCAAAAAGAATTACGGGATGGTCTGCGTAACCGTTGGGTCGCAATGATGGTTTTCGTGCTGACCGCATTATCGCTGTCGATGTATTTTCTGGGCTCGGCGGCAATCGGTACGATGAAGATCGATAACCTTGTGGTCACGCTGGTGAACCTTGTCAGTCTCTCGGTTTATCTGCTGCCCCTGATCGCACTGATGCTGTCCTTTGACGCGCTTGTCGGTGAATTCGAGCGAGGTACGATGCTGCTGCTGGCGGCCTACCCGATAGCCCGCTGGCAAATTGTCGTCGGCAAATTTCTTGGGCACATGCTGATTTTGTTGCTGGCTCTGCTGGTCAGTTATGGCGCTACCGCGCTGATCATCACTCTGAGCGGGGACAATGCAACCGGGAACTGGGTGGCTTACGGTTTAATGATGGCAAGCTCGTGGTTGCTGGGTGGGGTCTTTATGGCGCTGGGCTATTTGATCAGCGCGCTCGTGCGCGAGCGGGCCACCGCCGTGGGAGCAGCAGTCGGGCTGTGGTTGTCACTGGTTGTGTTATATGACCTTGCATTACTCGGGGCGTTGCTGGCCGATGAAGAGCAGGTGATCAGCGAGCAGTTGCTGACGACGTTGTTGATGGTGAATCCGACTGACGCGTACCGGGTATTTAATCTGACCTCAACCGACAGCATCAGCCAGGCCGTCGGGCTGGCCGATATTGCCGCCAGGGCGGG
>PVMS01028409.1_pt1 | contig 11865 bp, 18 predicted proteins | sample 1853461 | NCBI WGS metagenome assembly PVMS01 (sample SAMN08582032, study PRJNA380276) | Marine sediment metagenome, whole genome shotgun sequencing project. | isolation source: ocean sediment barecode stripped | collected 2017
AGAAAACAAGTAGCACAAGCTGCTAGAGATGCCATTGCGAACATCGTGGAAGTGGAAGCGAAAGTGAAAAAATAAGTCCAATGCCAAATTGGCATTAGACTTATTTTATTTCTGGAATATTCTTGGGTTAACCAATGGCTTGTAGGGCAGCCTCATAATCAGGCTCGTGTGCAATTTCACTTACGAGCTCAGTATGAAGAACCGCATTGTCTTGATCAAGCACCACAACGGCACGTGCCGTGATACCTGCCAACGGACCATCTTCAATCAATACGCCATAATCTCTTGAAAAATCTTGCGAACGCATCACGGATAAGGTTTTAACATCCTCTAAACTCTCAGCGCCACAAAATCGCGACATCGCAAAAGGTAAGTCTGCAGCAACAATCAAAACTACCGTATCGTCATGCTCTTTCGCATAATCATTGAATTTTTTAGTTGAAGTCGCACACACAGGTGTATCCAAACTTGGAACGATACTAAGGATTTTTTTCTTGCCAGGAAAAGCTGAAAGAGACACATTGCCGAGATCTTTATCTACTAAAACAAAATCCGGTGCAGACGCACCAATTTCTGGAAGGTTTCCGTTGGTGTTAATTTCATTTCCTTGTAATGTAATCTTCGCCATCCTTATTTTTCTCCGCTACGTGGGCTCATGTTAACTTTATTGAATACGTTCCCACTTGATCATAAAAATTGCGATCAAGTTAGGTTGTGCGCATGAATATTATTTAAATTTATATGCTGCACTACGTAGATATATAGTAGTCATAGTGGCTTGCATTCATCAGACTGTCAATTGCCGTTTTGTCTTGTAGCTCTATTTTACATATCCAACCACCCGCATAGGGCGCTTTGTTTAACAATTCTGGCGAATCTACAAATTCTTCATTTATTTCAACGACTTTGCCCATTACCGGTGCATGAATATCAGTAGCGGTTTTAACCGATTCCACCACAGCACAGGCTTGCCCTGAATCGTATGAATTCTTAACTTCTGGCATCTCAACATAAATAATATCGCCCAATTCTAACTGCGCATATTCAGTGATACCCATCTTAGCGATGTTGTTCGTTTCCATCTGTAACCAAATATGTTGTTGCGAATAAATTCAATCATCGGGCGTATTACTCATATAAATTTCTCAAATTAATTTTCGATTTTCTTACCGACAGAACCTATAACTGTTAAAGTTTAATTGTAATGCATCAAACCATTTTTCATAAGACATAATAGTTATGTACAAATTAACCATCGTATTCATTTTTTTTCTACTCACCGCGTGTTCAGAAGAACAAGCAAGCACAACCACCTCAAACACGGTCAGCATAGAAAATGCCTGGATTCGAGAAGCGCCCCCGAATGCTTCAGCCATGGCGGGATATCTGACCATTCATAATAAGACCTCGCAAGATCGAACGCTTACTTTTGCAAAAAGCCAAACCTTCAAGGCGATCGAATTTCACCGCACCATCATCGAGGATGGCATGGCCAAAATGCGACACCAGAATGAACTGCTAATCCCAGCAGGCACCTCTCTAGTCTTCAAACCTGGAGATTTTCACTTAATGATGATGGGGCCTAAAACAGCGCTACACAAGAATGATGAAGTTGCGATCACCCTTGGTTTTAAAAATGCCGGGGTGATTGAAGAAATCGAAATCACTCTACCGGTGAAAAGCCCTAGGTAAAGTAGCCAAAACTGAGTCGCAGCAAACTCATTCAACCTTAATTTTTCTCTGGAATAGCTTGGAATGACCTTGCAGTAAGCCTGGAATTAACCATTGATTTACGTGGCGCTTTATTTCTAATAAGAACCCTGCGAATTATGATTTTCGGTATGATTCTCTGAAATAACACTTATTGTAGATCACGCGGTGATCTACATATCGAACGGAACCAGTCTTGAACGATATTTCACAAGCTTTTGCTAAAGCGATTCAACTGATTACGCAATTAGATGCCAATCTTTTAGAGATCGTATCGCTATCGATGCGCGTGAGTCTTACCTCAGTCTTAATTGCCAGCTTGATTGGCTTACCGTTAGGTGCAGCTTTAGCCTTATATAAGTTTCCTGGCCGAGGTTTTTTCGTCGTCTTGCTGAATGCCTTCATGGGATTGCCTCCCGTGGTGGTAGGCCTCATCGTTTACTTAATGTTGTCGCGTTCTGGCCCGCTTGGTGTTTTAGGTTTGTTATTTACCCCCACTGCAATGATTATTGCGCAAACCTGCTTAATTACCCCAATCATTGCTGCACTCGCCAGACAAACCATCATGGATGCCAATGTAGAATACCATGAGCAACTGCGAGCCTTGGGCGCAAAATCGTTTCGCATGATGAAAACCTTGTTATGGGAAACAAAATACAGTTTATTAACCAGCGTATTCGCAGGCTTCGGCCGTGCCATTGCAGAGGTGGGCGCTGTCCTGATCGTAGGCGGCAACATTAACCACGCTACGCGCGTAATGACCACCGCCATAGCACTAGAAACACGCAAAGGTGATATCGAACTGGCCTTAGCCTTGGGTATTATTTTAATTGTGATCTCATTAATTCTCACCACAATTGTCATGAATATCCGAGACGCAGCCTATAAATATTACAACTAATGCATAACATTTCTACCCTACCGCTGCACATCAACCATTTGCACGTTACAAGAAAAGGTAACTTGCTATTGTGTGACATTGATTACTCCATTGACACTGCAGGTGTGACGGTAATTTTAGGCCCGAATGGAGCGGGAAAAAGTCTATTACTACAAGTGGCACATGGTTTAGTCGCCCCAGATGAAGGCGACTTGAAATGGAATACGCTTAGCCCGCACCCGCAGCAGTCATGGCGCGCATTTGTACTTCAAAAACCGGTATTGCTACGTCGCAGCGTGCGGGCCAACTTAGGGTACGTGCTATCGCTGCATAAAGTCGAAAAATCCAAACACCACGAACTAATTGAAGAAGCCTTAGAACAAACCGGCTTAGCTAAACTGGCGGAACGGAACGCACGTGTCTTGTCGGGTGGTGAACAACAACGTTTAAGCATTGCGCGCGCATGGGTGTTAAAACCTAAAGTTATCTTGCTGGATGAACCTACCGCTGAACTAGACCCTGCAGGCACTGCAGCCGTTGAGTGTTTAATTGAAACAATTGCTCAACAAGACACTAAAATATTGATGACCACCCATGATCTAGGCCAAGCACGAAGACTGGCCAGTGATATACTCTTTTTGCATCAAGGAAGATTAGTCGAATTCTCCCCTGCGCAAAATTTTTTTCAACAACCGCAAACAGAAGCTGCACAAAAGTTTATCGCCGGAAAATTATTAAATGGAGGCCAGAAAAAATAATTATGAATAGGATTTCAACAATAGTTATTGCTGTACTAATTTGTATGAGCTTTAATTCAGCCTGTGCGAATGAACAAGACTTTATCACTCTTAGCTCAACCACCTCTACGGATAATTCAGGATTGTTAGATTACCTCATTCCTAAATTTAAGGAAAAAACCGGCATTAATGTGCGTGTGGTTGCGGTGGGCACCGGCCGAGCTTTGTTATTAGGTGAACGTGGTGATGCCGACCTGTTATTAGTGCATCACAAAACCTCAGAGACAAAATTCGTAGAAAATGGCTTTGGCATTGAGCGCCGGAATGTGATGTATAACGACTATGTGATTGTGGGCCCAAAACAAGACCCTGCCAACATCAAAAATGTTAAGAATACCATTGAGGCACTTAAACTAATCTACGATCAAGCGACGCCATTTGTATCACGCGGCGATGACAGCGGCACCCATAAAAAAGAATTAGAGCTTTGGTCACAAGCCGGTGTAGACATACAACAATATAGTGGCACGTGGTACCGCGAAGCCGGTGCCAGTATGGGAGCCACCCTAAACATTGCCAATGGAATGAGCGCCTACACGCTCACCGATCGTGGTACCTGGCTCTCCTTCAAAAATCGCGATGATCTCATTTTACTGTTTGAAAATGATCCACCGTTGTTTAACCAATACGGCGTGATCTTAGTTAACCCAGAACGTCACCCACACATTAAATACAATGAAGCCAAACTCTTTTCAAACTGGCTCACATCAAGCGAAGGCCAACAAGCGATTGCAGAATTTTCTTTGCAAGGACAGCAACTATTTTTCCCAAATTCTGGTCAAAACATAGCCGCTTCAGAAACTAAATAGAAGCACATACTCAAGATCAATTTTTTTGGAGAAAAATGAAATATTACACGCTACTTATTGCGCTCTTAGTTGCATGCTTAAATACAACCTATGCAGAACCATCACAACTAGATAAGTACAAACAAAACTGTGTAGAACAACTCATCCCATTGCTAAAAGAACGAATGGGCACTGAGCTGGAAATGGAATCAGAAGCCGATGCAAACGAGCATGTTTCTACTATTGCAAAAAGAATGGCGGAATGTCAGCTGATAGCAATAGCAGTTTACCCGCAAAAATATCAGGATGCTTCCATCATTCCTGTTGCAAATGGAGAAGACATTAGAAAGGCAACCAGCAACGTGAATGCAATAATTGAAACTGATATCAAAAATGGAGAGCTTTCTAAGAACGATTTAAAAACTATTACAGAAACAGCCACAGAAAAATACAAAGCTTGCTTAAATTAAACATTGTCAAAGGGCTCCGGCCCCTTTTTACTTAGCGCATGGCTAAAGAATATTTGGATAAGCTATCTAGTCTTATAAATGATCTGAATATCGAGAGTGAGATTGATTTACCAATTGAAACGAAACACTTTTTTAGTGGGGCTGCACTTTATGTAAATGGAGTGATATGCGCCTCATTATCTCCAGCGGGTCTAGCATTCAAACTACCTAAAGTAGAAGTTACTAAATTAATAAAAAGTGGCAGCGCGAAGCCATTAAAATATTTTCCAAAAGGACATGTAAAAAAAGGCTATGCTTTATTCGAAGCTCCTGAATTAAACAAACCCAAACAATGGAAAAAGTATTTTTTAAGAGCCGCTCAACAAATGTGATTTCGATAATGATACGCTAAAGCGCTCTACCCCCTTTTCTCGCATACTTTTCTCCTGTATACCTTTATACACCGCAAGAAATGAACGTTCTATTCACTAATGAGAGACAGTTTAGTTAATTTGCTTGCCCAAAGAATATGAACAAACTAATTTGATAACTTTAAATTAATGTTCTATGCGTTCACTTCTTGCCGAAGTATATGAATTCATCAGGCAGAAATTTGCTCCTCGGCAACAGCTCCTGCGTTGCTCTAATAATTTACATCCATGTAACGATGCAATTTCTGTACTTCCGCCGGTCGCTCCCGGCATCCTTGCCTCCCGCTACACTTGTGCATCCTGCACATCGTCCATGGCGGTCGCAAAGCGCTAGATCAACAAAATTTATCTAGCGAAGCCCGGTCTATCCTTACTCAACCCCATCGCCTGCTTCATAAAATATTTTTTAATCGGTTGAATTCGATTTGCTGCATTGAGTGCGTAATTGCGCGCCGTAATCACCGGTGTAGAAGTCGAACTAAATGCCGCTACAAAGGCATCCATCGCGCGCTGCATCACTTGCGTCTCGCCTACTCGTGCACGCTCATATTTACGCAATACTTTAACACTGCCGATATCCCGCTCTGTTTGGGCCAATACCTCTGCCAATATCGCGGCATCGGTAAAACCTAAATTTGCGCCTTGTCCAGCCAGTGGATGCAAGGCATGCGCAGCATCCCCGACTAATGCAATGCGTGGTTGCACCATGGATTCAGCCTGGCCGGACACTAAAGGGAAAGTAGCGCGCTTGGAGCACAACGAGATATTACCCAAGTGTAGGCCGCTGGCTTTGGTGAGCGCCTGTGCGAATTCATGTTCGCCAAGTTCCATCAGCTCATTGGCTTTCTCATCATTCACGGACCAAACGATGGAACATTCACCATTGTTTAGCGGCAACAAGGCCAAGGGGCCGGTACTGAGAAAGCGCTGCCATGCTGTATCTTCATGCGGATGCTCGGTTTGCACACGCGCGACAATGCCTTGTTGCTGATAACTCTTTTCTGAGTAATTAATTTTTGCAAATTTACGCACACTGGAGCGACGACCATCTGCGCCTACCAACAGCTTCGCAGTCAGCACTTGATCATTATCTAAAACCATTTCGATATGATTTTCACGCGTAAGAACATTTCCAATCACTACGGGCACAAACCAATTTATATTAGTTTGAGGTTGCAGGGCCTCATGCAAACTGGTTTGGATGACAAGGTTTTCTGCAATGTGCCCAAGGTTTTCATGCTGAATATCACTCGCACTAAAGTTTATTTTTGCACCCTCCACTGCATCCCAAACCACCATGCGATTGAATGGGGTGATACGTTTGGCTTGCATGGATGACCATGCATTTACATGTTCAAAAATTGCTTGCGAACCTGGACTGACTGCAGTGACGCGCGCATCGTAGGGTTGCGTTGTATCAAATTCTTGTGGAATGTTTCGGTCAATGATGGCCAACGACTTACCTTGCTTGGACAATAAGTTGGCTAAAGTAAGCCCCACCATGCCAGCACCCACAATGACAACATCAACGTTAATTGCAGCCTCCTTAGACATGCTCAGCACGCAAGGCACGACCTTGCAACAAACTAGCTGCAGAACCTAGCGTACCTAAATTTTGCCGCACGATGCGCTCCTCTAATGCTGGAATAGCCCCGAGTAAGGCCAGACCTAAACCACGGGTACGCGATAATACGGGATAGTCCGCGGTGAATAAAAAATTAAGTCGGTCGGTAAAACGCACAGTATTTTCGATATCGGGCTGACGACAACCTTCATAGGCACGCAATGCTTCATCGATGTTATCGAGTGCGTTTGCACTTGATACTAAAATTTCGCTAAGCTCGGCGATATCGCGCAAAGCAAGATTCAAACCCTGACCTGCAACCGGATGTAAGGTTTGTGCCGCATTACCGACGAGCACCACGCGTTGTTGCACACGTTGGTCACTGACTAACAATGACAATGGGTACGCAAAACGCCTGCTCAGATTTGAAAAGTGGCCGAGACGTTGTCCAAAAGCTTGTTGTAGTTCTTCCAAGAAACCCTCATCTGAGAGGTTTAAATTTTTCTCGGCGATAACACTCGGATTCATCCATATAAATCCGCAACGATTACCATTACGGGGCAACAATGCCAACGGCCCATCTTTAGTGAAACGTTCATAGGCGGTAAATTGATGATGTATTTCGGTATCGATACAGCCAACGATGGCGCTTTGCTGATATTGTTTTTCATCCGCTCCAATGCCTAGTTTATTACGTATCAAAGAACGGATACCATCTGCAGCAATCAACAATTTTGCATGTATCGGTTCTCCATCAGCGTTGAGAATCACTTGATCGGTCTGGCTTTCTAGATTAGAAACTTCATAGGGTTGTACGCGCTGTATATGGTCATACAACTGAATTTTCTGCTGTAGCGCAGTAATGAGTTTTTCAGCCGGCACTAAATAACCAAAGCTTTCAACATCGTAACGCGCACTATCTAAACGAGCTGCACCAAATCGTCCTTGATCCGAAATATGAATTTTTTTAATCGGTACCGCATCAGCATCTAACGATTGCCAAAGGCCCAGCACATCAAACATTTTTTTAGAGGACAGTGCCAAAGCAATACTTCTACCATCTTGGAGACTGTTTGAATTTACATCAGCAGGTTCAATCGCGGGCAGGGGCTGGCTATCAATGAGTGCAATACGGTAGGGGGTAGAGGCTAGTGCACAAGCCAAACTGCTACCGACAAGACCTGCACCCACAATCGCAATATCAAAATGCTGTTGCATGATACTAAAAAAGCTTAATGCGCAGCAGCCGACATCAATGCTTCGATTTCGTCTGGGTCTCGTGTGAGGTTTTCAGTCAGCACTTTATTGCCATCTTTAGTCACCAACACATCGTCTTCTATACGAATACCGATATTCCAAAACCGCTTAGGCACACCTCTGGCTTTAGTAATATACAACCCGGGCTCTACAGTTAAGGTCATGCCTGGTTCCAACAAGCGCCACTCTTCATCAAAACGGTAGTCTCCTACATCATGCACATCCAAGCCTAACCAATGGCCGGTGCGATGCATATAAAATTGACGATACTCTTCATCTTTAATCAGTTTTGCTGGCTTACCCTTAAGTAAACCCAAACTGACTAAGCCTTTAGTGAGTACTTTAACTGCTTCATTATGCGGATCATTCCAATGATTGCCTGGTTTCACTTTATTGATGGCGGCGATCTGCGACTCTAAAACCAATTCATACACTTCGCGCTGCACTGCGGAAAATTTTCCATTCACAGGAAACGTCCGAGTGATGTCACTGGCATAGCCTTGGTACTCTGCACCGGCATCAATCAGCACTAAGTCTCCGTCATTAAGAACTTGGTTGTTTTCGATGTAATGCAGAATACAACCATTACCACCACCACCGACAATACTTGGATAGGCTGTGACACAACCCGCTTTTCTAAATTCATAAAGAAGTTCTGCTTCGATTTCATATTCATGCATTCCAGGTTGGCAAACCTGCATAGCACGTATATGGCCGGTAATCGCAGCTTTGACGGCCCGTCGCATCAGCGTCAGTTCACCACGTGACTTATATAGACGCATGTCATGCAAGAAGTAATCAATCGATAACAGCTCATGCGGGGCATGTTTTGAACTTCGAACAGAGCCTTGAGATTGATTGACCCACTTCATCACTTGGCGATCAAAATTTACATCGCGTCCCATAGGATAAAAAATCCGTTCTCGATTCGCTAGCAAGGTAGGCAGCATGTCATCTAGCTGGTCAATGGCATAAGCTTTATCAACCAAATAATTTTCTTCTGCACCTTCTAGCCCGGCACGCCGGCCATCCCATATTTCTTTCTCAGGATTACACTCGCGACAAAATAGAATATATTGACCTCCCGCATGACCAGGCAACAACACAACTATGGAATCTGGCTCATTAAAGCCGGTGAGGTACAAAAAATCGCTATCTTGGCGAAAGATATGATCCACATCGCGATTACGTGGGATCGATTTAGCGGAAGGAATGATCGCCGCACCACCATTACCCACCATGCGCATCAAAGTCTTACGTCGCTTGAGCAGCTCTTTTTGATTCATGGTCTAGTGAAAGTATAGAATATATGTTCTATTGGATGGTCACGGGCCGGTTCATGGGCTGTAACTCTTCATTTATCAGCAAGATGCCCATACGCACATATTCAACAATATCCATATATGCGACTTCATTCATTTCATCTTCATCGTCTTCATCAGAGGCCTGTGAAATGGCGACAATATCTTGCAACACTTCAAAAGAATCTTCAGGTAACTTAGACACATCCTTTACCCCGGCCAATGCAAGTCCAAACAAGAATCCATCACACCATTTCTTTAGTGCTTCAACACGCCCACTTAAACTGCTGTCATCCTGGATTAGCAAAGAAAAGTTAAGCAGGGAATCATTCAGCTCTTGACGCGTATGATCATACAAAGCGACCAATGCATCTTTATCTTTAGAGATAGCTGCCGAATCGATGGGTCCAAGTATACAAATTTCATCCAGCCAGCGATTACAGCGTAGTGAACTATTCACAATTAACATGGCACACAACATCCCGTGGCAATCTTCCGGTGTATACGGAGACTGCATACTAGAAAGGGCATTTTCAATTTGTTTGTATTTAGGTGGCATACAGCTTTATTCTAACATTGACTACAGCAATCGCCCTACTTTGAAAGAAAATTTAAACCCTATTATTATCCATAGTTCTACTAATGGTTTTAAAATTCTTTAAAAGATTATTGTTGACGATAAAGTCGCTACAGCCTACCATTTTGATATGGAAAAGCGAGACACCGGAAAGCTCAATGAGCAGGCTCTTAAAGGATTAGAAATCCGCGTTGATGAACTCATTAAAACATGCGAAGAGCTTAAAAAAGAAAATCACCTTCTCAAATTACAACAAGGCTCACATACCACAGAGCGCGCAAGCTTGATTGAGAAAAATGAACAAGCCCGCAAACGGGTAGAAGCCATGATCACACGACTCAAGTCTATGGAAGTGACTGTATGAGCGTAAACGAAGCACCTGTAACGCTTAGCATATTAGATAAAGAATACCGTGTTGCTTGCCCAGCAGGTGAAGAAGAGTCTTTGCAAGCCTCAGCGCATCTTTTAAATGCGCGCATCCAAGAAATACATGATAAAGGTAAAGCGATAAGTGGTGACCGCGTAGCGGTTATGGCGGCTCTTAATCTAGCGCACGATTACCTCAAACAAAATAATGATCATGACCGCTCTTGCAAGAACATCTCTACACGCATTCGAAGCCTACAAGATCGAATTGACGTCGCCTTAAAAAATAGCCAGCAGCTAGAACTTTAAGAATCTGCTACAGTTCAATGGAAGTCGGACACACTCTGCGCTACAGGTGTGCTGCCTGGTATATCCCTTGAGCCTATTTACTTACCCCGGGGGCAATACTATAGAGATGCTGGTGCGCATGTCCGTTAATCGGAAAGCCTAATTCATCTCTTAGCGCTCCCACTTGAACCTTTGGTTCAAGGACAATGGTTGCCACGGTATTCGCGGAGTGTGCCCGCATATTCTAAATTCAGGATCCTTTTTATCTTTTTATTCGCATATGTTCAGGAGACATCGATATGCAGTACTGGCTAATGAAGACTGAGCCTAGTGAATACAGCATCGATGATTTAAAACGTGACAAGGTGGAACACTGGGATGGTGTGCGCAATTATCAAGCACGCAACATGATGCGTGATGATATGAAAAAAGGTGACTTAGCCTTTTTGTATCATTCAAATTGCGATGAAATTGGAATTGTTGGCCTCATGACCGTGGCTCGTGAAGGCTATGTTGATCACACCGCGTTTAACAAAAAAGATAAGCACTACGATCCAAAAAGCGATAAAGATAACCCACGTTGGATCATGGTAGATGTTCGCTACAAGCGAAAATTAAAACGCACGATTACTCTTGCAGAACTAAAACAACATAAAAAATTAGTAGATTTTCAGTTAGTGCAACGTGGAAATCGACTTTCTATCATGCCTGTAAGTAAAAATGATTGGGATTTCATCTTAACTTTAGAGTGAAATTTATAAAAAAAATAAACTTTTTTATATAATTTTGAAAACGCATAACTTTAAAAATTTGCAAAATAATTATTTATATTGAACTTTAAATAACAACTCTGTTTTTTGTTTTACATAAAAAACTTACGCAGAAAAGAACAAAATAGTGAATTTTATTGTTGTTATGTTAAATAATTATCCATAAAACGGAATTTTACGTGAACATATTCACATTTTTTTGGATTCTTAACAGCTGAACAAAGTTACAAACAAAAAAATAAAACATAAAAGTAAAAACATTATCGATAGGGTGTTTAAAAAACACTACAAAAAAACTAGTATTTATACGCTAAGCGTTTATACTCGGCGCGTCTACAACTCAACGATTAATGTTTGGAGGGAGTATTGATGGCCATCAAACGTAAAGCTACCGCCAAGAGGAAGGCTGCACGTCGCACTACTAAACGTAAAGCGACTAAGCGTAAATCTACGGCTAAACGGAAAGCAGTTAAGCGCAAAACTGCGAAACGCAAGACCAAGCGCAAAACAGCGAAGCGCAAAACTGCAAAGCGTAAGACCAAGCGTTAGGATTAATTATCCGATCAAAAAAGGGCTCAATTTAGAGCCCTTTTTTTAGCTTAAAGACTATGGATAGAGGCTTTTCGCTCGATAAAGAGCTTGCCTAGACAGGCTTGCCCTATTGATTGATAGCAGACTCAGTCTAAG
>PVMS01106202.1_pt1 | contig 11865 bp, 12 predicted proteins | sample 1853461 | NCBI WGS metagenome assembly PVMS01 (sample SAMN08582032, study PRJNA380276) | Marine sediment metagenome, whole genome shotgun sequencing project. | isolation source: ocean sediment barecode stripped | collected 2017
ATGATGCCGATCGGCGGCGTATTGATCGCCGTACTAGCCGGGTGGGGCCTGCGCAAATCATCGACAATTGATGAATTGCAGGTGCGTGACTCGCACTGGTTCGGGCTCTGGCGGATATTGGTACGATTCGTGGTCCCCACTGCCATTGCCCTGATATTTTATGTAAATCTGTAGGCAGCAAGGTTGTCAGTTACGCCCGGTGGCGCCGGAGTTCGTTGCATGAGTGTGATCTTCGAGCATGTAAGCAAGCGATATGGCGGGCACATGCTCGCTGTGGACGATATTTCCTTTTCCGCCGAGAGTGGCGGGCTGGTCGTTCTCGTTGGGGAATCCGGCTGCGGCAAGACCACCACACTGAAGTTGATCAATCGCCTTATCGAACTCACGTCGGGTCGCATTCTCATCGATCAACAAGATGTGACACAAATGGATCCGGTGTTGTTGCGACGCTCGATCGGCTATGTGTTTCAACGCGTGGGCCTTTTTCCACACATGACGATCGGCGAAAATATCGCCATCACGCCCGGCCTGCTGGGATGGGAAAGCGAACGAATATCTGCACGCGTCGATTTCCTGCTTGGGCTGGTGCAACTCCCGCCGCACAAGTTCCGGCACCGGCTGCCGGAGGAATTGTCGGGCGGCCAACAACAGCGAATCGGCTTTGCCCGGGCGCTTGCGGCAGAGCCAAAGGTCATGCTCCTGGACGAGCCCTTTGGCGCACTCGACCCGTTGACACGTGACAAGCTGCGTGATGACTTCCGCTCGATTCACGATGCTCTGTCGTTGACATCAATTCTTGTAACTCACGACATGACCGAAGCACTGCTACTGGCCGATCGCATTATTGTGATTCACGATGGAAAAATTGTGCAGAACGACACGCCACATGAGTTGCTGTCCAGGCCGGCAGATGACTATGTCGAAGAACTGCTGTCTACGCCGCGGCGGCAAACAGCGCAGCTCGACGCGCTGCAGGCGGATAGACCGGGTCCGGCAATATGAGCGTGGAATTTCAGGAGCAACTCGCGCAGCTTCCCGATTTCCTCGCGGGACATTTGTTGCTGACCGTTGCCGCATTGTCTGTCGGCATCCTGATCAGCTTGCCACTGGGGGTCGCAGCAGCTCGATCCGAGCGCATCAGCAGAATCGTCCTCGGCGTGGCGGGCGTTTTCCAGACCATTCCGAGCATTGCGTTGCTCGCGCTGATGGTGCCGTTGCTGGCCGGGACGATCGGTTTCCTGCCGGCGTTTATCGCACTGTCGATTTACAGCATATTGCCGATTCTTCGAAACACTGTGACCGGATTGCTCGGTATCGACCGCAGCTACACGGACGCGGCGCGGGCGGTTGGCATGACGGCCCGGCAACAGTTGATTAAGGTCGAATTGCCGCTCGCCTTCCCTGTCATCATTGCCGGAATTCGCACATCGGCCGTATGGGTGGTCGGAACGGCGACTTTGTCGACGCCGGTAGGGGCTCAAAGCCTCGGTAATTACATTTTCGCCGGATTACAGACACGCAACGTGACCGCCGTATTGTTCGGATGTTTTTTTGCTGCGGCGCTAGCCATCATTCTCGATCAACTCCTCGGCCTTATTGAGCGGAGCGCAAAAAAAAGGGATGCGCGCGGCAGCGCTTTCGCCGTAGCAGGCTTGCTGTTGATATTTGTGGCTGGCCTGTCGCCGGCGATATGGGACCGCATGAACAGCGGCGACCATCTCGGAGTCGGCGCAGCTACGAATTCGAGCTCTTCCGCAGGGCACTCAAGTGAATCGGCTGTTGCCGCAGCACAAAGTGAGATCAGTTCGTTGACCGGGCGCAGGATCACGATCGGTGCCAAGGGCTTTACGGAGCAGTACATTCTTTCGGAATTTCTTGCAGGCTATCTTCGGGAAAGAGATGCCAGAGTGGAGCTGTTGCAGGGAATGGGTACAACAATTTTATTTGAGGCATTGAAAAATAACTCAGTAGATATCTATTTCGAGTACACGGGCACCATCTGGTCGGCCATCATGAAACGCGACAACTTTCCGCCGCGCCGGCCCATGCTGATAGAGATCGAGCACATGCTGTATCGCGATCACCGGATCCTGTCGATGGGGAGTGTCGGCTTTGAGAATGCATATGGGCTGGGTATGCGTCGCAGCCAGGCCGACTCACTGGGCATCCGCAACATCGGGGACCTGGCAAGGCATGCCTCTTCGCTCAGGTTTGCAGGTGATCAGGAATTTTTTAGTCGCGCGGAGTGGCGGAACGTGCGTGATGCATACGGGCTGGTCACAGGATCCCGGCATTCAATGGACTCTACATTCATGTATCAGGCAGTTCGCGACGGAGAGGTTGACGTTATCTCGGCGTATACCACGGATGGGCGCATAGATGCCTACGACCTGATCGTGCTCGATGATCCACTGCAGGGGTTCCCGCCGTATGACACGATAATCTTGCTGTCGCCGGATGCGCAGAAGATACCGGAGCTTGTGAGGGCGCTGGCGCCACTGATTAATACAATCAGCGAGGCAGCGATGCGTGATGCCAACCGCCAGGTCGATCTCAACGGCCTCTCTGCCGCCGCCGCTGCCCGGCATCTGCGCCAGGAAATTCTCCGATAATTCGTATTTCAATATCATTATCGGTTATGTAAAAATGTAAGCGATTGTTTTTAAAGTAATTAATTTTTTCTTTGACAATTTTTCTATAGATCAATAGAATTTCGTTCAAATAAAAGAGACCCTTGAGCGATGGCCGAGACAAACGCAAACAAATACGAACAACAGCGTCACGCGGCGATTCGTTCGGCCGCGGCCGTATTTGCCGAGAAAGGATTTCACGGTTCGAGCACGAAGGACATTGCTGAACACTTAGGAATAAAGCAGGGCAGTCTTTATTACTACTTCAAGTCGAAGGAAGAGGCGTTGGGCGAGGTTTGCCTGTTTGGCATTCAGGATTACGTACAGCATATGGAAACAATCGCTTCAGGTGAGCAGCCGTTTGAAGCGAAATTGATAGCGACAGTGACCTCTCACCTGACCAGCTATCGCGAGAAGAATGAGGCTCTCAAGGTTTATAACGACGAGCGACTGTACCTCCCTGAGGAAAGGCGCAGCAAATTGAAAGAACTCGGTAGCGGATACCGGCAACAGCTGGAAGGAATTTTTGAGGAAGGTATGCAAAGCGGTGCCATACGGAGCACGGTCGATTGCCATTTCGCAGCACAGGCGGTAATCGGGATGTGCAATGCATGGGGGGATCTGATCGTACGCGACCCGGATCTGGATTTATTTGAAATCATCCAAAAGTGTACCGACCTTCTGATGAACGGTTTCATGGATAAGAAAAACAGCAACAACAAAGGAAATATGCAATGACAGATCAAAAAGCAACAAATGTTACATGGCAGGACGGCGAGGTTTCTCGTGAGGACCGATATAACATTCTGCGGCAACGTGGCGTGACCATTTGGTTCACCGGTCTTTCGGGGAGTGGCAAGAGCACGATTGCTGTAGCCCTGGAGCAGGCGTTGTACCAAAAGGGGAAATTGTCTTACCGACTCGACGGCGACAACGTACGACTTGGTATCAACAAGAACCTGGGATTTTCTGAGCAAGACCGCAAAGAAAACATCCGCCGAATCGGTGAAGTCGCAAAATTGTTTGGTGACGCCGGCACGATCTCACTGTCGAGTTTTATCAGCCCGTATAAAAATGATCGGGACGAAGTTCGCGACTTGCATGTGCAAGCCAATATTGCTTTTGTCGAAGTGCATGTTGACTGCTCACTCGCTGAAGCGGAAAAACGCGATCCGAAAGGCCTGTACAAAAAAGCGCGTGCTGGTGAAATCAAGAACTTCACCGGCATTGATGACCCGTATGAAGCGCCGGTCAATCCGGAGATTCACCTGCATACGGATCAAATGACGCTGGAGGAGGAAGTACAGATCATCCTCGACTACCTCGAGGCCAACAACATTATATTGAATGAGCGATTTACCCGCGCTGACGATATTGCAAACATCAAAACCGCTGCGGCGCTGTAGGAGACGGAAGTGATTAAGCCACATGGGGCCGATGCCCTGAACCCTCTGCTGGTGAGCGACGCTGACCAGCTTGAAACCCTCCAAAGTGAAGCAGAGACGTTGCCTTCACTGCTCCTGAACTCCGCGGCAGCAGCCAATGCTGTCATGCTGGGTGGCGGGTATTTCACACCTCTGACGGGTTACATGAATCTAATCGACGCACTCAGCGTGTCGGAGAAAATGCAAACTGTCGACGGACTTTTCTGGCCGGTGCCAGTGCTGAACCTCACCGACGATATCAGCGCTATTGAAGGTGCCGATCGTATTGCACTGCGGGACCCGAATGTCGAGGGCAATCCTGTCATCGCGATTATGGATGTCGACGCTATCGAGGAGGTATCTCCCGAGCAGATGGATTCAATGACGCAACAGGTATACGGCACGCTTGATGATTCGCATCCTGGTGTCGCGATATTTAGAAGCCTCGGAAATTTCTGCATATCGGGCCCGATTCAGGTTCTCAATCTGAGCTATTTCGAGACCGACTTTGGCGGCACCTTCAAAACCGCCGTCGAGATTCGTAACGATATTGCTGAACGCGGTTGGGAAAAAGTCGTTGCTTTCCAGACGAGAAATCCGATGCACCTTGCGCACGAGGAATTGTGCCGCATAGCAATGGAGCGCCTCGGCGCGGACGGTATCATCGTGCACATGTTGCTGGGCAAGCTCAAGCAGGGTGATATTCCCGCTTCGGTACGAGATGCCTGTATTCGCAAGATGGTGGAATTGTATTTCCCGGCGAACACTGTGATGGTTAACGGTTATGGCTTCGATATGCTATTCGCAGGACCTCGCGAAGCTGTGTTGCATGCCTTGTTCCGGCAGAACATGGGCGCAACCCATCTGATCGTTGGTCGTGATCATGCCGGTGTCGGCGATTTCTATGGTCCATTCGATGCCCAGACTATTTTTGAAGAGCAAGTACCGGAAGGCGCTCTCGAGATCGAGATCTTCAACGCTGACCACACAGCCTGGTCGAAGAAACTGAACAAGGTGGTCATGATGCGAGAAGCAGAGAACCATACACCGGAAGACTACATTATTCTTTCCGGCACCAAGGTTCGCGAAATGCTCGGCAACGGCATCGCACCCCCACCGGAATTCGCACGACCAGAAGTAGCGAAAATTCTGATGGACCACTACCAATCCGAAGATCAGGCAAAAGTGGCATAAAAAACCCAACAACCTGAAAAAAACCAAAGGTCGGCGCCCAGGCACCGGCCTTTCTTAATTCAGGACATCCACCAATCAGGCCCAAATAGTTAATTCAGTAATTCAGGACATCCATCAATCAGGCCCAAATCGGTGGTTTAACCGATAAACAGGTCTGGTATTGATCACCTGAGTAAGTTGCAATATCGATCTGTCTCCACGGAAGGAAATGACATGACAGTGCCAAGACATCAGCAAATCAGTCTTGATCACACGCCCTATTACCACTGCACAACGCGTTGTGTTCGTCGGGCCTTTCTTTGCGGTGACGACCGCTATTCTGGCCATAACTTCGATCACCGCAAACGATGGCTGGAACGGCGGCTCATAACATTGTCCGAGGTATTCGCCATCGACCTCCTCGCCTACGCAATCTTGAGTAACCACTATCACGTGGTCATACGGATCAATGTCAGGCAGGCTAGTCTCTGGTCCGATGAAGAGGTTGTCGAACGATGGCGCACAGTGTTCTCGGTGCCAGACTTCGTCTCACCCGAACTGATCGCAGTGTGGCGTGAAAGACTCAATAGTCTCTCTTGGTACATGCGCTGTCTTAACGAGCCGCTGGCACGCATTTCTAATCGGGAGGACCATTGCAAGGGTCGCTTCTGGGAAGGCCGCTATCGATGCCAGGCCCTATTGGATGAAACTGGCTTGCTCAAATGTATGGCTTATGTGGATTTGAACCCCATACGAGCCAACATTGCCAAAACCCCCGAAACCTCATTCCACACCTCGATCAAGGCGCGCATCGACGGCAATGACGGCCATCTTCTACCTTTTGTCGACACCACGAACAGTCGCCCGGATACTCTCCCGATGAAGCAGCTGGATTACTTCTCGCTGGTGGACTGGAGCGGTCGCTACTTTCATCGGAAAAATCGCGGGCGGATTCCCGCACAATTACCGCAAATATTGGCTCGTCTGAACATAGATGACGAACAATGGCTGGCGGAGATGGAGCACTACGGTCACTGGTACTTTCGAGCCGTGGGTTCTGTCAGCGCGCTGCGGCGTTATTGCCAGCACCTCGGGCAAAAATGGTTGCAGGGTTCCTCGATACTGGGGCAGTCTCCGATCTAGATTTCCCGCATTCCCTTAGCCGCGCGTTCTACTCGGCAATGACTCCTGGCGATTACCCCTGAATCCGGCCTGGAAAACTGCCGCAGGGGACTCCAGCACGCAAAGCCTCCCTGATATCGACCTTAGGATCTCACACCCGAATTGTTTTTTGATCGGCAGTTGATCAGATTTCTGTGGATGTCCTGATTTAGCTCTGATTTAGTGGATGTCCTGATTTAGGTTTTTAGGTCAAAGCGCGCTATTGCACAGCCTACTGCAAATATGGGTAGGTCTGCGGTGTAGAAATGCAGCGTGCCGGAGGTGCCGGCAGCAGCAGCTATGGCAATATAGGCCCTGATTTCGAATCCGCCCTGCCCGCCATCGGCGTAGGTTTGTTCGTCCGTGTAGCTCAACATTGCGTCTTTGTCATTTCGGAGCAAGCGATCTAGAAAATCTCTGTCCCATTCTTCGTTAATCTTTCCGGAGTCTGGCGTCGCGGGCCAGTGCGAGATGCCGCCGGTACCGACAATGGCGATTTTTTCATCTACTGCGTCACATGCCCTGCGCAGAGCCTCGCCAAATGCCCAGGCACGCGGCAAAGGTGTTAGTGGCGGCCCCTGACAATTTATGTTCACTGGGACAACCGGCAGCTTGTAGTCCGGTGTAAGGAAATTAAGCGGCACCATAATGCCATGGTCGAATTTCCATTCCTCAGCATAAGCAACATCGACCGTGTTCATCATTTCCACGATCAGGCTTCTTGAAAGATCACGGTTACCTGGCACAACGCGCCGTTCGATACCCAGCCAGGCAGGATCTTCAATAGGGCCCTCGTAAGAATCGCTCATGCCTACACAAAAAGCTGGCATATTGTTCATAAAGAAGTTGGCAAAGTGCTCTGCCGCAACAACGACAATCGCGTCCGCGCCAGCGTCGACAATTTCCTCGCGCATTTTGTCGAAGCTCGCATAGAATTCGTCTCTCAATGCGGTATTTTCAACCAAATCCTTGCGGCCCGTGATTCCTGGAGCATGGCTGCAAACCCCGGCATAGACGAGGCTCATTTCTTCGCTCCTTCGACCGTAAAACTCGCACCACCACCGGTCATCGTATAGACACCATCGCGAACCGGGCCATGCGTCTCAATTCCCGCGCGCATTAAATCGAGGTAGTCGAACCACTCGATCCCGAGAAACGCCGCGTAATGCATCAGTATCTGTCCGTTCACACCCAAAACGTACAACAATCCTATATCGCCATCTTCGAGCGCCTTGATTTCTTCGTCCGTGAGGTCGAATTCATCGATCAAACCCGCAAGATCAACCCGGTATTTCTCCTGTGCTCCGCTATCCCGGTTCAGTACGTACAGAAATTTTTGTAATTGATACAGACTCATCCGGCACCCAGCCTCGGCACCTTGTGGGTCCCCAGCGCGATACAAACATTTTTAGTTTCCATATAAAATTCAAAGCTATAGTCACCGCCGTCCCGGCCGATTCCACTCGATTTCATCCCACCGAACGGTGCCGGCAGATGACGATTGTTTTCCGAATTTATCCAGATCATGCCAACGTCCAACGCCCTGGCCAACCTGTGGCATCTGCCGGCATCGCTGGTCCATACATAGGCCGCGAGTCCATATTCGGTCTGATTGGCCAGCGCCAGCGCTTCCGCCTCATCCTTAAACGAAATCGCTGTCAATACCGGACCGAAAATCTCTTGTTGGGCGATGCGCATGTCATTTCTGGCGTCGGTAAAGAGTGTCGGTTGAACATAGTTGCCGTTACCCTCCACAGCGCTACCTCCGGCAGCGATCGTCGCCCCATCTTCTTTCGCAATATCGAAGTAGCTACAGACCTTCTCGAAGTGACGGGTGTGTACCAGTGGGCCGACTTCGGTTTCCGGATTTAATGGATGTCCTACTTTGAGGTTATTTACGCGGGCGGTCAGGTGGTGCAGGAATTCTTCGCGTATTGACTCTTGTATCAGGAGTCGGCTGGACGAGGTGCACCGTTCGCCGTTGAGACTGTAAATCATGAAGACGACGGCATCGAGCGCTTTGTCCAGGTCTGCGTCATCGAAAACGATCACGGGATTCTTGCCGCCCAGTTCAAAATGCACGCGCTTCAGGGTATCGGCGCCCTGCCGCATGATGTGACTGCCCGTCACAGATTCGCCGACAAAGGCAATCGCCTTGATCGCAGGGTGCTCGGTCAGAGTTTTTCCCGCATCTTCGCCGAGACCCTGAACACAATTCAACACGCCGTCCGGCAAGCCCGCATCGTGCGCGATTTCCGCCAGCATCATCGCGGTCAGCGGCGACCACTCTGCAGGCTTGTGTACGACTGTGCAGCCGGCCGCCAGGGCCGGCGCGATTTTCCAGGTCGACAACATGAACGGCGTATTCCAGGGTGTAATAACGCCGACCGGCCCAATCGGCTGTCGTACTGAGTAATTTTGATGCTCATCAGCGGGCAACGACTGGCCATCGCGGGCCCCCGGCGCCATATCCGCGAAAAACCGAAAATTCGCAGCACCACGGATTGCGGCTTTACCCATGAAGCGGATCGCCTGACCAGAGTCACTGCCTTCGACCAGCGCAATGTCGCGAGCATTGGCTTCGATACCATCGGCGACTTTGTGCAGGATTTTCTTTCGCTCTTTACCAGAGATATTGCGCCAGTCAGCAAACGCTTCTTCGGCTGCCCGGCACGCGGCATCTATGTCTTCGCCATTACCGGCCGTTACCTGCCCCATTACGCTGTTGTCCACCGGCGTAATATTATCGAAAGTCTTTCCTGAGCGCCCAGCATCGCGCTTGCCATTTATGAAATGAGGCAAAGGCTCGACGGAAAACCGCTTAAGCAGCTCTGCCGAGTCACGCAGGTTCGTATCAAATTCAGATGACATTAATCAAGCTCCGGCGTTAAGGTTTTTATCAACTTTTGCGGCTCGCCATGTGCTCACGCAAATTGTTCTTCTTGTACGTCAGGGTCGGGTGAATCTCCTGAATCTCGAACGAGATCGCCAGCGGCGACCCGGCAGATACCGGTTCGAGAAAACCACATAATTTGTCAAACATCAGATCACCGGCAGCCTTACGGACTTCTTCGGGACGCCCCGACCCAAGCTTCCAGGTCAGATGCAAGAATGCATTGTCCGGATGACCATCCGCTATCTTGTAGTGGTCACGCCTTGCCGCCCGAGTGCGTAAACCGCCGAGCGGAAATACTTCGATACCCGTCGCCACCTCATGCACGAAGTCAACCAGTTCCTGGATATCGACCTGGGATTCAAGATTTGCAGAATATTCAATGATTTGATGTGGCACATCGTCCACCTGCTACAAGTTTGAATTAATTTAACATGTTAAGTATACTGCGTATCATCCAGAGGTCAAGTGATGTATGAGGAAAGTAACAATGTCTGATCTGACGCGAATCAAGGGGTCTATCCCCCCTGTCGTTACACCATTCAAAGGCGGACAGGTCGATTTCGACGCGTACGCCGGATTGATCGAGTTTCATGTGGCTCAGGGCTCACATGGCGTTTTGGTCAATGGAACAACGGCCGAGCCTTCAACTCTGACAATCGCCGAAAGAAATCAACTGGTGGATGTCGCGATGGCAACGACGAATGGAAAAATTCCTGTCGTGGCGGCAACCGGCTCACAATCTCTGGCTGAAACCGAACAACTGACATTGCATGCCGCAAAGTCCGGCGTCGATGCATTGCTCGTGGTGACGCCCTACTACATTCGCCCACCACAGCGCGGTCTGATCGAGTACTACCTGACGGTCGCAAAGCAACACGACACTCCCTGGATGATTTATCACATTCCAGGCCGTACCGCGATCAACGTAACGCTGGATACAATGAAGGAACTCCGCGACAAATCTCCGACGTTCATCGGCATGAAACATGCTGTCAACGATCTCGGATTCGTGACGGAGTGTTTTGAATCACTCGGCGACGATTTCAAAGTGTTCGTCGGGCTGGAAGAGCTTTCGTTTCCGATGATGACGATTGGCGCCTGTGGACTGATGAACGCCGTCGGCAACCTGCGCCCAGCCATCCTCACGGAAATGTGCGATGCCGTGTGGGATAGCGACCTGAAAAAGGGGCGGGAATTGCATCAGCGTTTGCTTGAAATCAATCAGGCGGTATTCTTCGACACAAATCCAATTCCGATTAAGTACATGATGAAAAAACTGGGCATCATGCCTGAAAACGAGCACCGCTTGCCGATGATGCCGGCGACCCCCGAACTTGAAACCCGTCTCGACGCTGTTCTTGAGAGAGCCGGACTTTTAAAGGATGCAGCAGCGTGAAATTCTTAAGCTTCGTCCACGAAGGACGTCCAGGCTTCGGCGCAGTCAACAAAGACGGCGTTGTCGACATCGGTGCGAGATACCCGGGCCTGGCGGACCTCAGAGAGGCTATCCGACAAGACAATCTTGAAGCAATCGCGACTGAGGTCCGCAGCGCGGACGCAGATTACGCGCTCGACGATATTGAGTTTCTGCCAACCATTCCCAACCCGGAAAAAATCATCTGCATCGGCGTCAATTACGCGAATCGAAATGCCGAATACAAAGACGGTTCCGAAGCGCCAAAATATCCGAGCGTTTTCATGCGCACCCGGGAGTCACTGGTCGGACACCAGCAACCCATACTCGATCCGCCCGAATCGGATCAACTTGATTACGAAGGTGAAATTGTCATTGTCGTCGGCAAAGAGGGCCGCCGGATCCCGCAGGAAGATGCGCATGGACATATCGCGGGCCTGACCATCATGAACGAAGGGTCACTTCGTGACTTTTTGCGCCACGCCAAATTCAACGTCACGCAGGGAAAGAACTTCGAAAACTCCGGTGCGCTGGGCCCCTGGATGGTGACACCGGACGAACTCGACCCAATGGGCGAATTACAGGTAATCACAAGAGTCAATGAAGAAGAGCGGCAAAACGATGTGACGTCGAACCTGATGTTCCCGTTTCCTTATCTCGTCAGCTACCTGTCTACCTTCTACCGCCTGAAGCCGGGCGATATTATCGCCACCGGCACGCCGAACGGCGCCGGCGCCCGATTCGACCCACCGAAATACCTCAAGGACGGCGACCTGGTCGAAGTCGAGGTTCCTGGAATTGGCATATTGAGAAACACCGTCGCGACTGAGCAGACATGACTTACGGGTTTCAGGATGCGTGATTTCAAGCACTCGCTGCCAATGGAGTTATTGAAAGCGCGCGAAGCGGCAATGGCGCGATTTCGGCCCATGCTTCGTGAGCATGGACTCACGGAGCAACAATGGCGCGTCATTCGTGCACTTTCCGAGTACGGGAAAATAGATGCCAGCGAACTTGCCAGGCGAAGTTTCCTTTTGGCGCCCAGCCTTACGCGTATTTTGCAATTCCTGGAAAAAGAAGAAATCGTCCGGCTCTCCACAGACACCAACGATCAGCGGCGCACCGTTCTTGTGCTGACCGGAAAAGGCAAACGAATTTACTCTGAGG
>PVMS01135395.1_pt1 | contig 11862 bp, 9 predicted proteins | sample 1853461 | NCBI WGS metagenome assembly PVMS01 (sample SAMN08582032, study PRJNA380276) | Marine sediment metagenome, whole genome shotgun sequencing project. | isolation source: ocean sediment barecode stripped | collected 2017
AGCACCTGAGGCGGCCCCAATGGCAGCTCCCTTGCCAGCATCTCCGGCGATAGCGCCGGCAGTAACACCAACCAATGCGCCTCGAGCAGCTCCACGGCCTACGCCACCCTTTTGAGCCTCTTGCTGGGGCGGTGGTTCAGTCGCTTTGGGCTGCTGCATCGGATCGAATCCGGTCTGCTGCTTGGCCCAACTATAACATTCATATTTATCCTTATCCAACTGTTCCTGGCTCTGACCCTTGGCTGGATAAATAACCAACTCCTGGGCCAGGACAATTCCGGCCGCAAACAAGACAATCATCAGGCTAAGTGTTATATATTTTGTTGTTTTCATTTATATCCTCCTTAATTTCATTTATTTTTTAATAAGATTAGATTGAATCTATACCCCGATATCTACCAAACAAAATTTACACCCAGAAGCGGCCCTTGCATGGTCATATCGTACTTGAACAGGTCCGCACCACTTCCGTCCTCGAAGTCGATATCCATATACCGGTAACCGAAAAGCAGAGACACATGTTTCCAGGGTTGAAAATTAAATATGCCGGCAAGATTCCAGGTGAGATCAGAACCGCCATCACCGTCATGTCACCGTCCATGTTTACGGCCCAAAGGTAAAAGGGTGCCAGATTGAACTCCCAGTTTTTCTCTTTCGGCAAAGTATCCTGGGCGCTCAAGGCCGCCGGTGCAAACATAATTATTCCGCTCAAGATCATGACTGAAAAAAAGCGACAAAAAACATGTTTTGTTTTTTCATTGAACACCTCCAGAATCGAATTTAATTCGTGTTAGGCGCTTCAGATTCTTTCGCCGGCTTTCCCTTGGGGAAAAGAAATTTTACAGTAAATTGAAGATTCCAGTCTGGCCCGAATTTGGGCTTCTCTGCATTCCAGTAGGCCGCCAGTTTGAAATCCACGGGCAACTTGCCGAACTTGACAAGGCGGCCCACCCCGCCACCAAAGGGGACGGTCCATTTGTTTCCACTTTTGGCCTCCCAGTTGGCTGTGATTACCGGTGTTGAGCTGAGATACCAACCATTATCAAGGTTGTAGTTGATGAAATACTGGAACAAGAATTTGTTTACATCTGCCGCATCGCTGTCACCGGCAAAGGACCAGACGTTTTGTGCCAGCACACCTACGACCCACTTGCCCGGCATGCTCAAGGCCACCGCTGAAGCGCCGGCGGACCACTTGTCACTTGCGTACCGGTCCTCGGTAGCGGTCGGTAAGACCAGCGCAGGCCCAACACCCCAGATCCACTTGCCGGGTTTGGCCGGACCGAAGAACCCTTGGTAAGTCATGTCTCCAAGACCAAACGCGCTTCCCTGGGCAAGTTCGATGATGCCGGCATAACCTGAATCAATACCCGTGCCCGGAGGAAACGGGACATCCTGCCCCTCCGAATAAATGACGGGAAGGATGAAGCGGTTTATGAGGTTCCAGTCGCCAAGGTTGACGGGATAAACCGGTTTCATGTTGAGGATATATGCCGTGGCATCCGAAGGGCCGATCCCGAAGTTGAAGTTATTTTCAAAAGGGGCACTGATGATGGTGCCCAATGGGTTCTGGGACTGCTTGGCCAGATTCTCTTCTGCAAAGACCGGCTGACCCGACGTGATCAACAGAAAGAAACAGGTGATCACTCTTATTGCTGTTCGCATTTTCTTTTCCTTATATAGTGTTCCCTGGAAATGGTAGATTTTGGTTCAGGGCAGGGCAAAGGTGAAATTCCCGGCCAATAACAGCGTCAGCGCCATCAAGATGATTTGGCTGATGAGGCGTATGGCAATCCATTCATCCATCCATTTTTCCACGCATTATTGTTCCTCGAGAAACTATATTTATATCGACGCCCCCCCCCCGCCATGGCGGGGGAGGGCATCCAATTTGCAGTTAGTTACCCAAGCCCGGATCCATATCCGGGTCAAAGGGCAACTGATCGAGATGCTCGACATATTCCAGCGGATCGAAAGGCAGTTTTTTTAAGTCCACCTTAGGCTTGGCCAGGGCCTGGATCTCGGGCGAAGCGTTTTCAATGCCTGTCCAGGGTATACCGTGGACCTCTTTTGAGTCAGGATACTTCTTTTTCCACAGGTCATGCCGTAGCTTCATCCGGTTGAACGGGCTCTTGAGGTGGATCAGATTCACCAGCATCGGTGTTTTCTCGCGGGGATCCGACGGCAGGAAGTAGAAAGCAGCGGGGATGCCGCTGGCTTCGCCGATCGGGTCCGGGGAAATCCAGTGACGCTTGTAATTCCCCTTGACCGTCGCACCGAGCTTGGGACCCGCATAGATGAAAACGTAGTCGCGACGGCTGTGAGTATCGCCGTTCATCAGCAGAGCCGTCTGGTCGATGCCGTCGATGACGCGGTCGGTGGGAATGTGCTGGGTGGCCCCGGCCAAACGAGCAAACGTTGTGAAGAGGTCAGTCTCGTGGATGATATCGCCAACCAGTTGTCCGGGCTTGATCACGCCCGGCCACCAGGCAAAGGCCGGCACGCGTACGCCGCCCTCAAGGAAGTCGCCCTTGCCGCCCCGATAGATGGTCTCGGCCATGCCAAGGCCCGGTGGTGGGTTGTGGGTCATTGGTCCGTTGTCAGCCATGGCGATGACCAGGGTGTTCTCCGCGATGCCGAGTTCTTTAAGCTTGTCCATCACCTTTCCGATGAAAGGATCGATGTTACATTGCAGGCCGTCCTGCAAGATGCTGCGCGATGTCGAACATTTCTTGGGGTTGGGAATGAAGCTCGTCAGGTTCGGCCAGTTGGCGACGTAAAAGGGCTTGCCGGCTTTGGCATTCCGTTCGATGAATTCCAGCGTGCGCTTCTGTGCCTCTGGATCGATCTTCATGTAGTTTTCGTGAGAATTGTCGCCCCATTGGCGGGCCTTTTCGCCCTTATTGCCTTCGGCAATCTGCACCCAGCCCTTGGTTACGAAAGTGTCGTCGAGCTTGTAGGGATCCGGCGGCAGCATGTCCTCAAACAGGCCGATGGAGGCGTTGGCCCCTTCGGCAATCCTAGTGTTGAGTGACAAGATCTGATTGTACCCGGTGAAGAAGGCCTCGTCAAAGCCCTGGTTATGGGGGTAGCTCTCCTCAATGTCGCCCAAGTGCCATTTGCCGTGGAAGGCGGTGGCGTAGCCGGCCTTGGAGAGCACCTCGGCAATGGTGACTTCCTCGCCGCGCATCCCATGCATCTCGAGGAGCATCCCGATGTTGTACATGCCGCTGCGGACCGCGAGGCGGCCGGTGGCCGATGCGGCGCGACTGGGAGTGCAGCCAACCTCAGTGTACATGCGGGTGAAAAGGATGCCTTCTTCGGCCATTGTGTTGAGGTGGGGTGTCTCAAGGCCGCGAACCTTCTGGATCGCAGGAATGCCTACATCACCGAATGCGGTATCATCCCACATGATGTGGATGATGTTGGGTGACCTGCCATATTTTTTCTTTAACTCCGCCAGCTTCTTGTCAAGCTCCTTATCCTCGGCAGCCCATTTTTCGTCGTTCTGGGCATCGAGGATATAGTACTCGGCGTCGTGTACAATTTTACCCTTTGAATCGCTCGCCAGCGCTCTGTTTGTTGTCAGACACAACATCAAAAGTACGACAGGCACCATAATTAATGCAAATGTTTTTTGTCTCATTGGTTTTTTGTCCTTTTCAGTAGTTTAAAAGTTGCAAAATATTAAGGTTGCAAAGTCGGTAAATCGAGGTTTGGATGCCTGTGATTGAGACACATTGCATTTGGGTCCTTCGATCTTTCAACTTTAATACCTTCTTTTCACTTCTCACCAATCACAGCTCACCGTTCACTGATAAATTATTCCTTCTTGCGATCGCGCCATTTGAACAGCCTCCCTCCCTTGGGTTTGAGAACCGTTATTGATTCGAATCTCATGGGTTTCACCGAGCAGTTTGACGGCACCGAGCAGTGCGGAGAAAATATCCGAACGAAAATGCTCATCCAGGCATGAACGTCCTTCCCATGTTTCATCTATGTTTATGACGTTCTCATTGTCGATATCCTTAGAAAGACGACAGCCCAGGCAGCCCTTTTCCTGACGGGTTTTATCGATTATCAACCGGCATGCAGACAAAAGTTCGTTGCGCTTATTCGAATGGGCATTTACCGATATCGTCAGAATAACCATCGGCCGGACCTTTTTTTGTGTTTGAAATTTAAAGGAATTGATTAGTTACTTTTTTAAATTTGAAACCTCAATTAATATACAAGGTTCAAGAGACAAGTAGAATTCTAAGCAGCAAAATAAGTGCCAGGATACGGAAGTGAGGAGAAAAATGATATAAGATACTATATTTAAAGCATAAATAAGCTCAGAAAAGATCGAATCAAGAGAAAGAAGCGGAGCGAAAAACCGTCATATATGACGGTTTTGTCAAATGTGACGGTCAAATATGGCAAGTATCAGGTTTTGTAAGGAGGACGATGTATGTCATGTTTGCGCATACGACCGCGAAGTGTACTGGAATTTATGTCCAGCAGTACTGCAGCACCATCTTTTCCGTGAATTTTCCAGTTGGTTTTCCTGAGCGCCAGCAAGATATGTTTTCGCTCTATCTCTGCCAGGCTTTTCGCAGGAAAGTCGGAGGGGGCTGTATCTCCAGACCGGTGCGTATCCAGAGAATCTTCCAAGTGCAGCGTGTCCCCTTGAGTATTTATTACCGCGCGTTCGATCATATTTTCCAGTTCCCTGACATTGCCGGGCCAGGAATAATTCTGCAGTTTGGTAAAAACATGGGTGGGAACTGATCTGATCTGTTTTCCAAGTTTTCTTTCAAAAATTTTAATCATATAATTAACGAGCAAGGCAATATCTTCACTTCTTTCTCTAAGGGGCGGAATGGAAATAGTGAAAACGCTTAACCGATACCAGAGGTCCATGCGAAAATGTTTTTTGCGAACATCCTCTTCAAGATTTCGGTTGGTGGCGGCAATGATTCGAACATCGGTACGAAGGGTCCGGGAACTGCCCAGACGCTCAAATTCGCCATCCTGAAGAACCCTGAGTAATTTGGGCTGGAGGTCCAGTGGCAGCTCTCCGATTTCATCCAGGAATAAAGTTGCCCCGTTTGCCAATTCAAAACGTCCCACCCGTTTCTCAACGGCACCGGTGAAGGCGCCTTTTTCATGGCCGAACAGCTCTGATTCAATGAGATTTGCGGGCAAAGAAGTACAATCTACCTTGATAAGGGGTCGCCCCTTCCTTGGGCTGGCATTGTGAATGGCTCGGGCGATGAGTTCTTTTCCGGTACCGGTCTCGCCCAGGATAAGCACGGTGGTATCTGTAGGTGCAATTTGCTCCGCCCGAAAAAGAACGTATTTCATCATATCACTGTCACCGATGATATTTTCATGATCATGGGCCAGCTTGATTTCCTCACAAAGATAGGTTCGGTCCGCTTCAAGCTGGGCCTTGAGTTCCGCTATCTCTGAATACGCATTTTGAAGCTTTATTTCCCCTTCCTTCCGTTTGGTGATGTCACGATTGCTGGCCCGAAAGCCCAACAACTCTCCTTGATCCCCCCTCACCGGCTGGCAGGCATGTTCAATCCAGCGAATTGTTCGATCCCGGCCTCGGATTCGGAACTGTAGTTCTCTTGCTTTTGGCTTGTTGCGGGAATCATGGTAATGTTTAACACAGACGTTCTGATCCTCCGGTATAATAATCTCACGGTATAGAGAAGGGTTGTCCATAAACTGCTGGGGGGTATAACCGGATATGCGTTCACAGGATGGAGAGACATATAGAAAGGTCCCGTCCAGATTTGTCCAGTATTCCCAGTCGTAAGTGAAATCAGCCACGGTTCGATACCGCAATTCCGCCTCACGCAATTTATCAACGGTTTTAGTGAGCTGAAGCGTCCTTTCCTTGACCTGTCTTTCCAGATCAAGATGTGCATTTTTAAGCGCATTTTCTATTTTTTTCTGCCGGGTAATATCAAAGCCGACACCGCAAATTCCGAATACATTCCCATGGTCGTCAAATAACGGAACCTTATTGGTTAAGTAGGTTATGGTTTCACCTTTAACCATATCGATCTCTTCAATATTCTCCGCTTTTTTTCCGGCCATGATGCGCTTATCATTTTCCTGTAATTTTGCCGCTACGTTGGGTGAAAAAACAAAATAGTCGTCTTGTCCGATCACAGCCGTCGGGTCTACCCCGAAATCTTTCCCAAACGCATTGTTTACGAATAGATACTTCCCATTTGTATCCTTTACAAAAACTTCCCCTTCAATCGTATCAATCACCGTCTGCAACAAGCGTTGAGGGTCTTTCAGCGCTTGTTCGGTCTTCGCGCGCGTTTCTATTTCCTGCCTGAGTTGCCGGTTTGCTTTCCCCAGTTCTTTGACCTGTTGTTCCAATTCTTCACAAGTTGGTTTTTCGGCCATTTTAAAACTCTCCAATTGCATTAAAACAAAGCAAACTCAACAATCGCTCAAGCCAAATGTTTGGATTTATTGTGGTTTAAAGTTGATTTGTCATCGGTTAAGGGTATTATACATTATTGGACTAATGAATTGCAAGAAGGGGTTGTTGGGAATCGAGTGGCCCAACAGGATAACTCTGTCTTCAAAACCTTTTAGCTGGCTTTAAAAACTTATGATTAATCAAATTTCCAGTTGCCGTGATGTTGTTCCATAAAAGTATGTTATTCGGTTATCCATGGTCATCCCAGCTTGGTAAATGAAAAATTGGAACTGTCATATTCATCAGGATTTGCATCCGGATACTTTACCTCTTCCTGATTCCATGGCTTCCTGAGGATGAGGTCCGTGCCGTCGCGGCCGATCACGTTGCTTCTGTGGAGCGGGATCTTTCCCCCGGCAGTGGCAATGTATCGCGGGATGGCATCGCCGGAGATATTACCGTACATACTCTCTACAATATCCCGGCCTTTTTCAACAGGCACTCTCAAATGGGCAAACTGGGGATTTCTATAGCTGCAATTAAAAATATAATAAGGTCGGACATAGCTTTCCTGAATCGTCTCACAGAGTTTCCACATTTTAACGGCAGAGTCGTTGATCCCTTTCAAAAGGACTGCCTGGTTCAGCACCGCACTGACACGCTTTGATATTTGTTTAAAGGCTTCTTTTGATATGGGGGTGATTTCCTGGGCCGTGTTGATTTGTGTAACCACTCTTATCGGTTTCTTTTCATTACTTTCTTCAAGAATGTCCAGAAGCTCGGAATCCACCCGCCACGGCACGGTTACCGGGATTCGCGTGCCGAGGCGTTTCATCTTTAAATGGTCGATGTTGTCAAGAGCGTTTAAGATTTTTTTGATGAGTTTATTGGGTAGAACAAAAGCGTCACCACCTGTAACAAGTACATCCCGGATGTGTTTATTGTTTTTTGCCATCTCGGCAGTGCCTTCGGGAAAACGACCTTTTGTTACGGCGTAATACTCCAGTTCAGGAAGCATGGGCGAACCCAAGGGAAGTGATTGTTCCAGGGTACAGCAAAACTCCATGGTTGTTCCTTGTTTTCTGGCATTGACTTCAAGAAAAACCACCCTGTCTTTATCATCAACGAGAAAATCACATCCGTAAATGCCCCGGTAGCCCTCTCCGGCAAGCCACTTCCCCAACCGGATTGTGTGCTTTTTCAGTGTTGTTACGATTTTATCCGGTAGTTTTGTTGGAAATGTTGAGCCTGTAAAACGCGTTCCATTCTCAATCCGCTGGTCGGCAACGCCGGCGACATAAATTTCATTTTCATTGGCAACCACCGCCAGAACAGTGGGGTCACTGTGATGGGGGATGTTTCGGCTGATGAGAAAGATTTCATCCTGTCCTTGGAATTTATCTTCAATATCACGAGGGCTGCGGGCGATAATACTATTTGAGCCTGCCGCACTGTATTCCAGGCTCACGAAAATACCGTCTTTCCATTCCTTCCAGAGTTTATCCGTCGTACGAATCAACTCACCCATCCCATCACAAATACAAAAGTCAACGATGGGGATTAGATCCTTTAGATTTTTATATTGATAGATCTTGCTGTTTAAAGTGGAAGCAACATGAGTTTGAGGTCCCAGCAGAGAAACACCGGGGATAGAATCGAGCCTCATTTCCGGCATACTTTCATACATGTAAATGTAAAGGTTGTCCTGCCTGTGAAGAAGCTTCCGGACCAACTCTTTCACCTGCCGGCTTTCCGAAACATGGGATAGAAATTTATGTGCCGGGATTCTACAGCTCACCTTATCACCATGTTTACAGGGATAATTTTTCGTTTCCGGATTGATTACAAGCAGATTCTTATAGTTGTATTGCTCGAATACGTCGGGAACGATGGAGATGAAACCGAAATTGCGGTTTTCGATACGTGAAAGGGCTTCCTTGAGGAAGATGTTCAGACCGTAATTTTTCAGTTCGCCGATGTACAAAAAATAATACTTGTTTTCTTCAAGCTTATAATTGGAAAAGTGTATCTCGGACATAATGAACCCTTAACCTTGTCAGAATAAAAAGCTTTATCTTTACGTTTTGCTGTTAGTCGCACTTGAAACGCGCCTTAAACGTTATATGTACTAATCATATCAATAGGTTGACGGTATTCAAAAGGATTTGTTAAGTCAAGTGTTATTTCACACCTTGCCAATAAAGCAATTGTTTAATTGGATATGTAAATAGGTCCGTGGGGGGGGTGCGCTCCCCTGCTTTACTCCGGTGTCTACGTGTCCGGTCATTTCAGTGCCCCAAACCCGATTCTTTAAAGATGGGTTTTCCCATTATGATGTCTGAAACAGTTTCAACTGGTCTGAATTTTTATCTCGGCTTGAATAAAAAATTTGCTTTGTTATCCGGTCTATGTTTTTACGTTGCAATTCCTTTGACCAGTCTTTACAGAACTCTTTTTGAGGTTCTTCACTGTATGTTACCTGGAACGTATCGTCTTTAAAGTCTTTTAGGTCTATAAGTTCATTTAAAATCAGTTCTCTTTCTTGAGACGTTATTATCGGGAATCCGTAATAATTATTTTTGTACTTTAAAAGTCCCTTTTCTTTAATCCGCTGAATCACGAATTGAATATGCCGTAACAATCTGTTTTGGATATATCTGTTTGAAAACAACACAAGTCCATTCCTGATTTCACCAAAGATATCTCGGAATGCAGCATCTATTTCGTATCCGATACTGTTTCTCCCTGATGCCATGGCGGCATAGGTGGTTGTTCCCGTACCCAAGAAAGGGTCGAGCACCACATCCCCTTTTGCAGAGTACATGTTTATGAGTCGATAGGCCATTTCAAAAGGGTAGGCCGCACTCCTTGAACGGGTATCCATCTTGTTGAGCGCTTGTTTAGTCCCTTTGACGTCAAACCACATATCTGAATAAAAAACATTTCTTTCTTCCCAGAAAATGGCGCTTTCTCGTCGGTTCTTTTTGTCTTTTTCCTTTTTGAATAGACGCTTCGGTCCTTTTCTGACGATCAAAATATATTCATGCTCCAACGTCACATAGGCGCCTGCCGGGAGCATTCCGGAACCCATGAATTTATTTGGAGCGTTGGTCTGTTTCCGCCATAGAATGTCAGGGAGGGCAGTGAATCCAAGTTCCAGAAGCTGCTTGAGTATTCTCATGTGATTTGGATACAGTACGAAGTTGTCCTTGATGGTTCTTGTTGCATCCCCTATGTTGATACAGGCAAATCCGCCAAATTTTAAAACACGATAAACCTCAGCCCAAATAGGGTCTAAAATCGTATGCATCAATTCAAAGGCATCGGTCCCATTTTCTTTTTCCAGAGCCTTTTTGACATGAAAGTTTTGCCTGCCGAACAATTCATCCCACATTTGAATCATCGGGTAGGGCGGGGAGGTGACAATGAGGTTTACGCTTTCTGAGGGAACGGCGTCCATTCTTTTGGCGTCAGAATATATAACGCTATGATTTGTTTTCATATTATATTTCCTTTCCGATCATAAAATCGGACCTATTCATCTGTTCCTTTTGTTCTCTATACAGTGAAAACTTTCTGACAGCAAAGAAAACTTATGGTATAGTCATTGCCATGAGTACATCTGAAAGATGCAACATAGCATTTGACGACACCGGCCGGGGAAAACTCAAGGACCATCGGCAAGTTCTTGCCAAAGTCAATTACTTCCTATATTATGATAAAGTCCTCAAGAGCGATCCTGTTACGGCCCAGGAGTATGAGAGCCTCCCTGATGTTTATGGCCAATTTGAAACCGTCGATTGCATTCCCACAATCAAACAACAAGGCCGCTTCACCCTTTGTCTGCAGAGTAGGCTCGAGCTTGAAATCGAGGTTAACTTTGTGTACCCGTCCGGCATAAACACCGTGTCCTGTGATTTTACCGTTGTGGGGGACAGTGTGAAAAAATTCTATAATTTGTTGTCATAAACGCCTTTATTGTTTGCAATCTATTCGGGTTTTATTTTGTTATGCCGTGGGAGTTGAAAAGGGGCTGTCTCGACCGTTTGAAAAAAGCATTGTTTGTCTATTTCAGTATGTTTGCAATGCTAAAATTCTAAAAATATTAAATAAATTACAATTTGACCCGGATTATTCATTGATAAAAAGCATCCATGCCGGCAATTGGATTGGAATAAAAACAATTACAACCCATCAATCATATAAGGAAAATCCCCATGACACTGACAAAAGCCCAGATTGTCGAAGAAATCCGGCAGCAAAATGGATTTTCAAGAAAAAAATCCATCGAAACCGTCGAAGCAATGCTTGAAATCATGAAAGAATCTCTTGCATCCGGTGAAAATGTTCTCATCAGCGGGTTTGGCAAGTTCTGTGTTAAAGAGAAGCGGGAACGCAGGGGAAGAAATCCTGCTACGGGTGATGCGATGATGCTGGCACCCAGAAAAGTCATTACATTCAATTGTTCGGGAAAATTGAGAAAAATAATTAATGGGTAACTATCTGGAGAGCTACAAAATTCCGGGAAGCAAATATTGCGGGCTCATTTTAAACGGGAATTACAGTGCTGAACTCAAAAGCCGTGTGGCAGACTGTATTAACCGATTTTATGCCTTTGACCAAAGCGGGAGTCCGGCGATCCCCTATATCTCGGCATGGCATGAAAATGAAAAAATCGTCTGGTATGAGTTCGCCAGTCAGCGCTTTGTAGAACTGTTGGGATGTGATGTTTCAGAATTGCCCGAATTTTTCCGGAAAAGTATAATCGACCGACGCGAATACAAGGATTTAGATCATGGCATCCAGCAGGAGATTATCAGCAAAAAAAAATTAAGAGATCTTAGAACAGATTTGAGAGATGAGATTAAAAAAAAAGGTGTGGTGGAGGCTGTGTACAAAATTGTCTCCGAAAAAGAAAAAACGTTTTGGCTGAAAGATCAAGCAACGATTGAATCCTACGAAGGGGATGGCATCAATATATCTCTGGGGTGCCTTACCATTGTTACAAAGGAGATGGAGGCTGAGGAGCATCTCAAACGAACCGAGGAAGCCTTAAAAAAAAGCGAGAAAAAGTTTCGTAGGCAGGCCATACACGACAATTTAACCGGCCTGTACAATACCCGATACCTTTACAAGGCGCTATCTGAATTGATATCGGAATGCTCTGACACGGGCATGCCTTTTTCACTGATTTTCATGGATATTGATGACTTTAAGAACGTTGTTGACACTTATGGGCACTTGAGCGCCAGCCAAGCCCTTCAGGAGTTGGCTGGGACAATCCGGTCGACCTTTCATGAACCGGCCTACGGCGTGGCCTACGGCGGTGATGAGTTCGTGGTGGTACTTCCGGGTTTTAATAAACTCCAGGCCTTTGATATGGCAGAGAGCATCCGGTCACGGATGAGAGAAACCGTCTACCTGTC
>PVMS01146486.1_pt1 | contig 11860 bp, 7 predicted proteins | sample 1853461 | NCBI WGS metagenome assembly PVMS01 (sample SAMN08582032, study PRJNA380276) | Marine sediment metagenome, whole genome shotgun sequencing project. | isolation source: ocean sediment barecode stripped | collected 2017
GAAAATTTGTTCATGGTCTTGTCACTTCGCGGTTATTAGCAGTGGGGCGTAACTTAAATTACCAACATCATCGATAGCCGTTACAACGATTAGATTGGCGCCAGGTTGTAGTTCAATCGGGTGATCGATACGGCCGTTTTCATGCTCGACCTGTATCTCATCGACGAAGACGATTGCATCGGCATCCGTGCGGCCTCGCAGACGCCAAGTGCCAACTTGTATTGTGTCGGGAGGCGACTCCAGTTCGAGAGTCGGCGGATCAAGGTCCTGCTTGACCTGCAGTCGGCGGACAGCACTTTGCTCACTCTGTGACCAGCCTACACGGCTGCGGACCGTCCAGTAGTAGGTACCTGCCCCTAATGCGCCGTGTGTAAATTTCGTAGCCACTACATTGTCGTCGACGACGCGGTCTGAGAACTCCGGATCTCTCGCAATCAGGATGCGATACCTGTCCGTATTGCGAACCGCGTCCCATGTGAACACGATCTGTTGCGGCACGTTGCGGTAGCTAACCGTTGAATTGTTCGAAGGACCCGTGGGTGTCGGAGCACGCTTCAATTGGCTGACGCGAAGCTCGGACCCGGCGGAGTCGATCGTAATTGACTGCTGGTCGCCGATGGTTTTTAAGGTGCCGTCGGCAGCAACGATCTGCGCCACCCCCTTGTGTATGTTGACCGTCGTCGTTTGGTCGTCATTAACGGTAATCAGGAATTCAACATCGTCCCCCGGCGTCCGCGGTTGCAGAGTGACTTTGCTGTTCGGCAGCGTTACGCCGAAACGGAAGCGTGACTTCGTGGCACCCGACAGGGTGCCAGACAGTTCGCCGTCGATCATGACCAGCACTGAATTTGAATCTGCAAGAAACGGATCAGCTTCCTGCTGATCGAATACAATCAGGGAATTCTCACCAATCGTCAATTGGCTATCACTATTGACTTGCATCACGGCGGTTGAATTAGCGAACGTCTGCACGGCATCATTGCTCATGACTTTGCCGCCAATGTCAGCATCATTCCAGGTCAGAGTATTGGCGCCACGATGCTGCACGCGTCGCTGTATCTTCAGGATCTCAGCCACAAAAAAGGTATCAACGCTGCCACCGGTCGCATCGATACTGAGTTCCACATCGCTACTCCAGGATGTATCCGCAAGAATATGGCCATCTGGGTCAACGAGCAGGGATGTGCCCTCCGGAAACAGGAGCCTGATCAGAATCGTCAGGAAGCCAAAGAACGCGAGCATGCAGCCGCCCACCATTGAGGCCTCGGACAGCAGGACGAACCTTGCCTTGTGACGCTCGTTGACCACCTCGGTCTCGTTGTCAGACTTTTTAATGTCTTCGTTCATATCCATCTGCATTGCGTTAGTACTTGCCCTGTATGCGCAGGAACCCTCCGGACTCCGAGTAATCGCTATCAAATCGCAGATCACTCGAGAAGTCGGTGAAGTTGTATCCCAGCCCAAGGCCCACATGTTCAAAGTGGTTCCACATCAACTCGCCAAGGAATCCGGAACGAACATCATCAGCTTCTTTTTGGTAAAGCCGGCGATACTCTGCGCCGATCGACAAGTCCCAGGGAATCCTGACGTTAAATCGCTGAATGCTTAAAGACGTATTCGTTTCGATTGCCGACAGTCCATCGACGCGAGTCAGCTTCGTCTTGAATGCCTGCTTGCCGACCCACTCGATGCGGCGGCCGAGCTGCACGGACCAGTCGGTCGCGAACAGGTCTGACTGGCTGTCGTCGTATCGAGGATCGATCTGCGCGGGAGTCGCTTCGCTGTCAAGGCTCGAAAGTTTAAAGAGTACGTTCCAGCGATCGTGATCAATTGGGCGAACTGCGAAGCCGAAACTCAGCTCCTGAAAGTCCGTCGACTGATCCGGCTGCAGCATGTCCTCGGATGTGCTTTGGCGATACTCACCTATGAGCGTAAATCCGGATCTTAATTTCACCTCGCCATAGTTGAACGTGGCGAACTGGTCGAGCGAGCTTGCGCCTCGTTGCCGCCGCCACTCGTTTCGCGTATTTAGCTTGATGCCATTTCGGTCATAGCTGGCGCCGCCGATCCAGGCAATCAGTTCATCTTCCTGCCCGCCCGGTCCCGGTCCCAGCAGAGACGTCTGTTCTCCCGACAGCAGCAGGGACAAGCCGTCTGTAACAGACCAGTTGCGCCGGATACCGGTGATCGAACGAAGTCCGCGCTGCTCACCTGTACGATCCCATTGATACTCTGTATAGACGGTGCCGCCACTGCCGAACGGAGCTTCGGCCCCGAGCACGGTTTTGCCGAGATCATCGGTCGACTCCGGTCCTTGCAACTCCTGATGCGCATAGAGCCTGCCAAGCGGTGAATCCCAACTCGCGCCGCCCTGGAATGCCTCGCCGTCCGCACCGACAACGAGGCGCGCGGAAATCTGTAAATTTTCCCGCAGGGCATATTCGACACCGGCCGCCGACTGCGTACCGGAAGCACCGGACAAGGCTTCCTGGTGTTCCAGTGAAGCCGTCAGGCTATTGGTCCAGCTGTACTGCGCGCGCAACGCAAAAATAGATCCGCTTGCCAATGATGCGCTGTCCTGCCGATCGAAAAATTCGCCTTCCAGCACAAGCTGTTCGCGGCTATGACGCCAGCTCAGACTTGTCTGTGTCGACGATACGCCCGCGCCCAGAGCCTGATCGTCGAGGCGGAACAACAGCGAGTTGCGGTCGTTGAACTTGTAGTTCAGGACGACGCCATACTGGCTGTCGTCGTCCACGGAGGAATTGCCGTTGGAAATGAAGCCGGCGTCAAGATGTCTATAGTATGCGCTGCCAAGCAATCTGCCCGGAGCACCAAGCCAGGCACCGGCATCGAACTCTGCCGCGAGCTTGTAGGCCGAACCTTCGAGTGCCGTGCCGGCCGTCACCGGAGAGAACTGCAGCCCACCGTCGTTACTGCGGAAAACCAGCGAATCCGTACCAGAAGTCTGCGAGTACTCCGCAACGATGCGCGTCGTCGGCAAATTGATTTCCATATCCACGCCGTCGAGTGTGTACTGCCGGGTGCCGCTGTCGTCTTCAACGTGAATACCGCCGAAATTCAACAGACCATCCGCAAAACGCTGCTTGAAACGCGCACCGCTGATTCCGGCATCGAGCCCGTTAACCGGCATTTCGTAATCCACCTGAACGGTGACCGGGTTCCCTGCCAACAGGTTTGAACCAATTAACGTGCCATCGGCAATGACACTTGAGATCGGTCGCGTAAACCAGATGCGCCCTTCCCGGTACTTGATATTGTAATCCACATTGCGCTGCTGCGTGATGCGCTGCAACAACAGGCCGGTGTGCTGGTCATGAACGAGCAATGATACCTGCTCGCTGCCCTCGACTATGTCCGTCTGACTAAGGAAGTACAGCGAGCCACCGGTCGCTGCGATTTCATCACGCACCGGCATTTGATTGACTTGCGCGACGAACAATTCCACTTCGGTTTTGGGTTTGTTATTTTCTGTCTGCCCCTGCGAATTCCACTCAGCGCGTGAGCCGTAAAGTGTTCGTTGATATGCGGCCAGTTCAGTCTCGGTAAAATTCAGAACGTAGTTACCGACGACCGCCTCGAGTTGTTCACCTTCCAGGGCGAGATAAAGTTTTCCTTGCGACTCGGTGTCGTAGACAAGCGTGCTGTCATCGCCATACACCGGATAAATGCTGTCCGGATCCAGGTTCGTAATCAGGCGCTCATTCTCAATCGAGTCGATGTCACTGAACAGCTTGTCCGAAGCACTTAATCCACTGTCGAAGGCCGCCGTAATCAAATACTTGCCGAGTATTGTTCCCTTGAGATAGAGCGCAACCCTGCCCTCGGTCTTCACCTCATTGGCGACATCGGCGCCCGCTGCCTGCAGATTGCCCTCACGTGTGATCTGGCTGACTTTGCCATCGGCAAGCGCCATGATGAACAGACCTTCACCTGCATACTCAATATCACGCGTTATGCCGCCCGTGTATCCGTTCGGGTCAGTCACAACCGTAACGATCGTATTCATTCCGAGACGCAGCGTTATGGTTGTGAAGAAATGACCGTTCTCGTCGATGTCCACGGGCTGACTATTGATATTGACGGTGTTGCCCGGGTCCGTGTAACCGGGCACGACCAGTTTCGAACTGCGCATGGCGACCCCGTTCGGCGGCAGTTGCAGAACGAGATTGGGTATCGGCTCGATCGCGACTATCGGCTCGCCATAGTTGTTAGTCCTGACCATGACCAGCACATTGGCGTAGCGCACAAATCCGTTTGCATTTCTCGCACTCAACACGAACGCGTTGCGGCCCGGCGTCAGCGTCAGCGAAGACTCAAATCGTCCTGTTGCATCGACTTCAAGTGGCTGCCTGTCGAGCTCGACGCAATTGCCGAGGGCGGTGATGCCGATCACTAGGTAGGTGTACTCGATCTGCGGTGGGACAAGACGAGTCTCCAGCGTGAACGCCTGTCCCGCTGCAAACGGCCGGAACTCCGTGCCGCTCGGTTCAATTATCTCGATGCGCGGCAACGCGATCGACGTATCGATACCGCGGCCAATCTCATCGGTCAGTTGCAGGTCGACGTTATCCTCGCCCTGACTATTCAGCCTGCCGTGGAACTGCCCATGCCTACCGAGTTCCATGACCTTGCCATTCATGATTGCGCGCATTTCATTCGTCCGCGTCTGGTACAGACGTGCTCGTTCGACCGCCGTCAACTCACCAACGATCTCCACTCTGCGGTTCATCTTCCTGCCCGTCGCAGAGTCGTTGCTGGTAATGGGCTCATCCTCACCAATGCCTTTGACGACGAATTTGTCGGGCGCGAGACCGAGCACGTCTACGAGATATCTATACGCCGCCATCGCACGCCTCAAGGAGAGAGCCTGGTTGCTGTCACGGGATCCGATCGAGTCCGTGTGCCCGTTGATCTGCACAATTTCGTCAGGATGCGCGTGCATCACTTCCGCCGTTTCGCTCAGCAGGTTCCTGGCATGCGCGGTCAGTTCATCGGAACCTGTCACGAATGCACCGCCGCTGAGTCTTAGCGATACAGAGGTATCTCGATTGACGCCGAACATGCCGCGGCGACTCGTCGCACGCAGCTCAGGCTCTTCGATCTGCAATTGATAGAAGTACACCTGACCCGGCCTCACGACTTTCTGTATTTCAGCGATATCGTCCCAGACAATTTGCGCAGGCAGTTCGCCCCTACCTGTGATGCGCTTAACTACCCCGAGGTCGTCATTCCAGATCTTGAGTACCCAAAAATCGACCGGCCGGCCCGGACTCGTTCCCTCAAGTACAAATCGGAATGGCTCGATTCTTCCGATCTGGGCCATGTGAAGTATCGACGTACTGTCCACATCGAGAAGTGAAATATTGATCCCGTCGAACGTCATCGGCACGCCGTTGACGACGGCACTCAGGTTACTCGCACTGCCTTCTATGCGATCCGGCAGTACATTGTTCATACCATTCAAACTGACCCCGAATCCCCCTTCACGACCGATCGACCGGGTCTCGAAGTCGTAGTTAACGGCGAAATTCGCCTTGGCGAGTAAGCCGGGCGTGACCGTCAGGACCACTTTGTCACCGCCGATCACACGGGCATTGCCCGCAATGCTGTGAATATTCAATTTCAGCATGCGCTGGCCAGGTTCGACAGCCGGGAAGTGATAGCGACCATTGGAGTCGGTCAATACATAGCTGCCGTCATCGAGTGCAACCATTGCACCGCCGATACCCGACTCACCGCGGTCCTGCCAACCATCACCGTTCACGTCATAGAAGACTTTGCCAATGACCGTTCCAAGGTCGAATATGGGATCGGCAGAAATTTCGAGATCGACGCTGACAGGCTGCGATATCGCGCAGGTGTCGCAGACAGCCACTGCGACGGCCAGGTTGCCGTAGCTGCCAACCCTGGCGCCGGCGCCGACAACCATGCTGTAGGTCAGAACGTAATAGCCACCCTCTCCCGGATCGGCTACGCCATTGCCGTTGGTGTCGATTAGCGGCTGCACATCGCCGATATCGAACATCATCGGCAGTCCTGGCAACGGATCGGCGATCGGGTTGCCATCCAGGCGCGCCGTCCCCGGGATGTAGGCGAGTACCGGCGATGCCGCGTCGGCTATACCAACACCGCTGACCGTGTTCGTGACCGAGTTGCGTATGACGATTGTATAGGTCACGACGTCGCCGACCACGGCCCTGTCCGGGTTGACCTCCTTGCTCAGTACCAGGACTTCGGCGGAGGTAAACAGAACCTGCGGCTGATCATTCAGCAAGACAGCGTCGGCGACGTCTGTTGCGCTTATGATCGTCGCACCGCTAAAGCCTGACCGAATCTCACCGGTCGTCACGCCATTGACGTCTGTCGGATTGAGCGGTTGAGTGACGATGTCCTGCGCGCCGCGACTCGATGCGACCGAGACAACCCGACCTGCGACTGGCAGGTTATTGCTGTCGCGCAAAGTCACCGTGATAGTGCTGAAGCCGACGCCGTTCGCAACGACGATAGGAGGATTCACAGTAATCGTGGAATTGTCTGGATCGACGAGCGAATTCCTGTTCAACGTTATGCTCGCCTGCGACAGATCGAGGCTTAAAGTGTTCAGTTCGCCGGTCGCCGTATTCTGAATGACCTGCGCAGCCGCCATGCCCGGCAGAAGCAGGATCAGGCCGGCAGCAAGAATGAGTTGTCGGATGAGGCGATGCATTAGTTCACCGTCACCCTGAATCGAATCGCCCATTGTGTCTGGGCGGGTATTTGCAGTGGCGCGTTCACTTGCCCGGTCACTTCGCCGACAGCGACCTTGTCCAGGCCGGCCGGTCCGCCCGTGTCGAGGACGGATGCTTCATCGTCCGGTCCACCAAGCGCATCCGTGAGTGCTGTCCAGATGCCTGCCCAGCGCGCAGCGGCATTCGAGCCGCTCGCCACAGTCGTCGTTTCCAGGCTGTTGGGAACGTAGGTAAACTGGGTTTCGTTTATTGCGTCTTCAAGCGACAGACCGTTAGCAAGGAAATCGGTAATGTTGTCGACGTAGAGGACGAAATATATTTCCTCGCCGGGACTGACATTCGCCGCGGGCGCCAGTACCGCGCCTGCCAGGTCTCGTGCTTCTTTGACCAACGCCAACTGCACGGAGTTAATCTCAAATTGAGCCGTTCCTGTGCCATCGCCACCAATCATCGTGCCGTTATTAATGCCGTTGATTCCGCCCGTGGCGGAGTTAACGGCCGCATGAACGGCTGCCGGTCCACTCAAGAACCAGCACAACAGCGTCAGCCATACGGCTATTCGACGTTTTCCTATCAAAGCATTTGCTTCGTTTTTGCTACGGGGTAGCGCACACAGCACCGCCGCAGATCTGCGTCTGCGTCTTTTACGTGGTGACCATCGTCCGCGCATGATCATGGCAGTCTCACCGCTGACCAACGCGCATCGACGCCACCATTCCTGGTGGGGTGCGGCACCATAACGGTCCTGCGTTGTCCGTATCAGGCAATCACGCCGCGGCGGGCGGCGACCACGAAGGGTCGCGCCCGCCGGGCGTCATGCTTGAAACGGCAGTTTCAACGCTATTCCGTTATTGCACCTGCACCGTAAGGATGACTGCCAGAACCGTGCCAGCCGCTGCCTCCTGCTGGTCATTCGCTGTTTCGATCTCATCACCGATATCGATCGTGTCGGTGCCATCGAAGCTAACGGTGTCGCCGACGCCGGCGCCATCGGAACCTGCGCCAACCAAAAGCGCGGCGGCGTATATGCCTGGCTCTTCACCGGGAATACAGACTGCCGCAGCACAGATAAACGAGTTATCGACTCGAATCGTACCGAGCTGGTAATCAAACAACGGATCCAGAATATCCTGAATACTCGTGTCATTGATTTGCACCGAGCCGGAGTTGTTGACGTAGATCATGAAGTCAACCAGCGTGCCTGGCAGCAGTGTCGCGCCGGACGTCAACTGCGAACCGTCGCTCGTCAGGAACGCCGTTTTGACCAGGGTCATGGCGGCGCCCGAACTGGACAACACGAACACGTTCGAGTCGACAAGTGCATCAGTATCGCCTGCAACATCACCGGTACCGGTATTGGTTTCGGCTTGTGCTACCTGACTCAAAGTCAGCAAGACTCCGAGCATGAGTGCAGCAATTCGCTGCGTGATATTTCCATATTGCCGTTTCATTGGTTTTCTCCTGTGGAAAGGGTCCTCACCCTGTTTACAAAAAGTGGTCGTACAAAAAAACTCGCGGTCTGGCTCATGGCATATTCACCGAGAACATCACGGCCCAAACCTCGTTGGCATTGCTGTCTAGCTGCGGATTTGCCACGTTCTGGTCGCCGGCATCGATACTCAGACTCGCGCCGGAATAGCTGGTGGCCGAGTTATTGACTTGAATCGTGCCCCGTTGATACTGGAATGCCGGGTCAAGAACATCGCGCACCGAGGCAGCCTCTGCCGTAGCCGCGAAAGAAAAGCTGCAAATGACGCTGACAAGCAAAGTCAGCGGCCATGACATCGCACGCGTGCCACGATCGTGGCCCGACTGATTCTTACCGAATACTTCTGCTTTTGTTTTTAACGCCGTCACTCTTGTCCAAGCTCCCAATTTGCATAACGCACGACACCGAGCAAAAGAACGCCCTTTCCACTGGGCTGGCTCATGCCTCGCCGCACGCGATTACCATTGAAATATTAGGGGCTTAGTGGTGTCCGTAGTGTGATCGGTATGCTGTTACACGAACTACATTCGGCGAAAAATGTGACGGACGTCACATGCTTGGAATAAGTCTAACTTTTAGGCCGGTTTCGGGGCAGGACGAGCTGGACTTTCGAGCGTGGCGAGTCCGATCAGATATCGCCGGAGGCGCTGCTATCCCGGGGGTTTAAGGAAGAATTGAGTTCACAACACCGGCGCCGTAAGTCTAGCCGTGCGCACGGCGAGCTTGAACCAGAAAGGTTTGTTGTCGTACTCAAATTGCTCCATGAGTCGTGACGATGCGAAGTCGTTCTCGAACATCTGCTCTACGTTTTTCGCGAGTTTCCCATCGACAACTACGGCCGTGATCTCAAAATTCAGTCTGAAAGAACGATTGTCGAAATTCGCCGTGCCAATAGTCGCGATATCGTCGTCGATCAACATGACTTTCTCGTGCAGAAAGCCATCATCGTAGCGGTAGAAACGAACACCAGCCGCACTGACCTGGTCGAAATAGGAATAGGCGGACATCGTGACCAACCAGCTGTCTGATTTCTCCGGAATCAATATTCGAACGTCAACACCGCGCAATCCGGCGAGCTGCAGCGCCTGCACGATCGCATCGTCAGGCACGAAATACGGACTTGCGATCCAGATCCTGCGAGTCGCAGCATGAATCGCTTGTGTGTACATGAGCGATGCCGTTTCCATTTCGTCGGCCGGACCGCTGGCAATGACCAATACTCTTGCGTCGCCGTCAATTGAGACATGGGGATCCCAGCTCAGATCACCTGGCAACTCGTCGGTCGCCCATCGCCAGTCCTCGACGAACGCGAGCTGTGCGCCGATGACGGCCGGTCCTTCGAAACGGACATGTGTGTCCCGCCAATGTCCGAATGCAGGATCTTTGCCCAGGTATTCATCGCCCACATTGTGCCCGCCAATCCACGCGATTCGCCCGTCAACGATCACGGTCTTGCGGTGATTTCTAAAATTCAGTTGAAAACGATTTCCGGATCCTTTTCGGGTATGGAATGGATGTATTTCGACACCGGCCGCTAGCAGTTCTTCATTAAATTCGGTCGGCAAACCAAGGCTGCCCACCTCGTCGTACAGAAACAAGACACGTACACCGCTTTGTGACTTGGCGATGAGCCTGGTTTTTAGTTCGCGGCCCAACTCATCATCGCGGACGATGTAAAACTGTACCAAGATATATTCTCTGGCTGCATCAATGCCCGCGAAAATACTTGCGAATGTTGCTTCGCCATCAATCAGGAGCTCGACATCATTGCCGCCAGATATCGGGATGCGTGCCAATTTTTCTGCGCCCGTGAGCGCTGCTATATACGGTCCGTCGACTGCGCCTGCATCGCTGATCTGATTGCTCGCTTGTCGGATGAGGTCGTGAATCAACTCGAGTTCATTTTGACGTGCAAGTACATAACCGCGAAATTTGTCCCGACCAAAAACCCAGTACGCAGGTACTGCTACGAAGGGCATCGCGACGAGCGACACAGCCCAGGCGATTGAGCCTTGCGGCGTTCGAGTACTCATGATCGAATGAATTGCGGAAATTACGCCGAGGATTTCGAATACAATAACGATCGCTACAATCACTTTTGCTCTCCCGCCTTTCTTGTTCGTCTTTTTCGTCACAGGATTTCAGCCATTTAGTACTTAACTCAATCGATCCTTCAGCTCCGCCACCTCGGCTTCAAGCCGGCTGACCCGTTCCGCCAGTTCCGCCACGCTGACGCGCTCAGATGAACCCGCTTTGCTGGCCGCGCGTGCCTGGCTGGCATGTGCCTCCAGGTCCACGGGGCCTGAGAACAGGTGCATGTACTCTGCATCCTTACGCCCCGGCGTACGCGGTAGTTTCACCAACAGCGACTCACCGTCGCGTTCAATGAGGCCAGTGAGCGCGACTACCACGTCAGCGTTGTCGGCAAAGCTGTGCAGGCGCCCACTGCGCGCACGCAACTCACCCGGCGTTTGTGGCCCGCGCAACAATAACAAACACACGATGGCCACCTGCGCTGTGTCGAGTTGCAAATTGCTGTAGCGCGTATTACAGAATCGCTGTGTGTATTTCTCTGTCCTGCTCTTGAAGTTTTCGTCTTTGCGGACGAAGTGTTTAGCCTCGAGAACGCCCAACGTGTGTTGCACGTCGCCTTGCTGCAGGGCCATTACGGGATCGCGACCGGATTTCTGATTGCAGGCGTTGGTCACCGCGTTCAAGGTCAGCGGGTACAGATCGGGAGTGGTAATGGACTTCTCGATCAGGCAGCCAATGACGCGGGCTTCGATAATAGTCAGCTCATGCAGCACAAATGAGTCCTCCTGTTGCATGGGCCCGTACTGTGCAGCATTTTCTGTTCATAGTCCGAGCCGCGTGCTATTTCCTTTGCAGTCTCGTTCATCTGTATATGTTACTTTTTTGATAAATTGCATCTGTTAAGGCTACAGCTACGTCCCTAGACTATGTTCCTGCCTGGAAATCAGGACTGATGAACACCGCTGGGAATGCTCAGATGAACCACTGGACGCTCTACAGATCAGCCGCTCAATTAGGGCGTCGCCGAATCGGATTCGCGAGTTTTGCACTGCTCGGGGTAATCGCAACGGCAGCGCACGCGCACGCCGATTCGGCCGCTAGCCGGTGGCAAGTCAGTTTCCCGGTCTATCTGTCAGCAGGAGCCTACTATCAAAGCGATGGAGAGACGACCGACACATTCCAGGCTGTGGCTGGATCCGTCGAGGCTCTTTTTTCGTCTCAGGCACATCCGTACTCAGTCGGACTATTCGTCGGCCAGGTCTATTCTCCGGACGGCCGCCAAAACGGCGCTGTTTTCGCCGGCGGCCTGTTCGAGCACGAGCTGCGTAAGTGGGATTCCGCGGTGAGTTTGTTCCGTTACGATGCACACGACTCCAAAGCACATTGGAAATATTTCAGCCGGGTTCGCTACCGCTTCGCGGCCAGGCACAAACTGGGCATTGAAGTCGTCGGTTCATTGCGAGATCCTTCCGCTTCGAATTTAATGGTCGGTTACTACGGCACGATCACCGAGTCTTTTTCTGTCAAACTCGTTGTGGGTTCGAAGATCAATGCAGGCCAGAAACGTGTTGCCCGTACCGAGTTA